>Ga0179593_1626443_pt1 | contig 11756 bp, 17 predicted proteins | sample CZODoug2_1_08_16_FD_185931 | JGI IMG/M metagenome (GOLD analysis project Ga0179593, IMG submission 185931) | Vadose zone soil fungal communities from Angelo Coast Range Reserve, California, USA - CZODoug2_1_08_16fungal (PacBio error correction) | ecosystem: Environmental > Terrestrial > Soil >... | reverse complement strand
TATTCTGGAGTTTAGCAACCGCACTGAAGTTTCCGCAGCCCCGCCAAGCTTTTTTTTTTCTTTAATAGTTTCACCCCCCCCCAATATCTTTCGTTTCCTCAAAATCCTGATTTTTAATTACCCCCGCCCATACCCGTAAGTTGTGCATGTTCCAGTTGGGTCATTCTCCCCCCTCTATTTCCCTTCTTCCTGATTACGCCCACAAAGTTTCCTAATTTGCACGTCAGCCTGCCCGCCCGAGTGGAGGTTTGGGGGGGGAACCATTGACGTTTCTCCCCCGGCCTTGTGCCCTTCGAATCCCGGACTGCGGCAAAAAGGAAGTCCGTTGTTGTTATTTTTTTTTAGGTCGCCCTTTTCGTGTCCTCAACCGAATGCTTTTCCAACTCTCTGTCACCACCTGAACGTATCCTTTGCATGATTCCGACCCCTCTCTCCATTTCTTTCGGAACCCCCCCCCTAAAAAGTGCGTCGGATTTTCCTTTCCGCTTCTTTTATTTTTTTTCCTCCCTCGAGACGAGCTTCCCGTAAAGACCCTGACAGCATGGCCATTTGATGATTCCCTTTCCAAATCCACCCCTGATGTCTTTTGTCCTTGTTCGCAATCGGGCGACGCTCTTTAGTCCTCCCCCTTTTTGAGACGTCTGTTTCCCCCTCGCTCGCATCTCTCTGTGGTACGGGGGCGGTACCCACCCATCCCCCCCTCTGTTTATTTACAAATACGGAGTCCGTCGCCGTTTTTTTTTCCCCCCTTCTCCCTTCCCTTCCCCTCTGGCATCGGTACCCGGAAACAAAGTCTAATTTTCCACTTTTCAGAGTGTTTCTCCTTTCATCCCACCGACGCTTGGCCTTATATTTGCTGCGTGTTCGCCTTCTTTCATTCTTTCTTCTCGCCCTTTGTCTTTTTCGTCCGTTCCGTGCTATTCTTTTGCTTTTTTTTCTAAAGGGATCCCCCCCCCCCGCCTCCCGCGCAAACCAAACTTACTTTACACCGATTTTTCCCCCGGGATTGCAACGGAGCCATTCTTCATTGCCCGCCCCTTTTTAGGGCAATAATGAAATCTCGGCCCGTTTTGCTCTCCTTTTTGTTTTTTCACCCTCCCCCCTTTTTCGTTTCCTGGTAGATTTACGCTCCTAACTTTCAGTTACTCCACGATTTTTGCTCTTCTGCTGCCGGCGGATTTCATAATCCCCCTGGCCGTTTTGCCTCATAATCTACCCCCCCCCCTCTGTTTTTTATTGATCCTTTAACTCGCATACACGCCGTGAGATTCTCTTGCCCCCGTGCTGTTTTGCCGAAGACAAAGAGATTTACCTGATGTCCCCTCTCCTTCCAGAATACCTTTCCCCAAGGAGTACTTGGTCTCCTCCCCCCCAAACTCTTGTACTCCAAAGGAGGGAGTGTCCTTATTTTTCCGCCGTTTCCCCGGTTCTCCCATCTATGACGGTTCATAGATTGGACTTCTTCGGGCGTTCTTTTTTTTTTTTTTCCCCCAGTCGCTTACTCCTATCATCTTAGCCTGCCTCACCCAACCCTACCCTTTCTTTGTTCCCAATTGTTTATACTTTTTCTTTCTTTAACCGAGTTTTTAGCTCACAGTTTGAATCCGCCACGATTTTAGTTTTTCCTGGTTTTTTCCTCCTTCTCTTTTTTTACCCCAATTGACTCTTTATTCAACAGAACGTAAAATACCGCGTTTCTCCCCGTTTCTTTTTTCCTTTCTTTGCTGGAGAATCAGGCCAATATCTCCTCCCCCCTCCTTTTCCCCCTCCCCCCCAAATTCTTCTTGGTTTCTCGCCCCATTACCTTGATCGGTCACCTTACAATTAACAGCTCTCGTCCATCCAAATAGACTACGACTGTTCTTCCCCCCTTCCGGTCTGACGTGTTAACTATATCTATCTTTCCTCCGTTTTTATCGAGATATTACACCCCACTTCTCCCTGACAGTTTTATGTGTTCGGCTATTTTTCTTGTCTATAGCTGCTTTCATTTCAGTAACCACTTTCGGTTTGAAGTTACCTTGGTCTTTCTCCTGCAACACAACCTGTGCAGATTTGCGCTGGTATTACGCCGGTTTTAGAGTTCCACCAAATTTTAATGCCACCCCTTCTTATTAGGCGGATTGAACGCGATTTCGATTTTAGATGATTATCTCCCCTATTCTTATCCCTTTTTTTTTGTCCCAGATCACCCCCCATCAGCCCTCCTTAAAATCTCCCCCTCCTGTCCATTCTCCCCAACAAATGGGTTACTTGTGAGAGGTCCCCCCTTTGTGTTGGCTCTTTTTTTTGTTCGGGTCGAAGTGTAGTTGCGAATTGTGCATCTGCTTTTTCCCTGTACCCGTCTCCTTTTCCCAAAACTCGCCCCTCCTATCCCATCCCCCGTAGTAACGTAATAGAGGCCCAAGCTTCCCCCTCCCCCTTCTACGGGTGCGGAGATATAGTTCCTTCTTTGTTCGACCTTACCCCTTCCCCCTTAGTTTGATGTTTCTTTGCCGGGCAGATTTTAAAGTACCATAGAATTCCTTCTTCAAGGAAACCACCCTTACTGTTTTGTAAATCGGAATCAAGTCTTTTATTGTTTTTTTCGTTTTCCCTCATCCATTGCCTTGTCCAGGTAGGCTGGCCGTTTGTCCTTTCTTTTCCAATCTTCTCTCCCAGACCCTCGTAGTTCATCATGAAAGAGACCTTTCGTTCACCATCCCAACTTCCACCCGCATTAAGTTCCTGCCCTCAAAAATTCCGCATTCTCATCTGCCCTAAAAAAGGGCCCGCCCCCCCATCCCCCACTTTTTTCTTCCCTCTTTTCCCCCCCCCCCCCCCCGGGTTTTATTTTTATTTTTGCGCTTTTGAGGTCTCGGTATCTTTTCCTCCCCTCCACCAATCAACCTTCCATCAAATAGCCGCGTGACTTTTTTTTTTTTCCTCCATCGGAAATTTTCCTCCTTTACTTTGTTTCGGACCACTCTGACCTTCGTACACGTCTTTTATGCAAAGAGCCCCCCCACTTTCGATTGGCACCAGCTCCGTTGGGCTTCCCGGATGCGGATCCTCCCTCTTTTTCCCCCTGAACTTTTTCGTCTTTCGGCTTTTTTGGCGCTAAACGAATCTCCACCCCCATTTTCTGGCTTTTTTTTTTTTGTTCCTTCCGTCACAACCTTTTCTGGTGATTTGGCTCTTCCTTTAACACCCCGATTTTCTTGTAACGGCCTATTGCGAAGCTGTGGACCACACATACTTTTTGGTTTCTGCCCCTATGCCTTCTTTTTTGGTTCCTGTCGATATCTTGTTATATCAACGAACCCCTTCAATAAGCCTACTTTGATTACGCTCCTCTGAGCCCGACTTCTTCCCCCCCAAATATTTAGCCCCGCCTTTAATGCGTGGTCTCTAGCTACCCTTTCCCCCAATTTTTTGAGCCCTTTTTTATTTTTCAGCGCCGATTTCCTTTTGCTCAATTCTTCCCGGTCTTCCCCTTGATTTTTCCCAGGCCTTGGCTCTTTCCCAAACACCATCAATCCGCTGCCTGCTTGACAAGCCCATTCCTCCTCTTTTCTTTTTTCATAAATCAGTTTTTCCCTTTTTCCGGACAACGACTTGTTCTCTATACCCCATTTTCTCTGCACATTTTTTTTTTTTGTCAGAAACCCCGGATTTTTGACGTGACCCGCCTAACCATGCGAATTTTTATGTTTCCACTCCCTCCCCAAACCTGTGGCTTTTTTTCCTTTCTTGCGTTTTTCTTCCTCCCTCACATCTTTTCTTCCCCTCCCTTCTCGTGTTTGTTTAAGTATTATTGTTGAGTTCCCTCCATTCCTCCCTTCCGGTTCTTCGTGTGATTTTAGTTAAACCTTTCAAATGTTGTTTTCCGTTTTACAATTTTTCAACAAAGACCCAACACGGCGCGCTAGAATCCTGATTAAGCTGGTTGCACATCCGCACTACAAACACATTTATCTGCCCCTATAGATTACATACACTAACTCTTCTGGTTGGTTTTGTTGTGGTTTTATCTACACGCCTTTTTTCTTTATTGTGCACAAGTTCTCCCCTGTCAGTCCCGTTTATTCACCCTTTTCTCTTTGCCAAGCTGGTCCCATCGGAGCCTTGCATCGCACTCCTGAACACACTTTTTGGGCTCCTTCTGCCTTTTCTGACCACTCATGTGTGCATTTAGACTGCGGTCCTTTTGCACACGCCTGCCTTTACAGCTAACAGACCCAGGATCGTTTTCACCAGTGTGTTTTTCTGTGTTCGTGTGGTTGTTTTTTACACATGCCTCACCATATCCCTTTTCTGCCTTGCTCTCCCCCCTTTCGCGCAATAGCGTCGTGTTGGTACGGCGTGATTTGTGTGCATTAGGAACGTCGACCCTTTCACCCTATCTTCCCTTTTCGCAGTCCGGACTTTGTTCACAGTCGTCTCTTTGTTTTTGCCTCATCCCTCCGCCGCTACTTTTCTTTTGTATATGAATATTTCCACCTATCTTTCTTTCGTATGTGGCCCTACTCTTTCACGCAGCGCATCCATACCTAGGACAGATTCCGCACGTCCACCTCTTCCCTGCGTTCGGTCAATATATTTCTGAGATGAGACTAACGGTTTGTCTTCCCTCCCCTCACGGATCGAGAGGATTGCGAGAGCCGATCGCCTTCACTCCATAGGTGAGGGCCCCCCGAAGGCGGGGGGGGTGTTGCGACGACGTGCTGCCGGTACCACGTACGCCTCACCGCTACTGGTGCTGAAGTTGTGGCATTTCTATCACTAGGAGACTCTAGTTTCCCTTCATTGGTCATCGGATGGTTCGATTTTCCTTCTTTTCCTGAGAGAATATTCAAGGTTTTTTTTCGATTTCGAGATTGTGCTTCTTGTTGCGTGCTTGTTTTGCAACCCGCGCCCCGCTTTTCGCCCCCCCCAAATAAGTAGGTGGCCGATTCTACCTGTGCTGAGAGGAGCCTCCTCCATCGTTGGACATTGCACCACGCACCCTTTTCCCCCCATGTACCACACCACCCTCTCCCACCAACGCCACTGTCAGACCCCCCGTCTGTGAGCGAGAAGAAAGTTAGGGAAGCCGAAGTTACATTTTTCCAGACCGCAAGAAAGACGACCCTATACTAGAAAGACTCCCCCCGTTTTCCTCCTAGAATTTTCGTTCGCTCAATCAACCACACCCTTTGTATTCATACTCTCCCCAATGCGTATTTTAAACCGCCCCATCGTCCCTTCTCTGTCTTTACATCTCCTTTTTTCCTGCAACTCCAACCCCCCCTTCGGATTCCCCTTCTTTCTCCCCGAACTTCAGGAATACACCCAGTACCCGTCATTTTATTTCTTTTGTTCGCCCACCTCCAAACTTTTTGTCTGTTTGTGGTCAACCACCTGTCGATATGGTCGCTCTACCCAACCTGCCACTTTCCTTTCCTAACTCACACTTTTTACCCCCTCTTTTTTATGTATTGTGTTCGGCTTTTCTTTCCTTCTCCTTATTAACGCCCCATCTGGTTTTCAAATTCGACCCACCCAAAACCCCAACCCCAACATTCCTCAAGGCCCCCCCATTCCTCCGACTCTTGTAACCCGACGCTCCCTGTCCCGCCCCTGCCCAACTCAACATTTTCCTTCCTCACCTCCCAAATTTACTTTGCACGGAACGTTTCTGATTCTTTTAACTGCTGTCAACCACAAGCGTTCCCACCAGTCAGCCCCCCAAACCCTCAGCTGACTCCCCACACTCCCCCCCCCCTCCACACGCTTTCCATTCATCCTTCCTCACCCCCTTTTCAAAACCCCCATTTTTTCATTAATCGCAAATCTGCACCATTTGTTTTTCCTTTCAGCAATTTAATCGTTACATCCACTTATTCCCTTTCCCTCTGACGTACCCCCCCCCTCGACACTACCGCAGTACCTTCTTTCAGTTTTCCTTTTCCCCTTCCTTTTCGATTTTATATTTACACAAAATTGCAGCCCTCCCCCCCCCGCACCTTCCTCCCGTATTTTTTTCGAGCTTCGAGGAAGATTTCGGTTTTCCCCCCCCCTTCCAAACGCCCTTTGATTTCCTTCCCCTTTTTTGATCCTTTTGATTGCTTTATTCTCCTGGGTTCCCCCTTTTACTGCATTCCACAAAGCCCTCAAAATTAGTTTGACGATTTCACCTCGGATTTGATTTTTACCGTTAGACCTTTTTCTCCCCTTCGTTGACCAACCCTCCCTCAGCGAACACGTACCCCCCCCCCCTTCTTAACCCCCCCCCTCCGCGGCCTCCCCCCCCCCCTTCCCCCCCCCCCTCCCCCCCCCCCCCCCCCCCCATGTGTATATACTCGCCTCGTTTCCCCCTGTCGGGAAAATTTTGTGTTATGTTCTCCACTCCCCTTGTGGCGTTTTTTCTCTTCGTATTTTGCTCGCCCTGAGTTTTTTTTTTCCCCGTTTCCCCCCCCGACCCTTGCTGGTTCATCCCTCCCCATAGGCAGTTGCTTTTAACCGCATAAGGCTAAACATTGCCCCTTTTCCCCCATCGAACCCCTGTAGCTTTTTTTTTTTAGTGCCCCAATTATGGTTCTTATTTTGACTGCAAAATTTTCCCTTTTTGCCATTTTTTTCTCCACCTGTTTTTTCTTTTTACTTTTCCTACAGTATGCCCTCTTCCTAGACCTTTGGTCGTTTTTGCGCACCCCCATTTCCTGGTTTTCCCAACCCCGCCATCTAAAGTTTTCTTCTTCTGTCTTACTATCAGATCTGCCTTTTTTTCCCCGGTCTCCTTTCGATTTTCCCATTTATTTCTCGCTAACTTTTTCACTTAGCCATCCCCTTCTTTTTTTTATGCGATTAGTAACGCCGAAATTTAACGTTCCCCCCATTTAGACTTCCTTTTACCGGTTTTTTACGGAGCATTTCCCCAATTCCGCAGCGTTCGCATGACTCAAAACCCTGTCTTTCCCCCCACAGGCGGGATCATTACTTTTTTCCCCCAACGCTGTTACCTATTTTTTTTTTCTTTTTTGCTTTTTCCTTTTATCGGGGATCTACCCACGCCCTACATAGAACGTGCTTCGGCAAGAGAGCGCCACTCGGTCCTTTCAGTACTACGACTCCTTTATCTTACATACGATAACTCAATTTCTTAACCGATTCGGTTTGATGCACCCCATCAACCTCGGTGGTGTGCCCCTCTTGGTAAAATACTAATTTTTGTTTCCCTCGTTAAGAAGAATCCCTATTGGACGCCATTTAGGCTCATTTTGCACGGAGATTTCCTTCCTCCTGTTATCTACCCCTTTCTTATTTCCCGCAGCTTCCGACCACCCAGTCGTTTTGTATAGTCTACCCTTGCCCCTAGCCTTTTTTGTCCCCTCCCTCACCTCCGGCTTGCCCTCCCTTTTGGACCCCCAAAAACGCACTCATTTTTTCTTTTGGTCACGGGATGCTTGGTTTTTCCCCTTTTGTACGCGTATATATCTTTTTTTATCCAAGCACCGTGACTTCCCTCCCAATAGAAACGCCCCTTTTTTCTTTCAGCTACTGTACGTCGCTCATGCGGCTTCCCCCCCCCCATCTCAGGTATTTGGGTTTTGCACCTTGTGGCATCCCATCCCCCCCCTCTTATGCTCATTTTTGTTCTTTCTTATTTCCAAGCTTGCACGACCTTTCCCTTTTTCTTAATCGGTAATGTGTTCTAAGTTTGGCCACCCTTTAAACTCTTCTTCACGTCTTTTCCAAAAAAACTCCCCCCCTGCCCCCCTGCTTCCCTGTCTCAACCTCGCTTGTTCGGTCCCCTCCTGAAATTAGGCTCCTCGTTGTTTTAAGTTTCATCCTTTTCCGCAGCCCTCCTGTGAATTTTATCAAATCCCTTCTTTTTTTCCTTGAAGACAATTCCTGCATCTCGTTTTAGGTTCCCCCCCATTTACCTCACAACACGCTTTGCGTGGATGTTGCCCCCTAAACTGTCAGTTTCCCTCTCTCTCGTCTTACTCCCCCCTGGGTGTGTTGAAGTCTCCTTCTCTTTCTCCCCGCCTTACCTTTCCCCCCCGGTCTCCAATACGCCCTCCCCCCCCCGTTTTTGGTGCCTTTCCTCTTTTCCAATAAAAATAGTTTGTTACTTCTCCTTCCAAATCTGGTTTTGTACCCTCTTCCCCGCTCCCTCCCGGCGAAGCTTTGGCAGCAATGCGTCAAGCTTGGCTTTACCATTAGTTTGTCATCTATTTCTGAACCCTTTTCCCTTAATTATGGTTTAACCTTCCCCAAACAACGCGTTGTAATGCGTCTCTATTGGCTGTTTTTGTTTTTTCTGACCTTCTCCCAGGCCTTTTGATCCCATTTATTGAGCCAAACGTTCTTTTAATGCATCCTACCGAATTGTCCCATCCCCCATGACCCCCCCCATTTGGCCCTTTGGAAACTGATTCTACAATGGTCTCTCCGGTTCTCCCACGTCCCCCCCCCCCCCATTTTTTTCCTTCCGTCTTGCTTAATCTTGTAAGATTTTCCCGATCGAACCAATATCTCCGTCCCCCCTCCAAGTGCAGGTTTATGCACGGACCACCATATCACTGCTCACACTGAAGACCCCGCCAGGCTAAAGTGTCCCCCAGTCTGGGCCTCCCCCCCCTAAACGGTGATTTTTTTTCTTCCAAGCTTCTCACATGCCCCCCCGTTTCCTGGAGGCCTTTTCACTAGCCGACCAACGCTCAGCGGTTGGACGTGGCTGAAAGCCCCCACCCCCCATTCCCTAACCTCTTGTAGTTCCACCCCTTCCCCCGTGCCCTCCCCCCTTTATGCCCCAAACCTTCCGGAGGCAAGTGCGCATTCCTTGGCACCCCCCAGATACCTTCTTTGCCCCCCCTTCCATTGTGTTGGTCCTAGTTGGCATCACCCGACTTTCTACGTTTTTATTTTCCGGGAGCTTAGTCCCAGGATTTCCCTCTTTCCTCTTTTTCTTCGGCAACGCGGCTATTTTCTGGGCGTTTGATGGTGCGGAGGCCATTACCTCGCAACTAGTCCCCAACTCACCCCATTACACCTTTTTCAAACCCATGTCCTCCCCGGCTTTGCCTTTCCTCTTTGTTTACTTCCCTAATTTAAAGCTGCGGATTTGATTTATTGTACAACCCCTCAAAGATGCTTCTGCCTGTTGCCTTCTTTTTTCCTACCGTCCTACTTTCAGCAGAAGAAAACGAATGTTCCTTTCCAAGGGCAAAAGTCTTTATCCCCCTATTACGGGATCCTTATCACTTTGGCCCTCGCTTAACCCCAGCACCCTCCCCGTGAGATGCGATTTAGAAACTTAATGTTTCTGGCACTCCTTTTCAATTTCTTTCTACGGATATAGCCCCCCCCCCGAATAACCCCGTCCCCCTGTCCCCGTCATTGATTGTCTTAGCAGAACCCTAAGATCTTTGTCTACCTTTTTCGTGGAGTCTTCCGGGCTTTTTTCCCTTCTGCTCTGCAGGGGATCCGGTCGGGCTTCTTGTTTGCCGACGCTTTACCTTTGAGCCTATTCTCGCCTCCTCCCCCCTAAACAAACACCACCCGCTCCCCAATCTTTGGAACTCTCCCCCCAACCTCCGGGTGACCGCATGAGGAGTTCACCCCTCCTCCCCTTCGCCCTTCTGGTTTAGGAGAAATAAAACGCTCTTCCTGCAACGCGATTTTCTTTCTGGACACCTAGCGCTGCAGTCCGTTCGAATGATTTCATATGTCCCAAATCAAGGAAACTAGAACGACCCGGCTAAAGACTAACTAAATTAATCCTTCGGCAACATTTTATCTTTTATTGACACGAAAAGTCTACCATCACCCAGGTTCTACAGCGCCATCTATGGTTGTTTCCTTTGATCCCGGCCTCTTGACCCAATTGATCGGTTAGAAATTAACCTCTTCTCCTCGCCAGAAATCCCCAGACTTTCCCAAACTTGCTTCTGCAGTGTTTGCTCCAGTGGTTTTGGTGTGTATTTGTTTCTCACTCTCTCCGTGTTTGTGAGGAGAGGAACCACTTGGCAGTCCCCGCCTTATCTCCCGATTTTGTTGCATTTGTTCGCATGCAGTGTTTAATTTCATTCTATCAAGGGCAAAATTGCTGATTCCCCCCCCCCATGAAAACAACCCCTTGAATTTCTCTTTTGCCGCTTGTGTTTCTTTAAATAACCACTATTTCCTCCCCCATATACATTGTGATGTGAGCCTTTACGATTTTCGCATAGAAAGAGTTTCTCATTTTGTTCCCCGACCGTTAAAAGACTCCCCACCCCCCCCGTCCGAAAACGTAAACATTCGTAACACCCATCTGTGCGGCGCAGAAACCCTTGTATTTCTATCGGCCCTAAGGGAGATTTATCAAATTTTGTTGTGCCAAGTTTTGAGTGTTTCGTTATGCTAGCGCTGGTGTAAAGGCGACCAAAACCCCGCAGACACGAGAATCACCCCCATATGTCGTTCGGACCGTTCAAATAGATTCGGAGTCTCTGTTTCAGACCCCCCCCCCCCCGAGCCGCCCGGGGGGTTCCATATCTTCGTGAGGCAGCGCCTCATTCCGTGCCTGTGAGTTCCGGGAGGTCTGCCCTGGCGTTAATATATAGTCAACAGGTTGCTTCCGGATTGAGAAACGAGTTTTCCTTGGCGAAACGACTGCCTTTTTAGCTGTCTGTTTTTTAACGCTCCCCCTCGTTTTCAGGGGTATGCGCCCTGGCCCAGATATTTATTTAGATCCGCTAAGAAGTTTCTCCGACCCATCTGTTACGGTAACTATGGGCACGGTCGGACCATACGTCCCTCCCCCCCGCACCAGCATCTTTAAATTTTTAAATGAGCATAGGGGTAGCTTATTGACATAATAAATTGGAGGGCAATGCCCATGCCGGTCCTTCACAATTTGTCCAAAACACGAATGGTGATGATTTTGGCTTTGCGCGGATCGTATACTGGTGCACGAACTTCCAATTCCCCCCAACATAGCCTCTTCTGAAACGAGCCCATCGGCCCGGCTTGATATGAGCCCTACATTACTTTTTCCATTAGGCCACTGATGTAGTTGATTGCCAAACGAGAAACCTTAGAAACATAATTTCTGTTTTCCGTACCGAGACGAAAGAAAGTGAGGGCGCCTTTCGGCGTTGAGCGCAGGCTTTTTATCTAAACTTCTGGCTTTTTTCTGTCCGACGTCACCAAGTTCCCCCGTATTTCGCTAAATGTGCCCAAACTCCTCATTTTCTTTGCCTACATCACTTTTCTAAGCGGTTTGACCCCAAAAAGCATCCTGTTCGTGGCTCCGGCATATTTTCCTCTGCCGGCCGGTTTCTACAGGTACACTTTATATTGTTCCACGTGACTCCCGTGTGTCCCGAACCGCACATTTGACTTTCTTGCGCAGATGGCAATTGCAAAGCCCAGGATTAAGGCTCCCATTCAATGTGGCTCAGCGATGCGCCCAAATTTTTTTCCTTCTTTAGCGAAATCTGCACTGCATGTTCATTCTGTTTCTTACCTGTTCCTTGAAGTCTGCGGCTCATAAGACGGCGCTTATCGTTGAACACCCCAACTCCCCCTCCTTCCGCTTTTACTGTATTCCTTTTCGTTTCTAATTCAGGAACTTTTCCTCCATCCGATGTGTTCTATAGCCCAGCTGGACGTCATTTGCGCGCCTTTTATTTTGTTAGATCAATTTTTTGACGACGTTAAAGCAGAGACTATTTTTTTTAACCACCAACAACCCCACGATTTTTGCGTTTCTCCTCCCCTTTCAGTGCGGTTACCATTTCATA
>Ga0179593_1546768_pt1 | contig 11756 bp, 13 predicted proteins | sample CZODoug2_1_08_16_FD_185931 | JGI IMG/M metagenome (GOLD analysis project Ga0179593, IMG submission 185931) | Vadose zone soil fungal communities from Angelo Coast Range Reserve, California, USA - CZODoug2_1_08_16fungal (PacBio error correction) | ecosystem: Environmental > Terrestrial > Soil >... | reverse complement strand
TAATTGTGGATTCGTTGTGTCTTTTCTAATCTTCCGCCAAGGCTCGCCGCCCCCGCCTTTTTTTCTGAAACCTTGCTAATCTTCACGTAGGGGCCCCTGGCGCCTTTTTTCCTATCTTAAGTCACGCCCACACAACCTTCACAGCCGTGTTTTTATTCTGAGTCGATGAGAACGACTCTGTGCCCTTTTTTTCCCGACCAACAGTAACCCTGAATCTTTCACCGCGACTTTTTTTTTTCCAAATAGGCAACCCCCCGCCCTTCTCCTCCCCCCCAATGCTGGGTCAGGCGAGGTTGTTGGTTTTTTTTTTGGTGGGGGGGGGGGTGTTTTGGGTTTTTGGGGTGTGGGGGGGGGGTGGCCTGGTGGGGTTCTTCTTTTTTCTTTCTTTTTTTTTTTTGGTGGGGGGGGGGTTGGGTTTTTTTTTATTTTTTGGGGTTGGGGTTTTTTGGGGGGGTTGGTTTTCTTTGGTTTTTTTTTTTTTGGTGGGGGGGGGGGGTTTTTTGTTTTTGTTTTTGGGGGGTGGGTTGGTGTTGGGGGTTTGTTGTTTTTTTTTTTTTTTTTTTTTTTTGTTCGTTTTGTTGTGGTGGTTTTTTCTCCCCCCTACGGTTATCGACTTTTCGTTTTCTGGTCGTTGGTTTCTAGTTTTCTTCCGCGAAGAACGATGCTCCTTCTTGGAGCGCTCCTTTTTCCCCCCCCCCTCCCTAACCTGCCTGTCTCACATGTCTCTGGACCCATTTTTTTTTTTACCTGTGTTCCACGCCAGAGGATGTTCTCCCCCTCTCTCTGATTTGCGTCACGGAACACCCCTTTTTCCCCTCCCTCTTTGACAGGATTTTCGAGACATACCGCACCTCACATTCAGGCTTGCTACGAGCGGTCTTTTGCTTGCTTGGTTTCGATAGCGGGGTCTCTGTCCGGTATGGGAGCCATTTTCCGTTGAACTTCTTCCTCCTCTGCGCACACCTGCACTTTCTATGAGGATCCCCCCTTCCCGGCACACCCCCGTTTCCCCCCCCCTTGACCTCTTCTGACAGGTGGAGTCAACCTACCCACCGGCCCGTTCCGCTTTCACTCTTCTCGCATAGTGAACTTTTGTTATTGTCTACAAAGAGTAGTCCTTTCAGCAGGGCACGTCTAGGAATCCCCTTCTTTTTCCTGACCGGCCAACCCTTCACTTTTCTTCTGGTTGCCCAGGAGGACCTGTTTTCTTTTCAATGCTTAGCTCCATGCTTCCTTTTCTTTCAGGCTTTCTGTGGGATCGGATGTGACTCGCCCTTTTGAGAGGAGCAGTCGAGTTTCACCGCTTCATCCTCTTCTCCCAAGAGGATGGACCTCCTTCCCTGGTTGTTTTTTAAGCATATCCCCAGTTTTTCTTCCAGCTAACCAAAAGTTTCTTCTTTTTTTTCCCAACACATGGAGATGACCTTTTCTTCCCTATTTCTCTCATTCCGATGTGTCCGCTAAAGTCAAGTCCGGGACCATGATGCCCGTCTTTCCCCCCTTTCAAACTAATTGGGTCCATTGTCTTTTGGACGAGGCTTTTCCTTCATACGTGGGCCTCTTTCTTTTTCCTTCCCCCCAATTGACGCTGATTTCCTCCTTCCCCCCACTTCTCTTTTCCTTTATGAACATGAGGTTGACCCTTAATTTTTATTTGTATAAGACCGCCCCCTCAGTCCAGAGTTGGACCGATCGGCCTTTTCCCCCTTCCACCCCGCACTCCTTAGAAACCAAGTGCTTGAGTTGCGTGGTTCCTTTTTTTTTCCCCCAATCCCTTGAGGCAAAGTCTCAGTTTTGAGCCCCCCCCCGTCTTACTCGTTTGCAGTGCGTTCTGTCTTTCCTCCCCCTTTGTTTTGCTTAATCGAGGTATCGCCCCCACCCCTATTGCCAGGTGGGCGTTCGATTTTGGCCTAGGTTTGTCGGGTCCGAGTCATTGCCTGTCTGTTTGGGCGCTTTGCCAGTCCCCTTCCACTTAACCCCTTCCGGCCGGGTTCGTTCTGATCCAACCCCAATTCGTACGGCTAGCAAGTTTACTACTCCTTTTCCCCCTCCGACAACGGCCGAATCCCCGAGCGCCTCTTGAAGCCCCGAAATTATTTTTTAGTTCCATCCCTGAATTGCACTCGCAGCTTTGTCCCGACGCCATGTCTGCCTGAACCCAGCCTTTGAGCGATCCTCTTCCTCTTCTTTTGTTTTTGAGAGATCCCCCCTTTTACTTTTGGCCTTTCGGGGACCCCGTTTTTCCCTCCCCCCCCCCCTGCGAGATGGACTCTCCCTCACAAGAAAGTGGCGTTCGCTTCAATGCTACTCCTTCTTTTTCCCTTCTGAAGTGAGACGACTATCTCACGCTGCCATTTTTCCTTTTCCCGTGATCGCGAATCGCACGGTCCTTCCACGGGGCTTGCAACGTTCTTTTCTTCCACAAGCGCACTAACTTAAACCCATGGTACGTTTTTTATGATGCAATCGCTTCCCCACCTTCCGGAGGAACCACTCCCCTCTTCATGTTTAGGAATGTTTCCTCCCCTCTTAGTAGGCGCAGTGGAACCCATTGACAGAATTGAAACAGCCGCACGCGACAGGCCGAAGACCAGCGACTTACTATTTTCCTTCTTTTTTCTTGACTTGCCTAAGTTATGGAACCCTTCACCCCCCTCCTTACAAAAACTCGCAAAGCGTATTTTGCCTTAGTCGTGCGATCAGTGCCCGGTGGTTCTTGTTCCCGGTCTGCAATTCTGTCTTTTCTTCTCGTTCACCATCGAGGCTGATTTCGAATTCAAACGCCCACCTGGGGGCCAAACTAGTGCCCGGACCTTTTCTTTTTACCCCCTGCAATTGTTCTCTAACCCTAGCTCGCATAGTCGGACCCCCTTTTCCCTCCCCACTTATTAAAGGCTCTTCCTTCCTCTAGACCAAGGACCATCGTTGGACCCCCCAATTTTTTCCCAAACTTCCGCGGCGTGCCACCCAGATCTTTCGGCTACGCGGAACCTTTGCCCCCCTCCTTCAATGCTGTATTTCCCCGTAATCCGCCTTCCTGTCTTTTCTTCCCGGACGTTTTTTGTTCGCTTGACGGGAAGGCTTCTTCCCCGCAGCCGTGTTGCTCCCTTCTTTCCCTGAAGATTGATCTGGCGTCGGCCATCCCTGTTGACTCAGAACTTCGAGCGTATCAGTCCGCCTCAAGACGTAATTTAAAGAAGTCGATGTCTGTACTCTTTTCCCCATCAAGTCAAATCTAACCAGCCTCCCTTTTTTTTCTTGGTACGGATCATCCACTTTAGATTTTTCCTTTTTCCTTCTCCCTTTTTTTTATCATCACCCTTCTCTTCAAAATCTCCAAAAAACTTCACTGATTGTCAGACAAGATCGGACCCGAAGCCTTCGGAGGGGTGAGTTAGCTCCCCTTCCCCCTGGCGGAATTTTTGTTGAGTCGGCGGGGTGCGGCCGGGAAAGACAGTTTCTGTTGCACTTTTTCTTGTGGGCAGCCGGTCTCCCTCCCTGACAGGACCTCCCCTTCCCGCGTGATCCACCTCCTTGAGAAATCCGCTCTATCTGAATTTTCTCTCTGGTCCCTCTTTCGAATCTTTCTACTCCTTTTTTTCAAGTCCAAAAAGATCGTTCTTTTCCTCCATACTCGCTTTTTACCTTTTTCGGCCGGTCCCAGGGGCTTTTACAATTCTTTTTCTCCCTCCACGCAGATAAGGCCTTACCCCCTTCTTTCTCCCAGCCAGTCAGAGGCTCGATAAAACCTTTTTTTCCCCCTTTCATTCCCAGAATCCTCAGCCCTCTTCACCTCGTCCTGGCAATCAATCTGCCCATTTTTGCCGGTAGTTGCGGTGTGGCGGTTGTCCCCCCCCCCCCAGTCTTAGTAGGCCTGCACTTGCCTTTTCTTAACACGAAAGACGGGTTCGCAAGCTTTTTCCTTAAGGAACCCCCCCCCCACCCCACCACTTCTTCGTTTGTGTGACTTCTCCTTCCGCCAGAAGGCAGTGCGGCCTTTTTTCCCCCCTGTCTCGAGTGATCGCCCTCCCGAATTTTCAACGTGGGGCCATGTAAGGGAAGGCCATGGCTTTTCCGTCATTTTCAACGGAAGGAAAACACATCTCGTCAAACCCCCTTCCCCCTTCTTTCCTCTCTTTGCCTAATACTCCGTTGTGTGGAGATCTATGGGAAACACTTTTTTGAGTTGCCGGGCTGTTCGGTTCAGTTCCCCTTCTGCCGTTAATCATTTCTAGCCCCTACTTCAGCCACGCTTGTCCCCTTTTACTCTTAGATCGCGACGGGACTTCCTGGCTTCTCCCTTCCCTTGGCGGAGTCAACGTCACCCCAACCTTGCCGAGACGCAGTTTTCTTCAGATCTCCCCGAGGCGGACCGACATCGGTTTTTTCTGCAAATGTTCCATACGATGTTCCCCTTTTTTTCCACCTCCCGCCGGGATTGCCAAGCTGCGTTTTCCCCTTTTATCTCCCGCGGTCTAGTTCTACTTTCTAACTGTGTTCCGTGGGAGCGCCTTTTTTAATGATGACCCGTCCCCCTTCCTTTGGGCCGAGGTCTCGGGTAGTCATAACGACTCTCCACCTGATTCCTTTGGCCTCCGGTCAGTTTTGACGACCTTTTTGACAGCAATCGAGGATGTTTTTTTGCTTTCTCTTTCAGGCGTGGAGCACCTACTCTATCTCATAATGACTTTCCTAAACTCGCCCGATCGACATTCATCTCTACGCCTCGTGAGCTTGCTTGGCAACCGATGATCTTTGCGTCATGTCCTCCACCGAGTGGAACCTTTCCCCCTTCCCCCTCGTGGACACACTCGGACCCCCTTTCCCCTCTTAGAAAGATCTCCACTCTAAAGACCCACCACACTAGGGGCGACCCTCCGATGATGCCACTTGAGCTTAAATCCCCCCCCCAGACGAAGGGCGGCGAGCAATCTTTCTGCGCCCTTTCCGTTTGGGAGGATGGTCTCCATCTTTCTCAGACGTGTATTCGTTATTCCCGTTTTTCTCCGGGAGGGGGTCTGATCAGTTCCACTTCAATGATAGCCTTTTTGACCCCCTCTTTTTCCCCCTTTTCTTTCAGGAAATAATGTTTATTCCCCTTTAGCTTTTTCGGCTTCGGCTGACTTTCCCCCCTTGACGTTCGCACGTTTTTGCTTTCGCGTCCAGATACGCCGACAATTTTTTCCCCCTTCCGGACTGTCTTGCAGCAGTCTTACGGCACTTCCCCCCGGGTCATCGTTTTCCCCCCGACTTGCTCGCGGCTCCCCCGATTTAAGATCCGCTGGTCCCCGTTTTTCCTCTGGTAGCCGATTTTTCGCAATTTTGAAGTTTATTTTTCCTCCCTGGAGTCAAATCTTCCTGTGGAGTTCCTTTCTTTTTCTCTGTTTCGAAGTGGCGTTCTCTTTTCCAGGCAATCGCTGAGTTCGGCAAATCCCGGTCTCATGTAAGTCTCCCCAGCTCTTCTTTTCCCCTCGGTTATTCACCCCCAAGATCGTTGGTTTCCTCCCCCCCTGCAAATGAAGCACGAGAGATCTGGCACCGTTTCCAATGATATACTAGAGTACGCGTTTTTCCCCCCCCCAATTATTTCGATGTTTCGTTTTCCACGGTTGTGATGGGTCCATATCTGAGGCCCCTCCCCCCCCTGGCTAACCTGCCTTACTCCTTTTTTCGTCGAAGAGAGTTGCGCTGTCCCCCCCCTCCATTCCGGACTCTCTTTCGCGAACCGCTTCAAGTGTCATTCCATCCGGGAGTTTTCTTTTTTCACAGCCCTTACGCTGCCTCCTTTTTTCTCCTCGCATTGGTTTATTATGTTCCCCTTCATTTCCAACCTCAGTTTTCCGTGACAACTTTTTGAGATTCACTGACACGCCCGTATCTTTTAGCAATCCGAGTGTCGCGCACCCGCGCCCTCTCATCAATATTGTCCGCCCTCCCCCCTTCGGAGTCCTTTTTTTCCGGCCTTGCATGATTTTTTCCTTCTCCTTCTGTCTTTTAGCATCTCTCTTGCCGCGTCTTCTTTTTCTCTCTCTTTTTCTTCCTTTCTTTTTTTCCCCGTGTGTTTTGTTGATGTTCTTCTTCCTTCTCTTCTTTTTAAGGTGATGCATCCCCGTGGACCCCTCGCTTCTCTGCCTTTTTAGCTTGACTAATCCGAAACCCGTACCAAGAGGGAGTCTTCGCAACTCTGAGACCTTCTCCGGCGGTTTCCTTTCCCCTTTTCCCCCCGATTCTCTTGCTATCCTTTTTCGTTTGACCCAGGTTTCTCCTCCCTGTTCCATGCCTTCTTTCCTTCCCTTCAACAGTTACTGGCACTACCAAGAGCACTAGACGGAACATTTTTTTTTTTCCTTTGCAATCGCTCCAGTGAACGTGCTGGTTAGCCGTCGAACGCGACTGACCCTCTTCCCCCCCCCGGACGACTCTTTTCTGCCTCCGTCACTTGGGCGACCTGACTCCCGCGTTCCCGACGACGAAGTACCGTCTATGGCCTGATGACTTCCCTCTTTTTTCCCCCCCCCCCTCCCCGGTCAACCCTCCCCGAAAGCGTGTTTCCTCGGCTGAGAATTGTCACGGTGGGTTTCCCCTGATGCGACCCCTCGTTTCTTTTCCTTGGCGGTGAGGACCTACTGCTTCTGTAAGTGTCAGCACCTTTTCACTGGGCACCCTGCTCCTGACCTCTCCCGTTTATTTTCCGCGAACTCTAATTTCTGCCCCCCCCCCCCTTCCTCCCCCACTCTTAACCGATCGTAAACTGCTCCAAAAAGGACATATTTTCCCCCATTGCGTAAGCCACTTATTGGAGTTGAATTCCCTTCTTCGGACCCTCCTCGGCGAAAAGACCCAGTCCCTCCTAGCTCTTTTGAAGACGCATTTTTCCCAAAGATGCGTTTTTTCCCTTTGATCCGGGAAGATTCCCGCCCTCCCCCCTTTTCTTCGGATTCCCTCTTTTATTGCTTTTATGATCTTTTTTCCGACTACAGCGTAGCACCCTTTTTTGAGCAGCCTCCCCCCCCCCCTTTCTCTCCGAAAGAAAGTCCATTTTTTTTCTTCAAAATTCTTCCGGTCCGGCCTAATGCCCCCCCCATCCGTTAAGCCTTGCTCCACTGATCAGGCGGCTTCTCCCCCCCCATGGGCCTCCTTTCTCTGACCTGCTCCCAACTCAGTCTTTTCGCAATCTTCCCCTTTTTTCACTATGCCGCCGCTTTCTACTGACAGGCCCCTCCTTCCGGTGGCGTACTCCCCTTTAGGTCATACTCGTTCCCCTTTTTTGCTTTCTCGTGTGCGGATCGAGCCTTTCCCCATTGGCCAGGTGCTCTCGTGTTTGCTTCTCTCCCTTCCAGGTATCCAACAGTTTCCAAGAAACCACTCCTATTTCCCCCCTCCAGCGCCGAATCCGAGGTAATCGCCTGTGTTCGTCTTTTTCTTGGCGATCTCTTCTTTCCCTTATGATGAGGTATCTTGTTCTCTTGCTTAGACTTAACCCCCCCCTTATTGTCGATCCGCCATCCTCGTCCTTTTTAAGTCAGTAGTAGTGGTGGAGTCCCGCCCCTATCACCGGTGGTCTCTTGACCGTCTCCTTCTCTCCGCCCCTGCCTTTCAGTAAATCTCGTCCCCCCGATGCTGCTCAACAGATTCATTCCCTCCTCCTCTCAACCGATGACGCCCCCCCCCTCTAGTGCTTCCTTTTTACTTGTTTGCTCTTGTTAACCATCGACGTTTCGGCAGGCATTTTTTGCTTTTTCCACGACAGGTTTCTCTTTCTCATCTGACCCAGAGTTTCTCGCAGTTTGTGCCCCCTTTTTTTCTGCCCGCATAGAAGGGCGACTTGAATGTTCCCCATCTTTAGCCTACTTTCCCCCCTTCTCCCAGCGTGGCGTCAGTAGATCATCCTTGATCCCTCTTCCCTTCCTATATGACGGTCACACCCGCTGCAAATCCCCCCTTTCAATCTCCCCCCTTCCCCTTTTTTTTGTTTTTTTTAGTTTTTTGCACCGTGGGGGGATTGACGGAGATAGTTTTCTTCCTTGCCGTTCACCAAGTTCTTCCTTGACTGCTCCCCCCCCTCCTGCCCAGCTCTTTCGATCGCACGGCTGACTTCGGACAAGGCCGGCTTTTTTCGGCTGCATCCCCTTTTCCTTTCCCCCCGCGCTGACCGATTTTTTCTATTAGAGCGACCCGATTTTTTTTCGGTGCGAAAATCCTCTCGAATCCGTCCGGACCCCCCTACCTGTCCCCCCTGAGCCGCCCACTGAGATGGATCCTGCGCTCGCCAGCGGTTATCGCTTTCTCTTCTCGGGGCGTTTTTCTTCTCCTCGGTGAATGGGAAGCAGGTACGAAGACTCCCGATTTTCTTTTTTCTTCTTGACTTGGTCGCCCCCTACTTTTAGAACATGAAATGTCTCCGGTTCAAGGCCCTTTTTATGACCGCCACATCCTCTTTGTGAGAGAATATTTCGTTTGGGAGGCCACCATACCCCTTTCCCTTCCCCCATAATTCTGACAGGATTCGCCGAATCCCCGACCTCCCATTCGCGCCCCTCGCGGTCGTGAGAGGAATCCCCACCGAGATGCCCCTTTTTTTTTTTTTTTCCGGTGTTTTGAGACACTGTGCTGACGGCCTTTTGCTTTCAAACGCCAAGTTGCTCTTTCCCCCTCCCCGCAAAAAGCCCACGCCACTTTTGAGAAGACTGACTTTTCTTTTTTTTCCTTTCCGTCACCGCCGCTTTTTGTCCGACAATCTTTGGCTGGTAGTGAACTGTTGGAGATTCTTCCAGTCCCCCCCCTAGCTTTCTCTTTCCCCTAACGTTAAGGGACCTTCTTTTTTTCTCTGACCCTCCCACTTCAATGATCGGGTTTTTTTGGCTGAACGGATTTTTTAGCGTTATTCTCCTTTGTCCTATTGAAAGGCTTTTCCTTGAGGATGGATTTTGGATTTCTTTTCAAATTTTTGGATCTTCTTAGTGAGAAGGTAAAGACCTCCTTTTTTATGAGGATCCAGCCCAGTCCCTCCCTTCAGCTTGAGGGAAGAAATTAAAGTTTTTGATACCACGGAGACCATCATCTGTGGACAGAACTGGCCCGTTGTCCCTCCTTCCCGATCAGATAATGTAGATGCCGGTCCTTTTAGAGGCGGCCCCCTTAACTGGAGCTCGGGGCCAGTTCGGAACGAATTTTTTTCCCCCAACTTCCTTCCCCTTTAGAGTACCGATGGTTCTTATTTTGCTATGATTTTTTTTGCGTTCTCGTCGCGGACCTTGATTAGTCAGTTGTTGTCCTTCCGTTTCTCCCTCCCCCCCCCCCCCTTCAGAAGAGTATGTTTCTCCTCATGACCATAAGATTGGCTCCTCTCTCTCAAAGTGAACCTTCCCCCCCCCCCCCCCCCCCCCCCCCCCCCCCCCCCCCCCCCCCCCCCCCCCCCCCCCCCCCCCGAGGACGGAGAGATCCATTTTTCTAGTTAGGAGGGATGTCCCACCTTTCTTTTCCTTCATCAGCGACCACCTGTAGACGCATTTTTCTTCTTGCCCTTATTCTCCTTTCCCTTATGCCAGTTCAAGGATAGCATAATCGAGTCGAGACACCCGATGCCAGGCGTTCTCCTCCCCTTCCGTTGAGTTAGCCGCCCCCCTTTTTTTTGTAGTTGATATCTTTATCCTCTTGTCTTTCGAGCCGTTTCTTGTAGTTAGCTTGCGTGCCGTCCTTCACGTTGCGCGCCGTTCCGTTTCCCCCCCGCTGCTAGGCGATAAACTGCCCCACTTTATAGACCGCGTGATCTCCCTTCGCTTTTTGACCACAGTTTTTTTCCGTATGCCATATTGCGAAGCCGCCGCACCTTTGACGTCTAGGCCTTTGCCATCCCCTCCTGCGTGCACAGGAAGCTCCTGTGCATGACAAAAATTAGCGTCCTTTTCTCATATCGGCCCCCCTTCTCCCCCTGTTTTGTTGTCGAGAGTTTTCTTCTTCAGGTGATGCCATCTCGTCCAAATTCTCTCCCCTCCCGAGAGGGACTGACGACTCGACACCGTGCTTTTCCAACTGCTCTGTGGTCGGTCGAAGTTCTCTCCCCACGCTTGATATCGACTTTCCTTCTTTCCTCTGCGACAGACTTTCCCCTGTTCCGGCTGGCGGGGACATCACTTGCATGCACAAGGCTAGAGGTCAACCTCTCTCCCGAATTTCTGAACACCGATCCCTCCCTTTCTGTTAGTCTTCCGGTACTTCCCGTGCAGCAGGTGCTCTCTAGGACTCCCTTTTCCCCGCAGTTTAAAACACCTTCTTCGCCAGTGCCTAGATGAGTCCGCCTTCCTCTATTTTCCCCCTCTCGCGATACTTCGTTATGAACATCCCGCAAATAAACTTTCTCCCCTTTTCTTTTGTAGATGGGACCCCTTTTGTGGAGGATTCCTTCTTTTTTCTTTATGACCTTTTCCTTTTCTTGACAATACGGCAGGATTTTTTGAAGAACAGAGTCCTTTCTTTTAAGCGCCCTTCTTCCTTTGAAAATGTACAACCTAGCATAACTATTGTTGCCCACCCTCCTCCCACCCCCCTTCTCGGAATACGATGAACCCCCTTTCCAGAGGTGAATGCTTTTTTTCCCTCCCCCACTTAAAGGAATCCTTTATTTACCCTCTCTTCCGATGGCCCCTTTTCGTTTTATCCTTCAGACTTTCGTCTGGTTTTCCACAAGATGGATTTTTGATGATTATCGAGGATTCTTCCCGCCCTAAAGGCTGTCGTTACTAGAAATTGTTAAGAACTCTCATATGACCCCTTTGAGCCCCAGATGAGCAAATTACGAGATTCAACCCCCCTCGCCTCAAAGCATGTTATTACAATTCCGTTTTTGGGTACCCAATTTCCCCCCCCTAAAGTTAATGACCGCGCCCGATCATTCGTGGCCGGCCTTAGACCCCGGTCGATTACTGGACTTTATGATTTTCCCCCCCCGTATTTAGGATGTACCCTCCCCTTTTTTCCCTATTCTCTTTCCCTTCTTGACAGGCAGCCGGTGGAGGAGATGTCCAATCGTTTTTCCCCCCCCTTCTGTGATGTGAGTCTCCTTTTTGTTTTGCTGGCGCATCTCCCCTTTGGCGAGTTTTCTTGCCGCGGCGCTTACGCTTCATTTCCAAGGTCTATAACGTCCAGGACGCCCTTTCCCCTTCCGCATCCCCCGCGGCAAAGAGAGGTTTCTGCGCCCGTATGATTCTTTTGCGATAGTAAGCTTTCCAAGGACTTTCTCGCTGTTTTTTCTTCCCCAGTTTCCACCACCCCCCTCCCCAATAGATAGTAGATAGAAATCGCTTTTAAGGGTAGTGTGCCTTTTGATACTTCCTCTTCAAGGTAGAGCCCTTTAGAAATCGCGGTCCCCCCTTTTTTCTCCCCTTCTTCAGTTCATCGGGCCAGCGTCCGCCTGCTCGTCCCACTTCCCCCCGATTCACAGCTCCCTTTCCTAAAGAATGCGACGCTGTTCGCTCGACTTTCAGCTAAGTGTGGCCCGTGGCAGTTTTGGTTAACAAGTCCGTAACTCTTTCCCCCTTTTTCCTTTCTTGTTTCACCGCAGTCGTTGCCTCCTACTTTATTGTGAAATCTTTCTCAGTTGAACCCCCCTTCTTTTCGCCATCTCGGCCGTAAGCATCTGGTCCAGGATCGTTTCTCGAGCTCTTGCCCCTTCCCCTTTTTTTCTGCTCCCCCTTCGAACTAACTTGTCTCCGACTTTTCAGTATCAAAGACCGAAACCTCTCTTCCCACCAATGCCA
>Ga0179593_1485430_pt1 | contig 11756 bp, 16 predicted proteins | sample CZODoug2_1_08_16_FD_185931 | JGI IMG/M metagenome (GOLD analysis project Ga0179593, IMG submission 185931) | Vadose zone soil fungal communities from Angelo Coast Range Reserve, California, USA - CZODoug2_1_08_16fungal (PacBio error correction) | ecosystem: Environmental > Terrestrial > Soil >... | reverse complement strand
TTCCCCCATTCTCGCAGGGAAGCGACTTAGCCTTTTCCGGCCAAATAAAACAAAATTCTTTTGTCTCGAGGAACTTTGAGAAGAGGTGCTTGGGAGAAGCGTCGCTCCCCGTTTCCTCGTCTTTCCCCTTCCCACTCTTTTTCTCCCCTATCGAAACCAATTTCTCCGATGCAGTGAGCCGCGAGCATCGTCGCCAGTGGCTCCGATCCTCCCTTTGACCTCTTTTTCGTAAAATCTTTAGTTGTGTAGAACTACTTGCACTCCTTTTTGTTCCTTTGACGCTTCCTCCTTCGTGCCATCGCACTCACTTTTTTCCTATCGGTCAGCATATCTGCTTTGTTTCCTTTCTTCTTGCGAGTCAATGCCTTTCCACATCCTTTCCGCCTTTTTTCCGATACGTCCTCCTTTTCCTTAATCGTGTCTGGTTGACCGTCCTCTGGTCTTCCCTTCTGCGTCCCGTCCGGGGTATGACGTATGATGGCTCTGTATTCTCCCCCTCTTCCCGATGTTGGCGTCGTTTTTTCTTTTCCCTGCTGAAGTTTTCTCTCTCTCCACTTGAACTTTCCCTTCGACGGAAAGCTTCCTTCCCTCCTTCCACAACTGACCCCCGAGCCACAAAACTTTGTGCTTTTTTTTTTTTAACTCTTCTGGTGGGTGATACGTTTTCCCCCTTTAGCCCGCCCTTCCTGCCCATTAATTACATGCTGCAGCCTCCATCCATCCCGGTGCTCCCTCTTTTTTCCTGAATAGCCGTATCATGATAAAGATCTCCCCTTCCTCCTAGCTTGGGAATCGACCCTTTCGCTGCCGGGTAGCCGAGAAAAATCTTTTTCGTGGTTCTTTACCGCTCCTCCTCCCCCTCAACCCCATCGACTCGATCCCCCCCTTTCCCCCACCCAATATCCCGTCATTCCCCACAGGCGTCTTCTTCTTTGCCCGATCCTTTTCAACATCCCTCCTGATCCGTAAGTTTCCTTTGATCGTTTTAAAAAAGGCATGACATTTTTAAGAATGGCTTTTCCTATGTTTTTTCTGGCCTTTTCCTTGATGAGGTCGCTCTGATACGTCCTCCTCTCCCCCCTCGTCGATGAGGGACCTTTTTCTTCATGCTGATGTCATCGGTTTTTGGGACTTTTCCTTCCTGTTAATAGCATTTTCTCTGCTTCAGAGTTCCAATTAATGCGGTCAGGACTAGTGGTTGGGACCTCAATCTATGCCCCTCTTTTGGCACATCATCCTCCAAGCACGCCGACTTTTTTTTTTCCATATCATGCCCGTACATTCTTTTTCAAGCATGAGGTTAATCTCCCCTTTGTTTTAGTTCCTCCCTATGGTACCCAGGCTTTTCTTCAAGTCTTCTTCCCCAAGCTTTTCCTTTTCTTTTTTTCGCGTTGTCCTTTTCTTGTTTTTGTTTTTCTAAACCAGTCGCAATTTCTTCTCTGCTAATTCAAATCTCGGAGATCTTTTAGCTATCGTCTTCCTGGGGTTCCGCCTTACAAGACCTCCAAATTTGGAATAAATGAAGGACTTGAGACTTCCCTTCGCAGATTACGCCTCCTTTCTTTAACAACAACACCCCCCCCGCTACCCCCACCCAATCTGCTCCATTTACCCCCCAAGCCGGAGGAGAGAAAACTTTGCACCTCGGACTGTCACTGGCAAGGAGCACGTCCCCCTCAACCCTACAACTCTCTCGAAACTCCTTCCCCCAAGGAGTTGGTCTTCCGTCACTCTCCTCATTTTGCGCCCCCCCTTTAGGGATCGTTTTTTCTTTACACACTGGTTAGCAGAGCCCATCGTGCAAGGAAGACCTGCTTTCTGGTCCGCCGCCCCCCAATCTAACTAATTTCAGAAGCGTGAAAATTTCGTTGAGAGTCGTGCTCTTTGGATCCTCCGCTACTTTCTGGCTTTGATTCGATCGTTGTTTTCCCCGTCGAAATTTTTCACTTCTCATCTCTTCAAGAAATAAAAGTCCCCCTTTTTCATCGGTCTCTTCGTGTCGATACGAGGCGAACGCATTATCCGAAGCCCCACCTTAGGTCTCTAAGTCTTCCGCAAAGAGGTTGTCTCTTCCCCGTCAGTTCATCTCAATTTCTTTTGCCTGCTTTTTCCCTCACCTTTCCCGCGTAGCGCCCGGTGACCTTGAGAGTTTTTGTTTTATAGAACCCTCCGCGAGTAGGTTTTCCTTTCTATCGTATCTTTCGCAGTTCTCTTCTCGTTCGCCTCGGGCCCTTGCCGAGGTAAACCCGACTCTTTTTTTCCCCCCCTGACTTAAGTTTTTCTGACCTTTTTCCCATTCTCAGGTCCCCTTCTGTTTTCTTTTTCTTGAATCGATTCCCTTCTTCGGCACATGCCCGGTTCCCCCCCCCGCCTGACTCGTAGATATTGTTGTCCGACATTGCCTTTCCTCTTGATGATTTTTATTATCCCAGCCTCTTTTGGAATCGCGACCCCCCCTCTTTTTTTCCGTAATAGGCTTTTCTAGACTCGCACCCGACTTATCCCTGACCTTCTTTTTACCGATGTGGCTCTTCTTGTACATCGCTGTTCCGTCCCTGCGCCTGAGGTATTGTCCCCCCTCGTCATGGGTCTTCCTCTTTTGTGTTAAAAACCTTCCTAGTTCTTCTTTCGCATGTCCGACTGCTGATAGCGAGACCTGTTTTTATACGCACTCTTCAGCGTTTCCCCTTATTTACCTATTCCCGAGAATCTTTCTTCCTCCTTTTTTCTTGCCCGAATGCACGACTTCCTGGAGTTGCTTTTAAACATTTCCTGCTCCCGTCGCTGATACTATATCTTTCCCTCCTTGTTGTTTTTTCTGTAGCTCTCCGCTGCCTTCCCCTACGTGCTGGTGTTCTCCAACTCAAGTCGTTTCCTTTTTTCTCCCTTTTAAGAAGGCGCGCGCTCTTTTTTCCCTCCGCTCTTCCCACATGGTGAAAGCGACCTCGCGATTCATTCCCTCCGCCCCTGAATTACTTCTCAGGGGGACATCCCCATTTTTTTCAAAATCCATCGACCCTTCCCCTTCCCTTGAGGTCAAGAACCGACTCGCTTTCTTTAGCTTCCCCTCAGATACACGCCCACAATTCGGTCATCAGCCTCCGGCCCATGCAGTCCCTTCGGGCCGGTAGCGAAAAGCTTTTACTGTCACAATTTTTGCTCTCGATCAAGATCTTCTGTCCACACTTTCCACAGAAAAAAGCATCTCGAGCTTCCCCAGTCGCCACACCGCTCGGACGCCAGATAGGTTTGTGACCGCATTTTACCTCCGGGATCCAGGACGTCCGCCACTCGAACTCAGTCACTGTGACCTTTGATCTATGATCTAAGTTTTCCCTTTTCCCCCCTGTTTTTGTTCTTTTTTTCCCTTTGAAATAGTTTACACACCGCGGCGAACTCGCTCCGGAGGCCTTCTTTGTCCCCCCCCCCCTCTAATGCGATCCCTCGTCATCGGTCTGGCTTTCTATAGGTCGAGGGGACTTTCTCTTGAGGCAAGCGTGTTCCTCCCACTCTCCGTCAGGAGATTGAGATGATTTTCCGTTTCGACAACAACTCTTTGCTTCCCTCTCCTTCATCTTCTCAAGTGTGCGGGACTAATATTTCTTTCTCCCCAGAAGAGAGTTTTTTATTTCCGCCGGACCCCCTCTCTCTACTCCTCATGGGTTAGTGCTTGCTTCCGATCCCCCTCCGGGCGAAGTTGTCCCTCTGAATTCCTGCCGAACGTTCGTATCCTCCTTCTCACAAGGCTCGGAGATAGATCCTTCCGACGGTTCCACCGTCAAGTATTCCATTTCGTGTGTGATTTCTTTTTGTGCCTGCGCATTTTTGCGATGGTCGTTATACCCCCCCCCCGTTTTCTCCCCCGAACAGGACTCTCTTCGATGTGGCTTCCCCAATATTTGAAACTTCTTCCCCCCCCAACTCCACTTTTTTTTACTTTTCTGATCCTTTGGGTGTTTTCTGGTTAATTTCGTTTGCGCCCTCTCTTTCCGCGATTTCCCTTTTTTATCCGGCCTTTGGCATCAGTCATTAGTCCCCCCTGGATCATTCTTGTTTTGTGGTTTTGTCCCATCATGTGGTTGTCGGTCTCTGCGCTGACGCCTTACTTCTCGCATTTTTCTGCCCAAATTTCAGTTTGCCTTCCTAAAGGGTCACCAGGAATCGCTCGCGATTCCCAAAGCTCTCTTTTTCTTATAATAATCTTTGCGATGGGTTGTTTAGTAACCTCCATCCCCCAAAAGACCCTCTGAAAACCCTCTTCAGCGTTCTTATAGCTTATTCAACTTGGATACCCGCGACACGCTGCCCCTTTTTCTTCATGTTTTTTACACGAGACCCCTTCCTTTCCACCCTATATGTCAACCCAACCCCTCGCTCCTTCTTCCTAGCCTGGAATTCAGGGTGGCAACCGTCCTTTTCTGGTTTTCTCTTCCTTTTTTCGAGCTCGTTCCCCTTCTTTTGGCTGGCACGACTGAACTGCACTTTCCCTCTTTCGATGATTTTTTTGACTGCAATCCCGAACCCTTCCTGCATATGTGATGCGCGATCCTTAGTTGTGAGGACTCTTTGTCCTTTTAGAGATGGATCATATTGCATCGCCTCCCTTCGCCCCAATGCGTTTGATCTCAATTAGCAATTCTTGCTGTCATGCAGTGTGAAAACCCTCCTCTTTCCCCTGGCTTGAATCGAGTTTTTTTTATTACGTTTTTAAACTGGCCTCAGTCCTAAAGCTCGGTATTCCTCCTTGATGATTTTTCTTAGGTTCTGAGCACCTAATGTTAGTTTCCGGCTTTTTTTTTTCTTCTATTCGCTTTTGCCCTCTCCCCTAGGGTATGCGTCGACCCGGCCTCCTCTGGCTGCCCGCTCTTAATTCGATTTACATTTAAGTCTCATCTCACCGCGGAGCCGGAGGTGGCGCTTTGCGGTTTTGTCACCCACTTCCTGTAATGTGGTTTTTTCTCCCCTTTCCGATCCACCAAACCCCTTGCCCCTCTTTTTTTCCCCCAAACGTCCAACGGCCACCCGCCCCCCGAGTTTTGTTGCGGTTTCTTCGAGTTGTTTGCCTCTTGCCTGCCTGACGTTTTTTTTTTTGCCGTCCTTTTTCGACGGGCGCAGTTTTCCTTTTGTGCCCACAGCGTTTCTTTTCCCCAAGAGGCACAAATCAATCAGCAGACCCCCGAGTTTACTCGTGTTTTTTATTTCTTTCCACCTCATCTCCCTCCCCCTCCGTTCCTTGTCCGTGGAACCCTCTTCCGCGGTGCTGACCAAGTCACCCCCCTTAGTTTTCCAAGCGTTCGGCCTTCTCGCGACGTCTTGGTAAAAGACATGATATGATCCCTGCGCATATATCCCTTCCTTTATTTTCTGGTCCCCGTCTTGGCCTTTGGTCTCCTCCCATTTGCCCTTTCGGTACAACAACGAACCCCTTCTTTGTTTTTCCACTGTCACCAACGTCGGTCCCCGCTTAGACAGACCGATTGAGGCAGGCGGCTGACATTAGACTCGTACTTGGAGTTCTTCTGATAGGGTTCTATACCAGCAGCCCCTTTTTTATGCGTGCCTGTCGGTTTCCCCTTTTCCCCCTCTAACCGTTGCTTCCAAGTCCGCAGGCTTGGTCTTTCTTTGCACAAGGGACGAGTCTCTTTCTCCTGCAGAAGATGAGATCCCCGTTTGATGAATTTCCCGCCTTTCTCTACCTGTGCCGCGCATATCCTCTTTATTTTTTTGTGGAGAGATATGCCCCTTGATGCCTTTTCTTCCTTGATCCGCATTTTTGGCCCCCACTCGGGCTCCCTTTTCTTCTCCGGCCTGGTAAGACGAATAAATGTCATTGGACACTAACACAAAAATAGGTTTCTTTTTTCCTCGGTCCCCTTTTCCCTAGTTTGCGGGGGTCTCTTTCCCTTTGACCCTGACATGCCAGGTTTCCCCTCCTGTGCCCCGATAAGCACCTTTGTACAAGTAATGTCTGAAGTCTGTCCTTTCGAAGAAATGCCGCCATCGTCTTTGTTCCCTCTCCTCAGCCTCCTCCGTTGAAATAGTGTGACGCCCATTGTTTTGTGGTTTCTCCCGCCTGTGCACTTTTTCATCCTTACCGCCTCTCTAGAAATACCTTCCCCCCCTTTTTCCGATCCTGTCCCTTCGAGTCGTGCGAGGTTTTCGACCTCCCCTTTAAAACGCGGCCAGCGTTTCACTGAGCTTTTCCCCCCCTCCTTTTTAATACGTGATTGTAGCCTCACCTCCTTCCCTTCCTGTTTCTCATGTCCTGCGCGTTTTGATCAGGTAGATCCTCCCCCCCCCACGCTTCTTCGGCGTTTATTTGCCCCCTCTTCTTTCTTTTCGCTCATGTTCAAGGACCTTGCTCGAAGGCGCTGTTTTCCTTTCCTAGAATTCATTGCCCGGCCACCCCCTCTCACGCGACCCCCTTCTATGGCCGGGCTTTTTTTCTTGCGAAACTCAGGCTATGGTTTTTGATCTCCGTCCCCCCAGGGTCGCCCAAGCCTGATTGCGCCTTAGCTCAGGTCCGGTTTCCGTCCCCCTGTTAGATATCGAGATAAAGCTTGAGCCTCTCATTCTACGCGGCGCCAGTTTCCCCTGGTTTTTTTTCCATCGTAACCCGCCCTTGCCCTCTACGTAACATAGACCTTCGGACTTCTTTTTGTCTTTCCTTTTTACCCTCCTTCCCCCCCCCCCCCCTCCGGTGCGAGTCTTGGCGTCTCCCGCCTCTTGAACTAAACCCACTTTCTTCCCCCTTTTGGTTCCCCCCCATAGGTTCGGGTTTCACTCCCGTTTTACCTTAGAAGAAACCCCCCCAACTTCTTTTCTATCAGAGCGCAGGCTTTTTCCCTATGACTATGTCGTCTAGTTCCTTTGCCCAACGCCGTCGATGATGGTCCGTCGCTTTTCCTTTTTTCAGGTAACCTGTCTGGGGCCTTGCTCACTAATAGCAAGCTCGTTCCGTCTTTCCCATTTCACTTCTCGGTCCTCCTCCCCGGTGACCTTCCGAAGAGATGACGGCCCCCCTTATACCACCTCTTCCCGTGTAGGACCCCTAACTTCTTTTTTGCCCCCCCAATAGGCCAGTGCCCCCTTGTATCGCCCGATCACGCCTTCGTAATTCCCGTTTCGTTTTTATATTTAATTCTCTTTTAGCTATACTCCGCTTTTAGTTTTTTTCAGAGTTGTTTGAGGGTGCGTTTTCTACAAACCCATCATATCCCCTCTTTGTCCCAAATCTTTCTCTTGGCGTCGTTCACAGTATCGTTATGCGGACCCCCTTTCGTCTTTCCCCAGACAAGCCTCCCCGGCCTCCCTGAATTTAGAACTTGCGCATGAGACCTCTAATGAGGGACCCCCACCTATATAAAAACTATGTATCATGTTTTCTTCTTCTTCCTCGCCAATTTTTAGGTATCTCCCTTTAAGATAGAAGTGCCTCTTTTCCCATTTTCCTAGCCAACCAGAAAAAACGCCACCCTTCCCCCTCATCCCGGGAGTGGGAGCCGTCCAATCTATACTTTGCGCGCCCCTTTTCTATGTTGAGATTCGCTTTTTGACATTTTTCTCTTTAGTCCCGCTCCCATCTCAAGTCCCTCCCTGGTGAGGACCCTTGAACTTCCGATAATTGCTCTTTGGACATTCTCTGAGAGACGAGCTGTCTCTGATTCTTTTGAATGCCTTTCCCTCCTATCCCCTCTCCCCTCCATCTACGGCCTCCCATACAGGCGGTCGACAGATTTTCCTCGGGGCGCAGGCTCCGCCCCGGTTGTGATCGCGACACCTTTGACGAGATGGGAACTGTCCGGCCCTCTTTTTTTCTCTGTCCCTTCCCCACCTCTAATTGCTGCGCTCGTTTGCCCCCCCTTTCCCTTTCTCTTACGAAGCGCCTTTTCTATATTAACTACAAGCCCGCGATAGGTCCGGCAGTGAGTTTACTGAGCCCCCCCCCTTTTTTTTCAGCCGCCTGCCCGCGGTGATCCCCTTGGCCACGGCGACGAGACCACACCTTCCCCCATGGGTCAATCTCACAGCCTTGTGCATGAGAATTACCCCTTCCTTTTTCCCCCCGGTAGAATCCCCCTCTTAGATATCTTTTGCGTCCCTGCCGGTCAACTCGAACGTCCGTATTCCTATCTTTGAGGACATGGTACTCCGTTTTTGTTGTACAAGACCTCTTTATCCTCTCCAAAAGTGGCCACGTCCCGATGTGATCCCCGGCCCTCCTTGCCTGCATGATTTGCCTTTGGACGCCTTGGGGATATGCCGTTACATCTCTTCGCATTCGCTCTTTTTTTCCCTTTCGGCTTATGGTCTGCGGCCCCTGTTACGTCAATGAAGAAGGCCCGAGCTTCCTGGCGAGCATCGAATCGCCTATTCCCTTTTTTTCAGGACCTTTTTACTCTAGGTTCCGCCCCCTTAATGATACCTCCTTCCCCCGATTTCTTTGCCTCTCGACCAGCGTCGTAACTTGCCTTCCCCGGCTTTAATATCTAGTTTCCTACTCCTAAGTTGTTTGTTTTGCCTATACCCCCCTTCTGAGCCCGTCGACGTGCTTTCTCTTGAGCTCACAGGAAGTTTTGTCATTCGTTATCGTATGAAGGGTCTTCTTTTGGCGCTAGCTCCAGTCCAATTGTTAACCGCCTAGTCTTCGTGCTATCCCCTTCCTCTCCTATCACTCCTTCTTGTTCCCCCCCCGCTTCCAACACAGACAAGTTTTCTCCTACTCTTCCCCCTCCCCCCCTCCCTCCAGTTCGGGCCCCCCGATGCTCTCGCTCCCCCCCCCAATTCTTCCTCACGCCGTCAGTCGACTTTCGTGGGTCTTCCCCGCTCTCCGTTGCAAGCGGTGTTGGCGCTTTCGTCTTGAGGCCCCTTTCTTTACCGCCCAACCCATGAATCTTGTTCGTCTTCTACAATCTCCCGAGTTCCTGGCTTAGCTGTTTACTAATTGAAGAACCTCCTTTCCGTTTTCTCTTTCTGTCGACGCACATTTCCACTGCTATCACGCCCCCTTAGCTTTTTCTCTTCTCATTGGTCATGATCCTGGCGACACTTGGGAAATAGATCACCCATCAATGTTACTTTCAGCTTTCTTACTTTATATCCTTCCCCTTTTCGACTTTCCTCCTCCCTTGTTTGTTTTCTTCTTTGAGTCCTCCCCCTTTCCCCCTCGTTACGCGATTCCCCCGGTTGAGAGGAGTTGAGATGATTTCCGCCCGTAGAATCTGTTTCTGCGTCGCTTTCTTTTTTTTTTCGCAAATTTTGGTAGGATCTCTTTCCAAGCGCGTTCTTCGAAGCTTCTATCTAACTAACTCAGATGCCTTGGCAGATATTTTTCTTAGTCCTTTTTCCCCTTATCTCCTCCTTCCCCCTCCTCAGTCATACATCCTATCCTCCTTTCTGACTACCCCCCTCTCCTACTCACTGGTCACGTCGGACCCCCCCATTCCCTCGACGCGGTTCAGACTGGTCTGACTTATGAGCGTTCTGCCGCACTTTTTTTCCCCATGGAAAACGGTCCTGTACATATGCCTGGTTGGCGCAAAAAACCTTTCCCTGATTTTTAACGGCTTTCCCACCCCTTTTTCTCGAGGTTAGAGAGCCCAATTGGCGTGTTTTCGTGGTCTTACTTTCCCTTCATACTATTCAAAGCCTTTTTCTGTGCACAGTTTCTTTCCCTCCGCCTTTTTCTTTTTCCCTTGAGGTCAAAAAGTGATCAATTGGCTGGTCTTCTTGGTTTTCCCCTTTCGGCTGCGCTTGCCGTCCGACGTCGCCTTGCCCCCAAAATGGGCTTTTTTTCAAGGCGAGGTGTTTGTTTTTTTTTTTTTGTTCACCTTATCGATACTTGCCCCGTTTCCTTCCCAAGATCTTTTTCCCCAGCTTATGGCGACCTGGGTGTTAGCAAACCCCGAAAAATCTTGTCCCCCTCAGAAATCCCCTTTCATCTGTGTCTAGATCGCGACCTCTCTGTATTACCTATTCTACTCCTTTCTTTCTTACCCATTTGGCATTTCCCCCCTGTAACGTGGGGTCTCTTCAACACCACTGCAGCGCGTTTCTGCCCCCCCGGGTCCCCCACCTCTCCCCCCCTTATCTGTCCCCTTTCTCGGTTCCCGTGTAGCGCTAGAACTCCCCTTGCGGGAATGCTTTCCCGACCAGCCTCTTCCCTTTTCGTTGCGGGGCCCCGGCCTACGCCCAAGGTCCAAATCAACCCTTTTCAGTTCCGCGATTTCCCTCTTGATCAATTCACAAGGAGTTTTGGATCTCGTCGCCTCTCTGAGGATGCAATATGCTATCCAGTTATGGCCAGCCAATTCTCCTCCCTTTCAATTAGCCCCCATTTTTTTTCTTTTCCTTTCCCGGCCAGTTTTGAAAACCCGATCTATTTATGGTTTCAATTGATGATCGCTTTACTATCCTTTTAGTTCACGTTTCCTCCAGCTTCCTGTTTTCCCTTCTTTTATTGGTCGAGGAGAGTCCCCTTCCCGCTTCCTCGATGTTTCTTTCCCCCCTCTTTCCCAACTCGCGACCTAGGGTCGATGGACCTCCTTTCGATGAGTCTTATTTCTTGCCTCCTCCCCCCCTCTGTACATCTACGGCCTTCTCCCCCAGTCCTGCCCCCAATCGACTTTTTTTCGTTCCTCTTGTTGGTAAATCTGAAGTGTGGCTGACTGATATCCTTGTTATCACAAAACTTTCCCGTATTTTCTCCCTTCCCGACACACTGGACGTTTTTTTCTCTTTCGTCGAGTTGTGCGAAGATTGTCTGCTCCTTCCAGCGTTTTTCCCTTTTCCAGTTTTTCAAGGCAGGGAACCCGTTTAACCTTTCACGCAGGCCCCCCCCATAAACGCGCAGAAGCAGATCGTTTCCTTTCCCCAGCTTTTCTCTTTATTTCTCCCTCCGATCCCTCCAGGATCGACAGGAGATTCCTTTGGGATCCCCTTGTTTTTTGGACCTCCCTCAACGATGGTGAAGACTCGATAAGAGTGATGAAACCGGATGGCACTCGTTTTTACAAGGCCTGCTCCCGACCCCTCCCTCCCTATCGCGTCCTCTTTTTTTTTCATGGCAACGATCCCTTTCGCCCGGCTGCCTGGTCGCCTTATTTGCCCACGACTCCTGATTGTCCCGCAACACGTCCCTTGATTCGCAAATGGAGAAGAGGAGCAGTCGTCCCTCCTGCGCAGTTTAACTTTTGGAAGTCCCCTTTTCTTTTTCTTTTTAAAGCGCTTCAATACTGGAATGCGAAAGGTGGCCGACTTTTTCTTCATCAGGGACCTCCCTTCCCTCTTTCTCTCGGTGTACACATGCTTTTTTTCCTTCCTCATGTCATCGCTGTCCCAGTTCGTTTTTCTTTGATTACTTCCACGCTGTTTTCTGCTGGCCGAATCTTTGACCCTAATGACGAGAATATCTTCTCCCCTCAGGTGTTTGGTCCTGACTTGAGATATGCGAGGCAGGCCTTCTTCTCTCGCCTTTTTTTCTCCCCCCCCCCTCGGTGAAGTGTCCTTCCCTCTTTTTCTTTTGGCAAGACTCCTTTTCCTGGCACCTAACCCCCTTTCAGGTTTCCGAAATCGGCTGCGTCAAAGGAGTTGCGTTTGGTCTCTTAACCGCGACCTTGTTTTTGCAGCAAGGATCCCTCTTTTTATCTTTACCGATCCTCACACTACGTCAAATTATCTACTTCTCAGTGGTTTCGCCGCATGCGCAAATCGTCCTGGGCTTCTCTTTGGTGACTCCGTGTGCGACAATCATATGG
>Ga0179593_1475357_pt1 | contig 11756 bp, 14 predicted proteins | sample CZODoug2_1_08_16_FD_185931 | JGI IMG/M metagenome (GOLD analysis project Ga0179593, IMG submission 185931) | Vadose zone soil fungal communities from Angelo Coast Range Reserve, California, USA - CZODoug2_1_08_16fungal (PacBio error correction) | ecosystem: Environmental > Terrestrial > Soil >... | reverse complement strand
GCCGTGACCCTTTGAGTGCCGGGCGACCTCCCCCAAGCTTGGGTTTTTTCTTCCTGCAAAGAATTGGGACTTTCTTGTTCCATGTTTATTAATTCAATGCCATCGATTTTCGTGGTTTTGGGTCCGCCTTATTTTGTGGAACCCCCACGTTGGTTTTTCTTTTTTTTCTCTTTTTCTCCTCGTCCTCCGCCGGTGTTTTTTTATCTCCTCGACCACACCCAGGCAGACCATTCTCTTTAAAGGCTGCACCTTGGTGTTTCGAGCTCCCCGCGGCCCGTAAGAGGAACTCTGCCTCCTGTCTTTTCTTTCATTCTGTCCCCTCCCTCATTTCCTACGGCAAAAGGATGTCGTTTCCGTTTCTGAGCCTCACGCAGTTTTTTCCCGATGAAGGCCACCTTAAAGTAGTCGGTATTTGAACCGCATGTCCCCCCCTGGTGCCGGTGAGGCTGGACTCTCCCGCGGCGGGTTGCCCAAAATTCACACTTTCCCTTATCCAGGAAGCTCTGGCGACCTTGTTCCTTATGGCACAGGCTACGGGACCCCAATGCTCACACGTTTCAATGTTCTGTACCTCTGGTCTTCCGCCACTAACCCCTTTTAGGAAATTCCGGACCCAGTTTTCTGGGGACCTGCCCCCCCCCGTTTTTTTTTCCCCCTGAAACTTGATTGCGAAGATGCTGTTCCGACACACTAGCTCATCCCCCCCGATTCGGGGCTGTAAATGGACCTTTGACCCACTGAAATCACTTGCTTCCCACCTTTCTCTGTTACTCTTTTGCCCCACATCTGCTCATCGTGGGGTTGTCAATGCAACCCTTCCAAGACCACTGTTTCACTTTTGTTTTTTCCAGTCTAGCACGTTGTCCGTCCCGTTGAGAGGTGCCCCCTCCACGGTTGGTTTTCCTTCTGGCCTCTCCTGCCCACGATTCTGCTTTTTTGCCCCTCGCCTTCCGACGGTAATTACTTTCACCGAAAGGACTGGAGCCCAAGTGTCTGTTCGTACAGCCCCCCCCTTTCTTTAGAATTTTTTTCCACCCGGCCATGCTCTTTGAGTTTCCTTCTTTCCGGGGTCCGTCATGGTTCCTTTTTCGGTTTCTGATATCTCCACCCGGTCTCCTCTCCGTGGAACGCCTGACGCTTTTGCCCCCACCCTTTCTCTCCATGGGAACTTGATTTGCCCCCCCGCCTTCAAGAGGTGTCCCCGCCCCCGAAAAGACCGCTTTGTCCACAGGTTTTGAGGGCCGGAGCTGCCCATGTGACGTTCTGCAACCCACAGGGGGGGGGTCCAGAACCTTACTCCCCCTCCCGGATCGTTTTGTTAGAAGACCTTGGTCTCCCTCGGGTTACATTTGTCTCCCGTTCCCCTTGTCCCTGCCCCCTTTCGAACTGGAAGGCACCCCCCGGGTCGGGATTTTCTCCTTTGTACAAGACTTGGGTTGAAATTTTTGGGTTCATGTTTTCTCAAAGTTTGTCGGGTCTTAGTTCTCTCCGTCCCCCCTATGAAATTTCTCCCCCCAGCTTTCGTCTCCTGAAATCGTTAGTTCCGTCGCGCGTCCCCTCGGCCGATTGTGCGTACCCCCCGTTCCGGCAGTATCTTTTCTTCATTCCCCCTTTTTTTTCAATGCGCGGACTGGTTCCTTTAGTTGTGGAAAGATAGACCCCTCTCTGTCTCTCTTGGACCGCCCCTCCCAGAGGCCTGTTCTGCCGCCACCGCTCCTTTTTTTTTTTCCCCTGGCGCTATGCGTCGTCAATAAGTCCTCCCCCTTTAATGAGTTCCCCAAGTGGGAGTCTCTGAACACCCCCGCGGACCACCCTCTGGTTCCATTCTCGTTGTTCCAACTCCCTTTTTCTCTTAACACTGGCCTCTTTTAAAATGTCCTCTTATCGTTTTTGAGAAGAACCTTTGGACCCCCACCCCCTTAAAATGCGCACGTTCTGCGTGATACCTTCGGCGCTCCCCCCCCGTGATTTGACTTTTCTCCCTCTTGGGATTACCACCCCTCGTCCCCCCGGGGCCCCCCTGTCAGGTGCCCCCCCCCTTTGCATTTTTTGATCTTGTTCATGTGCCCTGCTGACCCCGACCGGGGTAACAGTCCGGCTACCCCCCCCACAGTACCGTGTGTATGCTTTCACCTCTATTCTTTTCCATCACCATTCTTGGTTTTTGTGCATTTTTCTTTGTTCCCCCCCTCCCGTACTTTTTCTAGGCCGGGGGGAAAAACTGTCCCCCCCCCGTTCCCTGGTTATTAGTTTCCCTTTCTCCTCCCATGGCTTTTTGTATTCCACAGCTTGCCCTCCTTTTTTTGTGGCCCCCCTTTTCCCACAACCCAATCTTTGGGTCCTTTACTCCAAAACAGGGCGCCCCTTTTTCCGAGGGTTTGGACTTCACTGAACCGTTCATACCCCCCCGCGAACGGTGCGCTTTTTAAGTTTTTTTTGTTGGGTGCCGTTTTCCTTTCGGCGCAAGATCGCTTGGAACTGTGTGTCCAGATTTCACCTGGGGTTACTGTATTTCGGCATTTTTGTTTCTGATAGTCCCCTACCTAATGCACCCCCCTGCCCTTCTTTTTTTCCTTGACCTCGTGGGGGGCGTTTTTTCACCGGGCCCCCGTCTTTTTTTCTGAAGGCTCGCCAGAGTCCTGCCGTTTGTGTTCCCGTCTCGATGGTGCCTTCACGACCTTGTTCTGGCTTTTAATCTGGCTGTCATGGGTCCCTCGTGCGAGCTATGGTGCCCCCCCCCACCTTTCCACACTTCTCCTTACCGTCATCTGTCCCGGATCGGCGAGGGTCGTAGTCGTGCACTTTTTCCCTCCAATATGACTTTATTTCCCAGGTCTCGACTTTTGCTGAACCGAAACGACCTCTGGTTCTTCGACCCTTTGCCGGTCACCACGGGGCCCTCCCCCCTATGAGACATCCTTGAAATTTGTCACCCCCAGTTTAACCAGTGGTTCGGACGCGTATTCTCTACTTTCTTCCCGCCCCTTGTTCCGTCCAGTATGATTTGGTTTTTCCAAAGGTTTTCCCTTCCCGTCCAAGTAACCCCCCCTCTCTCGGAAACACCATCTCCCTGTGCTGGAGTATTTTCAGTTTCCTTTTCCGTGTGGTGGTGGTTCCCCCCACAGGACTTGCCTCTACATCTCTCACCCTTGATCAAGATGCCCGCTTCCCCCGGTCTTGATGGGCCTCAGTCTTTCTTCCAATAGCCCCGGTTTTGGTGTTGGTGGGGTCCTGACGTCCGGTCCGGGTTTCAACGTATTTCACCCCCTTTGCCTCTCTTCCAAACTCGTCCCCCGCCTTCCCCGACGAACTCGCCCTCCCACTGCTTTTTTGTGTCTTAGGGTCTCTTGTCGCGTCATTCCCCTCCCCACTGGCGTCCGCACGTTTCCCCCAAGGTTTTTTTTGTGGGTCGGCATTCGGGCCCTTTGTGCGCGTACCCTTTTGTTCGTCGTTCCAGTTCACCCAGGTATGTGCCCCCCCCTTTCCCGATGAGATTGCCGTGGCTGGACTCTTTTCCGCGAACCCGTGTCGTGAAGGTACTTTGACCCCCCCCCAACCGATTTCTTTTTTCTTTCGGTGATTGGGAAGGCCCCCCCCCCGTTTTGATCCCCTTTGCTTGGTGGGTCGTGTAAATTCTTGTTGCCGATCATGCGTGTTGACTTCTCTCGTGCGTTCCCAGCATCGTGCTGCCCCTTCTCTTTGTTTTCTTCTCGGTGCCCCGGTCCACAGGAACCCTGGTTCCCCGTCTTTTTTCCATTTCCCTCTGGTTTCTCCTGGATTTCCCCTTTTGCGCGACACCCATGTCCGGCCTCTGCTCAGGGTGTTTCCCCCATCTTTCTTTCCTCCAAGCGCCTTTTTCCTTTCCCCCGGGCGTAAAGGTCGCTGAGCAGTGTAAGCAGTGGGTGGGAACCCCCCCCTCAAACCTCAGCTTTTTTTCTTTTTTTCTTTTTCCTCCCGACCTCTGCCTCCAGTTGGGCCATTTTGGCCCGCCGTGGGGGCCCCGTTCGGCCTTCTTCGCGCCATCTTCTTGCTACACTGTTACCCCCTGTCTAATGGTCTAGGTTTCCCGAGCTAATTTTCCATACCGGCCGTGGCCGCGGTCCTGCTTAGGCCCCCCCCTGTCGTGGCGATTAGGTAGGTACGGTGGCCTTTGTCCTGGCTTTTCTCGCCCCTGGTGCGGTCGCGATAACACGGGTTTTTCTTTGGCGGTCTCTAGCCCCCCAGGCCCTTTCACAGTCAGGTCTGACCACACCAAGAAGGCTCCTGTCGATTTGAGAATCTCCCACGTTCCATACCCCCGTTCCCAGTCTTTGCCGAACCCCCAATGTCGTGCGTAGCCCGTTCAAAGAATTGTTCCCTGGGGTTTTTGCGCCGCCCCTTTTTCTTCCGCTCTCTACCATCCCCCGTGCTACCAGACCTTGCAAGCCTCAAGCACGTTTTTTGCTGACCACTTCTAGAAAAAGGCCGTCCTGGGGCCTGGTCAAGGCGTCTCCCTCGATCCTGAGCCGGCTGGTTTTTCTTTTTGACCAATTGACGGATCTTCCCATTCACTTATGCCCTGACTCATGTCCCTAGCGTTTGAGTTATCTCACCCATGGTTTCAGCTTCTGTTTTTTTGAATCATGATGCTGGACTCCGACTTCTTTCTTCCTCTAAACGTCCCCCATCAGTTTTTGAGGCTTTCCTTTTTTCCTTTTGCAGCTTCGTCAGCCCTCTCCTCGACCTCTCGTCCCTCCACGTACTCCCTTGGATTCCTGCCCCTCCAGACTGAAAAAGTTGAAAGCGCCGCGGTCAGACGCCCCCCACCTCCTTCTCCTGATGTTAACAGAAGTCGAAACCTACTTGTAAATTCTGAAGGATCTTCTTTTGTCTCAGTCGATCCGGTGTTAAGCATTTTCTTGGTCAAGGATAGTTTTTGCTTCTGAATTTTTGGGACTCCCCTAAGCGGGGTGCCAGGCGGTCCTAAGTAATCTTCATACTTCTCGGGCTTTTTCTCAATCAACGTAGGACTGTCAACCCCTCCCTTCCACTGGTGTGGGTTGCACCTTCTTGGAACCACTGTCAGCTTTTTACGGAGGTTTGTTCTTGAGCCTCTGATCTTTTGTGCTCCAGGGCCCCTCGTCTACTGTTTTTTCCTCCCTTGAACGCGAGAACTTCTCCGTGAGAGCTTGTCAAAATTTGACTTTCTGCTTTCTCTCTGGGGCCTGTCGGCCAGCGGTCCCGCGTCTGTCGGGCACTGTTACGTAAGGAAATCCGTACATTGTCACTCTTTTTTTTTTTTTCGTGGAATTATCTCTCTTTCAGAACCCTCCCCTTTTTGTTTTTTATGTGTTTGTTGAGGAGAGAGGCACTTCGGAAGAGGTTCCGTCCTTTTGTCTTGAATTTCTTCCTCTTCTCCGTCTTGTCCCCCTATCTCATTGTCGTTTCCGTTTTTTTTTCCCCCTCTTTTTTCCCGGACCCCCAGCGCCAAGATCGACCACTGCTCTTTCCCCCCGAGGACCCCCCCCCCTCGACTCCCCCTTGTATTCCGGGCGCGTGCCGGGATGACATTGCACGGCGGCCTGGCCAACCCTTCTCGTCATGTATCCCTTTTCCCCCCGACCCCCCCCGCCGTTGCCCCCCCCTAGTCCCCCCTTCGCAAAATGCGGTCGTACCTACCGTGGTTACCTTGGTGTTCTTTTTTTGCCCGCCCGGTCGTGAGAGTTCCTTCCCCCGCAGTTCGAAGATTCTTTCTTTCTCCCTGGCGTTCCCCCCCCCTGCTTTTTGGAGGCCCTCCGTCCGAACCCCCCACCTCTTCAAGGAACCCCACCCCTTTGCTGGCCCACCGGGGATGTCCTTCTGATGGGTCCGAGTTCGGCCCAGTGGGCCCCCACTCTTTGCCAGTGTTTTTTTTTTTTTTTTGGTCCCCTCCCCCCCCCCCAGTCTGTCGATGCTTTTTTCCCTTAGGGCTTTTGGGAGAGCCGCGTCTTCGCGTTCCTGCTTTCAATTGAGCCCAGCCGGCCCTCCCCCCCTTTTTTTTTCCGGCGGGACGAGTTAGGGTGTTCTCATGGCCTCGACTCTACTCCACGACATAATGTCGTTCCCTTATCCCTCAGGTGTTTCGTTTTTTTTTTTTTGAGCCCCTTCGCCTCTACTTTTTCGTTCCCAGCCTCCGTTTGATCATCCCCACCAATCAAGCGGCACTCATGGGATATTTCCGATTTCCCTTACCCTTGTATCCTGACATTTGAGTTCTCTTCGTCTTTCCGTTCCCGGTAAGTTTGTCAGCCATCTGGCTTCTTTCTTTTCATTCTGCCCCAGAGAGAGTTCCCGGTCGGCTCTAGGTGCCGCGTTTCCGCGTATTCTGCCATGGTGGGGCTTCGTGGGGGTCGCTCTTCGCGAGGGTGTCCCCTGGGCCTTGATGGTAAGCTCTTGAGCTATTTCGATCATTGTCTTTGTGGGTAACCCTTGGGACCCTTGTCCAAGTTTGCCTGTCGTGCCGGCCACCTCTGTCTTGTATTGAATGCCCCACCCGTTTCGTTATGAAATCCTTCCCCCCCACTTCTCAATTCTCTCACATCTCCCCCGTTCTGGTCGGGTTCGGGCTGTTCCTCTCTGGGCGTCCCACTTTCATGGTTTCTTCCACAGCTGTCGTCCCCAGCCCTTCTTTTCTTTAGAGTATGCTCCCCAGGGCTCCCCCCCCCCCTGTACCTTGCCAGAGGGGCACGGACGAAATAATTCCCTGTACCTGAAGTAGCCTTACTCGTACAGAAGTGTAGGGCGAAAGATTTTATTCTCTCCGCTGCCCTCTCCGGAACTTATTGTTTTAACGTGCTCAGAAGTATTTTGATGCGAGCATTCCCTTCGTTCGGTAGTTTGAACTTTGACCCCCGCTTCTCTTGAGGCTTTCCTCCCTCCTCCGGTCTTGTTTCTTCTCCCCCCCCCTCTTAAAATGAACTTTCCTCCCCTGTTTTCCCAGTTGAAACTTGGTACTAACAATTTTTTTTTTGCCCTTTAGGTATTACAAGATGTCCACCTACCCCGATTCTCCTCTTTTTTTCCCCATGGTGTGTTTTGGTTTTTTTGTTTTTCCTTTCGCTCGAGTCTTTCCCCGAGTTGACCCTAACGGGGACCCCACAAACCAAAAAGGTTGACCTTCTTTCTTTACCTGCCCCCTCGACCCCGGACCTGCTTCTCACTATGCTGCCGTCACTCTTTTCCCTCCCCCACTCTAGGTCCTGACCGGATTTTTTTTCCACTTTCTGCCACGACGGCCTCCCCCCCGGAGGGCCCCGGGCCCTTCCATTCCCTGATCATCTTTTTTTTTCAACAAAGTTACTGTTCACTGGTTTTTTGGACACCCTTTCTCGACGGTTGGAATGCTTCATACCGTTGGTTTTCCCCCCCTTCGCTTTTCCTCGTTGATAGGGGCAGTGCCCGCGTCCTCGCTTCCGCCGCTCCGACCCTCTCTCCAACCTGGTGTTTCGTTAACTGTAATGGTATGCAATTTTGGTGCTTGAAGTCCGTCTTTCCGCCGACCTTCAGCCGTTGGCTTTCGCGGCGTTTGTCCGGGTCCGGTTCCTGGCCGAGTTTTTTTGCGTCGGGGGTGTTTGGTTGGGTCTGGGGGTTTTGTTGTGGGGTGTTTGCCCCCTTCCGTGGACCACCTCCGGACGGTGCACCCCCCCACAAACGTGCCCCTGGCTCTTCGCTTTTGGGAAAGATCCTGGTTCTGGTTCCCTCGAGTTTGAAATTTTGCCCGGTTTTTTGATGAGGTCACCCTGCTCTGTCCTTTTACGCCACCACCTTTCCCTAACTTTTTCCTCGGCCCCTGCGAATTTGTGACGATTTTTTATGCAACCTTCTTTTATTCGCCCCTGACCAAGATCTATCACTTTCCTAACTTTTCTCCCCCCTTTCGTAATTCTGTTCCAGCGGAACCCCCTTTTCGGTTAGGCCTTCTTCCCGATCTGTCCTTTTCCGGTGTGTAGGGGCACATGATGACCTGGCCCCCGTCTCTCGCCCGGCTTAGGCATTTTAGACGCCGTCCCTCCTTGACAGCCTTTTTTTTTCTTGCGCCCGTACCGCCGCTCCTAAGATCCCTTTCACAGGCGGCGTACCCGGATTCCGTTGGTTTACCCTTCTTTCTCCTTGAGGAACTTCTCTTATGACCGCCCCCCTCAAATTCCTGGCTGCCTGGCCACACCTCCTTGCCGCCCCACGTTGGACTATCCTCTTCTTCCTTCGCGCCCTGTGGCCGCTCAAACCGTTTGGAGTTTGACCCGCGGCCCCCACCTCCGTGGCCAGGCTCGGGGACTTCATGCTCCAGTTTCTCCACTTTCCCCTTTCCCTTCCCCACAATGTCCCCGAGTATCCTGGCGACCCTTCCCCTTCAACACAAACGGAACAGCTTCCCCCCTCGTTCTGGGAGACGTTTGGCGCTCCCCTCTTCCGGCGCCCTCGTGTTTTCCCCCCGTACCCCACTCGGTGTGACCAATTGAGGTTCCCCACGTTCTTCCCGTTTAGTATTTGGTCCAGCACGCTCCACGACCGGGTTGGACAGTTCCCGGCTCCCCAAGTACAGTTGGCGCTTTAACATCTCTTCTTTCTTTTTCCCCGAATTACTTTTCTGTTGGTTCGCTTTCTCATGTGCCCTCATTCCGGTTACCTTTTTGTGCGGAAGTTTGTTAAACGTCAAAACCGTTTTTCTTGGTCTCAAGCCTTTCTCTCTCCTGACCAGTATACCCCCAAGGCCGTTTGGTCACTCCGATGGGCCATTAAACCGGGTTGGGTCTCCGACCCCCACCGACGTGTTGGCTGCCCGCTTGCCCCACCCGCCCCCGTGTGAGGGACTTTAAGACGTCACGAGAAGAGGGCGCTTTGGGGTATTGGTTGTGCTTTTCGTTTTTTGTTTGTCCGTCGTCGAAACCCCCAGACCCTTTCCTGTGGCCCCCCCCTACTGTTGGCCAGGTAGTCTTTGCCAGTGTTTTAATTTTGAGGGAATTTAGTCCCCTACACCCTCCTTGTCCCCCCGGATTTGTTTGCTCGGGAAGCCGCTTGTTCCCCTCTAGTTCAGCCAGGGCTTTTTTGCTTTAAGTTCTATGCATAGCTCCAGTTGGTCTGGTGAGTCCTTTTTCTTCTGGCTTCCTCCCTGTCTTTTCTCTTGCGTTATTTTTCCGGTGCGACCTTGCCTCCACTTTCGAGGGCCCCCCCCCTCCGCCTTCCCCTTCTCCCACTGTCCACGTGTCTCCTGCGGTTCTTCTCTGGGGAAGTTTTTGTTCTGCCTAGATTGCGAGTTATCTTTTGCTTCTGCATCGTTCTACCTTCACCGCCTTCCTGGCTAGCTTCAAGGGGTCGTCCATCTTGAAATCAAGTTTTTTTTTTTTTGCCCGTAAATTTTGTTTTTGACGGACCCCCATTTTTTTCCAGTTCCTGGACCTCTCTTCCCTCTGCCTTTTCTTTTGCTTCCCCCGGAGATTCAGGATCTCATCCCCCCCCTGGTGGTCACCATGTAACACCGTCACAATCTTTTCCCACAGCCTTGGGCGTGTGCAGTGGATTCACTTTGTTTTGAGACAGTACAGTCTCTTGCAGGACCTATCCAACGTGTCCGCCCTTATATGATTCCCCCTCCTGATTGGACCGCTAGTCCCAGGTTTTTCTCTTCCCCGTTTATCTTTTTTGTGCCCAAGTTTTTGCTGGTTTGTTTCACACTATTACCTTTGCCCCCGAACCTCTCTGCCCCCCCAACGCTCCCTACCAAAGGGTTCCGCCTCAAGCCCCACGCTGGCTTTCCCCGGCTCTTCTCTTTTTCTTCTTCAAAGCAAAACATTGGGACTCACTTTTTTCAGTTAGGACCAGATTTTTTCTTTGTTCGCTTCTTTGGAGGGACTGCGGCAAAACTTTTTCCAGGAGGAACCGATCACCCCCCCCACGTATCTGACCCCTCCCGCGATGCTTTTTCTTCACTTGGTGGTATTCTCTTTTCCGGCCTGACCGTGGTTTAGTCGCCCTGTCATTGGGACCCCCACCGATGATCCGGAGGAGGGCCGTGACCCCGGTATTACCGGCGTAGCAGTGTGGCCTTTTCCTCCCGTTTCTTTTTGTGATGCGTTGATCTTCCTCGGAATTCGCCGTGCTCACATTCCCCGGGTCGAGTTTTTCTCCGTCCCCTGACATTGGCCTCTCTTTAGGTCTTATATGTGGGGGACTTTCCTCTAACAAACTCCCTTCCCCCTCGTTGATACGGGGACCTATTTTCCCCGTCCCCCCCCACTCCTCCGCACATTGTGTCGTTCACGGTTATGAGAATTCTTTTTTATTTAAGACCCCGTGTTCTCTTTGTCCCGACATGAAAAACCAGGTGGACTCAGTCACCAGTCATACCGTGCCCCCCTCTTAAGGACTTCCCAAGAGAAGCGGTCTTTTTTTGACTTTATTCGAGTAAGGCGTTCGGACCTTCCCAATCTAACTGCCAGGTTACCCCCCTTCCTCGCGCCTTTGGACAGGGGGTGAAAAGCGTACCCCCGGTTTTTGGGCTGTTCTCTTGTTCGGCCGCTGTTTTTCTCCTCGGTATGAAGGCGTCATTCTGGACCCCCCCTTTAAGTGTCCTGCTGGATGGTGTTCGGGTCGCTAACCCCCCCACACTTCCTCGGTCTCTTTATCCCCGGTTTAACCTGTGGTTACCCCCAGTTCCCCCCGTGTGACCCCCCCAAGACGGCAAAAGGTCCTTCGGATGGTCGATTTTTCCTTATGTCAGATTCTCAAGTCCCCTACCGTCCCAACGGTCTTTCAAGACCCCCCCCCGCGTGTGTCCCGGCCAGGAATCTTTTTTCACCTGGGGTGCGCCCCTTTTTTGCCCGTTCTTGCCTCACGTTTCCCCTTCCCACCGTGGTCTACCCGCACCTGTAAAAGCCAGGATCACGATTGCCTCTCCCGTCCGGCCCCGGCCGGGGCCCTGGTTAGTCCTCCTCCCCCCTCCTCCCCGGTCTTTCCTTGGCTTCCAAAGTCCGCAGACGGCCGTCCCCAGTACTTCGATTCCGACAGCGGGCTTTTCGGTCCTCTCTCCCCTTGGTTTCTGGTGGGTGCTGATAAGCCTCTCGTTTTTTCCTCAGGAGGATCTCCAAAACGTGCCAGTCGGACGTTGCATGTTCGTTTTTTTTTTCTCCGTTTCTTCCCTTTTCTCCCTATGTCTTCCCCCCCTCCCGTCCTGAACGGGGTATTGGTCATTGGATGTTCGTGAAAGTCCAGGAACAGTGATCCGGTACCGCGTCCGCTCCTCCTACGGAACAGCATCTCCTCCTTTTCTTGACTTCCTTTTCCCGGCCCGGGCCTCGCCTCTAATTATGAAAAGTGGCATTGCTCTTTTTTTATGTCTACGGTGACTTAATTCGCCCTCACGACGTTTTCAACAGTCCGGTCGACTCCTTCTTTTCCCCCCTTTTTATCAGGTTGTGCGGTGTCTAGAAAACCTATTTTCGGAAACCCCCCTAACCTTGGACCCCGGTTTTCTTCTCCCTTTTTTTTTTCCCCCAAGCTTCAGTCAGTGTTTTTCACGAGGGTTTACTTTATCTCAGCCGGGGTGTTTGGCAGTTCTTGCTCTTTCTCCCGACGTCATCCATGTCTCTAAAACTTTCCAGGTCGATCTTGGTTTACACCCCCTCCCTTTCTTTGGCGAGTGCGCGGTTTGCGTGGCAACTAGGAAAGTGCGACTAAAGGGCGCCCGGTTTCAGGTCCTCGTCCCTTTGTCAGCACCTTGCTGGTTCCTCTGCTTTCACTTT
>Ga0179593_1470003_pt1 | contig 11756 bp, 15 predicted proteins | sample CZODoug2_1_08_16_FD_185931 | JGI IMG/M metagenome (GOLD analysis project Ga0179593, IMG submission 185931) | Vadose zone soil fungal communities from Angelo Coast Range Reserve, California, USA - CZODoug2_1_08_16fungal (PacBio error correction) | ecosystem: Environmental > Terrestrial > Soil >... | reverse complement strand
CCTCTTTGGTTCCATTCCCTGGGGGTCTTGTTGTTTCCCACCCCCCTTTGCCTTGAGGCAACCTATTTTTCTTCTCCTTCGCATCCAGAGCCAGCCTTCTCCTAGGCCCACCGACCAACCCGGCTCACGAGTCCCTTTCCCTTTCGGTTTCAGACTCATCGTGTCCCACTGCTCCTTCTATCTTCTTCGTCTAGAAGAGGCAGAATCTACTTTGATCAATAATTGTCCGCCCCCATCAGACGCGATTGGTTCAACAGTTACCACCTTTTTCATATTGCGTGCGCCCTAATTTCCTTGAGATGCACGCCCACCTCTCACCGTACGTCCCCCCCGTACGAACCATCTCCAAATTCAGTTTCGTCTTCCAAATCTTTTAGAATCCGCAAAAACAAATCTTCCAGTTTTTGGAGGGCAAGTTTTTTCAACTGTTTCTGTTTCTGGAACAGGGTTCACTCTTTTCCGCACCTCTTCGGTTTCGCTCACGCTTAGGCACCGGCTCTAAGCGCGTTTCTCTATGTGATGCTCGAGCTCCAACTGATCCCTACAGCTCTTTGCCGGGTTTTTTTCCACACACAAAAAAAATGCTTAAGGCAATGACTCACATCCGTGACCATAATCGCTTGGCACGGAATACTCCGCTGTCCACGCCCCCTCCCCCCCCCCGCATCCCCCATGTGCTCTCAATCCCCTCCTTTTTCGCCTCCATTCTTCCTTCATAGATACGCTTAGAAACGTTCCCCCCGCTAATTGCGCCTTATGTAATCTGCAGTCCCTCAGCGTTTTTGCGGCCCCCACATCTTCGGGGAATTATAGTTCGTGCTCCACGATGATGGGTTGTTATTCGCTCATGGCATTCTCTATGAAAGTTTCTTCCCCGGCCCCCCCCGGTCTAAGACTGCAGCTGATGTCTCCCCTTTTCTGTGTCGGCTCCCCTAGCTGGTCTCCAGGACCCCCCTTCTGGAATTTGAAGTTGGCGGTTTTTTTTTTCACTCCTGCTCCCATCGTCGTTTTCTCACCGAGGGTCTTTCCTCCCCCTTCCTATCCTTTCCGTCAGCCGCAAACTTGCCTAGAGGGCCCCTTCCCCAAATGCTTCTCCTGTTTCGTTCAACCCCATTCCAGTCTCAGGTGTCAGTTGTCCTCCTTTGAGTCTTTTGTCGACCCGTGAACCCTCATGATTCAAGAGGGGTTTTTCCCTCTGATTCTAATTTTTCCCGAACCTTCAGCGTGTGGTTCAGGCCCTCCCCTCCCTATGCAATCTAGACCTTTTTGCCTTGTTTTCTCCAGGAGTCTGGCTTCCCTTATCTTTCCTTTCCTCTCCGCGTTCCTCGCATTCGTTGTTCTGGGATTCTTCCGCTCCCTCCGTCTTGCTGGCCCCCGCCCCTTCAACTGCTTGGTCCAAGTTCCGAAGCTGCGCTCGCCTCCCCTGTCTTGTTTGATTGCTGTCGACGTTCCCGGGCGCCATCTTCCGACTGTCCCGGCGTGGTTGCTCCCAGCTTACTCGGGTTTTCTTAAAATTGCCGTTCTCGTATTTGAAAATCGTTTTTCGCCTCCCCCCTCCCCCCTTTTCACAACGCTCTCCCTTTCTCGTCGGAAACATTCTAGGTCGCGCCGTCTCCGTAATTCTCCCATTCCCCACTCGGCCCACGTAGTCCGTGGCTCCCTGATCTTAAGAAGAGAGCTTTGCCCCCCGACTCCCCCTGCGCAACCGTACACCTCGGTGCGGAGATCGGATACCGAAACTTTTCCCTTTTCTTTGTAGGGATGAAGCGCTGTTCTCGCTTCTCCCCTCTTCTACCTTTTTTTTTTCATATCGTTCCGGCTAAGACGAGAGTTCACTCCCCAGCTTCGTCCAGTACATTTGGTTGGGCATCTTTGAACAGAGCCACATCCCCTCCCCCCTCCTTTGCATTACCTTTTCTGAAGGTCGTGCTCCCAAGTGCCCCCATGTTGGCTGCTTCTCAAGGAAAGCCTCAGAGCCAGTCCGCCGGATCTCCACATTTTTCCGCCTTCCCGCCCTAGCTTCTTTCAAATCAAGCTGGTCAATCATTATAGAAGATCTATCTTCCGTCTTCCGCCTCTGGTTTCGGCTCTACTGCCCTCCCTACCCGATCCGTCCTCCGACAGCTCAGTTTCGGGAAGGTTTATTCTTTTTCTTTCGCGAACCTCTCCAGCATCAACCTCCAGGTTGTCCCCTTCGTGGACTTCTTAGTCGCATGGAAATCCCGCCAAGAGGGTCTCTACCTCTCTCATTAATAGCAAATCAGTCTCCAGTCTTCCCAGGTTTGCCTCCACTGAATTCATCTTCAGCTCTTGAACCCCTTGCCTTCCTCGTTGATCATTCTCACAAACAAGCGGTCAGTAGACGATTTCGCGGAGGTCGCAGCCGCACTTTTCATCCTAGTCTTCTTGCAGGTTGCGCGTGGCCTTTTGCGGTTCTCCCCGGCTCCCTTTTTTCCTCTCGGTATCCATAGTTTTACGACATGGTTCGAATAAAAAAGGGTACTCTTGCTCTTCTGCTACTCTGATTATGATTCCTCCTTTGCATTGGTTCCTTCCCTCACGTATCTCCGGTTTGGGTGAGAAATCCCCAGATTCCATTGTAGCTATGCCGGATAGGCGATAGGCTGTCTTCGCTCAATCCTCCTTCACCCTTTCAGGAACGAAAGCCTCTAGGACGCCATGTAGTAGGTAGTTGGCCCCGCTCCGGACCCCCTTTTCCCCCTTAATAAAAGAGGGTTGACCAGGTGTAGCTCTCTATACCCATCGGGTTTGGCTGGCAGTTTTTTTGCAGGTGCGAATGCCTATTCTTTCCCCCCGTGGGAGCGTTGAACTCCGTCGCGATCCTCTCCGTGTGGCTGTCGGCATGCCTTTCTCTTTCGACCCCTCCGTGCGGCTGGTAACTGCTTTGTGCTATTTTCCGACTTCTATTGCAGGCGTTGGACCCTGTTGTTCCTATAAGGCTGTCCCTTCTCCCCGACGTAGTTCTGCGCCCCACAAACCGTGTTTTTTTAGGAACCTCGAAATTTCTTACCAGACGATTTCCCCTACTTTTCTTTTGACATACCTCATTTGACGTCGAAGATCCCGCTTCTTATCATAAAGTACCCTCTGCTGCGCCTGAAAGGTAGCCCCCTCGCAGGTCCCCCTCCCCGACTTTGGGTTCATAAGCCAGAATACGTCGTCTTTTTGTCCGGATGTTTTCCCCGCGTTCCCCTTCCTTCCCTCCTCCCAACCCCATAACCCATCTGACAATTTCTTCTTTTTCTAGCTGCTGTAGGGAAGACGGATCTCATTTCCCAAGACCCCCAAGACCAGGTCCCAGAGGACGAGTGGTTTATACCACACTCCCCTCCAGTCGTGTCCACTCTTCCCTTCACCCTCTCTTGCCCGTCTCTTCCTTGACCCACCACTCTATCTCGAATCCTCGAATTTTCTTCTTTAGAGTTCCTTCTTTTTTCGCCTCGTCCTTATGCGAAATCCAATACTTCAACTATATTCTCAGTCCTCCAACCCTCTGCGATCCTCCCCTCCTGCATCCTGACCATTCTAATTCCCCCCCTCTCTCTGCTTCCCGCCTGGCGCCATTATTCACTTCTCGTGCCTCCTTTGACCGTCTCCTGGCGACCTTACGTCGCGCTTCCTCATTCCGGGCTCCCCTTACGCCCCTATGGTGACTACCTTCCCCCTTTGACATTCTTGCCCTTGCACTCCTGAGCCCCTGAGAACTCCACTAAACAATGGGCTCCTTTATCTCCTTATCCCCCACGCTGTTGGCTAACCCTCCAATCCCCCCCTCATCTTCTCTGCCCTCATCCCCACTTCCTTCATCTCTCTTACTTCTCTTATCCCCCCTTCTTTCCCCTAGTATACTCCCCCCCTTCTTACCTCCCCCCTCCTATCCACGGCCCCCCCTGCCCCTTCCCTCATCTCTTAACTGGTCAGTAACGTACCACACGGCATCCCGCCTCTAACTCCTCTCTCTCCACCTTCCACCGCCCGTCACCCATCCTCCTTCCCCTTATCTAGCTTCCTCCTCCGGACTTCCCTGGTCACCTCCCCACTCCTCCCACCCCTGGCACACCCTTCCCACCCCTCCTTTCGGTAGTCTCAGCTCCTCCCCCCGCGCCACCTCTGAGTCCCCCTCCTCCCTGTCCCGACCCCGGCTCCCCATACTCAGTTAGATCCCCTCCCCTTCCTTTCTCTACCAACTCCCACCCATTGCCTCCCCGCATTTCTCGCCCACTCCCCCTCTCCCCGTGTTCGCTTCTCACTTCCCTCGCTCGTGATCATTCTACTTTCTTTCTTTTTTTGATGAACAGGGTCTCCACACCGCCTCTTCACCCTTTGCCCCCGCCGCCTCCTCCCCCCACTCCCCCCACCTTGACCCCCTCCCATCCCCACCCTGCCGGCTCTTCCCTCTAACCTCTTTTACCCCCCCCTCCTTCCTTTTCACCTTCATCCAGGAGTGCATACCCTCTATCGTTCTTACCTCTTTACTACACCACCTTTTCTTTCTTTCTCTAGGTACTTACATGCCTTCGCCCCTCCCCATATCCCCCCTTCCCCCACTCTTCCAACTTAGCGCTACCCTCTACCTCCTCTATTCTCCTCTCCGCCTCTCGACTCCCCATTCTTACTCTCCCTCTTCCCCTCTCGCCCTTCCCTCCCGTTCCGTCCTCCTCTCCTCTCGTTCCCCTCCCCCCCCCGGTCTCCCCTCATACCTTCAGGTCGCCACTCGTCCCACTACTTCTACCTCCCTCCCTACTCAGGTCCCCTCCGCTCCAGTTGTACTTTTTTCCCCCCTTTTTCCTTCCCAACTACCCCGGCCCGGTCTCTTTTCTACTCTTTATTTACCCCTCTGCTCCGTTTCCCTCCTGGACAATTATTTCTTTCCATTCCCCCCCTTTTATCCTCGGTCTTACTCGACCCATCTCCTTCTCCCCCCCCCTTTTTCTCGCCACCCCTCCTCTTTTATGGCTTTCTTATTTCGTACGCCCCCGTCCTCTTCTATCGTGACTTCTTCTCTCCTCTTTCCTCTTTCCCCTATCCTTCCCCCCTTCCCCATCTTTCCTCCTCCGGAGCCCATCCCCACTTCTCCCCTCACTTCTCTCTCTTTTCCCCATTACCCACTCCCTTCCCCCAGTTCTCCTCGCATCCACCTTCCCCTTCCCTCCCTTCCTCCCTACCTTACCCTCTCCTCCATTCTCTCCACTTTTCCTCCCTGTTCCTCTAGTTGTACTCGCATCCATTTTCTCCCCTTTCCCATCCCTCCTTTACCTTTCCTACTGTCTCCCACCCACCTCCCTCTACCACTCTCTCCTCTTCACCTCCCTCCTCCATCCACGCTCTTCCTCACCCTCCCTTTCCCGCCTATTTCTGCCTCTGCCTGCGATCACCCTATTCCCTTGCCTTGCCAGTCTAGTTCCATCCTCCTCCCTTCCCCAATCCCCCCGGAACAGATCAGCCTATTCCTCTTTTTCCCGTTGACCGAGGCACTTTATTAGTTAGCCCCCCTTCCCCCCCCTGCCCCTCCCACCCCACCCCCCCCCCCCCCCCCCCCCCCCCCCCTCCCTTTTGTTTTTGTTTTAGAGATACGTGCGGACGATTCAGGAGTTTTTTCCCGTTCCGACCTACCCTCCCATTACAAGAGCGGGTTCTATGATTTTGGCCCCACCCATCCATGGGCTTGACTGTTCAACGGACTTTTTTTGGTGTCCGGGTTGGCCTCCCTCGACAGTTTGGGGACGATCCGATACACTCTTAATCCAGCGCCTGAGAGGTGCGTGGCCTTTCGGACGGTGCCCTATCTTTTGCCCTGCGAATTTCCTGATGGTGTTTATTTTTATTCTGGAACTATACGGCTTGTGAAACCCTTCAAGCAATATTCTTTTCTTTTTGTTCTGACCAAAACGACACTTATAGTTGATGGTGACCGTCGGCCGTTCCTTTCGCAAGTTTGATCTCTTTATGGCACGCCTCTCTTCCCAATGGGCTTTTTCTTCCTGGACTATTTTATCAGGGCCCGATGTTGTTAAACACCACGGTTTGTGGTCGCGCCTTCCTTCTTTTCGCGGCACAGCCTGATTTTCCCAGTGCCAACGCCTTTCCATAAGGACCCAAAGGAAGCGCATGCCGCCTTGTTTTTTGCCCACGGTCCTTTTTCACAGCCGGTCTGAGCGCTCGGATTTTTTTTTCACCGCGCCAACTTTTTCCCGCATTCGTCCCCTTCCAAACGGCCCCTATGTGGAGATCGCATCGCGTCCCCCTCTGATTATTGCCAATATGGCCTGAGTTCACGACCTAGTTCCATGGTCCAGAGTTTGGGATTGAGAGGCGCCTCGCGATCGCCGATCCGGTCCGCGCCTTCCTCTTGAATTCTTACAACAATCTAATGTTTGGAATATAACCACTCGCCCCCGTTTTTCATATTGCCAAGAATTCACTCGGCTCCCCCTTAGTTTGAGGAACTTTGGTAAAATGGATCACTCTTCAGGTTTTGGTTCATTATAACGTCCGGGAGACGAATCCCAGCGGCGCAATGCAGAGCGACCCCCCTGAGGCAGTGCGGTGCGCCGTCAGCGATTTTATTTTTACCGCGGTTTCCTGACATAGTCTGAATTTGTTCATTTTTTCCCTTCACTCCTTTTTTTTGCACAGTGCGAGTCGCGGCTGGGCTATACTTTTGCGGTATTCTAGGCGCTCTCGGGAGTTACAGACCCCCCGCCTGTCGCCCCCCTGGTGGCTTTTTTGTAGACGATCTCCCTTCCCGGAGCACTGCGTTTCCCAGGTTCGTCTCCCGGTACTTTTCTTCCTTATCGACTTGCCCTGCTTCCTGGAGACCGGAGAGCTCTTCTCACTCTTTTTGCTCCCGGGACACATCGCGGCGGCCTTCGTGAAGCGGAGTTCGTGGCGATTTTGAGGTATGGACCGATTTCCCGAGTTTGGTCCTGGGATCCTCCTCCTAGGGGATCTTTCCCCTTTGTTTTTTTCCCTGGAGGATTCAATTGCCAAACGTCCATGCGCATTACGCTGGAGGAGTTTTCAAATGTGTCTCAGGAGCCCCCTCTCTTTCTTGACGCGGCGATCCACGAGCTTCCTTACCGAAGGACTAAAAGAGTTTCTTATCCCCCCTCTCCCCCACCTCTGTATTGCTGGTCCTTTTGTCTGCCTGTCATCGATGCGGGAGCGCATGGTTCCCGGTACGCGTTACCGCCTTTGCTGGATGGATCCTTAGCGGATTCATGGATGCTTTTTTGCTCAGATGTTGAGCGGCGGCCCCGGGCGTTCGTCCCGATTTCAACAATTGCTTCCGCAAATTGAGCCACCCCTGTGGCCCCCGGTCTTTTTTAGGATGTTGTTCCCCCCCTTTCGAGATAAGGATCAAAACCTGGGGCGAGCGCGTTTTTGTTTCCCCGCCTCAGATGCTGGGATTTCCGCCATTTGGACCCTCGATACCGCTAACACTCCAATGCGTTTAACGCTTTTAGATGGTTAGATAAGGCTTCCTTTGTTTTCATCCCAAAGTTCCGCTTCCTGCCATCTTGGACGGTTGCCGGAATCGGAATTTTGTTTCCCTTGCTATCTGATTCTTTTCCCTACGCGATCTCCGGATTGCCCCTGACCTGAGAAGGCATGTGTGTGTAAGATTCATGTTCTTCCCTTTGCAGGGATTTGGACCGGCGGCGAGTGCGATTGCTTTCCTTTTGATCGGACCCGTTTCCTCCCGCGGTGCTAAAATCATCTTTGCGTTTCCACCCCGCAAGGCACACGTGTTTGTCCTGGCTGACAAGCTATGGACTCCTCAGCCTCTTTTCTACACTTTTATGCACAGTCGGCGCCAGGGCCGGTACACTCCCTTTCACCTTCTCTGCCTCGCCGACGATCCTTTTTCTCTGACTTACGTCCTCTGTCTGGGTGCACTTTTGGGCAGTTTCCGATCCTTCTCCGGGAGTCTTTTGCCAGGTTCTTGCAGCGTAGGCTGAGATTTTTGCGCGTAAAAACGGCTTTTGTTCCTCTTTCTCCAGGGAGTATGAGCAACATGCTGTTACGGATTGGGCCGGAGTTGACTGCCGAGCTGTCTCTTTTTTTTGAGCGCGCAGCAATCTCTCTGCCTCTCTAATATACGCTATGCCCTAGGTTTTCTCCGCCATTGAGGGCTTGCTGGACGGAACCCTTTTTTGCCCCACAGTGTGCTTGCACCCGTATCCTCATTTCCAATTGTGTGGTGATTCTTTTCAAGCCTCCCTCGTGGTAGGCTTCGTCTTTAGTATGGTTCTGATTGTTCGTCCGCTATCCCCCTTTCACTGTCGCATTCCGTTATTGACCAGATTTTTCCCTGTGTCAAACAGCCGCAATTTTCGTCCCATATTGCTATATTTTTGGCTCGCCGCAGATCCCGAAGTTGGCCTTTATACCCCTACCGGAACCTGGTCTCTTGATCCTGGTTTCCTTTTTGGGCACTATTGAGGTCGCGGCTCTGGCCCTTCGATTCTTAGATTCCTTCGTTTCCTTCCCCCCAGTTTGACTCCCCAGATCCCGTTGCCGTTCCCCACCGCTGACCCCTCTCTTTTCATCCTCCTTTTTTTTATGGATCAGCTTTGGGTTTTGGGGCAGATCCTTTTCTTTTATTTTTTTGTCGTTGGCAGGCGCCATCTCTCTAACGCAGCCGCGCCCCTCCTTTTCCTTTTTTTGAACCGCCCCCAACAGTATCAGAGCCCAGTGTCGGTTTTTTTTCCTCAATCTCTCCATTCATTCTCTTCTTCTTCCAGTCGGAGAACCTTACGTTTCGCAACTATTTGCCAAATGCCTAGTTCACCATACCCCATCTGTCATCGGCTTTGCCGCATTTAATGACGCTTTCCCTTTTCCCAGACCCCGAACCCTACACCGAGTTTCCAGAGACCGCTTTATCACTCCGCTCCCCCCCCCCCTTCCCACTTCACTTGGTTGCCGTGTTCCCAACGGTTTCGCTGGACCCGTGTTCCCGATAGACGCTCCTTAGCTCCCAGATCTAGCTCTCCCGGAAGTTCCGTCGGCAGCATTTTTGGTGATGGGTCCTGCTCACCGTCATTCCTTCCTCCACTCAATCCTTTTTACCCATCAGATCTAGTTTCTTCATACGCCGCTCGCCGTTCTTACCCCCTAAGTAGCCCCCATAAGTGACTCCTCCCTACTTCTGCAGAACCCCTTTTCACCCGCAATTCCCGTTTAGTTCCGGATTGTCTCTGATGCAGCTTGCGTTTGCTGCCACAGGGCGTGGACGTATGTTTTCACTTCTGGTCTTTTTTTCGTACGATTTCAGGTTTTCCGTGCCGGACGAATGGCCTTCATTCCCCGTGGTTTTGGCCATCTTTTTTTTTCTGTTTCGGCCTGTGCCTTCCGGTTTTTTTGGTGTGTGCAGAACTCCCAAGTCTTTTTATAAAAAGCGGGCTCCTTCCTTATCCCAGTCCTCCGCCCTATAGTGATATTTCCGCTCAACTGCCCGTCCGTTTCATTCAACCCACCTTTTTCCCCCGTCTACCCCCATGGTAATTTTGGCCTTTTCGCATCGCGTTCCGTCACTCGATAGGGTCTGCCTCTGATCCGCCATCGTCCGAAACGTCCCAGGTTCTCGTCTGCACTCCGCAAGAGACAGTTGATATTTTTTTGCTCGCCCCGGATATGGCAGTCCATAAATCTCCGTCCTTCCTGCTTGCGGTTGATCGGGACTTTTGCTTCTTGATTGAGGGTTCAAATCCCATCACTGCTTGTTCATTCCTAAGCCGTTTCTCTCGCCACAGTTTGTCGATCGACCAGGGTCCTCCCCGCATCAGACGCACCGCTATCAGTGTTTTATCTCCACCTTGTCGGGTAGGTCCTCAGATTTTCCGTATCTCCGCAGTTGGACAACTCTCTAATCTTCTGCGCATTTCCCCCTGCCTTTGCTAATGAATGTTGCTTTTTGTTCAGTCCATAATCCCAGGCCACCTTCACTCTCCCGGGAATCAAGATCCCTGCATCTTTTGGACCATGACCCCCCTCCCTCCCAGTGCAACCTCTTGGTCGGCTTTGGATCTAAAATTAACCTTTTACCTCTCGTTCGGTTCCCTTATCGGTTCGTCTCCGCTTCTCCACCTCTTCCTGATCTTACTTACTTCTCTTTTCAACTCCTTCCATTCGTACGTAAATGGAGTTTGTGACTTTCTTCAAGCCCACATCCCCCAAGACGGAAGATCCGGTCTTTTTCGGCCCTGTTTTCTAAATTGTTGAGGCAGGTCCCAGAGTCACTTCCAGAATACTCGGGCTCTCAAATACTCAGCTACTTCTGGTGACATCCCTTTTTTTTTAACTCTCGGAGTATCCGACTCCTCCCCCCCAGTTAAAGTCTGAGATGTCGTAATTTTTCCGCCGTCCCGGCTCCCCCCCTCAAGTTCCCCAGTTGAGCCGAGGAATTTATGTTGGTCTCTTTCTTTTTTTCCCCGCTCCCCCTCTTTCCCCATGTTTTTTTCTCGATTCGGCCTTCTTTCTCCCGGAAAGATTTTGCTTAGCTCCTCTTCCTCTTCTAGCCTCATAGCTTCTCCCGTCCCCCCGGTTTGCAAGCAATTCCTGCTCCGGCAGCTTTCCTTAGGCTCATTCTCCCACACAATAGCGTTTTTTCAGGTCTTTGATTGCGGCGCATTCCTTCCTCCTCTCGTCACGTTCCCTTTCGTCGCCGTGGCCTTTGCGGGTATTCCAAAGGCGTAAATTTCTACACTTTCCCCCTGCCTGCCCTTGATCCCCTCCCGTTTTCCTTTTCAAACTAGTCATCTTCCTATCCTTCTTTTCTCTTTTGTCTAAATTTATAGGTTAATCTCCCAGTATATCCTTGTTTTGTTTTCTGAACTCACAGATGCAAGTGTGCTCTTTTCCGTCCGCCACTTTCGATCTTCCTCCCCTCCCTCCTCCCCTAAGAAAGTCTTTCGGCGCCATGGTAGACAGTTTTTGCGCACCCTCGTTCCAGGCCATATTGTGCCTCCTCCATTTTGTTTCGTTTTAGCTTCCTCCATAGGTGGTTTTCGGTTTTCCCGAGTTTCGAAGCAGTTGTAACCTTTTGGCGCTTGATTTTTTCGTTCCTCCCTTAGATTGTCGGTCGGATTTCCTTTGCGCCTCGACAAACTGCAGGCAGGTGGTATGCTTCGCCCCCTTCCTCCGATTTTTTTTTTGTTCCCCTTTCCGATCCGGATTGTGCTTCTACGAATTTAGGTCGCGCCCCCCCCCAACTTTTTCTTACATAGACCATGATTCCAGATCAGGGTAGTAGGGTGTTGTACTCACCTCCCATTTCTTCCCTTCCGCGGTTTCTACCCCCGTTCTTGCTTTCGCCTGCCCCCCTTCGCCTTCTGAAGGGAAAACAGCCCCCTCTTGTTGTCGTGTTCATCAGCCCCAGCCAGATTTTTCCCTCCTTTGGTTTCCCGTTCCTCCTTACGCCTAAACCATACATACCAAAGCTTCAATTAGAAGGATGGTCGCGGGATATAGGGCCCGCCGGCGATTTTTCCCCAAGACCCCTCCATTCCCCGAGTGGGTGAATCTGGATGTTGCATCGGTCCCCTTTCTTTCGGCTTTTGTCGGTTGCCAGAGATACCACTCGGTCACCCGGAAAATGACCTTTACGTTGCGGATATTTTCCAACTTGCTTCCCCCTCCCTTGGAGTGGGGTGGGAACACTCCGCACGATCTGCACCGCGCTTGCTCGGCGTTCTTTTGACAAGGGCGCTTCCCTCTGAAGCGTTTTTCGC
>Ga0179593_1419539_pt1 | contig 11756 bp, 9 predicted proteins | sample CZODoug2_1_08_16_FD_185931 | JGI IMG/M metagenome (GOLD analysis project Ga0179593, IMG submission 185931) | Vadose zone soil fungal communities from Angelo Coast Range Reserve, California, USA - CZODoug2_1_08_16fungal (PacBio error correction) | ecosystem: Environmental > Terrestrial > Soil >... | reverse complement strand
CGGAGGTTTACTACTTCGTCGGCTCCCTCGAGAAGCACCCCAATGACGTCGCATGTTTCTCTTATGCACAGTCCCCTGTTTTTTCCTCTCCGTAGGTTCGCTCCTGAAAACCTTTAAGAACCGTCGGGCTCTTGGCTTGTGGGGTTTCTCTGATGGTCCTTTTCTCTCACGATCGCGGACGTCGATCCCGAATAGGGAATTCTAAGATTCCGTTGAGAAAATGAGAAAAGACTCCTTTCGTTATCATTTGGCCCCCCCTTTTGCAACTCCCCCCCCCAGTCTCCTTAAGCATGCATTCCCTGCTACGAGACAATTGCTTTTTCCTAGCTTGTGAGAGCCCACGCCCCCATCTGTGGCCCTCAGGCGCTGGAGAGAGTTTGCAAACCCCCCACTTCGCGAGTCGACTTTTCCGCGATCCCACGCGACCGGATTCTACTGAAATTGCCGCTGCAGCTCTTTGCGAGTCCGGGTTTTGCTTTTTTAGGTCCCGAGTTTTTTGGTTCCGGGCTTAAGTGCATTTTCCCCCTGTGACTTCCTCCTTCTTTCTTCAGCGGTTTAGAGGCGCCCCTTTGGATGGAAGCTTGCGCTGTCCGTTCTCTGCGCCTCCCCCTCTATTTCCAGGAGATCCACTGTGGGGTCCCTGCTTCTCTGTCCTAGCTTTCAGCGAACATCCCTGGTAGAGAGAGATCTTTAATAGAGCTCCCTTCTCTCCTTGTCGTTTTAGTCCCGCCCCTAGTCCCCGGCTTCGTCCTTCATAGTCATCAACTCCTCCCTTTTCAATGTCCTTCCCTGGGATCGGTCAGATTGATTACTTCTGTGGACTAGCCTAAATTTTTAGTCCGATGCGTGTTGGAAACAGACATCCTGTGGGCTTCTTGCTCTCTTCGGCAAGCCCTCTACCGAACAGCTCTTCTTGTTCTCCCACAGAAAGGGAAAGATGTCCTTTGTTTGGTTTGGGTCCTCTGGTATTTTTTTCCGTCCTTGTTTTTGCTCCGGAACCTGTCAGTATTCCGTCTTTTCCCCCCCTTTCTTGAGGTCTCGACCTTTCCCAGATCTTGAAGGCGAGAGCTGGCTCCTCGTCTTGCTTTCCCCTTTAAGAAACCCCACGTTGGTCATCCCATCCTTTCGACCGGGCTTCTTTCGGCTTTTAGGATGCGATTCCGAATATCACCTTTCATTCAGTGAAGGCGTACGTTTCGAATCGTCTTGACCCCGCCCTTGCGTTAAGATGAGTTTTTAGATTGAACTTTACATCCCGGTTTGCATTGCCCTTGAAGGGCTTTTCCATTTCCCCCGTCGGCTCTCTCCGTCTGTACCAGAGCCTCCCATTCCCGGGTCGGTGGCGTTAAGCCGAGTCGGAAAATTCGGCAGCATACCTTTATCTTTTCTCTTTGGGTTTTTTTTTTCTCTGTTTCCTAGTGGGGCAGCACCAGACCTCCTCTAAATCCCTATGCTTTCTCGTTGACCCCCCCTTTTTTCTTCTAATTCGACCAGAGCGCTTTCCAGGAGAATAATACGCGGCCCGACAAATTCCTCCAAGATTCCCGTCCCGCTATGTCCCCCGAGGCGACGCGCCTCAACATTCTCGGCTTCTCAAGAGCTCCTCTTTCTCCCCGAAGGGTACGAAAGGCTCCCGGTATTTGCATCCGGCAAGATGCCGCCGCTTGTGACTATTTGGGGGTTTTTTTGGGTTTTTTTTTTTTCGATTCCAAGTTGGTATCTAACGCCCACGACCTCGACTGAAGAAGAATAGAGTTATGAGTCATGCTTTTTTCTATTGTCACTCCTATCCTTCTCCCCCCCGCCGATGACTCTGTTTCGCCCACGGCGGCGTGAAGACCAACTCACGGTGACGAGGAGCAGCGTTTTGGTGAGTATCAGATCTCTTTTCGGTAATTTTCGCTTCCTCTATGATCCCGAGAACTCACAAAGCGTTCCCCGAGGTTCTTCCTCCCTCGCGCCCCTGAGGCGCTCGAGGCCACCGCTGTCTTTCACACACCCCCGCGACGCCTGTACCAGTTATTTAATGCCCTCTTCTAATGCAGGGCAATCCCGGCGATTCCCGACGTGATCTCTGATTCGTTCCGATGAGTCCCCTCCCCCCCCCTCGAACTAGGATTTCCGAAGCTATTGCTATGCTTCTTTTTTCTTTTTCGTGTCGCCTCGTAAGAGACCCCTAGCACTTGACGTGAGCCCTTCTGCAGCCCCGGTCACCTCACACTGACCAAATCACGAGAAGTCGTGAGCCTACCCCGCGCCCTCCGTACTGACCGTTCCCGTCCCCCAAAATCGACCGCACGCCCAGAGGACGCCGAAAGACACTTTCGCCTTCCACGATCTTGCGCCCCCCCAGGATATATAACGGTTTCGCGGGTTTTCGGTTCCCTCGAATCGTGAATTTTGTTTTTCTGAGCATCTCGCCGCGGATGGTCATGCTAAGTCTCCCCCAAAGCCCCTCTTTTCTTTTTGCGCCCCCTGTGTCCCTATGTTGCTTGGATAGGACTTTTTATTCGTAGCATGCTCCCCCCCTCCCCTTTGTTCGCTCAGTCCGAGCCCTGAGGAATTAAGGAGATCACGTCCTCTGTTTAGCGAATTCACTCCTCCATCCGACGTCTTCCACCCCAGCGGTCCGTGAAGCATGTGTCTATCTTCGGTGAAAGCGCGACCGGATAGTTCCCGACACGGTTTGCCTATCCGCGCGTCGTTTGCGTGTGAGAAGTAACGCTGTTCCTGTGATCGGTCCCCCCTTCCCCTCCTCTCTCCCTCTTTCGTTTTTTGACTTTATCTCTTTCTTTTACCGAGCACAGCACTCGCTTTTTTATCAGAAAGCACCTGCCACCTTGCCCGCCTCTTCGGCACCTCTCCGGTCGCCTCCTTAATGTCACCTTTTTTCGTGAAGGAGAACAGGAGTCCCAGGATGCCGTGGTGTCCCTGGTTCTTTCCTTCTTTTTCGTCGCGATACCGATAGTACGGAGATCGTACCCTCGGACCTCTCTTGCCAGCTTTTAGAGAGATAGAGGTCGCGATCTCACCCTCCCTCCCACCCCGGACGTTTCACGCTTATTTATCTTTCTTTCTTTTCTTAAGAAGAGAAGATCTTCGGATTAGAGGAAGGCTGTCGCCACTGCTCCTCTTTTTCCTCATTTCCGTCCCGACGTAGACGTCCTGAAGAGCGTTGCCATCCGCCTCCTTGGTGTCCTCCTTTTTTTCGATACCGGGCGTCCTGAGAGTGTTTTTAGAGTACTTTGGGTCACGGATCGGCCGAGATTTTATTCGGCCGTTTTCTGAGGCTCTTGGGACCTTACTCTTGCTCTTCTATCTGACCTCGTTAGTAGCTGTATCTTCTTACGACTTTTTGGGTAGGAAGATGTCTCGCAATTTGTTCTCGCCCTCGAGGGGTTTTTTTGGGGGGTGGAGGGGGGGGGGGGGTGGGCGGGGGGGGTGTTGTTGTGCTGTGGGTTGAGGTTTTTGGTGGGGTGGGGGGGCGGGGGGGTGGGTGGGGTTTTGTGGCTGGGGGTTTGTTGGGGGGTGGGGTTTTTGTCCTATCTGCCTTCTAGGATCTTCCCCTCTCGTCTATGGCGACGGCTCGACACCGGGGTTTGGGTAGGCTTTGCGCCTGTGGCACTCGGCTTACAGGTTCCCCTTGAGGTATGCCTTTTCAACCTTCAGCTTTTGTGATACGAGCTCGCCGCTATTTACTCTTTTCTTCGTGACCCGAATCCTGTGGACCTATTCTCACCCCTGACGCTTACGCACCTACCCTTTTTTCCCCCTTACCCGACAAGATTCTTCTAATCGGTTCCTTTTTTCCCCTTATTTTTTTTTTTCTTCACGCCGGACGTTGTGATTAATAGGAGGCATGATAGTAGGACTATTCGTCGTGTTTATCTGACTGGCGGACGATTAAGAGCTGATCCTTCTTTCCTCCTTCTATGTACTCTCCCCAATCTTTTTTTTTCTCCTCCCCCTTTATTAGCCGGGCGCAGATTAGGTCCCTAATAATGAGACCTCTCGATAGAATTTTCGTGAATCAACGCTCTTTTTTTTTTTTCGGCGTCCGATCTTGAGATCTGAAAGTTAAATTCCGGTACTGTTCCCTTTTGTCTCACGTGCCTTTCTCGGTATTTTCCTTCCTCGAGAGAGAAGGTTGATTCCCCCGGAACGCCCGTGGAACGTCCCGTTCCGTCATCATTTCTTTATGCTAGTATCATGGTTACTAGGGAAACCTTTTCCTTTCCTCTCTTGTCTAGTCTTTAGTTTCCCGGGGCCTCCCCTATTCCATTAATATTCTCTTCCCTTCATTCGGCCGCGGTTGATGCTGATTCATCCAAGCGTCAGGGAAGTACCGGTCTCCCTTGAACGAGAACGTACCTTCCGGTTTTCACGATTTAGATTCGACTCCCCCCTAGCTATCGGTACGACGCGATCGATCGATCGCTTTTTTTTGATAGCACTGCTGCGAAGCCTGCCAGGCCCCTTCTCGATCCCCAAGAGCTTTTTCTCGGCACGGACCCTCCCACGGGACCATCGTGCCCTGAAGCAGTTATGGGCTCTTCCCGAATTTTTTCCTACTCCGCAGAGAAAGAATCCGCCGACTACTTGTTTGATGAATTTTTTTTTGGAACCACGGCCGGCGTCATCCCCCAATACCTCCCTTCTCCAACCTTAGCTCTTTTTTTCCCCCCTGTCACTTCTTGTTGAAGGTATCAAGATGTTCGGGCGCGTGCCTGCCCGCGCAGAAGTCACCACAGTCTGTCGTGCTCTCTCCGACCTCGCGGATTCGGGCAGCTTTTCTCTTCCACGACTGACTTTTTGTTCGCACCGGAAGCGCCGCTTACGCAAGGGCTGCTTTTGAACCAGGAGACTTCCCTAGAAACTCCGGTTCCCCTCTCCAGCTCCTGCGACCTCTTTCCTCTGCTCTGATTTCGACGAGCTAGACCGAAAGGAAGAGTTAGCTAGCCGTAGAGCGCTGCTTTGACGAGCTTCCTTCCCCCCATAGTCCTGCGAGCGACAGAGGCTCCTCCCCTAGAAGTTTTTTGTCCGGAAACTCTCCTCCTCCCCCCGATTGACCGAAGCGCGCGCCGACGCTTGTAGTGAAGTACTAATTCACGCCCGGCGTGGACCCGCCCCCCTAAAAAGCCACCTTCCTCCCCTCTCCAACTATGCAGAGAGGCAGTTTCATTTCTAACGGTTGCCCGTCTTTTGTCGCGACTGACCTGAAGTGGGGGGACTTCCGCTCCCTTCCGCCCGCTTGCCTTGATTTTTTTCCTTTTCTTTCCCTCCCAAGAGCGAGAAGACGAAGTGCTGTAGTAGAGGTAGTTGTTCGCCCGCCGATATGATTTTTACCGAAGCTTTTTTTTCGTCATTGTTCGTTCCAGACGTCTATCCCTTCATATCCCCTCGACGTCAGTTACTTCGTGCCATCCCCCCACGGCCCATCCCCCACTTCCTTCCTGGTTACGCCCTTTTCCTCTTCTTGCAGCTTCTGCTCACCGGGCTCGTCCTCGACCGCTTTAGAAGGACCCTGCACTACAGTGTCGTTCTCTCCTACTCCGTTTTTGGTTACAACGCCCCTGTCATCCTACTTTTGTTTTTGTTGAGAGAGCTTTTCTTCTTGTTTCACAGCCACTCTCTTTTCCCCTCCTAGCACCTGACCACTTCGTCGCAGGTCGTATTCGGGCTTCGAGCGGCCTTTTGCGACTCCTGCGTTTAGTACCCGGGTAAAGGGAGTTACAAGGCAGGCCAGGGTTGGATGGCCCTCCTTTCTTATTATGCGGTCCGCATCTTACCTTCGTGACCGTTCGATTAGATTCTTCAGAGAAGTGTTGCTGACCTGAGCTCCTCTTCGCGCCGCCCTCTTTTCTCCCACAGCCGCGCAAATCTTTCCCAATTGCTTTTATCTTTCTTTCTTTCCTCCTGTGCTTCCCTCCCTCTTTCCGGGACGCCGTCTGGAGGAGCGAGATCACCCTCTTTCGCACGTCGACCGCCCGGTCCTTTCACGAACTTGCTCGCGTTGTCAGATCCCTTTGAGCCTTCCTTTTTTTTCGGGTTTTTTTTTGCGTTTTTTTTATGCGGTCTTTTTTTTCTTTACTTCCTTTCACTGGCGGCGCGGTTTGAGAGATTATTAGTTGTCTGCTCTATTGACCGGACTCCCGCGTCTCTGCTTCATCGTTTGATAGGCGACGCACTGTTTGCGACTCTTCCGCTCTTTCCCCTCTATTCCGTAGCCCTCCTTCCCTGCCTTTTCTTCCCCTACCACCTGTCCGCCCAATCTCTTCGCCATCCTTCACTCCTCTTACCCTACTCTTCGTCCCTTTGCGCGCTCCCCTCACCATTCTTCTCGCTTTCCTCCCCGTTTACCTTACTGCACCTCCTTCCTTCCCTCATCCCCTCTATCCATCCTTTCTTATCGTTTCCATCCACCCCTTCCCTACTTCATCTCTTCCCCTTCCTTCTCTTCCATCCGCTTTTCGTCTCTTCCCTCCGCCCTATTCGCCCTTCTGTCCCCAACCCTCATCGCAACCACCCCTTCCCAACAAACCCGGCCCTTTCCTCTACTCCACAACCCCCCGCCCCCCCTCCGCAACACCCACCCTGTCCTCGTGCTACATCCCTCTGCCCCCTTTCTTGAACTTTCCCTCATCCTCCCTCCCCCACTCACCCAACCTTTCCTCCCCACATTCCCCCCCCTCCGCCCCCTCTCCGCACGTCCCCGCCTTCCCCTCTCCGCACTTCTCGCTTCCCCGCTCACCACCGATCTTGTCCCCTCCCCTTCCTTCCCCCCTTCTTCCTGGTTCGAGGAGATCTTTTCGCCTCTGAGCTCTTGCCTTTTCGGAGTGACTTTTTCCCCCTGTTTGGCTTCCTTACGTAGTTCTTGGGCCCCTGACTTGGAAATTTTAGCGTCTCGCGTTTTTTTTTTCCCCCTTCAGAGTGGATCTGCCTTTTCGATTTCTTCTCCACGACATCATTGGGCAGGGCGGCGTTCTCCTCTCTCCCGGCAGCCTTAAAAGCGATCCTTCATGCCCCTTAGTTGATCTCTCTCGTTTATTTCTTTTTTCCGTGGGTGCCCTTCCTTTCCGTGCAATCGGATCGTCGGTAGGTTCTTTGATCAAAGGCGGCACTTCATCTCTGGGGGTTGTGTGTGCCTTAGATGTCCCTTTTTTTAGTCCGTTCTATCGCACCCGTTATGCCTTTTCGCTTTCTTCCATGTTCGGTTAGTCCCTAAGTCTCGCCCATTTGTGAAGACTCGCGCTCTCGTCCCTGCTTATCTCCAGATAATACTCGTTACATTTCCCGGGAGGGCTACCGCGGACCACTTCCCTTTCCGGCCACTTTTTCTACGCGAGTCGATGGGCTCGCCCAACCTGAAAAATTCCCTTTTCCTTTTCCTCTGTTGCTTTCGATCTTGAGGCACCGACTCTTTATCATCCTAATCTTTTTTTTGATCTATCTGCTGCCCCATAGGAGGTTTTACTCTTCGATTTTCGTCTCTTCCCAGCCACCCCTCGGTGGCAATTTCTTCTGCTACCCCTTTCGGCTATCCCTCCCCCCCGGCTTGCGCGCCGCCTGACCGAAAAGTTCCGAACGTTGATCCGCACTGCTCCCTTACAGGATGTTTACCGAGGCAGATTTCCCCCCGACGAGCGTCAAAGATTGCGCCTCGATCTAAGCTTTCCGCCCCCTTCTGTCGAGTCAGTCCGTTTCTCCCGGAAGCTTTCCTACCGGCCTTCTCTCTTCTCTGATTGACAATGTTGGCATAACCTTTTTTACTCACGGGACGCGCGTCTCTATTCTGCTCCCTCTTGAAGGAATGTCCCCGATCCTCCTCTCCAGTGCGATCCACCTCTCTATGAAGTTGGTCGCCACCCTTCCGGCGAAGAAGACCCTAGGCAATCACCGGGGTTCACTGCTCCCGGCCTGTGCCTTAAGAAGGCGTTGCCCCGGTGAAGTCGAGGTTGCCCTCCACTTCGCTTTCCCCACCCTTTTAAGCGCTCCCCCCATTCTGTTGTCGATCGAATATAGAAAGCGGCGGTTGTCCACGTTCCCCCACTCCTCAGTTTTTGACCTCCATCCTGCCCCGTACCGGTCCCCGGTTCTTCTGGTCCGAACGACGTACTTGATAAAAGGGTGCGTAGCCCGCCTTCTTCTCGCTCTCAGCGCGATATATCCTGACCGACGATTGCTTTTTTCTCTCTTCGGATCTATCTCTCTCTTCCTCCCCCCCCCCAGTTAGTAGAAAGGCAGTGGAGCAGCTGCTCCGATGGCAGCAGTCAGCGCCTCACATGCTTTCCCTTCTTTCGAGAATCCTCCTCGCTTGCTTCCCTTCCGAAGCCGTCATAGCCTAACCACCAACATAACTAAAAGAAGCCATCACTCCGGCTGCTCAGGCCCGCCACACTTCCCTAAAAGCACACAACAAAACACACCGCAGACGCCGAGGCAAAGAAAGCTATGTCCCCACTCATGTAAAAAAAAAATGGTACACTACAACACACACAAGGGAAGGTGGAAAACAAACCAAAAAGTTTTAGAGGGCCCCTTCGTTCGCGCAGCTGACTCGCGAGGTTGGCTCAGCGTCCCTCGTAGTTTCTCCCCCGCTTCGTTCCCCCCGCCCTCGAGCGAAGATAGTACCTTGTCCGGGTCGTTCTCTCGGTTTTGACATCTCTCCTCTCCCTCGCTTCCATTTCAAGGGTACGACTCATGAGAGACTCTTGATTCGGAGATACGACCCGACTCCCTCGCGTTAGTTCGCGATAAAGTCCCGCAGCTTCGTTAGCCCTGCGCCCCTCCCCCCACGTTTGCATCCTGACCGCCCGTGTCCCTGCTGAAGCGGTGCCCTTCGTTGCCGGCCGCCTCGATTTTTGTTCCGATTCTCAGCAAGTGTCGTTTCTCTCGAGAAGTAGCCCCGCTCTTTTTTGTGCCGGTACCCCTCCTCCGATATACTGATTCTTCCTTCCCCCCCCTCCCCCCCTTTTTTGTTGATGCTATGATCTCTGGAGGTCTACGAGCACACCCCGTTTGGCTTTCTCGCACCATCGTCTCTGCACCGCGGAGGTTTCTCTGACTGCACCCTCTTCGCCCCTGGCCGGGCCCACTGTCCGTTTTTTCTTTCCCTGCGTTTTAGGATGGCTGATATTTTAGACTTACGTTCGTCGATCTCAGGTTTTCCCGACGCGTGTTCCCCGACGTTCTCTCGATCTTCTTCTCTGACCTTTTCTTAAGCAAGCCCCCCCTCCCCTCCCCCTGTTTATTCTTCTCGTCGGGCTTGTGATTCAGAAGTTCCCCCACCCCCAATTAACGCTATTCGGCGGCATCCTCTTCTTCCCTCCAGCCCCCACCCCAATCGACTATGCGTAGTCGTCCATAAAAACCTTAGCCGAAATTAGCGCCATCCTTTTCTCTCTTTTCCTTGTGTTGAGGATTAGGTCTGGTTTTCTCTCTCGGTAGGTCTTTTTCAGATTTTTTGTTTGAAGTAGGACCTTTTCGCGTCGTTCGAGTTTGGAGGCACCGCCGTCGTGACGTTTTCTCGATTTTTTCTGAGTTCGTCGTCTGGTTAGCTTCGATTAGGCTAACTAACATTTTGTTTTTTCTAGACTTTCGCTGATCAGGACTGCGAAATTAGGGTAGGGAGTCTCGGCCTAGCTCGGTTTGCCCTTCCCCTCCTTAGTAGGGTTGTAGCCTTATAGGGCACCTGCTTTTTTTTGACCGTTCTGCCCCCTCCCCTGAATTCACTGGTACAGGCTTCGGGTATTTTCATATTACAGCGGTTATCTCTTCTGCCCGCCCTTTTTTCTGAGGTAGAGAGAGAAACTCACCTGTTTCCCTGCTGCGTCTCCGGAAGTCCTTTCCCCCTCCTCCTCACCTGACCCGTCTTTGAACTCACTCCACCGGATTGATTACTCGGTGGTGCCTCGGATTTATTCACTTCGTTGGTGTCCGACACGGCGGACTTTGTCTGATCGTTCCTTGCCCTTTTTTTTTCTTTTTGACTAGGCAGGTCCTCTCGCCTAGCCCTGCTGCGGGCGATTTCGGTACGTTATATCGTCCACCTATTCCTCATCCTCGTCGCGCCGGTCCTTTCAATCCTCGTGAAATATCGCCCCGGTTCGTGCTCGTTCTACCGCTCGTCTGCGCTTGTGTAGCGTCTGCTCTCTTATATCTGATTGCCTCGTAAGCCCTTTTGCCAATTGACGGATACTTGCTTATCCCCAGATCTCACTCCAGCGAGCTTACTGGGTGGTTCGCCTTCAACTTGTTTCCAAATTCCCTGTTCCCGGTTGTTCGCCTCCCTCTCATTGTTTTTGGAAACGCTAGGTCTATATATACTTCCCCAGTGGTTGTGAAGATGTTCCACCCCCGCTTCTTTTTGACTTCTAGAAAGCGGAACGCACCTGTTTCTTCTTTTTCCTGCTACTTTTTTTCCGGTCATTCCTCCATGGCGCGCGGTCAGATACCTTCCTTTTTCCCGTGCTAAAGGAGCCATACCGATGTCCTTCCGTGATCGCTCGCAACCGAGCGAGCTGCTCAAGCCCTATCCTACCGGTCCTCATACACCGTTTTTTCTCGATATGCCCCTTTAGCTCGCCCTTGCGGACGCGGATTGCTTTCCCAATTTTTTAAGGAAACTTCCCCTTCCACTGCCCAACTCCTTCCGTCGCCCGGCGATCGTCTCAGCTCAATGCAGGCCGTCTCCCCCTCCGTCTCAACCTGACACTACATGACTTCCCCTTGGGTCCCTCTTTCATGCTGGTCGCCACCCATCACGGTTCCTCCCCCCCCCCCCCCCCCCAGACCTCCGATGAAATCAACGCTGATACAGCCGCAACTTGCGTACTTCATTAGAGCTTTTTTCATTGCGTGCCTCTGCTCTCCTCCTAAAACGCCGCTTCCCCCTTGAGTCTGTGTAGACTCCGACCGCGTCCCCCAGAGTCCCCCGACAACTTCCAAGTTTACCTTTTCGTCCGAAAACCGCCGGCCCCTCCGATCGTACAGTTCCCTTTCGGCGTTTCCCGCCGAATTCCTAAGCCAAAGCGGTGCCCTGACCCGACCTTCACTCTCTATTTCAAGATCGATTGGCGACTCTTCTTCCGTCCTGACGAGGACTTTTTCCCTCGAGGGCAGCGATCAGACTATAAGCCAAACGGTTCTCCGAGTCATGCGAGCTCTTGCAGCTGCGAGCCTCCCCGCCGCTCACTCTCCCGTTTTGCGCCGCATCTGAATGCCGCTTTTTCCTCTCGATCCGCATTTTTCCCCGAAAACCCTCGCAAGCCCGCAGGACCCTGAAGACCCCCTGCCTCCCCCACACTGTCTTCACCCCGAATCTGTTAGCTCGTTGAAAGTTTCGTCTATTTCGGTTCTCTTTGCCGTCGGTCCGAATAGACTCGAGAATTTTTTTTTCTCTCGTACTCGCCCGCCGGCATATCTTTCGTCTTCATAAACAAACTAGTGGACTCATAAGTGGCAGTTTCGCGGCCCTATCTCTCCTAGTGTCTCCCCCCCGACATCTTTTTTCCTTTCTCTCCTTCCCTGCTCCATGAAGTAGATCGTTCCTAGACGTCACTTTCCCCCTGTCTGTAGCGCGACGAGCCGCAGCCTCTTGCCTCCCCCTGGAAATCTTTTTCTCCACTTTTTTCCTCCGGTCGCCCGCTGGTGCAGTCTTGTTAATGCTCGGTGACTCGGCCCTCCTGATCCTAAACCCCCAGTGTCGTTCGTTCCCTAATAATACTCCCTCTCGTGCTTGCTTTTTACAAGCTCCG
>Ga0179593_1385974_pt1 | contig 11756 bp, 14 predicted proteins | sample CZODoug2_1_08_16_FD_185931 | JGI IMG/M metagenome (GOLD analysis project Ga0179593, IMG submission 185931) | Vadose zone soil fungal communities from Angelo Coast Range Reserve, California, USA - CZODoug2_1_08_16fungal (PacBio error correction) | ecosystem: Environmental > Terrestrial > Soil >... | reverse complement strand
CCTAGAAATACCTTCCCCCTTAACTTCTTCCGGCGTTCACCCCCTCCTTGAGTGGAAAGTGAACCTTTTTCCTGTTTGACTGTGCCCTGTTTCATCCGCACGAGCTGCCTTCTATAGGACCTCGGCGTGCTTTGATATCCACAGTTCGATCTAATGTTTCCCTTCAAGCTCCAAGGAACGGGCTTTTTTTTTTCATCCATGTTTTCGAGGCCGCCCTCGGGAACCCCGCCTGTATCATGTGAAGGGCACCTGATAAATAATGAAACTTTCCCCTCCCCCAATCACCCAAGCATGATTGTCTCGGACTGTCTTTTTGTTTTTGGATGCACGGTATGTCCCGCATATTCCACAGTTTTTCTACTACCTCCCACCCCCGTTTTCCCAGAATTGGGGCCCCTTGTCACCCTTCCTTTTTTCTGAGAAGGTCCGCACTCACCACGACGGTACCGTCGAAATTTTGATGCAGCCGCCTCAACCTCTCTCCTACCTTGAGCATTGAAGATAAGAATGCAAACCAATCCACTGGGCTATTTGCCCACACTCATCCCCTCCGGATCATGGATGAGATGCGCCAACAATCCTGAAAACTCTTCTTATCCTATCCCATTATTAGATCTTTTTCTTTTCCCCTCCGAAACGATACCCCCACTGTTAGCGTCCCTCCAAGTCATGACACCAGTTATGATTTTTTTCAGAGGACCCTTGCCCACTCTTGTACGGCCCCCCGTCCACGACGATCGCCCCCGGTCACTATTCCTGGCATCACCTTGGTAGTTCTTCCTCCAGGAACATTATGAAGAGCATTGACGCGCTCTAACGACCAATATCATTGGCGCAGGAGTCACAGGTTACCTTCTCCCCTTGCGAAGAGAAGCTTTGGATTTCTGCAGTTCATTTCCTTTTCTCTAGTCAGCTCCGTGTTTTTGACACTTTTTTCCCCTCTCTGGCGATTCTCACTTTTCGTCGGTGGCGGGGGTGCAATTATCCCCCCACTCCTCATCATTCCCTTTTTGCACTTTCATACCCAATTTTTCTTCCTCGAATGTTCCCAACCATGACCCCTTCCTTCCCCCGGTAGTTTGTTTTCAAATTTCGCCGTCGAACGGGCCCTCGGAAGTTAGAAGGCACTGACTTCCCAAGCCCCTCTCTCATTTGCGCAGTGTTACCTCCGAGTTAGCTAGAAGTTCACAGATCCCCCTTTTTTCCGCACTCGATTTTTCACGGTTTCTTGTCTACGGCTTTTTCCGGGCATGGACATGCTCTCCATGGTCTTTTTGCGATTTGCGTGCTATCCACTGCGGCAAAAATATATTTTCTTTTCCACGCATAAGAGACATCTGGGCCATTTGCCGTCGGGATTCCTGTCAGCGAAGGCCATCTCCCCTGATGGGCTTCCATCGTCTCCTCTTCTGCCCCCCCTCGATGACGGTACATACTTTTTTCTGGATTGTGGATGTCGACCAAATGAAAGCCCGTCGGCCCAGCGACTGCGCGCGGCACTCGCAGGACCCCCATTTGAAATATGATTCATCCTTTAAGTCGTCCCTTCCCGCTTCGTCGTGAGGCGAAGTCCTTTTTGCTGCCGCGCGAGAAAAGGCGTGATCCCTTTTTCTGCATACAGTAGATGTCTTACTTCCCCTTCCCGAAACCCGTGTCCTCGTACACGACCTCCTCTCCTTTGATGAGGATTATTCTTTTTAGTTCGTTGAGGTTTGTCCTTTCCCACAAGTTGGACAAGTGCCTTACGGCTGTTGAATGCCAGAAGCCGACCAGCTGTATGGTATTTGAATGTCAACCAGCCTGGGTCTCGGTCGAGGATGGTGCAAGTCCTGGCGTCCCTCGTTAGCGCCAGAGGATGGTTTTCTTTAGCTCCAACTGTCTTGTTTTCCCTTCTTTTTCTTGACTTTTTGCCCCCTCCCTGTAAATATAAGTATGTTGATCCACTGGATTTTTCCATTTGCCCCAGTGACTTTGATCGTCTTCCACCCACTCCCACCTATTTCAGCCTGACTTTTCCCCTGCACCAGGGGAGCCCGCCACGCAAGAGAGAATTTTTTTCATGTCGTTAAAGATGGCATAAATATGGCCCCCAATCCCCCCAACGGCAAGTGTATTCATGATCACAGTGCTTTTTTTAATTTGCATTCGGTTGAATAGCTTCAATTAGTAATTCTGGTCATCCAAGTCTGAGCTCCCCCATTTGGCATCTTTTTAAGTTTTTTTGCATTGAAATTTCTCTTTCTCGTGGATGTTTTTTTTTTTTTTTTACCAGTTCTTTAAAGTTTTTTGAAAAGGTCCCCGCCCTCCCTCATTAACATCGCCCAACACCCGTCGCAACTCGATAGATGTTCCTAGCGGCGGCTCACTACTAATCTTCCTCTCTCGTTGTTGTTTTCTTCTCATTTTACTCTTTTTTAGCTTCTTGGCCAATCGAATCCGATGGCCGGGTGTTGGCGATTTTTACTAGCGCCGCCTTTCAAGCTCATTCCTCCAGATTCATCCCGGACATAGAGCTCCCTTACCTTTGACGGAGTCATCTCCCTCCCCGCATATGGATCTTGAATCCTTTCTCCCCTCCTTTCGATTGTGTTTCTTATCTTCAGGAAAAGCTTGTTCTGGCCCTGGCTTGTCAAAATTCGCCTTTTGTTCCCACTTTCTTTCTCAGGCCCCATCCTAATGAAAGGATTCCTGTTGCTTTGCTCAAAAGATTAAGCTCTTCTCTTTCCTTCGGTGTTCTTGAGAGGCCAGATAACCTTTTTTTTCTAGAATCCATTTTCTCCTCTTCTCCGCTCTACCGCCATCGCGCTGTCGATGAGTACCCTTCGCGCGCTCGCCGATGGGAGTACTTGTTTTTTTTTTTTTTTTTTTTTTTTTTTTTCACCCTCCTCCCTCAGCAAAAAGCACAAGTAGTTTTCCACATTCACTTTTTTTTTCTTGATTGCGCGACAGTCCTCCTTAATTCCCAACCGCACCTTGTCTTCAGAAAATAATGAACCACCCCTCTCCCCCCCTATGTCCTGCGCCTTTCCCCTCCCCAATGATTTTTGTTTACCGCTTTTTTTTTCCCTCTTTATTGATCTCCTCAGCGCCGCGGATGATATGATCTGCGGACCGTGATCTCGAGAGGCACTTTTTTCCCCAAACGATCGTCCTATTCCCGAAGATTAGATTTCGATTGTCCCCTTCTTCCTCACTTTAATCTCTGCCTCCTATTAAAGCCAAGAAGTTTGAGTTCCTTCTCTTTTCCGCAGATTAGGATCGTCTTCCGGAAAGCAAAAAGCAATTCGATGCCTTCTCGCTGCAAGCTTTCTTTTATAGGATTACCCCCGGTGCGATTTCTTCTCTGAATAGAATTGAGGAGTAATCTCTTTTTTCTTTCCCAATAGTTCTTCTCTTTGGTGCCACATAATGACGGCGTAGGTGCCCGAAGAGTGTCAGAGACCTTGGCTCCTAAGTCGGAGAAGAAATGTCATTCGGCCTTTGACCTCAGTCCTCCCAATCCTCTCTCTATTTCTTTTTTTTTTCCTTTCATCGCTGCTCACACCCCTGCGGCTGCTAGTGGCAGGGCATTGCTACGTAAATCCTTATAGACCTCCCCGTTTTTCCCCGGAACCATTTGCCCTTCCGTGAAAACCCAAACCCCACCCCCCCAAACCCCCCCCCCTTTTTTCTGTGCAGTGGTGGCCTTCTTTTAATCTACCGTTTCCCGTTGGCATGTGCGTGTATGATGAGTTCCTGTGGTTTACTTCCCACAGGAGCCCATGAGCTCTGGGATCTTCCAGAAAGGTGGTTTTTCTACGGACTTCTGTTCGCCTCTCTGACCACAGTCGACCACCTTACGTCCCGCGTAATGACGAGGCGCCTGGGGTTACCTCCTGACTGGCCTCTTCCGAATTCCCTCTGATATTTTTCATGTTCCTTTCGCGTCTGTTCTGCACATCCTGGTTTTGATGCGCCCGTAGTGCGCATTCGGACTCGTTGCCCCTAGTTCTTCGTCTCTTTCTCCTTCTTCGTGACGCACTGAATTGCATTTTCCGTTTCCCCCAACCACCTTTCTCGGGTGCCATAGGTTGTCAGGTTTTCCCATTTGCCCACTTCTTCCCTTTGCTCGTATTGACGGCATGTGAGAAGAATAATGCGTACTGCGTTATTTCTCCCCTTTTGATTCATTTTCTATTTTTGATGTTCTAGAACTCGGTTTGGAAAGGAGGTTATTTCCCCCATTCCCCTTGAGGCCCCTTGAGTCGTGCTTTCCCACCTCTTTTTACTCCTCCTCGGGTTGCGTGTTTCTTATGCTTCCTTCTGGCGATTCCCTGACAGGAACCTGTTTTATCGTTCTAGTCTCTTTTTTCCTCTCTTGTCCCTTTCCACGCATTCCATCCTACCCTGTTTTTCACCCCACTCTTTTTTTGTTAGGCTTCGTCATTCCCTTTTCGCCTGCACATCCTATCCTTAATATTTTTCCCCCGATGTCTGCACTCAAATTTGTTGGTCTCGTTCCTTCCGGTTCCCCTTTTTTCTTTTGACTCCAAATCTCCTAACTCGACCGCCAAACCCGAGAGTGCCTTTGATTAGCCCCCTGTAGGCCCTGTCGTTCTTTCATTTTCACCATTTGTCGCAAGCGCCCTGTTTTCCCCATGGGCGGAGGCCTGCCGCCCGCCAGGGCATCGATATGCCGATCTTCCCTTTATTTTTTCCCCTACTATCATTGTTTTCTTTCGATTTTCTTATCGGCCACTATCGGCTTCCCCCGGTCTTCGAGTTTTGAAACTTTTGCTTTTTTACCTCCAAAAGTGAAGTTGCTCTTTTTTCGAAATGGGTTCTTTACCTCGATTTGAGGCTTTTTCCCCCCCCGCAGATGACGTTCTGCGCGAACAGTTCTGGTAGTTTTTCCCCGTCAAGACCCCCCTTTTCCCCCCGTGACCCTTTAATAAAACCACCCTTTTGCTTTCCTGCATCGTTGTTAGGCCACTTATGGGGAGTATTCAGGGAGACAGTTAAATTCGTATTTCTTTCCCAACCCCAGAATTTTGCTCTGTCCTTTTAGATTTGACTTCTTCCCTTCCCAGATTATTCATCAACTTTTAGAACCCTAGTCCACTCGCCCCAGGTTCCTGCCTTTCTCAATTTGAGAATGAATAAAATTCCCCCTCCTACTGTTTTCCCACCTCTTTACCCCTAACGGTGTGCCTCCTCTCCCTTTATTTTCATCCTGTGGTTTTTTTCCTTGTCCAAAGCCAGGGCTCTAATGCCATACAATTAATCGACTTCCTTCTCTTCTCCCTGCCCCCCATAACGCATCCCTGCCTGAGGTCGTCTCCTATACAGGGCTCGACCGATCTTCTGGCTTTGCTGGCCAAATGCCCTGAAAAGAGAATTTCCATTTTCAGTTCCAGTAATGCCAAATTCTCTGTTGTTTTCGGCTCACCTCACTTCGTACGCCGGCCCCCCGCGAAACCCACAACCCCCCCGAAGCTCTCAACCCATTTTCTTCCCGCTGATGCTCCCTCCTTTGTTTTCCATTCCAGCCCCTTCACCAATGTCGGCGTCGCAGACGAGCCCCCCCGACACACCGGAACGACTAGGACATGGCTGGACCAGCTAACCTGAAGCCTCTCGTATAGGCTTCCCCTCTGATGGCGACGTTTGTGGAGCCCGCGCCGGTTTAAACCAGGTCTTTTTCTTTCCAAAGAGTCTCTTTTTCGCCGTTGGGTGCCTACCCCACATTCCCAATCGGCTCCTTTTTCCCAGTCCCCACCACGGAGTATTAGATTTTCCCCAACCCTTCCCTGTCCTAAAAGTACTTTTTTTTTCCCCCACCCCTTTCTCCCTCTACATTTTCATCGGAATCAGGACTGGTCCCCTGTCTTTCAAGCCGCCACAGCGTTCTTTTTTTTTGCTTGAGCCAGGTGGTGACTTTTTTTTCCTAGTCGTAGTAGCAGTTGTGTCCCGATCCCCCTTTTGCACCGTCTCTCATTCTCTTTCTTCTTTCTTTTCCGTCCGGTACTGCGCCGCATCGTCTTCGCATCGATTTGTCCTTTCCTCCCGTTGTCCCCCCCTCGTCGTCTCATTTTCCACGAATCAGGACTATGGGCTTTTTTTTGTGACTTCAGTCTTAACGCGAAGGCATCCCTGATTCCGAGGGTATCTGAATCGCTAGATATTGAATCGATTACGGAACGACTTTTCATTTTTCTGTGCCTGCAATCGACCAGAAGATTCTGATACCTCCTCCCTTCCTTCTTCATCTCCTTTTTTTCCACCCCGGCTTTCCATATGAGGAAATCGATTCAACCCTCGGAAGAAGTTAGTTTCCTGCTCTCCGTCTCGATTTGTCGAGGGAATGGCTCGTTCCGAAGTCTCGTATTTTTATCCCTGAGTTCACCGTCTTATTGCTCCCAATATTTTGTGCGGTACACGCCGCGGCGCTGTGGATGCCGGTGTGGCATAGTAGAGTGCGGATTTTCTGTCGGCAGCCCCCCTCTTTTCCCAGTTTGGCCCTTGTCTCTGGAGCCGTAAGGAGGTTTTTTCGCCTAGAGGGCATGTTTATTTTCCCTCCTGGGTTTTCTTGGTTGCAGCCCCCACTTTCCCGCCTGCTGATGGGGGTCCCAGCGCCCAGCTCTGTTCTTCAGGAGGTTTGCTTCCCTCCGGACTTCCTCTTCTTCCTGATTGCCAATCCCTGCTTTTTTTCCGTTTCTTTCACCCCCACCCTCCACCGAATCCTTTCCCTCTCTGTCGCTTCCCGGAGACGCCACGCTCGTTCATGTCGAGTAATCCTCTCCCTCTTGGGCCCATCCCCCCCTGCAGTTTATTTACGATGAACTGTTCCCGGTTCACCCTTGTTTTCTTAAGCGAAACACATCGGAAACTCGGTCTCCCCAATGATCTTGTAGCATCTTGACGCGGTGTTTGTTTTTGACTTATTCTGATTTTGACATCGCTTTGTCAAGAAAGCTTGACTCTGAAGCCGACTCCAGTCCTTCAACGAATTGTCCCCCACTTTCCCCCTCCCCCTTTTTCTTGGCCCATAGGGCTTTTCGCCATTTTTCGAAATCTCTCCTTCTTTTTTTCCTCCTCCTCCGTCAGAGAGTCTTCGAATTGTCCCCGCCTTCTTCTTTGGCAAAGCAGAACCCGAGTGTGCTCGGTTTGTTTGTGATTTCTGGTTTGAATTCCCCTCTTTTCAGCGCGGCCCCCCTCTTCCGGTTCTAAACTGCCCGCTGGCCCCTCCCGGCCATCAGTATAAAGTCCGGCAAACCTGCGTAACCCTAGCCTATCTTTTTCTGAGATCCTGGATCCAATCAACCATTTTTTTCCGGATGTTCTTCCCTCTTACCGGCACACGCCTTGTCTTCACTTTGTCCTGAAGACCCTGAACTTGCTTTTCCCTATGATAAGTCGTTCGGAGACCGCCCTTTTGGTTCCCCCTTTTTTGGGTCGTCGACTCCTATTTTTCATTCGGTGTAGGTTGCCGACCTCCCAAAAAAGTAGACGTCACCCCGCCTCAAGAGTAATAAGGTCGCCCCTCCCCCCTCCCCTCACCGCCCCTAGTTTTCTTTTATCCGGCAGCGGGATCTATTGTGTCCTTTTCTTGCACCTCTCGTTTCCTTTTCCCGGTATTGAACCCTTCCTCCGCTTGTGTCTTACCTTCTTCACTCTCCCTTTCAGTCCCCTTTTCAAACTTACTTTTTTCGTCTTTTTCCCCCGCAGTACCGATGAGCGCGCTTATCACAGCGCCGCGGCTTAGCAGGGTCTGGTATTGATCTCACTGCTCTTCACGGGATGATCTGGATCTCCGGCCCTTCTTTTTTCCTCCCCTCTCGGCCCCTCCCTCTCTCTTCTTTAGAATTGCTCCCAATTTAATCTCTGACGCATATTCCCTTTCGCCGGTTTTTGTCCTGAGATGTGTTCGCCGACCTCCGATGAGCGCCTGTCTTTAGATTGATCCTGGCCCCCCCCCGAACTTCCCTCTCTTCAAGTAGCTCACTTCTCTTTACTCTAAACACTCATGTCGTTATCTCTTCGATGAGGCTGACACTTCAGGCGAAATACAGAGTTCTTCTGAGTGCCCCCTTCATGCCGGCTTCGGTTCCTGCCTTTTCTCTTTCCTATCCACTCATGTCTCTCCGACTTTCTGCATTTCCCTCGTCCTTTCTTGCTGCCTCGCAAGACCTGACGTTGTGCGGACCGGATATTGACTGATACTCTCTTTTCCCCCCCCTGCGAAGGGATAGCTGTAGGGTTTTCTTCTCCTCCCCTTCTCCCTTCCCCCTGATTTCCCTTTCTTTGCCTTGAACCAGCCGTGAACTTCTTTTCATTTTGTTTGCCCTTTGAACTCCGTGGTGATGAAGTTTGTTTTTGTTTCCTTTTTTTGGTCTACCCCCCCCTCGTCAACTTATCCTCGGTGATAAGATGCCCAAGCCCCTGTGTGTTTTTAGCCCCTTCCTTTTCCCGGTAGATCTCCCTTACAAGTCCCGCCCTCGTGCGATGCCTCGGCTTCATGGGATGAATTTCCCCTAATGTACTATTTTAGTTGACCCTCTTATCTTTTATTTCGGCTTCCTTTTCAGCCTTTTATTCTGAGAAGGCGCTTGTGAGCAACAAGCGGATGCTTTTGGCCTGTTTTTAGTGGGTCCGTATTCCGTGACGCCGACTCCTTTTTAGAGCACACACCCCCCTCCCCTCTTTTCATCCGTTTGCCCCCAGTGTCCCCTTCCTTTGCCTGGGCCCTTGCACTCTTCCTAGCCTCGTGAGCCTTTGGCATAGGAACGCCGATGTTGATCGGTTTCTGAGGGGCTTTGCTTATCATCCATTCTAGCGGTTATTTATTGATTGTAGGGCATGTTTCATCTCCATTTTTTGCCCTTTGCTTCCTTCCCCAAGCGGCCAATTCCATTGTCGTTCGTTCACCTTGCGGCCCCCGCTGATGCTCGTGCGGTGCCTTGCGTCTTTTCAAGGACTTTCCCCCCCGATTTCCCTTCCCACTTTTTGCGTAGTTCCCTGCCCTGTCTCGTCAATAGATCTGGCCCACCACGCATTCCTCTACAGTGCCCGCTACCACATGCCTTGGTTTTGATAGGAAGTACCGGGCGTTCTTTCTCCCCGCCAATAGTCTTTTCCCCCCCCCTGTCCTTTGCACTCGATTTGCGTGCCACCTGCACTCTTTTGATTCTCCAGCCCGGTTCTTGAGCTGGTCCGTCGAACTGCTGAGACAAGCATCAGAAACCTCTCTTTTTCCCCATCTCCTTTCTTCTTTCCTTTCACGAAAAACTTGTCCCGCGCCTTTCCCTTTGTTCTGCGACACGCGCGGGTCCCGCCGAGCCGACTTCCTTATTTCCCCGATTATAGATATTTTACCTCCCCCTTCCTACGTTTTGGTTTTTTTGATAGCTATCCATTCCTGGCGCCCCCATCCCGCGTTGCCCCCGATGAGTGGAAGCACGTGAAGGGATTGCGAAAATGTTTGTAGTTTCCGCACTCTTTCAATGCTATCCTTCATCTCGTTACCCCAGGGAGCTTCTTGTTCCTTTTATTTCCCCCCGTTTACGAGGTGAGTGGAACGTCACGCTCCACACCTTAACCTTTGCTGAGTCATAACCCCCCCATGTTCCCAGAGTTCCTCCCCGATGGCCCCTTAATGTGGACTATATGTGCATTTTTCCCGACAAGAAATCCTGCCGACTTCAACATCTGTGGTCGCGGCCAAATGTAGCTCTGACTCTTTCCGTCCCCCGATTATCATTCAAAAAGTCTCCCCTCGAAATACGCCCACGTGTTCCATGCTGGTCTCGACCCCTTTTCCTGAGTTAAGGAAATACCACACCCCCACTCCCCGACTGGTCCTCCTCCCTTTGTTCCGCAAGTTGTGTCGACGAAGGAGAAATGTTTGGCAGACTGGGACCGCGCCTTGACAACTCCCTGTTTCTCATGACCGGACCCCCCCCTCCTTCCCTCAGAGTCCATTCTCTCTCGCCCTCCCTCCTCGCCCCCTTTCCCCTTTTTGGGCGTATCTATGCCAGGCTCGACTTCTTTCGGTGTTTGAAATTTGCCTCCACCTCGACTTTCTTGGGAACAGCAAGTCCTTCACATAATGGTTTCTTTCTTTCCCAAGGTACAATTCGTCCACTGGAATAATTCTGAACCCTCCTCTCTCCCCGGCCCCTGGCTATAATCTTTGCTCCCTAAGGGGCGAATTCCCTTTCCAGTTTCGTTTTGCGAGAAGAGCTCAGAACCAGTCCCCAAATATAATCTGAGTCCCGCCCTATTCCTTCTTTCACTGAAGCCCAATGAAGCCTCGTCTGTCTGATAAGACTGGCGAACTTGGATTAATTTCTCTCGAGCCGCCAGCCTTGCCTAAACAACATTTATGTTTCCGCTGATCCATAGTCTCCCCCTTTTTGCTCGGGGTTTTCCCCCCCCCCATTACCCATTGACACGAATGCAAAGTACCACTATTCTTCCTATTTTCCCAATGAAAGGACCTCAAAGTCACGTCGTTGCACCTTTTTTTCCTTTTTCGTCACTTTCATAGGACCTGGCATTTTTTTTTCTATGACGAGGGTCAAGGCCCGCCTCTTTTGCATTGCGCCTTGGTGGAAGTGTCATTCTCGTTTTAAGGGCTCCCCCCTTTCCCCCCCGATCCTTTCCCTGTCACCTCTCCGTTCTTTCTGGCGCTGCGGCAGCCCGGCGAAGGAGTTTTGCCCTCCGGAGGTAGTCCCGTGCCGTGACCTATAACCTTTTTCCCCGCCGTCATGCTGGTAGCTCCCGTCCCTCGTGGCTTTTCTCCGTCTGCTTCTCCAGTGAAATGCCTCCTTACTGATCCCCCTCTTTTCCCGTAACATCGCCTCATCTTTGCCGCTCGCTTACGGATCGTTCCATAGCTGGGACCTTTCCTTCGCCACGTCATCCCCTTCTACTCGTCAAGGTCCGTCCGGCCGGCAACATTCCGACCCACACCCCGTGTCTGTTCTTTTCATATTGAGTTGAATAGCTCACTGAGGCAGCACGTTCTCCCAGCAGTTCGTGCTGATGGTCAGATCTTGTTCCTCCTCGCGCGATCCAGGCCTCCCCCCCCTTCTTCTTTTCCCCCCCAGTCCCGTTGCAGGAGATCCCTTTCCTGAACAACCGTTCGGTACACGCCGCTTTTGCCCTGTGGATGACGGCTTTTTTTTGTAGCGGCGCGTATGATTTTCGGACACGACACCTGTCTTTTACCCTCTTTCCTTCTTCTTCTTACCTAGGTCCGCGAAAGTTTTGGTCTTGACCAGGGGCGGTTCGTTATGTTTGCCTATCACCTCTAACCCCCCCTTCTCCCCGCGTCTTTATTTTTGTTGGAAGTTTCCCTGACGCGGGGCTTTTTTACGGATGGCGTCCATTGCATTACGATGGCTTTCTGATGCACGTCCAGTGGTTTGAGGCTTAAACCCCCACCCTCATTTTAAAGTTCGTTTTCTGCCTTGCTCTCCCCCCTTTGTGAGCCTCCTTCATGAAGATCTTTGGCCAATCAAATCGGCAGTCTTCGACCAGTGCCACGACAAGGCGGTTTTGACCTCCTGCCACCTCAGTCCCTTGTTCTCCCCTTTCTCTTCCAATCTTTTTGAGAATTTTGAGCATGTGTTTCCGGACTTTTTCTTCGGTCCGGGTTTGTTGCCTGAGAAGCTTGAAAGCGCAGCGTGCTTAAGTTCCAAGATCGCCAAACAACCACCACTTTCCCCTCGTTTCTGCCTTGTCCCCTCTCTTCGTCTTCTCTAAATTTCCCC
>Ga0179593_1580362_pt1 | contig 11757 bp, 21 predicted proteins | sample CZODoug2_1_08_16_FD_185931 | JGI IMG/M metagenome (GOLD analysis project Ga0179593, IMG submission 185931) | Vadose zone soil fungal communities from Angelo Coast Range Reserve, California, USA - CZODoug2_1_08_16fungal (PacBio error correction) | ecosystem: Environmental > Terrestrial > Soil >... | reverse complement strand
AATGTAGTGGATTTTCTGTTTTTTTCCGTTGATGAGGGGATGAGTCCCCACTTCTTTGCTTTTCTGTGGCGCAACGCGATTTCCCCAAATCAATACGTGTGTGGAATTTTTCTTCTTCGCTCCGGTCTATGGTTTTGGCTGTTCCTTGACTTTGTTCTCCTTTTCTTCTTTTTTCACTTTCTTGACACATCGACCCGGCGGTTTGGATTCCTCTTCCCGTCCCTTTCTCGACTTCCTTTCTTTTGAGACGTTTTTGAAAAGTAATATTCCAATAGTCCCATTTCGTCCGCTGGCAGTTTTCTTTCCACAATCCCCTTAAGCGATGGCACCTTTATTAATTCCCTTCTCCCCGGTGTTTTTTTGCTGGGAACTTTTTTGCCTTTCCTTTTTTTCTCTTTTTTTGTCTTTAAACTAGTTGCAGGCAACTTGCCGTTTATTTCCCCCCCTCCCCTTTTTGTCTCCCTTCCTTGTGTGTGCAGAGGCCTTTTTTCTTTTTTTGTGTGGGGTTTGCTTTTTGTCCCCTTCCAGGAACCTCTCTCCCGATTAGGTGTGCCCTATCGCAAAGCGTCGCGCACTTTTCCTTCCTCCGCCTCCCTTCTTTGGGAAGCCTTCAAAGTACCCCCCCGTCCTGTGTTTCCGGCTGGGTCTAACGACCCTCTCGTCCTCAACTTTCCTTTCTTTGCCTGATAACCTCGCCTTCCTATAGAGTTCGCCCCTCATCCCCCCTAGACCCACGTTCTTGAAGAGGGTGGTTAGGGTTGTTATCGTTAATCCTGTTGTCTTGTCCCCCCCCATCTGGGAGTCCAAGCGCGTATTATCTTTCTTGCCCACTTTTGTGTGACGGTTCTTTTTTCCCCGCCACCTTCTTCGAGCGATCGACCACCTCCTTCCATCCCGCATCTCCTATGCGAATCTCTTTTCCCCATCTCGCCGGCATTCACTTGTTCCCCGATTCCCCTTCCTACGCCCTCCAGGTTTTCCTTCGACAAGACGTTTCTTTGCCTTTTTGCTTTTAAAGCCGGATGTTCTTGGGACCCCCGACTTGGCGGTATGTCCCCCTCCTCCTCTATATCCTTTAAAGATGGGCTTTTCCCCGGGTGGTCTTCCCTTGCGACGACCCAGGATTTTTTTTTTTTTCCCAGCATTCCCCTTCCCCGAGTGAAAGGAAGTTTTGCCCCCCTTTTTTGTGAACAACCTCCTTGTTTTGCTCAAATAGGAGTTCCTCAGTATCCCCTCCTGGAGTTCCAACGAACGAAGTCTTCTTTTCTTAACTCTACTGTAGACTGAGTGCTTTTCTGTATCTTTCCCACTGTCGCCGTCTTTTAGAATCTTAACCATTCTTTTAAATCTTTTTCCTATGGATCAGGAGCCCCCTTCGCCCCCCCCCTGGCTGAGGCTTCCAGAACTGGTTTAGTTTTTTTTCTTTGTTTCTTTAAGATGAGGGCAACCTATTCATCTTCGCCTCCTTCCAACCTGTGGATGTCCCAATCCACCCCCTGAGTAACCCTAACTCCCCTCTACATATACCCTCCTGTTATTGTAGAGATTTTGCCATTCCCTTTAGCTTGCATGGAATAAAAAGCTTGTCCTGGTGGCCGCTTGAATTCCCCTTTTCTTACGTTCCCCCCCCTTTTCGTGATTCCTTCTCCATCCTTTAGGACATATTCGGCCCCTCCCCGCCCCTTTCCGAGACCTTATTGGTGAGCCGTCCTCATTTATCTTCCTTTGGATTTGCGCTGTATCTGACGCCTTTTCTTTCCTCTCTCAGCTACATAGCTCCCCCCGTCTTTTTTCACTTTTTGCTTCTTTTCGGTGACTCCCCCCCACCACCTCCTAGCATGTCGCCAGCTCTCTTATGTAATTCTCACCCATTCCCGGTTTTCAACCCCTTCTACTTTCCCCCCCCCCCTCAATTCCTTTTTTTCCCGGGAATAAGAATGTTCGTTGAGCTTCCCCCCTTTTCTGAAGTTTATTGTGGTAGCCGGCAGGTGAACCCTCTTTTTGACATTTATTGTCCAAGTCTGAGAGGTATTTCTCGGTTTTTGCTTCAGTCCAGTACCCACGATCTTATTTTTAAAGCAGCTTCCTTTCAGCTTGTACAAAGGAATCCACCTATTTGTGGTTTCCTGACGTCCTGTTCTCCCATCCGTTCTTCCCTGCAATGAGGTATAGAGAGGTTCCGTTAGAGTTTTTTTGTAGTTCCCCCTCTCTTACTTTGTCCTGATGTTTCCCATGAGGTTCCCTCCCTCTGCGCATTTTCTGAGTCTCAAATGACGGCCCCTTTACCAGCTGGTTTCCCCAGAGATTCCCTCCTGAGCGGTTTATGAATCACCTTTGTATCCTCTTTTCTCGATGCCTCATCTTGCCTGGTTGTCCACCTCGACAAGCCCCATTGATGCCTTGTTACTTGAGTACCAAGCCGATTTTTTTTTCCCTTCCCGCGGATGACGCCCATCTCTTTTTTATTGCGTAGAACCCGTTTCCCTTGATGAGTCCCCCCCTTGACCTTGGTTGAATGTCTTAAATCCTCTGCTTTTTGAACGTGGGAAGAGCCCTTCTTCTCCTCAATCTGCTCCTCGACTTCCCCTTGCTTTTTATGAACCCCCCAGTCCCCCCCACCCTATCTAAGAACCATTTCCTCAGTTCCCTTCTTTCGGACCCCCTCACTCCTCCAATTCGGAATATCCATTTGCCCCTTTTCCCTTCACTACTGTTTCACCCCCCACCTTTACTATTCTTCTTATCCCAACGCCGCAGTCTCCTCCCCCCTATTTCGTCCTGAATAGCAACCCAATTGCCAGTGCCACTCGCGGTCGGATTTGTTTCCCCTTTTTTTTGTTGTCTTCCTGACGTACCCAGCCAGTTCCAATCCGGCCCCTTCTGCCTTTTTTCTTTGAAATTTCCCTTACAGACCCTCGTCCTCCCTTCTCCCCTGGAAGTTTTTTGAATACAAACACAGCTTTCTTTTCTTCACCTGCGGTCACGTCAGGAGATGCACCAACTCCTTCCAAAGGCCGTGGGGCTGTCCATTCCCCCCCACCAAACCACAGAGACAGGGCGTCCTTCCCTTTTTTCCACCCCCCACTTGTTAACCCCCCCTACCTACCTAGTTGATAACAGTCCACTACTGTTTACTTTCACCTCAGCCCTCCCACGCGAATCCGCTACCTTCCCCCCTTTTGAACGACCCCCTTTCTACGATCTACTGTCCGAGTTCTCCCCACCCATTTCTCAAATTTGTTCTTATTTGAAATTCTTCCTTGTGCTCATTTGGCGTTCGCCATCTCCTTTTGACCCTCCGTACTGTGGTTTCTCCCCCCCTCATTATGTGACTTTTTACTCCACCGTTCTCGCTAGTCACCGGCAGAGAATATCTCTCTTTTCTCTTACCTGAAATGAAATTTATCCCCCAAATCCTTCCCAACGTCCTCTTGTTTCCCTCCTCTCCATGCCTAACCACTTGCCAATGCACCCTCATCTGCTTTCTCTCCTTTCCCCGAGACACTGCAGAACATCGCGTCTCCCGCAATTTTCCCCCTTTTAACTTTCTTCCATGGGTGACAAAGGAAGTTCCCCCGTCACTCCTGGGGGGCAGCCCCTCACCGGTGAGGCACTTAAAGCCCAACCTTGTTTTTTCGCCAATAAGTTTGATGCCTGGGTTTTTCTCCCAATATATTTCCTTTCCCCCTATCCCCCCTACATTCACTGTTGTGTTGAGTAGGTTCTCTCCATTTCCATCTTTTAAAACGTATTGGTTCCGTTTACCCACATTCTGAGAGCTCTCATCCTTGGTGATGGCTGGCTTATTAGATTTCGTCCTTTATTTGTTTCTTTGGTGTCTTCAATGGCTTGGGCATGGGCTGATGTCGTTTGTTCCGAGGATTCCTTGGGACCTTTTTTTCCTTTCGGTTCTGTGATAGTGCTGATCTGTCGTTCCCTTCTCTTCTTTTTTTTCATTGTCCCTCTTCCCTTTACTCCTCAACTATCTAAATCGCGACTACCTAGAACCTGTTGGTAAGCCGGGGCCACCAATGTTTCCCTATAAATTCTTTGAACCCAGTTTTCTGGTTCTACCTCTTGGACCTTATCGTCCTTTTATAACCCTTCATTTGTGTTCGTGCCCCCGTCCCATTTCTTTTATAACGCGTTTACGTTATCGTTTGAGTCTTGCCGCCCCTTTACCCAAATCCTTTTGTGCCGGTTTTCGTGATGATTGTTTTCTTGTCACTCCTTCTTTTTTGCATGTCCCTTTTAGAAAACGCTTGTTCCAAATCAATTTTCCCCAATTCCGAGATAATGTCTATTTTGGCTCCTTGCTTTTGAAGAGTTAGGGATAAATGACTGGGAAACTACTTACCCAATAGAAAGGCCTGTTTCACATGCATTTTTTTCGCCTTTTATTTTCTATCTATTAGGGTGTGATGTTTAAGTTGCCTCGTTCCCCAAATTCCTATTTCCACGAAGGCTACCTGGGCGTTCTCCCACTTCAGCGGCAGGAACGCCTGTCTTGAACTATTGTCTTTTGAGCCTTCCAATTATTTTTTTATCTAGAATTGAGTGGTCTTCTTTCCCCCGGTTTCCCTCGTTTCCCGAAAGTCCCCTATGGCCTGGGGCCCTTTTCTCCTCCTTTTTTCTTTCCTAGTTTTGAGGAATTTTTTTCTTTTTGTAGTCCAGTTCACCTCAAAGATTCGGAGTCTCTCTTTTTGGATTTGTCGTCAAGTTCTATATGACCCCCTTCCTCGAACTTGCAGTCGTCTTTATTGGGGAAATTCCAATCTTTGTCCCTCGACTTCAGAGTTTTGTCTCCGGACCCTTCTCTAATTACGCATACATCGCTTGATACGTCTTCACCTCCCAGCGTGTCCTAAAGTTTACGTCGTAGTTAGAGGGGTTTTCCAAAATCGCATTTTCTTCGGTCCTCTTGGCACACTCTTTTTACCTTTCTTTTTCTTTTCCATTCTTTCTTCGTTCAGTACCAGTCTTGTAGGGGAAGCCTCGGACGCCGCCCCCCCTTTTGGGTCGGAGCTTCCCCCTATTTCCACTAGAACCCATCTTATTTCATCCTCCGTGATTTTCCTTAAGCCCCTTCATGTCTTTGGCACGATTTCCTCTCCCCCCCTGTGGCAGGGCCCCCCCAGCCAGGGAAGGCCTTTTTGAAAAGACCCAGCCTGCTGTCCCTTTTTGAAACTTATTTCGTCCCATCTCCCCCATCAATTACACTTTTAAAGTCAGAAATTTGCCCCCCATTGTGGTTTCCTCCCCTCGGAAGTCCAGAGGACCTACCCATGACAATTCTTCTGAGTCAGGAATTCCGGTTTTTTCCAAAATCTCTCTTTTCCTTTCGCCATCGGGAGAGTGATTCCTTCTTCTTTTACTTGTTTTTCAAGAAGCGATAAGCGTGGTCCTGACAGGTATTTTTATCTTCTTTTCTTTTTCTCCATTAAAGTTGTCGAGTCACCTGCTCCTGAAGCCTAAGAGTTGTGCTCATTACTAGCCCACCCTACCCTGAGAGGCTCCCAGGATATTTTTTCGCCTCCAATGTGAGATGTTTCTTACCTTCCTCACTTCTTTTTTTTTAGATAAGACCCGCATCCACTCTTAAACTTCACCACTCGGTATTCCCCCCCGCCCTCCCTGTTTCCTTGTCCCAGTTTCCACTTCCCTTTCACTCTTATCAGTTGTGTGTTGTTTGATTCAGCTTTCTTTGCTTGATTGCATCCACGATTTTTCGTTTTTCTTGGCCCCTCCTTACTGATCCTCTTTCCCCGATCCGTCGATTTCGGACGATATCCAGCTGGCGCCTCCTCCCATAATTGTTCCGAGAAGTCTTTTCTCTTTCTTCCTCAGAAGACCCCCCCCCCCCATCTTGAGTTCTGAAGATGGGGGTCCTTCCGTTGTGGCTCCTCCCCCCGCTCCCCCATACCTGAAGTCACTTTTTTTTTCCGGTTTTTTGAAAAACCTTTTTAATGTTTTTTTTCCCCCCCTTCTTTTCCCTAAGATCCGATGAATGCGCCCCCTTTTTCCACCCCCTTTTTTTCCCTGAACAAACCTCCCCCTACTCTCCTTTTTCCTCCTTGTTGGGACATTTCCACTATTTTTCCTAGCTCGTAGCATCCCCCCTTTGAATCCTCGACATCCTCGATTTTTGAGGTTTCTCCCAGCCTTTAAAGCAGATCGACCTAGTTTTAACGCATTTTCCGCCTCTGTTTCCTTCCCAAAAACTTCCCCCTCCCAAGGTTGGAGGCCCACTTGCCTGTCCCTGTAGGTCTATTCCAGGCCTTTCTTCGTCTAGAGGTTCTCCCGTTTTTTCCCTAGTCTACGAAAAGTCTATTGCCATTTCTTCGGCACCTGCCCTTGCGCAGACGCTCCGAACTGTCTTCGCCCTCCCTGGCGCCCCATAAACAAGATTTGCGACGAGTCCGGCGACTGATTCTTCTTATTTACCCTCTTCCCCCGCAAAAGAGGTGTTGATTCGAGCGCAGTTTCTTTTCCCCCCTGATTGTTAAGTTGAGTCCCTCGCTCCTTCTTCTCTTGATTCTGACCTTACCTTCTTTCCTTCTCGATTTTTCCCGAGGACCACCGCCTTACCTCTTTCCCCGTTTACTTTCCCCCCCCGCCCCGTTCTGTTTTAACAGTTTTTTTTCCTTGGTGACCCGTTGTTTTTTTTCCATTCTTGCATTCATTTTCCCACCTTCTTTTCCTTTCGTTTTTGGTCGTGGACCAAAAGTCACCCCCCCCCCAGATTTCTGAAAATTCCTACCGTCCCCCTTTCCTTTTCCCGCTGCGTCGAACCCTTTTCGGATCCGAGGTCAACTTCGGGGCATTTTGCACCATTCCACCGGTTTTTATTCCTTCAGGTACGCCCTCTCCCTAGACAAAAAGTTCCTACGTTGTGTAATGACTCGACCACCACCCTGTCCATCTCTTCGTGGCTTTGAAACCCCTTGCCTCCCCTTCCGCAGAAAGCCCTGTTTAACATCCGTCTTTTTTCCTTATTTCTTCCCACATCTTTCCAACTGCCTCCTCTTTTTCCATCGAACCTTACCGGCATCTCCCCCCCCCCCCAGACGGTCGATGTTGGGATCCCATTCTTCCTCCCCCGCCCCTTTATTAAAAAAAAGGCGAGCTTTCTCCCAACCCCCTATTCCCCCTTTGCACGCCGCATTTTTACACACACGTTTCTCTTACTTCTTTCTTTGCCTACCTTACATTGCACCTAAGTTGTGACTCCCTCGAACTTACCCACCCCGCTTTTTAATTCCCTACTCTCGTTGGTCCCCCTCACGTTTCCGGCGATAGATCCCACACTTCCTCGTGCCAGGTCCCCTCTTCCCCCCCCCCCTCTTTTAGTATTTTTCACGCCTGACCCCCTGCTACCCTTTCTTCGCGCATTTGTTCCACCTGGCTGAGAACTCCCCTATTTTTTATATAAATCAAGTTCCGGACCCCCCCCCCCTCGAGGTCCCTCCCCTTGTCGAGAAGATAGATATGTCCTTCCTCGCGAACACCACTAAACATTACCTTCCTTTCCTGTTTTTCCCTCCCGATAACTTCCCATTTTTAATGCCCTTTTTCGCACCTACGTCGCCTCCGCCCATCCGACCCAATTGTCAATCTCCCCCTTCTTCCTTGGCAACTCCTCAGTCCCTGCACTTCCCCTCCCTGGAAGAAACCCCCCCCAATGTTTTTTTTGTTTGACCTCCTCCCCCCCCCCCCCCCCAATTTTTTTTCGAACAAATTTTAGTTGGTGGAGGGAATTTTTTGTCCATATCTTACATTCCTCCTTTAAGTTTTTTTTTTTCGATGAAAACATCATCCCACTGGGTCCCCCCTCTTAGTCGTCATCTTTCCTATGAATTTCTGCGGTTCTGAAGACTTCGGGTTGTCCCTGTTTCCTTTTAGCGTTAAAGTCTGCGATGTTTTTTTGCTGCTTTTGTTGCGACTCCGGAGGAGTGGCTTCCGTTTTCCTCCGGGATTCTTTCCCCGCAATCATGGTGAGTATTTGCCCTGTCATGTTTTTTTTCGTAATCTCGATAATTCGATTACTCTTCCCTTTTTGACCCCTTTTTCGAGGTCCAACAACACTCCTGCGGCCTAACCCATTCTTTTTTTCCCCGGGTGTTTCCCCGATTAGAGAATTGGGTAGTCTCCTGTTCGTGCCCATGGGTACCTTCCGAAACCTTTGTTAACGTGAGTATGTTCTCCTCCTTCTTTCCCCCAACGCTTCACAAGTAGAGTTATCGCGTTTTTCTCCTTCTTCCCTGGGATGCTTGTCACGTAAAGTCTTTTTCACGTTTCTTCTCCCTTGAGAAGTTTTGCGATCAATCACGAATTTCGTTCATTTCCTTTTTTTGCTCTGGGTACTCTTTGAATATTTTTTTTGACCTATATGCCTTTTCCAGTGAAACTTTTTCGCACCAGGAGGTTTGTTCCCTCATCTCCGTCCCCTTCTTGATGTGAGATGCGGTCTGGGTTCAGTTTCCACAAGTTCCTCTCCCCTCCGCGGGTCCCTATGGGTCAGTACCAGTCTTCCCTCATACTCTCATATTTTGGAACTTTTTTTTTTACTTCGATAGGTTGGGTGTTGATGTTCTTTGGGGCGCTTCGGAGCCCGGTGGTACTGCACTCGCACCTTCTTTCACTCTTTTTCCTTGCTTTCTTTTTTCACGTGCAGCACCCCGGTGCATAAAAGTTAGTGGTTTTTTTTTTTTTCCTCCTTGTTTGTTGTTGACCCTTTTTGTCACGCTCCCCTCTATGTTAGATTTCAGTCCGTGGTCCCCCCTTTATGAACCCCCCCTTCCGAGAAATGTTGTCGAAACTTCGGCCAGTCCACCCTTACGTCTTCCGCAGCAGCACCCTCTGTCGGAACCTGAGTCTTTTTTTCCAGTTTCCTAGAGAGATCTCGAGTTCGCATGTCCCTACATCATTCCTCTTATCAAGAGTTTCCCAACCTATGGGAATTTCCATTTCATTCTGTTGAGGTGTCCTTTCCCTCTCCATTCTCTCTGCAGCCAGCGCTTGTTCTGTTTCTTCTTTTCCGTTAATGGAGAAGCAAAACCTCCCCAGTTTTTTTTTTCCCCCTTCCACTGTTTTTCCTTCCTTAGAATTTTCCCCCTTCAAAGTCTTTGCCGTTTGCAGATAAATTTTACAAACCACGACATTGCTTCCCCGACGGTGAGTTCTTAAATACATCTCCTCCGAGATCGGAGAAAATTCGATTTGGTTCCAACCTTTCCCCTTCCGATGTATCCTTTGCCCATCCTATGATTCCAGGTGTCTATTCTCTAACTGCCGCCTCTTTTCCTTTTTCTTTTACCCCCCCTTTTCAAGAAACTTATTCCCTGAAATTTTTGCCTTTTTTCCCCATCTTGTGGGCTGGAGAATCCAGGATTTTTTGTTTCTACAGTCTGTGATGTTACTTTTTTTTCTAACTCCCCTCCTTTATTCTGAAGACACGCAAGGTATTTGAGCTCGCGCATTATCCTGCCTCTTTCGTCCCTTTTCTCCCCTGGCAGCAAGAAGATTTTTTTTTCCTTTATCTTTTACCTCTGTGGCCTTCCCCTTGCTTCCGGCCTCCCCTAATGGCTTTTATAGCCCGTAAATGCGTCCAACCCGTTCTTTGATAGCTCAGCGCTTGGAAACTTTCCCCCTCGTGGTCAATTTGAATTGGACCCTTGCAAATATCTATATTTCCCCCCCTTTTCTCCTTTCTTTGTTGTTGAGTCTTCGTCCCTTTTCACAAGTTTTAAGTGCTTGATGTCCACGTGGCCCCCCCCCGGCGCGGAGTTTATTCGAACGGTCCGGCCTTTCTTGATTCCCTCCTCTAACATTTTGAGATATTCCGGCCGCCATTTTCCCGTATTTTTTCTCCCTGAAGCAGCCCAAGTTTTTTTGTTTTTTTGCTACCTGAAGATTTCCAAATTTCCCCGTTCCCCCCCTTTCCTTCATAGACCCCCCCCCCCCTCTTGAGTGCGTCCCTTTCTCGCTGTTTAACCCCTTCCCCTTCAGCTCTTCGATCAGCAATTTACATTAGCCCATTATATGGTTTTCATTTCCCCCCTTTTTCAACTTTTTTTCCTTCTTCTTTTTTCCGGTGGGATAGACTTCTGTTCAATCCTTCTCCTTTTCCGCCAGCGACCCCAGGGGAATAATCCCCCTTTTGCAATTTTTATTTTGATGAATTATTTTTTTGACACCCCGCCAGATTTCCCAAGTTTCCCCCCGCCTCCGGTGCCAGCTCCAACGTCCTGCTTTGGAAGGTCTCTTTAATTTTTTTGTACTAATTTTTTCTCTTTCCCAGGCATGCCGGTTCGTAGAGCAGGTCTCTCTTGTCCCGAAAAATAGCTCTGCGTTATGGCAAATGGTTTTTCCCTATCGAGTGCGAATCCGGCTGCCTGGTACCTACCCACGCGGTTTCCCCTCTCTTTTCCCCCGCTTCTCTTTCTGAATCTTGGGAGAAGTACGAAACTATTTGACGATGAGTCACTCCCTTGCAACATATTCACGACCACTCTTCTTTTCTTTTCCAGTGTTTGCGTCACGCTTCTCACTCTCCCCGCTTTGATTATCCCCCTTCCCAATCCCCCCTTTCCTCTTAGTTGAGTGTTTTAGAAACGTACGCTCTCCCTTTGTCTTGAATGGTTTCCAGAAGTGGTCTTTCATCTTTTCGCTTCCTTAGTCGGAGATTGAGCACCCTACCCTCGACTACCTCCGAGTTACGTGTTTGTTTTTCACCCCCAACCTTTGCGGAAAGAAATATGGCACCCCCCCGTTTTTTACATCTTGTACAACTCAAAGCATATAGCTTGAACCCCAGATTGATTTGATGGTTTCACCAGCAAACGGGGACTAGGGTAAATCTCCACGAAGCTGCCCTTTTACCCAAACTATCGTAATTGACCTGGATTCCCCCCAAATGCAAACAACCTCATGGACCCCAAATGGACAGGCGTTTGCACCTCTGGTGATTTTTACCCGCCAACCCTTTTTTACAAGTAAGTTCAGATACTTTTCTTTTCCCCCTCAAACTTAACCAACCCGCATCCGTCTTTCCCCCACCATTTTCCCCTCGTTCCTTTCATTCTCCCCCCAAGAACGTCCCTTGTTTCCCCCCCCTCTGTCTTTCAATGGCGTTCCCCCATTGCCCATCCCCCCTCTCCCAAAAATTCCCTCGCCGGCAACCAAATAGCACCGCTCGCCTCTTTTTTTGACCCCTTTGATTTGTCCAAATTCCCGTCCCTTTCCCCTTCATCCATGAAGTTTAAGTGAGCATCCCCAGCAACAACCCCTTTTTTTGTACTTCCCCTACTATTTTTATCGTTGCGACGGACTCCGGATAGATCCCCCCCGGTCACTCCCAAAAGGCCCTTCCCCCACTTTGTCCCTAAAAATGGGACTACATTCGTTCCTTTCAACCCTTTGGAAGAACCCCTCATGGGTTCTTTTAGCACCTCATTGTGGGCTTTTTTTAAGGATTCCCACCCCCAACATTTTTCTTTTCCCCCTGCAGAGAATTCCTTTCTTGCAAGGGAAACTGGCCTCCAAGACCCCACTTCCGGTTGTTCCGAGATCCACCCTCCCATGTTTTGCCCAAAGGCACCTTTCCTTCTTTTTCTCAGACCCTCCCCTTAACACCGAAAATGCACGAATCAACTTTTACTATAAAATGACAACATTACCGACCCGAAACTCCTGCCAGTCCCCAAATTGTGGATTACGACTCCCGCCCCATGTCTTTCTCTTTTTGTGCTTCTCTTA
>Ga0179593_1574889_pt1 | contig 11757 bp, 11 predicted proteins | sample CZODoug2_1_08_16_FD_185931 | JGI IMG/M metagenome (GOLD analysis project Ga0179593, IMG submission 185931) | Vadose zone soil fungal communities from Angelo Coast Range Reserve, California, USA - CZODoug2_1_08_16fungal (PacBio error correction) | ecosystem: Environmental > Terrestrial > Soil >... | reverse complement strand
TCACTTTCCTACTCGGTCTCCTCTCAAGGGTTTTTTTTTTACCCAGTTGCCTCATCTTTAAACGCCACTGATCCGTTCTTTTATTTTTGCCCGCCAATTCCCGGACGGAAATTCGATGAGCCGGTCCCTTCGGTACCCACCCCTACCTTCTTGTCCCCCCGAGTTCTGAGTGGTTCTTAAGTGCTCGGAAGCGGGTTGCAATCGTTATGAATCGTTTTGCACGTTAGCGGCCCATCAGCGCGAAAATATTTCACTCGACCGTATCTTTTTACTGTTTCACGTGTTCTCTTTCGAGCTCCCTTTCCTTCGACCTGAGGCTTGGTTGTCCTCCCACCCTCCTTCCCCGCTTTTTCTGAATCAGCACTACCCTTTCTTTTCGTTTTGTTGTTTTTTTTATCTACGGGCTTTTCTTTTTCCGGCCAGTTTTTTGCAAGATTGCTGACTCCTGGTAGCGAAGGCTCTTCTTAGTCAGATTGACGGGCCTTCTTTCACCAGTCTTTTTTTCCAAGCACGAAGAATTGATTTTTTGGAGGCGATGTTCCTTGTAGTCGCGTCAGTCGCACACGCAGGAGGCCTTAGACCCTCCGCTTCGTTTTTTTTCCGACCCTCGGTTGAACGTTGGTCCTTCCCCACATTTTTTTTTTCCGGAGGGGTAGAAACCCAATAGTCTGGTGGTTTTTACCCGGTATAGTGTTTTCTGGGGTCTCGCTCCGTTGCGGGCTTTTCTTCACCCGTTTTGTCCCTCCCCCCCCCCCTTTAGCGAGTCTCCGGATATCTGCACCAACGCTCTCATAAGGAGCCGGTACTCATACTTAATTTCTCATGACCGCTGCCTGCGGCATGGAACGTTACGAAAATCTCCCGGCCGTCCCTTTTTCCAATTTTCGGAACTTTTTCGCTCTGTCCGCAAGTTTCTTCCTCTCGACGATTTTTATTTCACGGAGCCATAGCGCGGTGCCGGAAAATTTCGGGATGGATTTTTTCGCGTTCCTTCCAACGTCGGTCTTCCACGTCACGTTCATCTGCTAATGCCCATGCCCTCCCCTGACAAGTTTTCACGCGCTGCCCGCTCTGCTCCCTCTTGGACACAGTATTCTGCGCTTCTCGAATCCAGGCTTCACCTTGGCTTTCCCCTGCTATGTCTTTCGAAACTCTTTGCTGGGCTCTTGGAAGGTAGGCGCAACCCTCCCCGAGTTGTCCGTATTTAGCCTCCCCGGCCTTCCCCCCCTCTCTAGCCAAAACGCTGTGATCAGACCTTTCTCGAACGCTCCCACTTGGCTTCGACTTTCCTTCTCCCTGATCATCACTCCGAATAGGACATTTGCCGGTAGTACTCAATTTCTTGACAGTCCCCACTCTCCCTTTTTTTCGGGTCCGCGCCGCCCGTTTTCCGACGATAGACTCTTCGCTTTTTGATTTTTCGCTTAGCGTCCCAAAAAAAATATTCATTTTGTCCCCTACCCCCCCCCCTTTTTCCCCGCTCACAGTCTCGCACCTTTCGTATTAGGGAGTACGCCTCTTTGTAGGTGGAGTGGTTTCCTGGTGCTTTTTTAGTGTGGTTCGCAATCTTCCGTATGCCCGGGCCCTCCTTTTCTTGCTCTCCCTTTTTTCTCATTAAAAAGCTTATGGTTTGGTTGCTCCGTTATGGGCGCGGGATTTGGCCTTTTCGGAGGTGATGTCATTTTTTTTCGCGCCCTCACCGTTTTTCCCCGAGGTGAATTGCTCACCTTGCCTTCACCATCCTCCCGTGGGTTTATCGCGTGTCGCATCGTTCACAGGGTTGCCTTTTCCCCTTCGGCGAGGTTTTCCGCCTTTTTTTTTTTTCGCTTGACAGACCCAAACCTCGGAACGGTTGGTGGGGCCCCCAATACAGACAACCCTTCCCAACAAACAAGAAAGAAAACCCCCCTTTACCCAAAACATTTTACCCCACTACTTCTCTATTTTTTTTTCCCAGATACATTCGTCTGGAGTGTACTCCGGAGTGAGAGGTTTCAATCGTTCCTGGCGGGCCTTGAACCCCGGTCCATGCGTCCTTCCTGGCCGACCCACCTCTGGGCGCTTTTTTATTTCTTCTCCGGATTTTGTGCCTGGGGACGCCGTTCAACCTTTCCGAATTCTTTTGATCATCTTGCTTCTTTTTTCGTGTGTTTCTGCCGCGACCGCTCACCTTCCCCCCAACATCTTTTTGAATTTCCCTCCTATTTTTTGATAGCTACAGCGACCCGCGTTACACACTGCCCCCTTTCGTTGTTTTCTAACACATGTGGACTTCAACCCAGATTAACCCCCTTCCCAAGTCGGTGGGCCTCAAATGCCATGGTTTTTATCTCAGCTTCCCATGTTTCTCACGCAATAGGGTCCTGGGTAGTTCCCCCTCCTAGGCGTCGTACGAATTTCACTGCTCGTTCTATTGCTTTTCTTCTTCGAGATCCATCGAGTGTATCCTTTTTCTGTCATCCCAACCCCGCCCGGCCATTCCCCATGTGGTTTTTCACGTCCACGTCCGCAGCCATTCGGCAGCTCGTTTTTCCCTCCATCCTCCCTTTCTTTTCGATCCCTTCTTTTGCTGTTTGTCCCTCCTCCCTGCCGACGAGTTAGCTCGCGGGGCCTCCTTTTCCCGTTCCCCCAATCCGGCCGTCTGTTCCTCGCGGCGCGGTTCCCCACTCGTCCCTTACTTCTTTCTTTTTTTTTCATCTTTTCCCCCCCAGTTGTCGAGAGCCTGAGCACACCCCGGGCGCTTGTAGCCGGTGCGGCTCCTCTTCAATGCGTATTGCACAACGCACGTGGTTTTTCCGCTGAAACCTTTCTGGTCTCTTCCTGCTCGCTCTGACCTCGCACCCCTCCTTTCCATCGCGCCTACGGAGGCCTGTTTTGTCCGCCTCTCAAGGAGCCACACGGCCTTTACGGTTCTCATCACCGTCTGTTTCCCTCCCCCGTCGTGACCTGTTTTTTTTTTTCTAAAGAGGCACCACGGCACTTCCGCGCCGATAACTCATTCTTACCCATCATTACCCCCCCAAGCGATCGTTTTTCGACAGGTGAATCTGACCCTCTGCCGCAGGATATGTGCCTTCTAATGAATTTCTTTGAGCTTTTTCCAATCCATCGAGGAGAGGCGGACCCCTAACTCGAACTCCCTTTTGTTGTTTTTTTTTCTATTATCTCATTCCTCATCCCCTTTGCTACCCTCTTCCCTTTTCCCCCATTGCGTGATCAGAAAGCGCACGGATTGTAGTCGTTCAGATTCCACTTAACCCTCTCGCTTGGTGTTTTCACTTCAGATCGCCTGTCCCTTGCGCGCGCAGCGTTAGCCCTGGAGTTCCTCATTTCATTTCTTCGTTTGTTTGAGGAAAGCACCAAGAGCTACCTTCTCGAGGAAGCGGACCTAGGCGCCGAGGCCCTCTTCCATTCCCTTTTTTTTAAGTAATCGTCCTCCTCCGGTATTCCTCTTTTCGTGAGTGACTCGCACAGGTAGTAGGACCCCGGTGTCATGCTTGCTGCTTTCGACACTTAGTTCAAGCGCGACCCGGCGTCAGTCCCCCCTGCCTCCCTTTCCGAGTAGCAGACCACTTTTCCAAAGTCGCCTGACCTGGGTTCTCGACTTTTGTTGAGGGCGGATTCCTCTTCCCATCCGTCGATTGGACGAGACTGGCTTCCACCCCTCTTCCCTCTCTTCCGCACCGTGTCCTTCCTTTATGGCCGGGACCCAGAGCGTCCCCGCTCCCCGTGTGGCGGCTGCAGAGAGTCCTTCAGAACGAACAGACCTACTCTCGAAAAAGGTTTCTTTTCCTGCTTTTTTTCGTCAGCCTGTTTCGCTTGGCTGGCATGAAAAAGGATTTGCCTCCCCCCTCAAAAGCTTTTTTTTACCTGGTCCTTCACCCGGGTTTGCGCCTGAACCTTTTTCCCAATGATACCCGCTAGGCCCGTCTAGGATTCCCTTTTTGCTTTCCTGTCAAGGATTCCTCCTCCAGGCACATTTCGTAATCGATCCGACCATTCGAGACCTCCCCTTCTGTCGAACTACATGGGGGCCGATGAAGGCCCCACCAGAGATGACCATGGCATCCGAGCCCACCTCTTTCTTTTTAAACCCTTTTCCAGTGGTCCCCCATCCCACCCACGGTCACGGGTGGAGCTTGTGGTCGTACTTCTTTTTAGTCATGAAAAAGAAGTCCCCAGAATCTGTGGTCCGTTCGTTTGCCTCCTAACTAGACCCTTCTTCCACTCCGCCGCAAAAGAATACGAGCAGGTTGAACGTGGCGTTTTCGACTCTACTCCGCACCCCAAGTTATTCGCGGTCCGTCCCAGTGGGGCCCGCTGTTTTTTATTTTTGCCAGCGCGCCCGCTTTTCTGCGGTTGGCCCTGGCTTTCCTTCCCACTCCTTCCCCGCCTTTCCCCTGCCACGCCATTTCACGAGTTGATGCTTAATGCCCTATCCAGGTTGAAGACAAGGCGCACCCGCCTCTTTTTCGCTCTAGCCGACTTCAACTTTTCACCCCGGACCGACGATGGCGCTTAGCGTATTACCGGGTCGGGATGGTGCTGTTTACGGACGGATGCCTGCGTTTTCATCCGTTTTTGCTTCCCCTTTCCTCCCGTGCTGGTTCCCTTCCTCTCTAGATCTTTTCCTTCCCTTCCACTGCGCCGCGATGGAAACGTAAGCCGCACAAGCGTTCATTAAGACAGGCTCCCCTCAAATTCTTCTCGGTTGCGCACGTACCGGAGGTATTGTTTTTTTCTGCCAAATGTGTCGAGCGCCTCCCTACTCCCCAGCCAATCCGCGAAACCAGCGTCTTTCTTCCCTCGGTCGTTTACGCGCCGTTCCATCCCTGTAAGTTTTAATTTTGTCAGTCACCAAAATGAATATTTCGCTTATCTGGGAGAACATCTAAAAACCGCGCCTCGATCGTCGAAATGCGGTCGGCCGCGACTTTTTGAATTTCCTTGCCGCTTTTTCCCTTTTGCACGTTCCATCCGTTTGAGAATCGGTCTCGGCGGACTGGAGATGGAATTACGTGTCGTCTTCACCTGAAAGAATTTCCGATGGTGGCAGCAGTGTCGTCTCCAGGGTTGTCCCCCGCCTCTCGTCACCACGCCATCACCTTTGCGCTTTCAGTGCGATGACTCACTTTTTTTCCTTTTCCCACGGAATTCGAGATTTCCCAGGTCGTCCCTTTGCCTTCCCTTTCCCGCTCCGCCATTCAACAACGCGCGGTTTCCCCCATTGTAACTTTCCGGCCTCCACTTTTTCCAACGAAGTTCCCTCGAAGCGCAGTGGACGTTCTTGTTATTTCTTGTACTCACCAAGGCGGGCCTCGCGTGCCACTTGCCGAGAGGAAATCTTTCCCTTCTAGTCTTTTGGCACATAGTCCGCCGTTTTAGTTTACCGTTGGCGTGGGAGGACCGAAACTTTCACCTCGAGACTTCCCGCGGCCCATCCCCTCATTAAGGAGTTTTCCGTTTTGCCATTTTTACCAGATAAGCGATGATCTCCCCTCATGGGCCAGGCCGTCGTCCTCTTTCTCGCTCCCCCCCCCTTGACATGGCCCCACAACCGTTCCTCTGTGCGAATTGTTTCCTTGTCGATTCCCGCCATTCCCGTGGCGACAATGATTCACCTTATTCATACACTTTTTATAGTCGGCGTTGGTGAGCTATCGCCTGCTCGATTCCTTAGGACTCATTTTTTTTTTCCTAACGGCATCCTTTCTCGAAGGTCCGCGCTTCCAAAGGGCGCGAGACCAGTTTTTTCCTCGCGCCCCAATTCGAAGCAGGTGCAACTTGTTTTTTCGAACTCGCCAATCCGTGCACGCCTATCACTTCGAGCCGGCGGTTCCGCCGATCCTTCGAATGCTCCGCCTTGGCGGCCCTGCTCTCCGGGTTGCGAGCGGCTTCTTTTACGACATCATTAACCTCCCACTGAGATTCTTCGTGGCTTTTCAACTCCTGCCCTGTGCCCGACGGCCGCCCTTTTTCTCAGCATCGTCTTCCCCCCCTTCGACCTTCCCGTGGGATTCCAACGACGATTTTATCTGCCGGAACAGCACTCCTTCTCTTCTTTTTTTCTCCTCTTGTTTCCTCGCCGCGTGCGTCCGGCACTGGTGGCAGCCACTTCTGCGGGCAGTTTCCTGGCGAAGGCGTCTTGTCAGGCTCGACCTAAGAGGCCTACCGCTTCGCTCTCTCATTTTTTTCATCGCCCCTGGGATTTCGTTCGCCAATCGCGATCAGCATTTCATTTGCGGGAAAGGGGGGGGGGGTTTGGGTTGGTCGTGGTGCTCGATTCCGTTTTTGATTTTCTTTTTTGAATTCCCTGTTGAAAGTCTCCCTTCCCCCTGCCTCGAAATTGGTGTGCACGGAATGCCCCGTTTCTCCCCCGACCCTGATCTTTTTCCGGTATATAGGATTCCTTTTGGTTATCTGCGCCCCTTTTTCAGGCTTTTACCTTTCTCCTCGGTTCCCCCCCCTCGGAGATTCGGATTTGTCTCCGCACGAAGTACTTATTTTTTTTGTTACACGTTTTGATAAGGAACGCCCCTCCTAACTTTTATGAACATCTTTTTCCTCTTCAATTGCGCTGACTTTCCGGAATTACCTGTTTCCACCTGTAACCCTTCTTCAAGAGCCCTTTTCGCCGCTTCGCCCCAATTCGGAGCTTCTCTCGCGCGCTTTCCGGCCTGAGATCATTCTTTATACCACTTCCGGTCGGCTTACGAACCTCGTCGAAGGAGTTTTTTTTCGCTTTCTGACTCCGAACAAACGGTCTTTCCACCCGGCCCCTCGTTCTTCTCACTTCAATTGTCAGCGCTGCCCGCCTTACTTCCGTGACATCACGTCGTTAAGGCGCTTCTCTGCCTCGGTTCCTTCCCCCTTTGAGCCTTCCGCCAATGCTGTCGCCCCATCTCGCTTTCTTGCGGGCGCATACACCCCCTTCTTGTAATGAAGAGATTAGCGACCCGCGACGTGCACCTTACAGTCGTTATTCCCGTTTTTCTTCTGCTCTTTAACGGTCTCGCAAACGATAGAGCCACCTGTGCTCCCCTTTACCCTTTTCCACAGCAGGGGACTTCTTCTTTCCCCTAAAGGCAACAGAACTGCTCACTGTTCGCCCTCGCCCTTCCTCCCTTTTCCCTCAAACTTTCCTTAGCCGATGGAAGAGGCTAGGAACCCTTTGGTTTCTTTCCCCCGCCCGTCCTCAGTTCGGACGATCGACAGCTGGGTTTAGCTTTTCTCCCCGGATTCAATCCTGCCTTAACCCTTTTGCTCCTCCCCAAAGTCCCCGGCTTACAGATATAGATTTGCTGTTTTCGTTCGCTTTCGTAACCCGCGGAGAGGGTCTCTTTTCCTCCTTGTTTCTGTGTTCTTGCTATCCTCTCAATCTTTACGCCCTCCGGGAAAACATCTCGTGATCTTTTGATTTTTCTCAGTTTCTTCATGTTGAAACGCCTTTCTGGTTTGGTGCCTTTCCGATTGCTCTTGAGCGGATTTAGCCCTTTCTTGCCTTTTTCCTTTCCCTTTTCCTTTTTGACTCACGTGGAAAAGTTTACGTTGGGCATCCGGCCACTCAGTCCTGGTTACTGCTGTTGTCGCCACGCGCCGTCCTCTTGTTGAACTTTCGCTGATCGTTGGTCCTTGTTCTCGTCGCGTGTCCCCATCTTTCATGGAACTATATCGCCCCTTTCGTTTTTTCCGGTCTGGCGTTTCGACACGATGATTGACGGGTTCGTTGTTCCTCAACCGGCCTTTTCTCACTCTTTCTTGTGCCGCCCAAACATACTGGTGCTCTTGCTTTGGCAAGCTTTTTGTCTTCGGCGATGTCGGGTTTACCCATTCGGTTTGTCGTTTTCTCCATTTAATTAAGCTTTATGCTTGCTACGCGAGACCCAGATTCAGATCCTTTGTTCCCCATTTCCCGTACGCCCCCCACACCCCCCTTTTCCGTTGCGACGCAGAGGCAACAACTCACCTGATATGTTCTAAACCCTCCCAAGAGGTGGGCTCGTCGACCTTTTGTACCTCGTGCCCCCCTTACGAATAGGTTTTCCTTGGCGTCAGTTAACATGTGTGAGGCGTCCGTAACCCATCTTGAGGCTCTTCATTGCCTTGGCAGTTGAGCCAATCCTGTAATCTGTCCGAATCGCCTTCTTTGCTTTCCTTGCATCTTTCCCTTCTCTTTGCACCACCGCTTGCATTCCCCCCCCCACTCTCTTTCTTGCAAAGCCCCCTTTGTTTCAAACGCGACCGCGTCGCGTTATTTTCTTGGGAAAAATCCGCACCCCTTTTTTTTTTTCTTTCCTTCTTTATCCCCTCTACGATCGAAGTAGCCCGTTACCGCGCGGCGGGTCTTTTCCCCCGTCCCCCCTCCGGCCGGTCTTTCGGATTCGGCGTCAGTTCGCCCCTCGCTGGGGTCTGGCGAGGTGAGAGGCGGACATCGCTTCAACACAAAGGTCTTCCAGATGACACCTGTTACTTGTCGCTGTGCGGCTCCTCGAGAACCACCTTGCGGCGTTCGGATTTACGGCACCTTTTCAACCGCTCCTCCCCCTATGCTCTTCCAGTCTGGACACCTCTTCTCGAATACCCCTGTAGAATCGCAACCTTGGGTATGCTCCTCCTTGACCGGCTAAAGGTCTCTTTTCTCATAGGCGCTCGGCGCCTTTTTCCGACTTGTCGTCTCACATTCCCTGTGATTGCCCCCCTCCCCCCACCCTACCCGGTCGAGTGACGGAAGCCCCCACTGAACCTAAACCGGCCCATTTACGAGCAGCTCCCCCTAGTCTTCATGTACCCAACATCGTCAAGCGCTTTTGAGCCGTTCAGGACCTGCCTACTCGCGCCTGGGGATGCTTCTAGACATTCTAGAGCGCTGGTGCGGTTTTCCCCAACTCCTTCTTATCTCTCTCCCCCCCCTACTAAGTTGTTGTTTTTTGACGTCTCCTCTAGTGAGATCTCCTTCTCCTTTACCGCACCCACGCGCTTCCTTCGAATTGTCGACCGCAGATACTTGCCCCGGACTTTCTTCTCGTTCAGATTGCCACCTTACCTCCTCTTTTTTCCCTTTTCCCCGTAGCTGTTGTTCCTTCGGCGCGGCGTTCTGAAGGGGTTCCTTGTCCGAATCGCTGTAGTGGCTTCAGAAAACACGAGCAGATACGTATTCCTTTTTTGTTAGAGTCCTTTTTGACTTTTCCTAATAATCTTCCTTCAGCAGGTAGGTTCTCGCGGTGTTCTTGCACAGTAGTTTAGAGCCATGACCTTGTCAATGACTTGAGCGTCTCCGCCTCCGGCCCTTCCCCCTCTTTTTCTCCGAATTTTTCTCGAGGCGACTCCCCTCCTTCGCTGAACTGGTTTGAAGATATCGAACTGTTTTCCCTACTGCCCTCCCCTATCAATGAGTAGATTTTTCTAACGAATTTGGCCCCCTTAAAACCGCGGCCCCGAGTTGCAGCACACATGTTCCCTTTTTTTTCTCAAGGAGAGTTCCCTCGAACGTCGTTCCCGGACCTGGTACAATAGAACGTAGTAGATCCCCCCCTACCTCTCCTGGTTTTCACTTTTGGCCCCCGCGCTGGTCTTTCATGCTTCTCGACACGGTTTGCCAACCAGTGTGGAATGGTGGCGGTTGCAGCCTGTCCCCAGAAACTGCCGACCTCTCCGTTTGCGTCTTAAAGTGCGCTTGGTCAATACGTGTCCACGCTTTTCCGCCCCTGGCCCTGTAACTCGACTGCCAGTTTCGACACCGCACTTTCCGCCCAAGATCTGGAGTTTTTTTCCGGCCTTTCTGGCATTTTTTCTCTCCCACCATCGTTAGTTTTTTTGAAGTTAAAAACCTTTTAGTTTCCTCCACACTTCCACGGGTGTGAGCTTTGTTCTCCCCCTTCTTTTTTGCATTGACCAGTTTCATTTCGTGGGTCGTTCCCTGTACGTTGTGCGCCACCCGTGCAATAAAGCCCCTTTAAATAGCCATTGCACCAAAGACATCCTTGAACCATTTGCACCCTCCCCCCTTTTTCCGCATCCGCGACACCGAAGTTGTCGGTATGGTGTCCCCGTCTCGATAGTTTTGTTTTGAGTTCTCCTCGTTTTTTTTCTCCCCCGCTCACGCGTCACCCTCCCCGGCCTCCAGAGAGTTGACAGCGTCAGCCATGACCGCCTAGGAGCGACCTCCCCTCGTTTCTCCCAGCCAATGCACGGCCCCACCTTTTTTTTCTTCTTTGAGACTTCCCTCTTTCCGAAAAGCTTTAACCCCTCGGGCGATTTGTTGGTGTGCTGCCATGTTGACCCCGCGTTTAACGGTGAGTCCCTTTTGCAGGCTTTTATTTTGGCCTCTCTTTCAAATCCTGACCAGCCCCTATCGGAACTTCAACCAAACGTACCCCCCCTTTTTTTTTGAGGTCCTTCATTCCATCATTATATAAATCTTATTCTCCTAGCTCTTTTTCATCCCGGTTTTACACCCACACCCTGTCCTCCCTCCCACGGACATGAGGCACACAAACCCCCGAAACAGCGTCCTTCGTCTTTCGCGACGGTCACTCTTTTCTGCACTTTCCCCTAATCCCCGTGCGTTGAAACCGAATACTTTCTCGTGATGACTAGAGGGGTCAGAAAATCTCCGCAGAGCCGATTGATCGACGTTCCCCCGCCTGCGCGGACGCCCGCGCGCCCTTTTGCAGAAGTTTACGAGGACTTCCCCTTCATGTCTTTCGTGCTCTTGTGTTTCGTATTTTTTTTCAGTTGCCCCCTGGTTCTCCTTCCTAGTCTGCGTCCCAAGAAATTACAGCTGTTTTCGTGTATATACAAAATGGCGGACAGTTAGCCCCTTTGCTAGATTTTAGATCCTTTCTTTCCCCGGATCGACCCAACATCGGTTAAGTATCCTTTCAACTGTTTCCCTGGACGCCATTCCAAAGCGTCTGTCCCCTACCAGAGATTTTCTTCGCCCCCTTTCTCGCCGGGAACCCTCCGGATTCGCTCAATTCCAGTGGACAGTGATTGCGTTGTGTGCCACCGGGAGCAAGCAGCTGCTTTCTTCTCTTCTGTTGCAGTCGGAACGCAGGCCCAGAGTCTTAGTTTCCCTTGACGTTGGAGGCCCCGACCGTTTTTCTTTCAGCGGAGATCCCGCTCTTTCCCTTTTTCGATATCTCCGTGTGCAGAGATACTCCCGATGATTGTTGTGCGTGGCTGGTCAGTTTTGACGGGTTGCAATGCGGACTCAGTCCCAAGTATCCTTTTTTTCTTTGCACCTTCAGGGGGCGAAATTCGCGTAAGCAGTGTTTTTTCCCTCCGCAAACTGATAGGGACATCTGCATGACGATGCCTCCCCTTCTATGAGATTTTTCAGTATCCCGTTCTCTCTCTCCTACGTTTTATGCGCAGCACCACTCCACGCCTGACGTCAAGTCCGGATGTGAAACCCGTCCCATCTCGAAGGTGTCCTTTCAACACCTCCATACTGATTTTAACTACCGGGACCCAAAAGAGAAGGTTCCCTTTACCCCCCCTTCCGTACCCCCTCCCCTTTCTCTTCCGTCGGGTTCCTCGTTCGCCTAGAGTCTCTCGCGGGCGTCTTTGCCGGCTCCTGCATCGTTGCCCGGCTAATCGCTTGCGTAGAACATTTCCAGTCAATAGACACGACGTAACCTTTTTTCGTGGCTTTCGGATGCCCCCCTCACTTTTCTACACACTATGTGCTGTACTTCGACCAGGAAGTCGCAGACCCCATGCCAGATTTGGCCGTCCCAGCACTATTTCCCCCCG
>Ga0179593_1511112_pt1 | contig 11757 bp, 16 predicted proteins | sample CZODoug2_1_08_16_FD_185931 | JGI IMG/M metagenome (GOLD analysis project Ga0179593, IMG submission 185931) | Vadose zone soil fungal communities from Angelo Coast Range Reserve, California, USA - CZODoug2_1_08_16fungal (PacBio error correction) | ecosystem: Environmental > Terrestrial > Soil >... | reverse complement strand
GCCCCTCGGAAAGAGACCCTCTTCGGCGATTGAGCCCGCCCTCCCGTTTGTTGCCACCCCACTTTTGACATACTTCGTGGGAATTCCTTCTATATCGTGTGTTCCAGTTCTTTTGGTTCTTCCGCCCCCTGCGTCTCTAATGTTAGATCCCCCGTTCCCCCCAAGGAACGGCCCCTTCAATTGTCAGATGAGACCGAATCGGTAAAAGGTTTTTCCTGCAATTATTTTTAGTTGTTTCCTCCCTACATTGACCCTTTCTTTTTCCCCCTTTCTTGTCTCACTTCGGCGTTGCATTGAGAAGCGAATCCTTCCTTGCCTGTTCCACTGGGGAGGTCATCCCCTTCATCTCGTTTTTCTATCGCTGGATGTTCCCCCCCTTCTTAGCACGTATTTGAGTTTCCGGACGGCTGCTTCAGGCTGCTTGGGTCTGTGCCAAGGAGGCCCCCTGCGCGTCCCATCCCACGCAGAGGAGTGACCCCTTTTTTTTCCCCCCTCCCCTCGTTCAATGGAAGCAGAGTCTCGGGGCCTTCTTTTCGCTAAAATGAATAAAGGTTCCCTGGTTGTTTACTTCCCTTCCGTCCATGTCATCATGATCCGGTTTATGGAGTCGAGTTCCTCCCTGAGGGACCTGGGTAGACAAGCGGCACAAAATCCCCCCGGTTGCATTGAACAGCCCAATTCCCCGCCGTCCTACAGCTTGTTTTTTTTCTCTTTATGTTTTATCCACTAACACCGAGTCCCTTTCCCCTCCCCCCCCCCCACAGTACTCAAGTGGGCCACTTGCTTTGTTTTCATTTTTTCCCCCCCCCCCCCGTACCCTCAGGAACTCATAGCTGAGTCCCCAGAGGGAACGTCTGCTTCCTTCTTCTCCCTTGCCAGCCAAGAATGTTGCTTGTTTCTCGGGTAGCCTGTTATACGCCCATTTCCTCTCCATCCTTAGAATGGATTATTTTTGTCAGTCACGCCGGGCTTAGTTTCCAGTTTTATGCGAAAATACCCATTTTTCCTTTTTCGGCTTTGGGCCCTTCACGTGGAAGCCCAGTCTCCCCCCAGTTTGACCGCACTTTTTTTTTCGGTTTGAGGACACCCGCTGCGTTGCCGTGGTCGTTCCCCCCTTTAATATGATGCAGCCCGCTTGGCGTTGAAGGAACCCCCCGCTTTTTGGGCTGTAACGATGTGCCCCTCCCCTTCCCCTTTTAACCGCTGTGAAGATATAAAAAAAACCAGAACTTTCAAGGCAGCCAATATCAGAATAAGTTTTCTGGAAGTTTCTATTGCCCGGTCGCCCTTTTCCGACACTCTCACGCCCCAGACCTTGTCCTTGTTTTCCTTTGATCAGTCATTAAAAGAATCTTCCCCCTCTTTGTTCCTTTTGCTTGGCATTTGGGAGATGGATTTGGCAGCTTTCCCCTTCAGAGAGAGGTTCCTTTAATGGCCCTCGACCGTCCCCCCTCGTCACCGCCCTTGCGCGTTGTAGATCTTCTCCCTGAGCCTTTGACCCCCGCCCGTTAGAAAGTTGTTTCACGTGCCCCCCTTCCCCCTTGCTTCTTTGAAAGGACTCAGTTGCCTGCGCTTCCCCCGTCTACCCGCGGTGCACCTTTTTGATCGCGCCGCGCTTGCCTCAAAAGATTGTTTCCCACCTGCTTTTAGAGGTTCCCGGATAGAAAGGTGCCCCCTGATCGGAGGTTTTGACCCCTTTTGGTACATGGCGGTCGTGGTTTGTTTACAGAGCTCCTTTTCCAGTCTCTTCGAGCGTGACCTCGAAACCTACGTGTCTTGGCCCCCCGTGTTCAGATTGAGTTTGTTCTTTTCCTACGTAAAAAGCCCCCTGACCGCTAGGCCCATTTTTTTCGTACACCGATAAGACTTCCCCCCCCAGCCGGTTTGAGCACAGGATTACTGTTCCTAGTTTTTTTCCAACCGTGCACCTGTAGGTAGTCCCCCCGTCCCCCTTTGACCCCATGTACCTGACACTTTGCCTTTCACTTCCCCCCCATACACTATTTACAGCGCACCTTAGAGGGACATCTGCACAATAGAATTTTACCCCTTCCTTCTGACTTGGTCCAGTTTTTTCATGACCTGTGCACGAGCGGGTTTTTTCTGCTTTTGATTCCGGCATCCGTTCAACGGGCGTGCGTCGTTTAGGCTTCCCTATCAGTTTCTGTTCCAACGGTTTCTTACCCGGGCCTGCAGGACGGATGTATTGAATGGGTCTTGGGAGAAGTTGTAATTTCCTTCACTTTTCTCGATTGTTTTAGGGCAGTATCTCCCTCCTTTTCCTATAGTTTTCTTAGAGATCTACCCATTCCCCTTCCCCCCACCCGCCAGAGTGACCCTCGGAGTAATGGCACCAGTCCGTAAAAGAAAACCGGAAATAAGTCGTCCCCTTCGTCGCCCTCGACTTGGGCAGTCTAATGCGCTTTTTTTCCGCCGCCGCCTTGTTCCGACTGCGCTGCGTTCCCCCCCCTGTGCCCGCATAAGAGAAAACCTTGGCTTCTGACGTCCACTCTCGGTATAACGTAGCTGTTTTCCCCCCTTCTATTGAGAAAGGTCCCAAATCTTGACGCTCTTTTCCTTTAGTGGTCCCAGGAAGTGAAGGGCCAGTTCTCCCCCGTGACGCGGACCTGAGAATGTTTTGTGTGATCACGCCCTCAAGCAGGGTTCACGGTGTTCGCTCGAGGAGAGCTTTGACTTTTCCCCCCCCGGCTGGGGACCCCGTCCAGGACGTTTTTGCCTTGACGCCTGTTGGATCGATTCTTCCCGGCCTTTGTCGTCCCAGACACTCCTTCCAACCTACGCGTTTCTCGCCCGAGCGTCGCTTGTTTTCCGCAACGTCCAAGCTAGAGAGGGCAAGTTTCGTCCTCCCGGTTTTCGCCAACCCCTGAGAAAAGATTCCAAGAGTTTCCTGACCCCCTTACTCCACGTCGCGGACATTTTGTTTCTCCAAGGCGTCCTGGACAGAAGGTTGCCAACTTGAGATTTCTGCAACCAGCTTTGCGAGACCTTCCCCCTTTCCTCTTTTGCCGAGCATGATCGTGTCACAAGGACCGGTTCGCATTGACCCCCCCCTGGAAGGCCCCGAGCCTTCTTTAATTGAGACCTCTCTTCCCCCTCGCTGTGCAGGGGTCTGAGGTTCTTCTAGTTCGGCCAGGAACCTCGTAGTAGAGCTGCACCTACACCCCCTCCCCCAGAAAAAACGGAAAACTCGCCCGGTTGTTTATATCTGTTAAGTTTTTCTCATTCAAGTCACAAGGCTGTTCCCCTGTGCGAGGTCCAAGGGCGAACCCCTTGCCAGATCAATACTCTCTTCAGCAATCTTTTGAGAGGACGATGGAGTTCCCCGTGATGATGAAGAGGTTAAATTCTTTGGAGGGATTGGTCTGTTTTTTTCCCAAAGCTGGGTGTTTTGACCGAGTTTTATTTATCCCCTCCCCCCCCCTTTGTCCAACGGAAAGGAAAAGCCCTTCCCCTTCGCTGGTGGCCGCCGACACGAACCCCGCTTGGGCGGTTTCCCCTGTCCGGCTTTCCCTGTTGAATATTTCAGGTGCCCCCCTTACCACCTCTTGACTTTCTTTTTTTCAGAAATGAACCCGACTCCTGTGGTTTTCCACCCCCCCCCACCCCCTCCCATTCGGGTAAATGGATCCTTTTTTGTGTTCTCCTTTTAAGGGAACGTTCCCCTTCCTGTCCCCCAGGCCCCTCTTTTCGTGTATTTTTTACGCAGTGCCGCGTGGGACTCCTTTTCAAGTTCTCGATAGTCCTTTTCACGGTAGAGACTTTTTCCCTCACTGGAATGAGGCATTATTGAACTGATCCCGGCCCGGAATGGTTTGTTCCGTTTCCCGGCCCATCTTTTAGGGGACAACACAGCCCCTCCCCCCTCCCCCCCGACACGTGTTTTTTTCGTTTCTTGCCTTCCTTTCCCCCCCTTAGAAACAGGTCCGTTGGGCCAAATACGCCACACCCCGTATAGTTTAAGATCTCTCATGTTCCGGCCGGATGGAGCCGCATCGACCCTTTTTGGGTCTTACTTTTTACCCCCCTTCCCTTTATCCTCTTCTGATGAATCTTGAACGGTTTTTGTGCGGGCTGATGGACTCAGCCTTCCAGGCTACCAAATCTCCTGAGGCCCCTCCTCGATTTTGCTCTCCCCAAGATTTGGACCGAAGTTAGCGCCAGGCGGTCTCCCCTTCAATCGATCTTTCCGTTGCCCGATCAGCACCCTTCTTTATTTGGAAATTTTTAGCTATGAGTTTTGTCCCACTACTCCGTGATGAATACGAGTGGCCTACCCCTTTTTCAAGATTGTTATGTCCCCGCCCCATCAGAATGGAAGATTCCCGGGCAAGATCTGGTTATGATGGACTTCCTAGTGATCCTTCCTTTTTACTCTTTCTTAACATGGTCTAGAAAACTGCTCCTAACGGTTTTTCCCTCCATGCTTCACGTGACGGAACCTAAAGAGACTGAATTCGCCCCCCCCCTTCGTTACGTAGAATGGGTTGTTGTTTCCCGTGGCCTTGGGCGCGGCCTATCCATGTCCTTGCGTCACTTGGAGATTCTTGTATCTCTATTTTAATCCCCCTACTTGGTTGTTTATATCTCTTCTCAGTGAACGGGGCCGCCTCTCTTGATTTGACGTCCCGACAATGAAAAGGGGGTCCCACCCCCCCACATCTTTTTTCCAATATTTTTCGGGGGCCCTTAGTCTATTGTCGTTTTTCTTTGTCACTGTGGCCTTAAGGAGACCCCTAGTAGCTTTTTCATTGTGAACTAACCCCCCAGTGTGCACCATTTGAACACGTTTTCTGGGAGCTCATAATCAGCCTATTTTAAGATTTCCCGGTTTCTCGGAAAGGAGGAGTCGGTTTTCTTGCGAAGAAAGATTTTCCCCCCTTGGTTTCGTTCAATTTCTTATTCATTTCTTCGCGGGCTTTTCTTACTCGATGATTGGGTCCACTTCTTTTGTGTTCGGTAGGACCTTCCCAATTCCTCAGGTGACGTTCGTCCCGACTCTTTTTTTCATCAATTGCCAGGATGTTGAGACTCTCTTCCCCGGTATCTTTGCGCTTGTTGGTCTATCCCTTCGTAAGGAGAGAATCAAGACCCTATGGTACTGTTCTTTGCGTTTTTAATCACACATGACACTCAAGTGGTGTACTTCTTGTTCTGTCTTAAACTTTTTGAATGGTCCGGCGTTCTCCCTTTTTCTTTTTTTCACCAGATTTGATCTTTCCCTTCTTTTTTCCTGGATGTAGTCGAGTTCCGCCCAGTGAGAAAGTTTGACACCTTTTCCCTTCCCCTTTGAAAGAACCCCGTTTCCCCTTTTTTCCATTCAGGTATTTTTCGTTCTTTGTAGTCCCTTCCCCTCTTTGAACCCTGCTTCCTTCCTTCAAACTACAGAAGTGACCTTGGCATTGACGGAAGGCCCTTGTACCCTTCGCTTGAGACCAGATATTTTTTGCACGATCCCTGGAGGCGTCCCCAGCTCTCGAAGTTTCCGAAGTAATCCCGCCGTTGCTGAAGGTGAGTACTTTTTTGTTTAAGCCCCCCACTTTGAAATGCCCTCTTCCCTCCTCGTCCCCCGGACAATCACTGGCGGATTTGTTTCAGTCCCTCATTTCCGTAGAGTTTTCCCCTTTATGCGCAAGTAAAAGGGCGCTGCGTTTCGATGGCTTCTGTGCCATCCTTGGTTTTTTCCCAAGGCAAGACCCCCTCCGCCCACAGTCACTTGGAGGTGTCGGTTTCCCCAATTCCTCTTTCCTTTTTCACTTTTCCTGAGTGTTAACGTGATGTATGAGAAGAAGGGGTAGTCTCTGCCCCCTCTTTGGTAGAAAGTTGTACCGCCCGCCCCTCTTTTCACACCTGATGCAGAGTCCCCTCGGTCCATCGTTCCTCATCGCTTATCCCGGCGAAGTTAGTAGTGATAGGAGAGGTTATCCTTTTTTCGCCCCCTTCCCCTACAAGTACCTTTTAAGTTCTTCCATTATCGACTCCTTACCCTACTCTACTCCCCCTAGGTTTTGGTGGATTCTTTTTTTCTATTTGGGGGTGCCTGCGACGGATGGATGGTAATCGTTAGAACCAGCCCTTCGCCCTACTTATCGGCGTTTTTTTTCCTGATCTTCTTTTTCTATTGGGCCAGCTTTTTCTCCCTGCATTCCTCATTTAAGCGACCTTTTTTCCCTTATCCTTGAATGAGCTCGTATAGGATAGAGGGTATTCCCATGTGATTTGCGCCCCCGAGATTTTTTTTGACCATGCCTTCTTTGCATTTTATGTTCTTCTTGGCCTCTTTCCAGGTCCCTCTCTTTCTGGCGGTGGTTTTAACGTTTATAATCGGTTCAAGTTTTTTTTGGTTTTTTCTAACACCTTCCGACCTTTTCCCTCCTCCTGTGCGTTTTCCGGGCGTTGGCGGTTTGCAAAAGCGGGCCCCGGTTACCTTAAGTTTTGTAGGGTTGTTTCCTCAGCTCAAACAACTTTTGCGAAGATGAGGACAGCCGGCGGCAGCCACCCCGATTAATTCCTTTCCCATCTGGTTCGTTCCCAGGAAATTCTTCTCCCTCTCTCTTTCACCCCCCCCCCCCCCAAAGTCCCCTCGTCCTTTCGTCGCCGTGAAAAGTATGACCATGTCCTGGTAAGTTTAAATGTCATTTTGCAATGACCCCCCCTAAGCCTCCTGTCGCTCCTATTGGGCTCGAGCGAAATGTTCCCGCGCGAGATTTCTCCCGTATTTTTCTTGGAAGAGCGGTTTCGATATCCTTGGCACCTTTCAGGAATAGCAGATTTCCCCTGGGCGGATTTTTTGGTTTGGCCTGCCCTTTTCCCTTCTCCCCCATTCTGGTACGAAAAAGTTCTTTTCTTTTCCGCCGGTCCCCTTCCCCCCCCCCGGCCCCCTTTCTTTTCCCTTGTGGATTTTTTTTCCTTCAGATTCTTGTCATTTCTTCCCGCTTCACTCGGATTGGTCGTTCCCGTTATCCTTAATAATACGCCGTGTTGTGTTGAGAGCTCCCTTGGACGTCCAATTTCTTTTTTCCCGTCGTGGCCGTTAACCGGGCATAGGTCTCCCATGCCATCAATTTCCTTTTTTAAAAGTGTATTCTCTCGTCCAGTTTAGGTAAAAGTTTCTTCCTGAGCGTTGTTAGAGTCCACAGGAGAAGACCCCTTTGAACGATGAAGCAAGGTGAAATTCTTTTCCGCTACACCCGGTTTTTGCAGTCGTTAATACCTAGGGAATACCTTATCGCGGCGGTTCTGGATTTTTCTCTCCTGTCCCCCATTTCTGACCAAATTCCTTCTTATCCTCTTTTTTCAATTGAAGGCTTCCCAGTCTGGAAGCGTGACCTTTCCCTTAAGTTTTCCTTTACGTCCCTCACCGACTTTTTTTTATTGTTACCGGTGTAAATGCTCGAGTTATCCTCATTGCAGTTTTTTCCTCTTACCCCCCAAAAGTTTTTCCCTTTCCTGATCGGTGTCGAGTGACCGAATTTTTTTTCAATAGATGGTGCTGCCGTTGTTTTTTATTAGACCATCTTCAACCCCTCCCTCTTCCCCTTTTGAGGCCTGTTGCCTTTCTTGTACGCCGCACCCCCCCCTCTCGCCGCGATGGAAAAGGCCGTATGTGGAGAAAACCAGCGTAAGCCTGATGGAAACCGCTGGATCAAAGCTCCACTCCTCGCCGTTTTTTCCCCCCTTGCAGATTCAAGGCTTACCCTTCTCCCGCCAGGTGGACCCTTGGGTCTTTCTAACAAAAAGATACAGGGATAGTTCACTCCGCTGTCGTATGACCTTTAGCGCAGGCACTTTCCTAAACCAATCTCCTTTTCCGCTTACATGCGGCAGCCCGTAGAACAGATGTTCCCATATCCCTCTTCTCTCGGACCAGAGAGCACGGTTTTTTGCTGGAGGTATTTGTCCCGGTCCAATCCTCTTGCGTCGCGATTTCCCCCTCCTCCCCTCCAAAGAGCCACTCCCCCGCCGCCGTCTTTGTCTTTTTAATGGCTCATGATCAGTAACATGAACACTTTCCTCGGTCTCCCGGTCGAGAAAATTTCTGACCTCCCTCCGAAACCCATGCGTCGTCTTGAGGCCGCTTATTCTGTCGATTTTTGTCCCTTCTCTTCTCATCGTTTTAAAAGATTGGTTTAGGGAGGGAAACTTATACCCCCCCCCAAAGCGCTTTTTCGTTAGAAACAAAAGATGTTCCTGCCTCCCCATCCCGGTGTCCCGTCAGACCGGCACCCCTTCCCTCTTTTTTTTTTTCTTCCCCGCACTCCTTCTTTTTTCCTTTTCCACCTGGGCTGATTGGATTAAAGTCTGGAAATCCTGCCCTACCCTTTCAAACTGCCCCCTCTTTTGCGTCCCAGTCGAAGGGGTGACCCTACTCCCCGTCGGGACCTCCCACATCCGTGCCAGGAGTGCCCTTTCGGTTTTTTGCTCTTTTCCAGACATTTTTACTTCTTCCCCGTGCAAGAAAAAAGGAAAACTCTGGATAGTACCCGGGCTGGCAGAAGACTTTTCTGGAACCTAACCCCGGTTGCGTTCGGGAGATTGTAGCACATCTCTACAGGAACGCTTTCAGTTTACCTCTCACAGGAACTGGTGGAAGGATTCCGGACCAGCGGTTGTTATGGGCCTCACCCTCCTCCCCCCGCACACAGACCGTCTTCGTCTCCTTTTGCCTTTTTTTAGGGATGCCTTTTCATGTGTCCGAAAATGTATAATTTGCCGGACCCCAAATCCATACAACCTGCCCCGTTTCAACTCTTCTCGTCCCTGTCCTCCCGGGGAGACCTTAGGCGACCCTGTTGGCTGTTTTTCCTTTCCTTGACGAACTCAGTTTCCCTTTAAGAGATGAATGGAGCTCCCTCTCAGTAAAGGCCCTGAGTGCTGTTCCCTCTCATTTTTCCCTTTTCTAACCCAAGAAGCCCCGGACCAGCCTGCCGCGCTTTTCCTTCCCCGATTTGAGCTCATTGTCTTACATCCAGCTTAAGCACCCGTCCACAGAGTAGTTTCTTTGTCCCTCTTCCCAGCCCAACCAGCATGTCCCATGCATCCTTGTCTTCTCGAAGACCATCGATACTCACGCTTTTCCGTCCTGTTTCACTCTTTACTCCCTTTTCTCCCAGATCAATTAAGTCTCGAACCGGGCCGCTAGGGAGCATTTTTTTTTCCGGATTCTCCCCTCCGGACTGGCATGAGAAACTGTCTTTCCCCGACATGCCTCTCATCGGTCTCTTTACCGGCACTTTCGCCCCCCAATCTTAAGCGCCTACGTTCCACTGCACGAGGTCTTTCCCGGTGTTCCCCCCCTTTCCTTTTGGGGTTTGAATAGAAATTGGAGGACCGGTGCGATCTCTGATATAATATTTTTAATCCTCCTTTTGTTTTTCTTTTCTGATGACCTCTTCCGGGTTTGAGAAGATGGTAGTTAGATCTCCCCATCCACGGTTTCCAAAAACCCACCAGGCGCCCTCGGCCGTTTCCTTATGGATCTTATCGTGGACATCAAGGTTGCTTGTCAGGCATAAAGCCCAGTAGTAAGTTAGCTACCCCAGTTCCACCAGGACCCCTTCCGGCTCGGGTCTAGATCGTCCCAGCCTTCGCCTCAGCTTTTTCCCCTTCTCTAGTTCTCTCTTGCGGAGAACTCTTCAATTCCCTCCTTCCCCCCACATTGTCGTCCCGAGTGATGTCATTCGGCCTTTGTGAGATGATCATCTGGCATGGGATAAGTAAAGACTTTATTTTTTATCGAGGCCCCTATCGCGGTGAGGAGCCCCGCCTGGTGTTTTTCATCCCCCCCTGCGGGGTCTACTCTCTCTTTTCTTCAAGGATGATTCTTTTTTCGAAGATTTCCCAGGCGCCTCCATCATCCTCTTTCCCCCCTTTTTTTTGGCATAAAGACCTCTTCTCAATTTTTCGAAGAGTTGTAACCCTGTCCCTCCCCACTTGGGACCTTGCTTGTACCCCATGAATTCGCATGTCCCCGTCCGATCGTGAACTCCTGTTTGTCGGTTTCTCCTCCTTAAGCCATCGAGACCTTGGGTCGTGTCCACAATTTTTTCGGACTTTTCCCCTCACGCCCATAGCCCTGACGAAGTCTTGTTCCTGGGTGTTATGGTTGTATTACCGACAAAACGCTGGCCGCGTTTCCCCTCATTTCCCCCCCAAGGGACCTTATTTTTTTCCGGTCTGTCTCATGAGGAGTTCCCCCCAGTTATACTCTCTCCCTCGTAACCGTCTCCGCTTTTTCCCCCTGAGTAGGCTTTCCCCCTCTCCGGTCAAGGAATTACAGTGCCCACTCGGGTTGAGGTGTTTTTAGGGGTAGCCTGTTTCATCCTTCATCGGACCAGCAGCCGCCTCCATTTCCCTTTACGAATATTTTCTTTTTTTGTGCTTCCCCTCCTTCTTTTGGTCCATAGATGTAGTCCCCATAGTAAAGTTTTAATTTTGAGATTTGCGGGTATGGCCCCTGAAGTTAATCCCCCTGTAAGAACTTGTTTGTCCCCTCCAAAGACGGGTTCGTGTTTTTTTGTCCTTCAAAACTCCTCTTCCGTGGTGAAGGAGGATGGGAACAGTGATTTCTTTGAACGCCATTTGAGTCGACCGGGCACCCGCTTTTTTATTAACGATTTTTTTTGAAAGCTCCCCTTCTTTTCACCGATGAAGAAAGACCTGGACGGCCCTAACATCGTCCCTATCATCGGTTCGTGCGACTTCCTGTATGTTGATCGGGAGGTCGCCCTTTTTCTTTTCACCTTAATCCCAGCATTTTTCTTTGGTGAATGCTTTCCTCAGTACATTTTGACCACGTTCTCAACAGACCTCGTACGTCTGGGCCTTTGTCCATTTGGTCGTATGGTGGTGCAGGTGTGATTACTCCCCCTTCTTCCTTTATGGATTCTCCCCCTCCCTGTCAACAGACTTGATAGTCCGCTTGTCTTTTCTCTTGCGGAGCGGGAAAAGTGGTCGCCGGTCATGAAGGTAACCTCGAACCGTGTCTGTTTAACTTTTCCCAGTCTGAAGCTCCTTTCCCTTCCGCGTTTTCCAGTGAAACTTTACCTTGCCGAGCTTTTTTCTTTTCGAACAGCCGCCTTTTTTGCAAATCTTTTCTCTTTTCTCCTCTTGTTCCCCCGCGGCAGGTTGGCCGTCTCTCTTCTTTTGCGAATTTTTCCCTTCTTCAAGTGGTAGTTAGATTTGGTGGACCGAACCAACCTTGTCCATTGCGCTGTCCCTAGCTTGCTTGGTTGGCCCTTAAAGGCCCTCTCCCTCTCGTAGGGTTGAACTTTTTATGTTCCTCAGAGACCCCCGCCCCTTCTACCGAAGGCCGGACCTTTCTGGCTTTTCCCCCCCCGATATAAGATCCCAGCCGGTTTGTTCTTCGACCTCTTGCGGACTTAGCTAGCCACGTGCAACCCTGGCGGTCGGTTTCCAACCCGTTGACAATGTTCCTTTCCGACTTTCCCGTCACGGCAATTGAACCTCTCCCCTCCTTCCCTTTGTCAGTATGGCGACCGTTTTCGAATAGACGCACCCTGCTGATTTGTTTGAGGCCCTGATTAAGGAGTCCGCGGTCCTTGTGTATCTCGCTTGGCAACGTTTTCCGGTAATCTAGGCAACTTTCCCTCGTGGATCGGCCTGCGACATTCCTTCTCTTCCCTGAAAAACCCCTCTTTGCGGCTTTTGCATGGAGGTAAGGGTTTTGTGGGTCGCTGGCCCTTTCCTTCCCGCCTAATCGAGCTGGACGTGAACTTT
>Ga0179593_1483825_pt1 | contig 11757 bp, 7 predicted proteins | sample CZODoug2_1_08_16_FD_185931 | JGI IMG/M metagenome (GOLD analysis project Ga0179593, IMG submission 185931) | Vadose zone soil fungal communities from Angelo Coast Range Reserve, California, USA - CZODoug2_1_08_16fungal (PacBio error correction) | ecosystem: Environmental > Terrestrial > Soil >... | reverse complement strand
ACGCCTGTGTCTTTTTCCTCACCAGGCTGATATTCCTCTCGTTCGTGAAATCCTCCGCTGTTACAGATCCCTTCTTTTGCAATCATCTTTCCCCAGTCTTCTCTTCCTCCCGCTTCCCGGGTTCCTTTACCCTTGCGTTAGTTTAATCGTTCCGGCGAGGAGACGTTCGGTCTCTTGTTGTCCAGAATTTCGTGTTCCAAATATAGAGTCGTTTCGCCTCATTCAGCTCGCCCCTTTTATTCGCGAATCCCACCGAGGACAGCGTGCGTCGGAGACTTCTCTTTTTTCCTCCCTTTTCTCCCCTGCGCCGAGGGTCTTGCACTCCGTCCCTTCCTTTTTTGTCCCTTCCCAAATTCTGGTCCCGTTCCTGGTTACCAGGAAAAAAGACGCTTTCCGAGGCTTCAGATCTTTTCCTTTTAGTTCGCCTGCTTCGCACTTGGACAATGAACCCTCCGAGTTTGTCGACTCTTCCGGATATTCATCTTTCCTCTGTTTCAAGCCTTCAGTTTCTAACGTGGGTCACCCCATTTTTCCCTCTTCTCTTGTCTTTCTGTAACAAAAGCTGTAGTCCCCTATGATGCTGAGATAGTCCATTGCGCATGCGTAACCACCTAAACCGTCCGGTAGAAGGTCGCCCTTGCTTCTGACTTGCTCTTTCCCAGTCAACGCCTTTCAAACGCCGGATTGCACCAGGCGTCCATCGGATTCTATTCTTTTTACCGTTGTGTGTACTACGCGCCCACTTCCGCCAGATTCCCGCCAATGCTGTTGCATCCAGGTCTCGGACCCCTGTTACACCCTTTCGTTCGACCGTTCCTTTGAGGCCTGCTCCCTGGTTGGCTAAGTGCTCTTGATCTCTTTACTGAGTGGCTACAAATCCAAACCCCCCCCTGATTCGAAAATTCGAGGGGGCATTCCTCTTCTATGTCCCTTCCCGGGCCGAAACTCAGTCTTCATCTCCCGAACCTCTGCCCCGGTATCCAGGGGCGGCAAGTACTGACACTTGCCTCAGGCGGATTTTTTAATATGGCGACGATGCGCCCCTTTATCATGTTTTCCTTTCCCCCCTTCGTTCCTCTTTGTTTTCCTCGAGTTGAGCACTCTCAAGTGCGCCTTTTTCTCGAAGTTCTTGACGAGTCGCAGTTGCGTCCTTGCTGTTCCCTGCAGTTTTCATCGGAGATCAGGCCATCTCTGACCCCAGCGCGCCATCCGGCGTCTGCTTGGCCCCCACCCCTTCATCACTCTGATAGAGATTGCTCCTCTCCCCCGCTCCATCGTATTTCCGAATAGCCTTCATGACTTTTGGAAACGAATCCCTGTTTTCGCGTTAGCCTTTTAACTCCCCCCATTTCGCGTCCTAAAAGGAGTGGGACTATTTAAACACCCTGCTTTCCTGAGCCTGAGAGACCCGAGAGTCTTCACCTTTTCTTTCCCTATGATGAGGAGAGCAACCGGGCAACGACTCACCTGTTGTCACTATCGGGAATACGGCGTGAGACTACCCCCCAAGAGAGCGCAAGCATAGGGTTCCCCTCCTTCGGAATAACCCCACCCCCCCCTGTTTCCACCCGTCCGGCTAGCGGTTCCCATTATCCCCCCCAAAAGAGCGGTTCTGTCCTGCGACTAACCCACCAATTGGAGGACTATGCCTCCTCCTTGACGAGCGCTTGGAAACCTCCTACCAACAGCAATACGGCCCCCCTGTTGTTCCCTTCCCGTCGGGGAGAACTCTGCGCATATTTATGGTAAGTGATCCCCCAGCACGTTCCACCAGACTTCGCCCAAACCACAAGTAGTAACGCGTCCGGCCCCTTCTTCTTCCTCCCTTTCGCCCCGCGACCTACCAGGATGAAAGCCAGTACAATCTGTATGCGCAACAATTTCCAAGTTCGGAAACGCTCCCGGTTTCGCAGCCCGTCACCCCCAGCTACCCCACCCCTTGATTTTTTCACAGCGTGGTCTGCCCGGTTTCGTCCGTTGGCCCTTTCAATTTTCTCCCTGCGTCATGCCACCGTCCCTGAATTCGTGAGTTTGACAGACAGAGAGGGCAGGTTCTCAGTTCCGTTAGCGAATCTTCTTAGTTGATCATGGTTATTAGCCTCACGTTTCTTCCTTTTCTTGCAATCGGGCGGAGCCACCCCTAAAGTCGGTCTATGCCCTTTACTGTCGCCAGTACAATTCCCCCGGGCACTACACCGTAGTTACTAGGAAGTATGCTGGAAGGATCCTGGTCACGCCCCTTCCGTTCAGATTTTTTTGTGCCCGCCGGGAAAATGTTCTCGCCAAACATCCCAAGCGGGGTGACCCCAAAGCCCCCGTCATTTAAGTGAAAAAATCCGTCCGTTGTATGCTGGTCGACTGACCCCTTTGCCGGATCTTGATCGGTCGCGTCCTCCCCCGTCGGACAGGACTCTGCCCCCGAAATAAATCTCTTGAACAAAAACCCCCCACTTTCGCAGCACATATCCTTACGCTCTCAATTTCCTAGCCCCCCTTCCGCTTTACGGGTGCCATTAGTTTTTTATTTCCTCCTTTTTTCCGTTTTTTTCGTGGCGCCAGCGGAGTTTCATTTCGGAATCAGAGATTTCGGATTTGCCCAAGGTTTCATAGTGCTATGTCCTTGCTCCTGCACCTTCTAGTGCCCTTTCTCTCCTCCTTTGACTCTTTTCATTACAATCACCATTATGTTTATGTGCAGATTTGCTGGTAAGATCTCCCTAAGCGGGAGAAACCCCTTGATTGCCGATTCCCCTTCTTGGTTTCTTGTTCCTTTGTTTGCAGGCGGGCTGGCTTTCTCCTCCGGCAGCCGTCGCCCAGTGAAGTGAGGCGGCGGGGTACTTAATTTAGTGGATAGCTCGATCGCACTTCTGTTACCGACTTCGGTGTACTGAGTTGTTCCCTCGACCTTCGTTTCATCGTCCCCCATCTCCTTCCCTGCTCTTGTAATCGTGGAAGAGCTTACCGCCGTCATACGAGCCGATCCATCCTCCGCGTTCTCGATCTTACGAGAGGATGGGCACCAACTCATCTTTTTTTTTTCCGGCGGATCCCAGACTATTCTTTTATTGGCTGCGATGCTTAATCGGACCACTCCTCGATTTTCCTTTTCCCGCTAAGCCGACCGTCGTGGTGGCCCCCGGCATTTACTTTCTTAACCCTTCGTCCTTCTTCTTCCTTCTGTCCTTGCCGCTTTTTATTCTTTTCCCTTTCTATTGGCTTGGCCGAGTCCGTATTTCTCCTATCCTGAAATTTCAATTTGAACGCATCGCTAGTGCGCCGATCTGTTTCTGCGACGGTGCCTTTCTTGCCCTGTCCAGTATGACATTTGCCCTCTTTTTCCTCTACCCTTCGCGCTTGATTGTCTGCCGCACTGCTTTTTTTTTTTTCTTCGCAAGGTGATCTTGCCCCAGTCTAAGCGTCCCACCCTGTCTTTTTTGTTTTTCGCCCCGCAAACTCGTTCCCCCTCTTTCTCCCTCGGCCTCCGAGTATTCTTTTCAAGAAAGCGCTTTTTAGTACCGGAAGAGAACAGTGTCTTCCTTCGACGAGTCGACGGCGCGTCTGTAAAAGTGATGACTGTAGCGCCTCTTTCTTTTCTCATTTTCTCCCTCCTCTTCGGCGACCCTGATTCGGTTCCTGCGTTGTTGAAGCAAAACAGCGGCGCATACATTTTCACCCCGCGTGGATCCTCTCCCCTTTCTCTCATGCTTAATATCGCTCGTCTTTACATCGCCTCCTGAAGTCAACCTTCGCATAGACCCTCGAGTAGTCTTTCTGTGCATCCCGTAAGTAACTATTCCTACCTAATCCGTGTTGTTGTTCTAGTAGCTTGTACTTTACGTGCGTCAAAGACAGACGCTGCCGGGCGCAGTTTGTTCTTAGGCTTATTGAACCGTATTGCCTTTCTGGGTATTGTTTCCCTCTGTCCTTACTGAAACCGGTATATTTTTTCTCTGTTTTTTGCTTATACAAACAAATAGGAGCCGTCTCTGGCCGCTTGTGAAACCACCCTGCCGTGTTGCACGCACCTCTTTTTCTTGCCTCTTCAATAACCTCTGTTAGAGACAGTCGACTCGTCTCCCTGGACACGACTGTCTTTACCCATCCTCCCTCCGTATTTTATTGGCTATCATCCTTCCGAGGCCGCAGCGACTTTTGTTCCGGAGTAGAACCCAAACGGTGAGGTCGCTTACTTTCTTCTGGCACAGTCTTAATACGGGTCTCCTTCCTGTCATTCCTTCCCCCCTCCCCTCTTTCTTCCCGACCCCCATGAGTGAAAGTATATGCCCGCCGAGTTCTATGAACGGCAGACTGACAGAGTCCCCCCTATTCGTCCAAACACTTCTTCTCTTTCCCGCGCTTTTCTTCCCCCAAATTCCCCCTCCCCTTCCGTCTAGATCGTCGATCTCTGGCCGCGGAACCAAGCACCGGTTGGAGTCAGGAAGCGTATAGAGTTGTAAAGCTGTCCGCGATGACGATTCACTTTCCCCTCCCTTCTTGACAGGTCCTGTGATCCCCCAAACGCCGCAGTATTTCTTCTGAGCGGTCTGGAAAATCAGCGTCTTGGGTTCAGGATTCTCTCTCGCATCCCCTCTCCTGCCATTTCTTGGTTTCCTCCGCCAAGATTTATGATGCACACCGCTAGAGGTAGAAGTCTTTCTCTTTAAGATGATATTTCGGAGAGGACGTAATCGCGAGTTAAGCGTCAACCATCTTCCCAAATCCATGCAGCCCCCCCTCTTGCTCTTTCAACGGAATTTTCTGCTTGGCCGTTTGTTTAAGTAAACACACCCTCAAAGTCGCGGCCGAGGAGTGCTCAGCATATCATATTGACCGGGTCTCTCCCCCTTTTTCCCTGTCCCTTCCCTTCACTTCTTCTGAGCGCCTTCCGATGAGAAAGTTTTTTCAATGAGAAACTTAAGTTCCCCACTCCTTGGAACCCTTCCAACATGGCCGGGTTTACGCGTAGTTCCACATTTCTCGGACCCTGCTCCCTTTCCTTCCCCTCCTTCCCACTTTTATTCGTACAGACTAGGAGTAATTTTATGGAACGCGAAGTGCTGCTTGTCCCTTATTCTCCACTCTATGTCAAAGTGCCCATCCCTGTCTTCTGAGGCGCTGCCTTTCCCTGCTTGAACCAGCGAGAACCATCACCCCCCAACTCCTTTGTCAACCGTTAAGAATCAAACGTTTTCTCCTCATTCCGATCATTAAGTTTGCTTCTTTTTTTGCTTCCTCTTTCCAAGGCTTCTTTTTCGGTTCGAGTCGTCAGACGATGAGCGACCGATAAATTACCCCGGAATTGTCGTCCCTGACATTTCACCCCCCTCACGGATGGGCTTCCAGTTACGGTTTTTTTCGTTTCACCTCTGAGGTGGTCTTCCTTTTTCCCCCTCCGGCTTAGAAAAATCTGAAATTAGTGATCACTTGCCCTTCAGCACTCATTGGCAGTCGATACCCATACGGTTAGTCCCGTGAATTGTATTTCCCCTGCCGATCGTTGTCCTAGCTCCCTCCGGTTTTTTTCTGGCTCCGCCCCAGCCCTTCAAGAAACGGACAATTACGAACGGTAGGGAAAGGGCACCCTATTCTTCAACGGTTACGACGTCTTTTTTTCCTCCCCCCTTCTATTGAGGCAATTCCTCTCTTCTTGCTAAACTCAGAGATGATGAAGATGTTGGTTGCCTCCTTTCTCAAATTCAAGGAAAGGACGCCGCGCCTGGATTCCCAAGATTCTTTCAACAATCCGGGTTTGTACATCGTCTCTCCTTCTCCTCTGCTCTCATCTCTTTTCCCGAACTTTGAAAAATTGTCCTCTCTATTGCTTTGAATTTTGCTGCCTTCCTCTGGTAGCGCTCGACCGATGAAATCTGCTTGCGCGTTACGAATTTTTTTTTTGTGGACGGCGAAATTCTTATTTTTCTGGAACTGATGGTGGCTTCTGTCCGATGAGTCCTGTTGAAATTCCCCCCGACTGTCCTCTACCCTCTCACTTTTCCCCCTATTGCTTTTTGGTCATTGTCCCCGCTCTTCTTCAGCTGGCTGCTGTCTCGTTCGCTCGGAATGGGTTTGCGAAGTAAGCATCTCCTATCTTGTGGGTTACGTCATGTTTAGCTACGCGTTTCACGGGTCAATGTTCAATTCGGTTTTATCCACGTTGTTCCCCCCCCTTCATGTCTTCCCCCAAGCGTGCGCGTGGTTTTATACCGCCTTCAGGTTACTAGGGAAAGCCAATGCTTGTAGGCGTTCTCTCTCCCCAATCATTCCTCTCTCTTGTACTTTCCTTCCTCCCCTTCCTCTCTGATCGTCTTTTCCTTCTTTTGTTGGCCCCGACTCCAGCGCGTTCGGGCGATAAAAGGCGCCCTCCTCTCCCCCTCCCTTTCAATATTTGTTTCAACCAACGTTCCCCTGGAAGGCCTCTTCTCCTATGGAGCGGTAGAGCGGCATTTCGTTAGTTCTGAGGTTTGGGCCCCCCAAGCTCCTGCCTTATGTCCTTTCTTGCTGTTTCCTGGTAGTCTGGCGGCTTCCTCCCCCCCTGATGACTTCAGTCCTCGGCGATTTCCACCTGCGAGACTTTATTAAGAAGTGACCTCCCAAAGCACACTTCGATTGTAAAACTACTTGACCCTTACCATTTTGGGTGGCACTAATTCCGCCTTCATGCTTCCCTTCTTCTGGGTCGACTCGTCGCCAGATAAACTAAGAATGATGCACTGTGCGGAGTACTGCCCTCCCCTTGGATGACTTGAGTCGGAGCGGAATCGTCCTCTCTTTTCTCGCCCTTACGTTCTCTTCACTCTTTTTTTTCCCTTTCTTTTTTTTTCGCGTGGGGTTTTTTTATTTATAGAGGGCCTATACGCGCATCGCGCAGTCTCCCAAGGGGAGCAGATTCGTCTCTTAATATTTTTCCCTTCCCTCCGGTTACCTGTCCTCCTCTTTTTTTTCTCGACCCAGATTTCTAAACGCGATCCGGTCGGTATGTTCAATGGAGCGAACCGAATTTAGTTGATAAGAACAACGGCGGGATCCTTTGCTTCTACGGAACCGACTTCCTCCTTGCTTTCACACTCCGGCTTTTTTTCGCCGTTTCCTACTGTGTCCCTGAGCCCCCCCCCCCCCCCCCCCCCCCCCCCCCCCCCCCATCCTCAGCAAGGCAAGACCATCATATGTTTATGGTTTTCAAGGCATGCGCCTTCTCTTTGCCTCCTCTCAGTTCATCATATCGGACCCCCCCTACCCTTCTGGTTTCCGTCCGTGACCGACCCTGAAGTAAGTGTTACAAAATGACCCGTTAGTCAATTCAGGATTTTCCCCTTCGATTGGATCTCCGGAATTCCTCCCACAACTCGGTTGTTCTTGAACATTAGATCGTCGAACTAACCCTCGAAGTCCAGGCCTCGTTCCTGGACTTTTTTTGGTTCCCAACTGGCGAGGGAGTTGCCCTCTAGATTTTGCAGAAAACGCCTCAGCTTCGACCATTCGATTTCAGGAGAAGTTCGAACGAAGGGCCTTCCTCCTCGTCCTCTTTTTCATTCTCCCCCTTCCTGACTATTACCTTCCTCGTCCTTCCTTTCCTTCGTGCCCTACTGACTGTTACACGAAATTTCAGTGTCCTGACTAGAGACCGCTCCTCGCGGTTGAGTCCCGAGCCGCAACGCATCTTGCCTTACACCGTTAGCGGGCGGACCTTTTCTTGGTCTTTTCCTCAGTCTTTTTTGCGAGGGGCGAGTTGGGTTTTTTCAAGACCGATATTATTTCTAAGCATGGTGAGGTTGAACAAAGGCGTATCTTTTTCATCCCTCCTAATTTTTGTTGTTTTCTCGCCACGCCTTATTCCTGCCTATAACAAGGATTATATCGTTTCCTTCTGTTCTTGCACCTCCCGCTTCGGCCCACTTAAGATTACATACCTGACCACCGAATATAGTCTTCATCTGACTCGGTTCCAGCCACAGCACGGTGGTGAATCGTGAAACTTGTTTTTTGTTCTTAACGCGAGGAGATTAGGTCTCTGCTTTTGATGAATCGTTGTTAAAATAGCCGCTTTTTCTTTCCCCTCCCTTCCTCAGCGACTCCTTCATTCTCTTCCCTGCGTTCCCTTCCAAAGAGGACAGAGGTTTGGGACCTTCGGTTTCGAGCCTAGATGGTAAGGGTGCCGTTTTTAGTCAAAAAAGCTTATTTTCTTTCCCTTTTTTTTTCCCCGCACTCCTCTCGGCCGACCTTTCTTCGATTATAGTCGGCCTGCTTTCCCCCCCCCCCTTTTCCACAGGAATCCCTACATAACGAGTTTCTCTATTCGGACCTTTTTGATCTTTTTTTTCCTAAGTTTTCCCCAACTTCCTGAAGTGACCCTTTTCACCTTCCTTTTTTTCACCTCTATTTGGTTCTCTTATCCGTCCATCCTTCGGTTCCGATATGACTTCGATTCTTCCAAACTACAAGTCGATCGCCTTACCCCAAAATACACGTATTCGAGTTGTAGAAGTGTCCTTTCCTTTTTCGATGCGCAGTCCCTGTACTGTGAACTAAGGAATCAAAAAGGGTAATAGCCTCCTTTTAGTCCCTCTTCATTCCGCCTTCTCCGACCATGCTCCCCCCTTTTTTTTTCTTTCCGGACTCTTCGCGCCACTTTTCGACAAGAAGGAGCGTTTAATAAATGCGTCGCACCGGGGTCGGACCAAGGGTAACCGTCGTTCGCACTCTAATGTTACGTCTGCTCCCTTGTTTTTTGCCGATGCGCGGATCGACGGATAGGCGGCTCATACAAATCAAAAACCGGCGACATCCCCTGCTTTTGCCTCCTCTTCTTTGAACTTAACGTTCCCTGCACCTCCCTTTCCCTCTCCCGCGCACCGACCCTGCCCGGTATCCAGAGTTTCTCCGCACTACTAGAACCATGGTATAAGGGCGGCTATCATCAGGCGACGATTACCTCCTTCCCCATTTATCATGCCTTCTCCCTTTATTTTCCCCCTTCCCGGGTTCCTGCGTTTAGCCAATCGAAGTCGTGGTTTTTTTCTTAGAAGTTTACTTTGACGTCTAGAAGGTTATCCGCGATTTTCCATGAAGTCATCGTGCATCACTCCCTTCCCATACGCCCCCCATTACCTGCCGCAAGCCCCATTGTTCGCTTTTCCCCCCCACACTCAGAATCCTCCCTGACGCTTTAACAGTCCGCATAGACTAAGAATGAATCATCCCTGGGAACTTTGGTCACAGTTTATTCCTTGTCGCTCTGGTCGAATGTTAACCTCCATTTCGTCGCTCCCAACACGCGCGGTCGTGCCCACCACGATGTCCTTCGAGAGGAGACAGAGAGAGCCCCTCTCCTCCTATTATTATCGCAACACACGCCCGCCCTTTTGCTGTCACATCTCTTCAAAATGAAGTTGTATTCCCCCCCCCTCTCTCGGCTTTTAATTAGCATAGGGTGAAGCTTTCCTCCCCCCCCCAACGTCCCAGTTGACCACGCCACGTGCCCCCTTAGCACAACACACCCTATCTTCCTCTGCCAGGAATGCGAATAAACCCCCCTTCTCGCGGACTTAGTCGAGCCAGTAGCCGTTTCGAGAGCTGTTCACCTGACGCCACAAAACCTCCAATAGGCAAAAAACGTTTAGCCAGTAGGTCAATCGCGCAAGCGATTTCATATTTTTTACGTGAGCCCCCCACCAGCACTTCCTCCCCAAAGCGATTCTCCCAACCCCATCCTTTCTAACGCGCGTCGCTCCCCTGCGTAGAGCGTCCCCGGCTAATGCGCCAGTCCAATCCATGCTTGGTCAACCCCCCCCTTCCCCTACATCGCTTATTTTATAGCCTCTGCCGCGTATCACCAGGTCGTTAATCCGCCTTTGGAATGTCCCTTTTGTGCGGCTTTTCGTTACTGGGGCCATTTTGTCTACTTCGTCACGGCACCCCCCGGTCCTTCAATGCGGAGTTAGCAGACGACGTGAAAGGTCTCAGTAATCTCCGTTAGCTGAAAATGATATTACGTGACGGGTTTAGACACTTACTAGGAAGGGCTTCCCTTTTTTTCCCCTCTTTTCTTGAAAATCAATGACCCCTTTGTCCGGTCCCCCGTCCTTGTATCTACATTCCAGGCACTACCTGAGGTATAGAATGCTCGTTGAGTTATGGAGGTTTTCTCACAAAGTTTCCTCTTTTTTTCCTAGGACCGGTCTCCGCCCAAACCCCAAACTCGGGGTTTTTGCCACAGACAAACCCCCTCAATGTCAAAGTGGACAAAAGCGAAGGTCGTACGTCCCGCTTCCTCTCTTTACGTCGCGTCTTTTCCCCCTTTTCCCTGGACTCCTGAACTTTTCCACTCACTCTCCCGAAAACCTTCCGCAGAACCTATAAAAAGTTATTATCCCCTGCAGGCGCCATTGATGACCGGGTTACAATTTTTCTTTGTGGAAGTTTGCTAGGGAGGTTGGCGCCTCTGCATTTTCCGGCGTTCCTCTCCGTGAGGCGGCGGCTGGGCCCGTTATCTTCTAGTCAGCTTTCTATGCGCCTGCCCCCTTCTCTTGCCATGATATTCCCAGGGGTCTTGTAAGTATTTCCATCCCCCCAATATAACTTCCTGTGCACTGATCCGTTCTTGTCCCCCGATCACTTTTTTACTACCCCCTGTGGATACCCTTGCCATTTTTTTACCGTTGTTCACAAGTTTGGGGATTTGTGATGCTCGGCGGGCGTTCCAGCTAATGAGCGCTCAGCTCAGTGATGGCGGCTTGGTTCACGTTATTGTTCTGCCTTTCCGATGAGTCTTTTGACCCATTTATAGTGACGATGAGTTGCACTTCAAGTCCCCTTTTACCCTTCCGTTCACCAGCAAATAGATTCTATTCATTGTGTAGATGTTTCTCTTTCCGCCGCTGAACGAGTCCCGCTCCTTTTTCTCCTCAATCTCCGCTTTCGAGAAAGCCTCCGCTGCATGGGGGAATCAATCCCTGAGGATCGACATCATGGACTGTTCCCTTCAGGTCTTCTATAGCCTAATAATGATTCGTCCCCGTCCGTCTTATTTATCTTCCCACTCAGAAGCCAGGCCTCTTGGGTGTCTCCAAAGCAGTTCACCCCCCCCCACACCTTTCTTTCTACTTATTTCAATGAATATTCCTTCTGCCCTGCTTTTAATTCGAGAATTCCTTGAGAGATGACGGTGAGATTTTGCTTTGGCCGCGTCCCAATTGATTACGATCCCTTCTCTTCTTCAGTCAAAAAAAAACATTTTGGGCTTAAGCACATGTCGACGCAGAGGTGAGAGGATTTTGATTTTCCCCCCGTCATTTCCCATTTGCATAACTCTCTCGGTTTTTCTCTCCTTTTAGCGTCTTTCTGCCGCATTCGCGTTTCTTCATGAAGATTAGCTCCCCTTCTGGAATCTGAAGCTCCTTATCCGTACTTTTTTTTAGCCCCCTCCCCAATTATCGTTCCCGCTCTCTTTCCTTCTGAGATTTTCGCAAGAAAGAGTATCTAGGAGTAATTGCTTTTTCCACGTGTCATCAGGCGTCTCGTCGTGGTCTCTCGCCAGGAACGGTTCCCTCCATCACTCGCGTTCGTTCCCCTAATGTCTTTATCTTCTCCTTTTCTCCATGTACGTTTCGCGTGGTGTAGGATCCCCTCCGGACCCCTGTCTCGCCAGCGGACTCTACACAATAGCATGCGGGATTTTGTCTTACAATATAAAAGGCATACCCCCTCTCCTGCCCACTTCGTTTCCGCGTAGTTCTTCTTCCCATCCTCTGTCGTCAAAGT
>Ga0179593_1456390_pt1 | contig 11757 bp, 14 predicted proteins | sample CZODoug2_1_08_16_FD_185931 | JGI IMG/M metagenome (GOLD analysis project Ga0179593, IMG submission 185931) | Vadose zone soil fungal communities from Angelo Coast Range Reserve, California, USA - CZODoug2_1_08_16fungal (PacBio error correction) | ecosystem: Environmental > Terrestrial > Soil >... | reverse complement strand
GCCTTTGATGACATACAACCTTTCCAACACTGGTTTTCCCTTGAGGCGCACCAGGTCCCTCAATGCGACCCCTTTGTTTATCTGATTTTGAAAATTTTTTGATTTCCTTCTCCTCGCAGGTCCCCCCACAGTGCTTGCCGACCCTTTGCTTTTCCATATTTTATTTTCGTCGTACTTACTACGAGATTGTCCATTCCTTTTTCATTGCTTTCACACCTACCCCTTTTTTTACAACAGCTTACGGTGGATTTGGGAGACCATACTTATTTTGGTGGAAGAATGATAAAGTTGAATTGTCTTTCTTACCCTTCTCCCCTCCGTTTCTCTTCATTTCTTGTTTGACCCTCCAGCCACTTCATGCTGATTCCTTTCTCCCCTTTTTCCTTCTTTTGTTTCTCTCTATTGCGTTGCTTGCGCTTTCTGATGTACCATGACCCGCGCCCTGAGGATTCTAATGGTCGCATTCCCCCCTCCCGGGGATTTAGGTCGTCCCGTACAGTTTATGTTCCCCCCCTTCACAACCGGCGCGTTTCGACTGAATGTTTAAGACTCGGTATATGTCGAATAATCCCGTCGCCTGGTCCGTCTGTCCCCTTTCGTGACTTTCTTGAAATTAACTGACCAGTGTCCTCATTTTTTCCTTCCGTTCTGGAGGCACCGATTCCTCCGGTTTTCCCTATCTGGCTTCTCGAGTTTAGATTGATTACGGTGCTTACTGTACCGTTTTTTCCAGTTTTCTATGACTCTCACGAGTTTTCCTGGTCTTCGCCGCTATGCTTTAACAAGTACAAAACCACCGACCCTCCCCCCCCTCTCTCCTAAAAACAATCTTTTTATCTAAAGCCCTAGTCCATGCTGACCTCAGCCCCCCGGCTTCCCCTTGGCTCCCCCCCCCCCCCCTCTCCTGCATCCATTCCCCCCCCCTTATTCCTTTCTTAGACCGTGTACGGCCGTCCCGTTTTTCTCTTCCCGGCTCTCCCGTTATCTCAAAACCCTTCCTCCTTAATGGCCCATAACGCGTTTACGTTTTCGCGGAGTCCTCTTTTCGGCCCCCTTTTTTCCTTGCGAATTTGTCTTTTTTTCTCTTTATGCTCTCCAGTGGAAGTAAAGTGATCCTAATCTTGGCTTTACAATATCTTTGTCCTACCATTTTACCCTTTCTTTTTTCTCTACCATTCACTGTCCCTTTTGTCTTTTCACCACCTTTGCCGTCCCATCCGGCTTCAGTGTAGGCGGTGATTTCGCGACTTCTCTTTTTCGTGCGGTAAGCCCCTCCACTTCGGAGCCCTAGACTGTTCTGTCCTCTTCTTTCTCCGCTTTCTTCCCTGTTCATTCTTATCCGCATTCCCCATATGATAAGGGAAAGAAGAACAAAACCCGTTCTTCTTCCCTCTTCCCGCCCTCTTTCCCGCCGCGTTTGTTCTTTTTTCCCCCCCAGTCCCTTCCTTTTCATTCCCGGCTCTCCCGCCTGATCCCGACGGGGAACGGGTAGTCACCCCAATGGTTCATTCTTTGCGCCCTTTTTTTCTCTCCTCTTCTTTTCTATGCGGTTTTCCCTTCCTTTTTCCTAAAACACGTGTGATCTTTTTTCACCGTCCAACCGCTCCCCCCGCTTCTCCATGACTGAAGATTCTTTCATGCTTTTGCCTTCTTTCTTCCCCCCCACTCATTTCTTTTATCAAAATTATTTGATTTGCCTTTCGTCCTTCTTCCCCCCCCAGATTTTCCCCCGCCGGAGCCCGCGTTTGATTGTATACAATAGACTTATAGCTTTGCTTCGGTGTTGGGCCCCCAAGTCCAATTCCCTGTTCACTTCTTCCACTTTTGCCTGCCTGCCTCCCCCCCACACTGTTCTCCTTTCGGCCAATGTAGTTCTGCTTGATTGGTTCTCCGTGCCCGGCAGTAATCTTTTTCTTCCTCTTTCGTCTTTGGAGCGTCTTTCACTCCATTGTTCTTCCCCACCCACTTGCCCTCCCGTACAGGCGTTCCTTCAATGTTCTTTCCTGCCTCCATCACTCCCTTCTCGCGGCGTGACCCACTCAACATTCTCTAACACAGGTCGAGGTCGTCAGACGGTTGGCCTCACCACTTTGCCCCCCTCTTTTCTCTTCTAACTCTCATTTGCACTGGCTCTTTCAATCATTTTTCATTTACTCTACCTCGTTTCCTTTCGCCGGAAGTCTGCCCCGCGGCGCTCCGTGGGATTCAGCACACCCATTCGTTTCAGGTGAAGGATTCCCCCCTATGTTGTGCCTCCCCTTCTTTCTCTTCCCCCCTACCTTTTTTATTAGAGATTTTTCTCCCCCTTTTTCTCCTTTTCACGGGCCCGTGGCCCTTTTTTTTTCCGCCACGGTCTCGCGCGTGGCCCGGGGTCCACTTTTTTCAGGTCGTTTCCTTATAGATACCCCCAACTTTTTTCTTTGTCTTCTATCCCCGCTCCGTTCAGTCTTTCTTTTTTCCTCTCGTCCGCCCGTATTTTTGCCTTCTTCCGCCGACACGTTTTCTACCAGGGCCCCAATTTCTTTTTTCTCCGCGATCCTGTCTGGTTCTGGTAAAAGAGCAAGGCACGAGGGAAGGAAGAATTGTGTGCCTTGGCTACCCTGGGACCCTGTCAGCTCCCTTCTCGAGGAGTCTTATCCCCCCCTCTTCTGTTCTATCCTTCGACCCCTCCCTCACTTATCTTTCTCGGCGAACCCCTTTTTTGGTTGGTTTCCGGCATCGTTTAAGAAGTGAAATGGCCCTTTCTTGTGTCCCCCGATTCCCTTCCAGTCGATTTCCCTCCCCTTACTTTTACTGGCTGAGATCTGTTTTCTTCCCTCCCTCCATTCACCAGACTTTTTCTCCTGCCAAAGGTGAGTGGACCGACATAGGCCGTCCCCCTCTTTTCCCCCCCAGTCCCTTTGCCTAACCCGTATTTCTCCCCATTGTCTTTTTGGTCCAAACGTCTTCGCTTTTATCCCTTCCTCTTTCCACCTCCATACTTCCTCCTGAAAGTGGAGTACAAAGTTGCTCAATACTGTTTTGCTGACTTTCTGGGCACTTCTAGTGAGCTTGTTTCGTTGCGATACCCCTTCAAAACTGGACTCCCTCAAACACTTTTCCCCCGGATTTCGGTTCATCTTGTGCCTGATGTCGTCGGTTTTTTTTCTGGCTGAGGTCGCGGGAACTCTAGCCCTTCCTCCTCTCACTTTTCGCCTAGTAATTCTCGCCCTTTTTTGCCTTTATATTGGCTTCCCCTCCTCCGGGTTGCGGGGGCCTTCCTCGACCACACGAGCCATTTGCCGAAGGGCAAGAATTTTCGTATTTTATTTTTGTTTTCCCCCCCATTTTTTTCCCTCGTTGCTTGATGAAAACAACCCCTGTAACCCATTTTTTGTAGAAACCTTTTCTCCTTTGTTTACAGCTTTCTTGCCCCCCTTTTCCCTCAAGACACCTCGTTTCCCCCCCGTCCTCTCGGGACAACTTTGCCCCGTCCCCTCGCCTTGTCTCTGAACACGTTTCCCCCCCTTTTCATTTTTTTTACCTTATAAAAACTGGTCGGGAAGGTAGTATCAATTCAACTGTGGTCCCCTAACTTGACTCTACCGGACCCCCCTGTTTTTGTAGGGTTTAGCTCCCCTCTCTACTTGTTTTGGTTTCGCAGAATCGTTTGATGTTTAAGGACTTAAGAGGTCATCAAACCCCCCACCACCCCACCCCCCCCCCCCCCCTTGTTTATCTTCTTTTTTGTTCTTTGGATGGGTTTGGGGTTCGCCTCCCCTTTTGCATTCTCCTTTATCCCACTGTACCAAAACGGGTACGGATGCGTACCAAGTTTCAATATTTGTACGTTTCGCTGAAGATATTTGTAAACATTCTTCGTTTCCTTGCTTCCCTTACCTTTTTTGCCTCGCGCCGGACACTTGCAGTATTTCTCTGGCTCTTCCAGACTAAGAGGAGTTGCTTTCCCCATTACTTTTCTTTTTCCCTAATTTTCATAGACGAGGCTTACCCCATTCCCATTTAAGAGCCGGTTTGGAAGGTGGGATCCCCCAATCCGAAAACTTCGGTACGGAAGTGCCTTCTCCCTTTCATTTCTTTCTTTCCCCCCATTGCGCATTGTCAGTTCATTTTCTGACTCACCCGAGACCCTCCCCTCTCCTATCTTCTCTTTTCCTCCTCTTTTTTAGATGAGCTTTCTTCGTCTTATTGTATTTTCCCAGAAAATTCCATACATTTTTTTCCATGCTGGCCCGCGTCCTCCATAACAATTATTTTCCAGGCTTCCCTTCCGAAGTTTGCGTCCAACCGGTTTTTGACCCCCTGGGCCAATGTTCCCCGCTCGTCTATGGATGATCGGGACAATCGGCGTAACTGCGTTTGACAAAGACTGCCCCTTCTTCAGTGCCAATGGTAAACATTGCCCCCCACCTCACCTTTTTTTCCGTATCTTACTGCTGCTCCTTAGCCTCTGACACGAAAGGAGAATTCCCTTTGATATCCCCTTTTTTTCTTCATATTGTGATTTTCCTTTGTCTTTGCTCTTAGTTTTTACCGGTTGATTCCATTCCCATGTTTCTTCCTCTCCCCGCCGCATGTTTTCCCCCTTTCTTTCCCCCAAGAACCTGCCCTAGATGAGGCCCATCTTTTTCCCGGCCGAATTTCTTACACCCAGGGTTTTCCAAGCGAATTAATCCAACCTACCCCTCCTTATTGTATTGCATTCCACCTCCCCTTGTTTTCTTTCTGGAGGGACGTCCTTTCCGTTTCTCTTCCAGGGGCCCCCAGCGCATGTACGCAACCTTAAAGATTGCTCATGACAATTACCCAGAGGTCCTTTTATGTTTCCCTAGTCACGTTTATTCAATTTCGGAGGATGCCTGTGTTGTCTTCGTGGTCCAGAGTTCCAGTTTTAGCTTATCTTCTTTAACCGCTTTTTTTGATCCCCCAATTCTTCCAAACTGCGTTCTTTTTTTTTTTCTTATCACTCAAGTGCTCACCCCCTTTGCGTCAACTTCAGCTGCCCCAGGATTTTCTTACTTTTTTCGTTTGGCCTTTCCTCCCAACCTTTAGTCCATAAAACACCCTGCTTTCCTTAATTGATTCCCTGTGGAGCGCCTTTTCCTTCCAGTTTTAATGTGACGGACCTTACATCAAAGACGCTCCTCCAGCCTCCAAAACTCGTTTCACCCTCATATTATCCCCTTGAAGCCTTTTCTTGTTTTCCCTTTTTTCTGTTCCAATTTCGGGTCCATCACTTTTATAAGGGAAGTTCCCGGGTCGCCCATCAAGTCTTTCTTGTTCCCGTTCGTGTTTCAACATCTTGGAGGACTTGTTCTTCCCTTCGTTTCCTAAACCACGACGTGTCCGTATCGTAAACAGCAACAAAGAGAACCACCGCCCATTTTTCCATACCTCTTCTGTTTTTCTTTCGCGGTCATGGGGATTCCCTTGTAGTTTTCGTCCACTCCCGTTTTTTTTCTGACTACCATCTTGATTGCTGTTATAGGATTAAAAAAGATAGACGAGTTTTACGAGTTGACTGTGCTTCTCCCCTCGATTTTATCCCCCCGAATCGTGTTGGCACTTCAATTTTACGTTCCATGCGTTTCTCACCCCCCCCCCCCCACTTTCGCGTAGTTTTCAGATAGTGTGATGTTCCGAAGGAGCCGTAATAGCTTCTCCGCTATCGTGCTTGCCCCGTCGCCTGTCCTTTGACTATCCCGTTTTAACCTTCTCCTTTTTGTGTCGTTTTACTCCGCTTCATAATCAGAACCCAGAAAATCTCAGTTCCCTACATGAATGCTCACTGCCCCGTTATGCTTCCTTCCGCCGTTCCCCATAGTTTCCTCGTTTTTTCTTCCCGTGATGTCTGAATGCTCCATATCGATCTTGATTGCTCTCTAGTCCTTTGTTCCCCCATTTGCTCTTTTCGGCACGAGGCAAGACGTGGCCTTCCCTCAAAACTTCCCCCTCGTTTTTCCTTTTTAAAATCATTCCCAGTTCTTTTTATCCCCCTCTCCTTCTTTCCTCCTTTTGTGGGCTAATTTTATGATACCAAATACCCCTTTTTTCTTTTCACCGGGGACCAACGAAATTTTTGTATTTTCGTCTTCCGGTCTGGGACTTCCGGTGTGCCTTTGTACCCCGATTCTCTCGTCTCCTTTCCCTATTCTGTGTTTTGTTTGTGTGCATTCTTAAGTCGGCACCCTCCTTTCCTTGTCCCTTCTGCCTTGCCTCGACCGTTCTTGATGCCCAAAGGGCAATTTTTCTCCCCTTAGAAGGTATGTCTGGATTTACCATCCTCCTTTACCCCTTCCCCCTTGGACTTTTACAATTTGTGATGGGTTTCCCCCTGCCGTTCTCGTCATTTGCCGATCTTCCCATTTTTTCTTCCTTCCTCTTCTTCGTCATTCCCCTGATTCGACCCCTGAATTAAAGATCTTTTGCGCAGAAAAAGTTTGTTGTTGATGTCCTCTCACCAATTTTTCCTACTTTGAACGGTTGTCCCCCTTTTGTCACCTCCTTTTTCTTCGACTTAAGGCTATGGTAGAAGCCATAGCATTCTGTGGGTGAGAATGAATTGACAGTCCCTCCCCTTCCACCTTCCTTTCTCTACCACCTAGGACGACTATTTTTTCCCATGTCTCCCCCCTCTTTCCAAAGTAACGAGCTTTTCTCCCTGATTTTCTTTTTTCTGGGTTACCCCTAACGTTCATCTCTTTGTTTCACCGGCGCTTTCACATATTTCTGCCTCCTGTGATTCCGAACGTAGCCATGGACCTTTGTCTCACCGTTCCTGGCACGTCCTCGGGCGGATTTCTTCCGGTTACCTTTTGATGTGTAAGAGAGGATTCCGCTTGACCTCACACCTTTCTTATGGTTCCCCCTATTTCGGTTCTAATAGACAGGGGTTTTTTATGTTTTCCCCGTTAGCCTTTTCTTTTGTTGACTTCCGCGTAGGTTCTGTCCTTATTGATACATCCCCTGTTACCGGGCTGCGGTGAATTCCTATGGATGTACTGGTTTTTTTTCTCTCAACACTCGCCATCCCGACGGCCGCACGTTCCTTGGCTGTACCCAGAGTGTTTGATCAGAACCCCGCGTACCCTTGTCTGCCTTTTTTATCACCCATCTAAGCCAGCGATGACTCTTTTCCCTTCAACCGGAACGACCCACCAGGCCCCAATCTCCACGCTTCCTCGTTGCCATCCCGGAACTCGTTACAGTTTCCCAATGAAAGTGAAGTTTGCCGAATGGAGAGGAAAGGTTACATACCCACGTCAACTCCCCCCCGTCATTGCCCCCTCCCCCTTCCCCACTTTCGTGCTTCCCATTTTCCCATAGCGATGTTTTAAGCCCCTTTCTCCTTTCATATTCTTCAGTTATCAAGTTTACTTCGTGGAGGTATTGTTTTTCGGATGGTTCCTCCTCTTCGTCTGTTCCACGCATTTTCCCTTTCTTTAAAAAATGGATTCCCGGAGCTAACCGTTTTTTAATATCCTGTTCAGGTTTCTTTTGGTTGGTGTGTGGTGTGGTCATTGACTCTTTACAAATTCGTTTCTTCTCTGCTCGACTGTCTTCGGACCCAAGTTTGCCGTAAAACTTGTTTCTTGTCTTTTGCGCGGTTCCAGTTTCCTTTCCGCTGATATTTTCCGCATGTCCTAATGACCGCAGGGTACGAATTTTGACTAATTCGAAGAGCGTTCCACCCTTTCCCAGTGGGTTCCAGTTTTTGGCCTTTTTTCTCCCATACTCAAAAGGCTCTGACTTCATTCTTTCCCCCTTTTTACTTGTATGGCGTCCATCTCTCCTCTTTCGAATGATTGCTAAGTGGAAATCAGCCATGCGCCAATCAACTCTCATCCTTCTCTTTTTCCCTTGTTTTGTTGCGATCCCCCTCCGCTTGTGAGATGGTGAGTTCCCTTCCTCCCCCTCCTTCCCTCTTCCCTCCGGCGTGCGGTCACGCTTACCTTTTACACATTTTAGTTTGCTTCCCGGTCCCTTTTCTGCGTTCTCGGTTTTCCCCCCCGGATTTTGTTTTTTTGAATTCCTTACCTAGTCTATGAGAGGTTCCCCCCTTCTCCTTCTACGGGCCTGCGGTCCCCCGCTCCGGAAAGGTACGCCTCAAAGACCATTTTTCAACTTTTTCCCTCACTTTTTCGTGCTCTTCTCCAGATGCGACTCTTCCATTTTAAAGAGCGCGAGAAACGTGGTCCTATTTCTTTTCCTGGTTCTTTCTACTGATACCCGTTTTTCAAGTGTTTCGATGCCTGGTGACCTAATCCTCCAGAAGACATGCGTTAACCCCCGTCCTCCCCCCTTCCCCTCCTCTCTCATCAAACCTCTTTTTCGAAATCGCTGCTTTTTCCCTCCAGCACGCGTCCTTCCTCTCACCCGCCCATGCACTGAAAGTTTCTTGGGTTTTTGCCTTTCTCGTTTTCCTTTCCGGGTCTTTGAGCCTACCTGTTCCTCGCCAGTTTGTTCTCAACCACGACTTTTCCCTGCTTCTTCTTTTTTTTTTCAGTCCCTCTGCCCTCTTTTCGGCTTTAGAGATTCCTGGGGAAGATTTATTAGTGGACGATATGTGCATTGATCATCGGTCCCTTTAACGCTTTTTATTTTGTCTCACCGTTGATTATTTTTTTTTGGATCACTCCTTCTGGCCCCCCCTTGGTTTTTTCGCCTGCGTCCGTGAGGCCGGGTTCAGGTTCAAAAAACCACATTTTCTTTTTTCGCGTCTTCCCCCCCGTCGGATTTACCCCTTTTCCCTTCTCCTGCATCCTTGTCGAGGATGCCTGTATGAATTCTCAATCGGTGACTCCAGAGGTGCTCCTTCCCTCCCTGATCCGTGCCCCCCCCTTTCCATAACCACTCGTCATATTACCACTTTCCCATAAATAGTTCCGCCCCTTTTTTTTTCTTATTCCTGTGGTGTCCGTTCCTCGTCACCGGTGGTATCACTTTCTCTCCGCCGCTACGCCCCTCCCCTTTCAAACACAATGCATTGATGGCGCCCTTCTTCTCCTCTTTCTCGGCCCTGCTTTGTTGATTTCCGTTTCCGTGTATCCCCACCTTCCTGTCCCTTTATCTTACCCCCCCCCGCCCCCTCTCCCCCTCGGTCTTCCCTACAGATTAGGACTTTTTTCCGATTTCGCCCCTTGGCTCTGCGTGGTCACACCCCTGTTTTTCTGTTCCAAAATCTTTGATTGCTTTTGTCCTTAAGGCTCACCAACAGAATCCTGCTTTCTTTGCTGTCTTCTACCATCGTCCTTAAGTTACGGCTCGTGTGGCCAAAATTGAATTGCCCCCGTTCACTTCTTCCGTGCTTTGAAAATTCTCCCCCCCCCGTTTTTCCGCTGCAACCGATAGTCTGTCTTTTGTTCTCATCTGGATGACTCATAGCTCTTCCAGGTAATCTTCGTTTCTGATGTCGTCGTCCCTATCCCTTTTTTCGTCCCCCCCACCAAAATCCCTCCTTGCCGTCATTTTCCTTGACTCAACCAGTTTTTAGATCTCTCCCTGACCACCTCCTCTTCTGGTCTAATTTCCACCGGTCGAGGCCTCAGAAGAGAAGTTCCGCCCCTCCTTTTTCCTTCTTTCGCTTTTTCCAAGTCTTCCCTCCCTGGTGAACCGCCATCCCTCTTTTGAACTTCTCGCGAGCAGTCGTGTCATTGTCTCCGACTTCGTCCCCACCTTTCTCTTACTTTGTTCTTCGCCCTCCCCCACCTTTCTTTGTCACTGTTTGTGACAAGCAGCCGGAGTTTTGAAAGAAAAGATCGATTTATTTTTCCTCTCCTCCTTTTTTTTTTTGTGCAGTTCCGAGCTTCTTTACCCCACCCCTTCCGTTTTTTTTTCACCGTTTGCCCCTCATTTTTGTTTGGCTGTCATGGGGCATTCTTTTTTCCGCTCCTCCCCTGCGCAAGGGTCACGCTGCCTCTCTATCCTTAACAGAGTGCTGGGCTCGAGCAGCATTTCATTCTTTTCAGAGCCCTTTGCCTTCACACCTCTTGTTTCTCTTTTTCCTTCTCTTCCTTTCCCCGTTTCTTCCAATTGTGCCCTTCTTTTACGAGAACTTGGTATTTACATGCTCATTAACCGGCCACGTCCCGTGATTCGAATTGGTGATGGTTGAATTCCCCAAAATGGCTCGTTTTTCTCTCCTCCCTGCGCCCGGTAGTCTATCCCCCTTATTGTCCCTCCTCTTCATCCCGATTTCGAAAAAAGATCTCTACTTTTGGTCGTCCCACGTTTTTTTGGTTTTTCTTTTTTTTTTTTTTTTTTTTCTGTTGAGGCTTCACCCCTCGGAGGAACTTTTTGTTGAAATTTTTACCTTTGCTCCCCCCCCACCCTCGTGTCCCTTAGGCGATAAGTCCCCTATTTGTTCCAGCCATCACCGGGAGGCGAGACTCTGTGTTTCTGACGGACTCACTTTACCCGCCCCTTCCCCCCACCTGCCTTTTTTTCGTTTGCAGTCCCCACCCTTCTTACCTTCAGCACTTGCCTGTTTTTTTTGGTTGGGGTGCGGCCAATCTTCACAAGTCTTAGGCCATCCGTATGGAGCCGCTTTTGGTTGTTTGTTTTTGTACGTAACCTCGTTTTTTATGACCCAAAGGTGGCGATTTCACTCACTTCCTTCCCTTCCAATCTGTCTCGAAAAATTTTTTCATTTCACTTGAATGGATTTTCATTTCTTCTTTTCTTCGCCTGTCTCCCCGCTTGACGATTTACAATTCACACATGCCTCAGCGACCCCAAGGTTGCTGGTTTGCCCCGAATAGTTTCATTTTTCCTCCTAGGGTTTTTCGTTCTTTTCCGATAGTCTGGAATTATAAGTGTTCTGCATTCCCTCTCAATTCGCTCCATTACCTCGACATTCTTGGCGAGCCCTGTGACCAAGAACTTTTGCTTGTTCTTCCCCCTGCGACCACAATCCGCCCTTCCTGACTTCCTCACGGGCCTCGATGGATTCTGTTTTTTTTTCCCCCCCCTGGGGTTGCAGCCGTGCTGATCCGACCCCGCCTTGTAAACAGGTTCCTTTGATCCCCACCGAAGCTTTAAATCTCTTTTCTCATGCTTTTTTTCAGCTCCCCAGGACCAGCTTAAGACAAACTTCCCTTCTTCTGTGGTCTCGGCCTGACACTGACCAACGAGGTATTTCCCTAAGTGTAATGTTTTTTTGACATCCCTTTTCTTCTGTACGGTCCTTTACCTGCCTCCCCCCCTGTATTTTTCCCGGAAAGAAGTTCTTTTTTTTTTCCTTCCCCGCGCTTGCGTGTGCTCAAGTCCGAGGTTCGTGAATTATTCCCCTCTATTTTCCCCCCGTCTGGTGTTTCTCCTCTCTTGGTCTTTTTATGATGTAGTTTTTTGACGCTCCTCTGCTAGGTATCCTTTTTCTCTGTCATTTCCGAACCACTTTTCACAACCTGTTACCGACTGCTCCCCCCCAGGAAATCTAGAACATACTTTTCGTCCCTTTCTCCTTTCCCACCATTTTCTGGTATTGATCGAATGCTCAGTCGCGTCTTCCCCCCTTTTTCTTTTTTGCCCCCCGGTTTTGAGGAGATGTCAGAGGAGATTTCTGTTTGGCCCATCCTTCCTCCGTCTGTCCCCCCTACTTCTAGACGATTTCCTTAACCCTTTCCCCCAACCGCTCCCTTTTTTGTCTTTGGAGATAACGAGGACGGAAGTATGATCCCGTGTCATTTTTTCTTTTCCAAGCCCCGCCCGCTTGCCGATGGAAGATGTATTTTTCCTTTATTTTAAATCCGCCCTCTC
>Ga0179593_1428560_pt1 | contig 11757 bp, 13 predicted proteins | sample CZODoug2_1_08_16_FD_185931 | JGI IMG/M metagenome (GOLD analysis project Ga0179593, IMG submission 185931) | Vadose zone soil fungal communities from Angelo Coast Range Reserve, California, USA - CZODoug2_1_08_16fungal (PacBio error correction) | ecosystem: Environmental > Terrestrial > Soil >... | reverse complement strand
GCTTTCTTCCATCTTGCTACGCATGTTCCATTCTCGAGGAATAAACCACTCTCTCCTCTACCGATCCACCTCGCCATCTCCCGGCAAGACTTGTTCTCTCGAAGCGGTTCCTACTTGCAGGTACCTCCCCACGTATTCCCCTTGTCTTGTGCTCTTTCACCCGGCGCGATTTCTCCACTTCCCCCCTTTTGAAATGTTGCTCAGTCGAAGCCCCAGCATTTTTTTTTTGACTTTTCGCGACGCAGACCAATCGTGGTCCAGGCGTGTTACTCTCCTCCTGACTGCGCGACTGCGGCGCTCTACTTTCCCGTTTAGTTATCCTTTCTGAGGAATCGCCTGCGACGTTTTTCGCTGGTTATGCTTCCAGCCTGCCCTACTACATCTCACTTCGGTTGCTTTCCTCCTCTGCTGTTTTTTCCCCTATTCAAAGCCTCGAAGTGATTTTTGAACCGTTTACGTGAAACTAGTTCCTTCAGGTCTCTCCGCTCTTTTTCTTCTGTCCCTCCTCCTCTTCCTTCATAACCGGCCAATTTTACACAAATTCCCGTTTACGGGAACTTGGTCAACCACCGGGAGCTTTGAACGTCTTAGACTCAGCGCCGATTTCGTCTACGTTGCTTTGATATGTGAGACTTCTGCCTGGAGAGGCCCGATTCTCCTCCTGGTTACTCTGTCCCTCCCCTTATTACCCCTTCTCGATCTTTCCGCAAAGCTTTCCCTCTCCTCTTCCCTATTCCCCTTCGGAACCTTTTTCCTCCGGTCCCCCCTTGGTGAGCTGTCGCGATTTCCTTCGTGCTTCCTAATTGCGTCCTTGACTAGAACACCGCCGCGTTCGCAGAAAGTGTAGGAAGGAACTCTTGTCGGTTTGGATTTTAGGCTTAAAACCCTTTCTTTTACCTGGTCTTTACGTCCCACTCTTTTCCCCCATTGACTTTGCTTGTGGGGTCCGTACCCTTCCCCTTCCCCCCTATACTTCAAGAGGCATTCTCCTCTTAACCCCCTAGGAAAATTGCCCCCCCCTCTTGTTTTTGGCCCCTCTACATCGGACACGGTAGCCGGACTACAATTCTCAGCTCCCCTTTCTATCAAATTGTGTTAGATGACTATCTCGGGCCTTGCTTGCCGTTGCCCCTGGAATAGTCTAATTACCCTGCCACCGGCCAACTGGGCCCTTACAATTGGACCGAGAGCCCCCTGAGACGGCTTGTTTCCCCCTCGTTCTCTCCCTCTGATTCTTGTTGCAGCTACGCTTGGTCCTTTGCGTTTTCCATATCGAGTGAAGAGCTTTTCCTCACCCTCTTCATCCTGATCGATCGGGGCGAGAACTCAAGGGGTGAGATGTTTAGGCCCCTCTCCCAAGCTTGCCCCTTCCTCCTTTGCAAAACGACCGAACCCTTGCTGAATATTGTGCCTCTCATCCCCCCGTCGATTTTTTTCCCCCTGCCTCACGCCCCCCCCTCCCCGCTTGCTTAATGGGTCGAGAATATCGAAGATTCAGGAACACCTCTCAAATGGTCGCTACTAGAAGGTAATATGGCCCTCCTCCTCCTTGTTGTTTTTTCTCTCTCTCATACGTAACTTCAACATGGCTTCGCCTTGGTCCTTTTTTCCCTGGTGGCTTCTCCTCCTCTTTCTCTCCTTGTAAGTTTTTCGTGTGCCCCCAATTTTATCGTCCCCTGGACAAACTTTTCTCCTTCTGCCAGTTGTTCGTCGATTGCAGGGCTCCCCTTTGCTTCCCATGCCAATGCCCTGGAGAGGTGCAGATCGATTTCTGACGCGTGTTTCTTCATTTCTTATGACTTATCGCGCCCACCCTTCCATATTCTATCTTCACAGTCATTCGACGCTCACTCCTTTTCCGACTTAACGTCGGTAATTGCCTTTTGTATTTTTTGGTGCGCGATTCTTCGCTTCCGTATCCCTTTGCCCTCACACGACGGTCCCGCTCTCGCATATCGGAAAAAACTCTGCGTTTCAGCTTGTCTCCGCACTATTAAGAGTGGCCCCTATTTGGCGTTTTCGGTAGTTCTCGTTTGCGTAGTGAAGTTTTTCTTTGGGCGCGTCCGGGCTTGCCCTTCTCAAGTCCCTTTTCTCATTCGTGGTTTTCCGATGTGGTTCCTCCTCCTCCGCACCTCCTACAGCTCTCAATCATAGTCCGATCGTCCGTTCTCCTTCGCTTCTCCTTCGTCGGCCCCTTTTTTTCCTCTCCCCCCATTTTTCAGGAAATGGCCGAGGTTTCCTCGCCTTTGTCCCTTCTTCTTCCAGGATAGCAGGGAAGTGCCTTCTTTCTGCCTTTCCCCCCCCCCCCGGACCATTTCCTTCTAGCGCTAGCTCGCTCCCTCTTTCTTCTTTTGCGTCAGAACTCGCTCAACTAGCGCTCGCAGAGGTCACCCTCGCTAACTGTTTTTTCCTCCCCGTACCCTTCCCCTTTTTAACCCCATTCCTGTATTCTATATAAAGAAAGCCCGATAGCGCTAGAGCTTGAACAATCCTTCCCTTTTTCGTCAGTGAAGCTGGTCCCCACCCATCCAGTTTAGAGAGTTCGTTCCGTCTGGAGTCCTTCCTTGAGAGGTTTTCGTTCAGTTCTCTCTAATGAGAAATTACGCTGCGAGTCTTGCTTCCGATTAATTTCTCTGCACGTCTCATCGGTTTTTCTCTTGCAGCGTTCCTACTTGTCCCCCGGAAGATTACCATTTTACCCCTCCTTTATGACGCTCTCATAGCTTTATCGTACTTCTAGTACCCTTTAGAGACAACCTTTTTTGAGCGTTACCCCTTCATCTCTCGATTGAAAGCCCTCCCCCTCTGGTGTTGATCCCCGGTGATAGTTATTGACTCTGACTAGATAACCCCCTTGAGGAGTTGCCTGAGTAGTTGCTCTTCTCGATTGGCCGATTTTTTTATATATTCCCCCTCGGCTCCCCTTTCGTCTCTTATGGTCCTCCAGAAGATAGCCTTATTTGACATCCTGCCGGGCTCTCTGTTTGCCCCTCCCTTCAGAATTAGACAATCTGACCTTTTGTCGCCTGTAAGGTTTCCCCCGGTCCAACTAGGCGGTTTCCCCTTTCCCCCCCTTTTAATTCCGTGTTGCGCTTTCACCCTCCGTTATAACTGCGTTTGTTAAGATGCCTTGTCGTAGTTTGGCGATCGACGCGGCCTCGAGAATTTCCTTTCCCGATTGACTCCTTCTCCTTTCATTTAAGGTTGGTGGAGTTTGCGTTTTTGCGGAAGTTTCCTTTTTTTCTCCCGCATCTGTATGAACTATCGACGCTTGGAATCCGCAAATGGGGACGTTGGGTATTACCACTTTTTCCCGCTCTGGGGCTGCGCGATCTGCCTTTCTAAGGCGAGTCCCAGTTAACTTTTCAGCGTTAATTCTTTTTTCTCCTGCTTTCCTTCTTCCCGCGAATTAGCCTTTTTTTTCGTTGAGCGCTCCTTTCTTCCTCTTCCTTTCTCGAAATCATTTCTTCTAGGAGTGCGTGTTCCGAATGCTTTGCCACTCCTTTTTCTGTCGAATTCTTCTTGTTGGAGTACGGTCTAGAGTCGATGAACCTCTTGGTGCACTTTTTTTCTGAGCACCTCTTTAATTTGGAGTTTGCATATAGGTCTGCCGCCTGGCATTCTCATTTTGCTTTTGCGCTTGTTATATAAGAGTGAACTGAATCTTAACTCCCCCCCTTTAGATTAGTTTTCTTGAGAGTTTTCGAGAGGACGCTTTTTTTCTTTCGTCATCCCCTCCCTCTTTTGATGGCGCTTTGTACTTTTTTTTCTTGATTCTGACGCCTTCGTCTGCTCGATGTTCTTTTGCTTGTATCTCTGTATTTTTTACCCCCCATGGAAAGTCCTGGAGTCTCGCAGCCCTTCAGTTTTCCCCTCTCAGGTACCACTTCCTCTTAGAAAAAACCCGTGCGCTTCCACTTGCAGTGAATCGGATGCTTTTGAATTGTTTTTTTCTTTTCAGGTCCATTTTTGTGTTACCCTGACGAAGCCGCTTCATTTCTCTGACACTTTCCTTCTGCCTCCCTCGCCTTCAATAAGTTGCCTTCGCTTGTTGGGCTATCAACTGTCCTCTCCTTGTGGGACTGTGCTTTCCTTCGTGCTTCATCCATTTTCATCGTCACGTTAATTCCCCCTACGGAAGTAGGCTTTTTCCGGATAGAGGTGGGGCGGCATTTCTCCCTTCCTGCCGCCTGCGGTATCCCTAAAGTCGGAACTACAATCCCAGGTGCAGATTCTCGGTTTCTCTGCCCCTATTTTCACCCCTCTCCCTCGGACTGCGCAGTAATGGGAAGATGCTCCGAGCACAAATTAACTTTCCTTTTCGATATTTCCCTCTCCCCTCAATTTCGGGCTTCTGATGTTTCATGATTTCGCCATGGGATTTTTCCAGATGGTTCTCTCTAAAACGACTCCCATCCATGCCTAGCTCTTGAGTTTAACTGTCCCCTTAGTTTAACAAGTTTTTCTCCTCCTCTGTTGGCGTTTTCGTTGTGCAGAACTGCAATGCTGTCACTTAGTAAATCCTATTTCCTTCACCCTCATCTTTTCCCTCCGCCGTTGTGTTGTTCTACTTCATTGAAGTGACCCCTCTTCCCTCCCCTCAGTTAGAAATGTCGCAATACAGCCTCGCCAACCGCGTCTTTCCCCCTCACTAAGTTTCGGCCACTTTCACTCATACAAAGCTGCAACTTTCTGGGATCATTGTGCCCGATGACCTCCCTAAACCTCAGAATCGCCGCAAATTTCATCGGCCCCCCCCGAACGTCCCTGCGGAAAGGTTCCATATCCTACGCTATTTTGGTTCAAGTCGTCCAAGTCGCTGCGCTTTGGTTCCGATGCATGGCCGAGTTATCTGGTTCTCGCCCCCGCAAAGACCCGTGGATGTCGCCCGTTTGTCCTTTCCTGCTTTAGACATTTAAGGCCGGGCCTTCCTTCCTACTGCTCAACCGAGATCGTCCAAGGCCTCCCCCCCTTCCGGTTTTCAATCCTCGAGAAACCTTTTTCGCCCTAACAGAAGAAGATGCACCAAATTCGCCCGGATTGGTCCTCGCTCAGGGCGCACAGTGGCTTGTCAGTTGCCTTCTTTGCTCAGAGGTGGGTGACCTTAACGGGCCCGACGCTGGTGTGAGGGTTCGGTGCGGAGAGACGCACCCTTCCGTTGTTTCTCTGGCCCGATCATATGGCAGAGGAGCAACCGAGTAGCTTGGTATGTTTCTCAAGTGGGTGGCAGGGTGCCAGCCTTGATAGGAACACGGCGCGGCCGGGAAAGTCGGGGGCGTGGGTGCTGATGTGTGTGTACCGCTGCTAGTAATAGCGCGGGGGGGAAGCTAGGGGGTGTTAGGCAATGGCAGTAGCAGTCGCGACTCAGCAGCTAGAAAATTAGCTTTGGCAGGATTTTTAGGGATTATCTAGGACGGTGGTGGTGGCACGGTAGTGAGGCTATGGCAGGTAAGCGCGCGCGGGTGGAAGGCGAGGCTAGTGGGGGTGGGGGGCCGCGCGAGTCCGGTTGATGTGGTAGGGTAGATGGGTATGTTTAGGTTTGGTAATGGGTCTTGTGGGATCTGTTGGCGGGAGGTAGGGGCGGTATTTGGGATGTGAGATTACGCCGGTGGATATTGCGTGTGGACCGGGGGGGGGAATGTGTGGGGAGGGAGGTGGGGTGAGAACAAAGGGGTGTGGTGGAATGGGTGGGGTTTGCTTAATTGTCGATCCTCCTCATTCGTTTTGTTTGTGGATCCTTTTGGTTAAGTGGGTTGCCCTGGTCGCCAACGCGAAAGTTTTGTGCTCAAGCTATACGAGCAGTGTCTGTGCTGGCGTCGCCCGTCACGCTGATTTTCCTGTCGATTCTTTACGCCCATGGAAGTCTCAGTTCGGGGTGATAATTCGCGTGGTTATCCCTTCTTGTGCGTACTTCCAGGGTCTGTTGTTTTACCTCCGCCCGCCAATCCTCCGCTCTGGCGTGTCACCTATGTCCGCGTCTTTGTCGGTAATGGACCGGAGGCGTCTTAACCCGCGGTCGTAGTCCCGTTTGGTTTGTACGCATGTTGTTGTGCTGCGTGGGTTTCTGTTTATCTCGCTGGTGTGCGGCTCTTCCTTCTTTTATCTCGTTATTCTGGCAACTTCTGTCAACCCGAAGTTTTTTTATAAAAGGCTTCGAAGATCTTCCTGCGGTCGTCTTTGATTTTTCTGGATGAAAGCGTGTAGTCCTTCCTTTCCCCTTGTTCCCTCCGCCGCGCCAATTTCCCCCATATAATCGTTTGCGTCCCCCCCATCTTGAAGACCTTTTTTTTTTAGACTCGCAGAAATGACTCGATCTTACTCTGAATGTTTACCAAAGGTAACTGTTCTACTCCCTTTCCCCCTTGGAGTACCGGTTCTATCCTTCTTCGTACGCTTTGATATAGAGCATTTTTCTTAATAGGGACTCTGTTTCACCCCCGAACCGCCCCTTCCGCTATTTGGGTCCCTCACCCCCCGAAGAAGAAGCTTCTCGGATCTTCTCTGACTATTCCAAACACCCCCCCCTCTTTCCATATTCGAGGAGGTTCCGCTTCATCTTCCCTTTCAAGCGCTAGTCGCGCTGCCGGCTGCGCTCCTCTCTGCTTTGCCCCCCCAATACGTATTGTCAGAAAGTGAACCCCTCTGGCACGAACGCTTCCCTCCTCTCCCTTTCAATGCATCGTTTTCCGGAAATTCACCCTCCAAACGTACAGTGTTTGCAGAAAGCCTTCCTCCCCGTGTTTCACGCCCTTCCGAGCTTCCAGGCATCTTGCAAAAATCGCGAGCGGATTTTCCCCAAGACTCTTCCCTCCTTCCCCCGCTAGAGGGAAGTCCATATATCACCCCCCCTGCTCCCGCTGCGCTTTTAACAGTGCTCCCCCCTCTGACTTTCTCCCGTCCAACATGAGTCTTCACGTTTTTTTGCCCCTTCAAACTCAACTGTCCCCCCCCCCTCAGTTTTTGACTTACAGAGTCGGATACTTCTTCTCATCTTGTTCAAGCCCACCCACCTTTCCCCTCTCCCCTCACCTTTGCAATGAGGTTTTTTTCCCATTCAGAAAGGATACGAATGCGGCGTCCCTTATCTAATTCTTAGATTAAAACTCCGCAATTCTCCTCACGAGGTAAGGTCCTTTGCCACGGCTGGAAACTTTCCGCAGTCTCCTTCGCTGACGGGTTATTGAAAACGCTTCCCCCAATCTTAACCGCGTGACAATTTCATTGCTTTGCATTCTCAAGCGGTTCCCCTTCCGAGAGCTTTGACGCGGAGATTCCCTCTCTTTTACTGGTTAGGACACGAGACCTCTTCGCCTTGTGAAACGGACTTCGATTTCCGAACAAGCCAATTTACTCTTCCCCAGCAGGTTTCCCCGTTCCTCGGTTAATTGCGATCCAGTTTCACTCCGTTTATTCTTTGCTGAGGGCTGACCCCCAATACGTTCCAGCTGCATTTATGAAACTCCGCGGTTGTCTTTATCCGGTCTCTTTTGAGGCTCCCCTTCCCTTGCTCGACCTGAAATTACTTCATTTGGCAAGTCTTGGACGTCTGCTCAGATGCATTTCAGGCGCGCTCCGAAGTCCCTTTCTTTGACCATTTCTCTTTCAGGGTCGCACCCTTCATTTCTCGTCCCCCCTCATACTAATTTCACCCCTTCCTTGTTCCCCCCTTCTGCGCCTTTCCCCCCTCTCGGTGTGTCTTGAAACACGGATTAGGCACGTCCCTTCCTTATCCTGAAATGTTTCCGTGTCCGTACCCCCATCCTTCGCGAGAGTTGCCTCGGCCTCTTTGTCATTGAATCCCCTCTCTCCTGAAAGGGAATTGTTTCCCCCATTTCCCTGACGGCGTGAACCCCAGGATGGACCGCTTTCTGATGAAGTCGTGATGCTCGTCCCGAAAGATGGATGACCGTTCGTCCCGGCTTTGGTACCCTTTTCGCGCTAAACTTTTCTTTTTCAAGAAGGGATTACACTTCCCCCTCTCGCCTTGTGCCGGACCCGCAAGTTTTCGAGAAGCAGGCGACGTCCCCCTTGCTGCCCCGCCTTGCTTCCCCTTCGACGTTAGTTTCATGAATTGCGATCAGCTCTCCCCTAACTCAGGACGAATTTTGCAACGGGCATCGGCGGATGAGCCATTTGATCAGTCCATCTTTATAGGGTTGTTCCCAGAAGGTGCTCCTGAAGATTTCCCCCCATCGAGCCTTACTCCACTCCCTGGGGCAGGCCGCCCTCCGTCCCTAAAGAGGCCCTTTGATGCGGCGCTTAAATCCCTCTCCCCGGTCCTTTTTGTGACTTCTCTGAAGAGCGCCAACGTTCGGGTCGACAACTTCTTCCTTTTTTTCTTTCCTGAACACTTTCGAGTATGGTGATCTTGGTTTTAAGGATGTCTTTGCTTGGGAACACACTGGATCGTCCCTCCGACCCTCATTCTTCAACGTAGGAAACGTGCATTGCCTCTCATCCCCTTCCTATCAAATGTCGCTCTTTTCTTGAGAAGGCTTTTGTCGGGCTCGTCCTTTTACCGGTGTTTTTCCTCTCTACTCGAAATGAAGATCTCCTTTTCTTTTTCGCAGCACTTTTTCATCCTCCTCCATAATTTCGACCGAAGGTTTCTTTCTTCCCACTCTTCAAGTTTCCCGGACCCTATCGAATGACTTTGGTCTTTCCCTCTTGATTCTATTCCACTTCTTTTCCCAAACGATACTGCTTCCTTCGCGACTCCCGCGGTTCCCTCCCTTCCCCCTCTCCAGAGACAGCCTAGGACGTCACAGGGGTCTTAACATTATTGGATTTCCTACTCCTAGGTGCTTCTCCCCCCTTTCCCCCCATTTCCTGATCTGTCCTTGTTTGCATTCTTTTTTTCCTTCTATCTTTAGTGACTCAGGAGTTTTTGGATCGACGGTGTTTTTTATCGGTAAGCGGTCTTTCGAGCCCAGTCCCTCCTTTTTGCTTTCCCGAAAAAGTACTGGTTTGTTTTTTTCCGTGCTTCAGTCCCTCCCAGGATCCTCCCCAAGTCTTGATCTGATAGAGTGATGCAGCTCTTCAGGGAGTACCTTGCCCCTCCCCCTGTCTGCTTCGTCTGCTTCAAAAAGCAGTGCTTCTAGAGTGGCTCAGCTCTAACTGGCAGGAACAACTGATCGGCAGTTAGTTTTTGTTTCGAGTTCGTCGTTCTGCCCCCTCTTAACTGTTGTCACTGAAAAGCAACGCCGCCTTTCCCTCTATGAAAAAGTTCTCGATGCGCTGATGACTTTTTCCTTCGCGAACTTGTTTTTTTTACTCACGTGCTATGTTTCAGCTTCGTCCCCTTTTTAAGCGTTGATTGAGAGGAGGTAATTCCCAAGAAAGCTGCATTTGCCTGTAGTTTTTTTCCGCTCCCTCCTCGGTGCTCAGCTAAGAATGACGAACCTCTCACAGTCTCCTGTCTCGTGCCTTTCAAGCAAGTTCCCCTCCTTTCTTTTTCTTCTTCTTCGCGTTCCTCTTTCCAACTGACTCAATGAGGAGGTAATAGAATTTTCTCGGATGACGTCTTTTTCCTTCCTCCATTTCTCTCTCTTCCTTGTGTTGCCCTTGTACTACTTGATTAGCCCCAAGGTGATGAGATTGTCATTTCCTTTTTGGACAGATGCTACTCTCTTCGCTTCTGCGCCCCGTCGCGCCCCTCTAGACCTGTCAATCCGGTCCTCTCTCCAGTTCCGTGCCAGCACGGGTAACGTTTGTGCGTTTACCTTCTCTTTCGTATATAAGAGAGTCCTTACCCTTAGAGCTGCGTTTTTTTTTTTTTTCTTTGGATACGGCACTTCTGTCCACTTTTTTTGCTATGAGGTGAATGACGAACCTTTAGCACGCGATTCTTCATGTCGGTCTTCCCCTTGTCTGAGTATTGTGATTATTATTTGCATCCAGCAGACTAGAACTTCGCTTGCTACTTGATTCCCTCTTAATTTTAGCAGACCTTTACCTTCGAGTCGTCAGTCTATGCTTTTGCGTCCCAGACTTACCGACTACTGTAATTTCGTCGCGCCCTCCTTTCCGCGAGACTAATAGAGGGGCCTAGACTCTATTTTTTTTTCCTGTCTATAACCAAAAGGTCTCTTTCTCACTGAGTCCGTATGAATATCTTCGAACCGTAGGGTACTGCTTGCCCACCTTGACCGGCTTTCGACACCCTTTCGCTTTGTGGGAGTATTAGAGAGGATATATTTCTCTATGTCTTCTTCTCTTTCCCTTAAGAAGTCGTCTCGATGGACCTCTCTCTCGATCGAGGTTTCTCTTCTCCAATCTCTATTTGAGCATCTGACGTGTTGTTTCTCCTTTTATTTTCCAGTTTGAGGCAGGTTGCACCGTCAGATAAGATGATCCTCTTCCCTGATGCCCACCTTCCTTCTCTTTACTGATTGGTCTTTTGTTTAAGCTATTCCGTATTCCCTAGTAATCAAGACTCCTGCTTAGCATTTCACCTTTTTGTGCGTTCAGGCCGTTTATGTTTGATGAGAGACATCTTTATTGCTTATCCTGTTTTCTTTTTGATGTAGAAGCAGGCCAGAAGATTCTTACAATGCCCCCCTCTTTGGCTTTTTCTTAATACTCTCATTAAGCGAGCATGCTTTGCCTCAAGACGTCGTTTCCGCCAACAATTACCTTCGCAGCTTTCTTCTGTAGAATATTTGGCCCCTCCCGATAGAAGAGATTAAGGATTTTTTATCGTCCTATTTACTTTATTGGTTGTGGTCGTTACCCCGAGATGTGCTCGTTTCTCGGCATCTACGCATGACCCCCCCGACCGTTTGCTTCCTACTTCCCCTTCGCAAGCTTTGAGCGGTATAAGGGCTTCTTTATCCTCGGTCCATGAGAAAGATTTCCTTCGCTTCGTATCGGCATCCCGGAACTTCCCCCCTTTTGATGGATGATTTCGCGGATTCATCTGAAGATTACTCCTAAAATTCTTCCTTGAGTATTCTCTCAGATCTCTCTTTCCTCCTCCTTATGAATTTTCCTCTTCTTCCTTGCGAGTAGGTTGGAAGGCTGATCGGCTCGTAAACCTCGGCTTAAGTGAGAGATGAGTCCGCGCTCCTCTGGACCTCTCCTCCCATGACCAGTTAGCTTCTCGCATGCGGCATTTCTCTTACTCCCCCTTGTAGCCTATGGCCACAACCTTCTTAATGAACTTCGCCGTTCGCGTCTTTTGGTTTGTATTTGGAGCGGAGTTAAGGCAGATGGAGTTAAATTACTCTCCTCCCGCTCCCCGACAATGTTTACGCAATCGATCAATCTTTCTCTTCCTTTGTGTGGCCATCCACTTCTCTGTTCCTATGCCTCTTTTTTCTTCGGTCACCTCTTCTTTCCATTCCAATGAGGTTCTTCTTGGATATGACTCTTTTGGCAGTCTTATCTCCTGCCTCCCATTTCGGCCCATCCCCCATTCCGGAACACTCGACCTGGATTGCTGGTTTCATGACGACGCTCTTTCCATCTCCGCTCACGAGTTTGGTCCTTTCCCCGCTCACCCATTAACTGCTTGTCCTCCGATTAGCTTGATTTCAGTTTCGTCGGGCATGCTTGTTTTTTTTTGAGGTTTTTTTTTGGTCCGATGCGCAAGGTAATTTTAGTCCTTTTCCCTTTTATCTGCAAAACCTTGAATCACAGTTCTTTTTTCCAGTTTCCTTGAGTTTGTCGCACGTGGACACGTCGTTGACACATGGGAGGTACTCTTTTTGTCGCGGTGGATTGTGCTCTGCCAGAACCTGAGGGAACTTAGCTTTA
>Ga0179593_1360257_pt1 | contig 11757 bp, 13 predicted proteins | sample CZODoug2_1_08_16_FD_185931 | JGI IMG/M metagenome (GOLD analysis project Ga0179593, IMG submission 185931) | Vadose zone soil fungal communities from Angelo Coast Range Reserve, California, USA - CZODoug2_1_08_16fungal (PacBio error correction) | ecosystem: Environmental > Terrestrial > Soil >... | reverse complement strand
CGGCTTTCACCACTCTACAATCTCTACCTCCTCCTGTGATTACCCCTGCCCCTTTCCCCTTTTTCGTATTCACTCGGGTGAAGAGGCTGTCCAATACCTGGCGTTTTTTTTTACTTTTCCCTTGATCCTTTGACATTCCCTCCCATTAATCCGCGTGGGTTCTTTTTGCTGAAGTCTTGTGTTCTCCCTCCCTTCTTTTCTCCGCATTTTCGATTTGATTGTTTCCGGCTTTCGCCCTTTAATTAATGGTCGACAGGGTTTCTCTCGATGGCTTCTCTTTTCCTTTAAGAACGGTACCTTTCAACTATCATCAGAGGGTCGCTTTCGCGAATTGAGCACCCCAAGGCAGTTTTCGAGGCTCCTTCCCCCCCTTTACCCCCTTTAACTCCCAAAAGTTTACTCTTCTTTTTTTTCGGAAACCCGGCATTACCCCCCCCCTACGCTTTCTTTTGCCCATGAATCACTGTAGCAACAGGCGTTCTTCCCTTTGTCCTTTTTCCCCAGTCGGCTTTCCTCTGCCCTATCTTTGGTTAACTTTTCCTTCCTTCTGCGATTTCCTCCCCCTAGTCCAATACCCTGCTTGATGTGAGCCTTGCCGTACTGTCAGCCCCCCTTCCCTGTTTGACCCGCGATCGGGACTTTTAGAATCCTTCCCAGCAACCGCGCACGCCACAACTTTTTTTCCTCATTCAAATCTTTCCCTTTTCTGGGATCCGTAAGAATACTAGAATCTTCTTGTAAGCCGCCTTCCTTCCTTTCCATTATCACGGAAGACGTGCCGCCGCTTGATCTTTTAACTCTCCCAACCGCAGTTTCTCCTCGCTGTCGGGACATTTCTTTGACGCCTTACCTCCCCCCTTTTGATTTGGTGTGTGAAAAGGCTTCTTTGACTTTTTTTCCAAGCCCTGCTTTCGGCGATTTTGGAATTTCTTCCCCCCCCCACTCTTTTTTTCCCGCAACATCCCTTTCCTTCAACGCTGAGTTGGGCCTTCATCCGAATGTCGTTTTTAGTCTTTTTACCTGATTGATCCCTCCTCCGACTGCGTTTTGACTTTTCCTTGGAACCTTTAAAAGGAACTTTTCAGTGGATAACCCCTTTTTTGCCGCCCCCCTGAGCCCTAATTTCCCCACCCCGTACTCTCCCACCGTCGTTGTTGCTGCTCCCTTTTCTGTGGTCTTGACCAATCCCCATCACTTTTCTTCTTTCCTTCTGGTTCCTGATTCACGACCCCTATCGCTAGCCGTCCTTCGGCCCAATTGGTGGAGCGGGATTTAATAGCCCCCCTCTTGTGCTTCCTGACTTTTTTTCCTCCGCCTCCCGATTGAGTTTCTTTTTCTTATTATCTCAGGTTCTCAAGCTTCCCTCCTTGTCTTCCCCAGGGGTATCTTCCCCGGGCCCCCCCCCGTAGCCCGCTATCGTTAAGCCACGAAGCTAAAGTTCCGATTTGAGCTCCTCCCTGTGTCCCACCATTTCTTTTTCTATCCCGGTTTTCATCAGGTGGGAAGTGGAAGATTTTTTAACCCGTTTCCCCCCTCTGTCGTTGGTTCTTTCTTAGGCCTTGTGAAGGGGCCCCAATTCTTGTAAAGTCATCGGTCTTGATTTTTTTAATCGAGGTTCACTCTCTCCCCTCTCTTGCAATCTTACGAGAGCTACCGCGTCCCTTTGTGCCGTGAGACCGTTCCAGTTGCGCATGATAAACTAAGATTTCTTTCAGCTTCCTTTGTTTTCTCTCAACTGCTTAGTTGGTACAGTTTTTTTCAAATAGACAACAAACCCCTGCACTTTCTTTCCCCCTCAAACTCTCCCTTCCGATTGGATCTCCCCCCACCGTGCGTGCTTTTAACGCTTTTTTCCCCCCCCCCCACACACACGCGCTTAATCAAAAGCCCTCCCTCCCCCCAATGGTGGGGCGTTTCCTTCCAATTGGAGCGTCCCCCTGTTTCACAGGGTCCTTACTTCTTTCCCTCCCCTCAGTTCGATCGGCATTTTTTATAGGGTCTCCAGAATTCCCGTTATGAGTTTTTCCCCCCCTCCCCCTACCCACTCTTGATGATGAAATCCTGAAGGTTTTTTTTGTGTTCCATAGACACCGATGGCTGCCCACCCGTTCCCTGCCCCCCTCTTTCAGTGGTTTTGCATTACATCCCACCCTGACTTTATGCGTCCGCCGGGCTCTTTTTTTTTTTTTTTTTTCTCCTCTATATTGACTTCACTGCGACCCTCGGCTTCTCTAGTCAAGTTTGTAGTTGAAATGGCCGCGACTTTCTAACGGCACGGACGTGTACCGTTTTCCGCTAATCTTTCCCTTCTCCTTCGATTATTTCAAATTTCTTGTTGAAGCTTCGCTGTCCGTTCTTCCCTCTGAAGAAAGAATAAGCTTCCGGAAGAACCCCTCAGTTTATCTTTTTAACATTCTACCTTCTCGATTATCCTCCCCTCAAATGGAACGTGTCCCCTCCCGTCCTAATCTCTTTTTGTGTCTTTTTTCACATCTGGGAGTTCTACGTCACAGGGAAGCGAGGCTTCCCTTCATAAAGATTGCTATTTTTCCGTTACTTCTACTTCCCCCTCTTTCCTAGCCCCGATAGGATGAGAGCTCCCTTTGCCCGATTGCCCCAATTTCTTTCGCGATCTCCAGCCGTTACTGCCAAAGAGACGATCCCTGAGTGAGATTAGGCCGTAATCCCTCCCTCCTTCCGCGATCCTGTTATCCTTCCCTTCCCCCCCTCCATTTTTTCTGTCTCCCACTTACAGGAGAAAGCTGATCCCATCTGGGTGTCCCATTCGTACCTGCTTTCACCCCCCCCCTAAAGATGCCTCCCTTTCCGCTCAAATGGTTACTTCCGAATTGTACCGTGTGCCGTCTTGAGACGCTGCACCACTGCAGGGTTCCCTATAACTCTTCTTTCCGGAGGATTTTGTTCTTTTCGCCGGTGAGGTGCTTTTCCCCTACCTCCCCCCGAATCTTGCTCTTGACACCTAGAACCCCCACTACGACGTCCTTTTCCTTTCCTTTCTCCCAGCCCGACATTCCCCTCTTCTTTCGAATGTGCCGGTGTGGGGTGGGGGGTGGGTTGTTTACTTATTGGTTTTTTTTTGACGATTCTCCATTCTTCCTCCGTGTTGCTGCTTTATTTTCTTAAGGAATTCTCTCGGCCACCTTTCCGTCTATTTAGTCAAATGAACTCTTTCCCCTATCAGTTTTGTTCTTTGTTCCCTTTTAGATAATTCCCTCTCTCCCGGTATAAAAACTCTGGTCTCCATCCAGCAACTTTAGCTCCCTGCTCCAGCCTTCTGCGGTTTTTCTTCTTGTTGATTACCTCCATCCAGAATAGAATTACCTGGTCTTCATTTTTCCCCGCCCCTTCACCCAAAGGAGGTCTTATTACCTTTTTCCTCTACTAAATTCCATGCATCGCAACCCCCAACTCTTCTTTTAGCCGTTCTCAAGTCTCTGAACTTGCTGGCTTCATTCCTCCCCCCTTCGTGAGAACTGAGCCTCCCTGGTAATATTCATTTTCTTAACTTCTTCTCTTTTCCTCGTACTTTGATCGTCTTTTCCTTGTCTCATGTTCATATGAATTTCTTCCCCGACTTCCGTGATCTCTATGAACCATCTTTCCTGGTAACCCCCCCCCCTGGTGCCTACTCTTTTTCCACTGCGGCGACAGAAATAGCCTTGCTTCTTCTCTTTACGGGCTTTTATGACTTTCGAACCCAATATCTTCATAACCTTTCCCCAACGCGGCTATTCATGCGAGACCCAGTCTGCGCGCAAGGCGTCAATCTCTTTCCCCCTCTATTGCTGCTCATTTGATCGGGAAATACTTGAGCCTGAACTGTCTCATTCTTTTTCCCTTTTCGAGTGGAAGGTAATATCCTTTTCCCGAACCTCGTTGTTTGCTGAGATAGCGCTCCCCCTCTGACCTTACTAAAATATCCTACTCTCCCCTTCCGAGACCTGAGAAAGTCCTTTCTGTCGTATTTACGAGTTCAGTAGGAAAATCTCGTTTGACGATGGCTCTTTGGCTCAATCTTACTTTCTGCTTTGTTCTCTTTTGGATGTCAAGATACATTTTTGGGCGCCTCCTCCGTTCCACTATGGCCCCTTTTCCGACGATGGTGTCGGTCCATTTCCTTTTTTTTTCCCGAACGGGGTTAAAATGCAGATGTTCGACCCCCAGCTTATTAGATTTTTCCCCTCTCATTTACCCCAAAGGGTTCCCGGCCCAAACTACCGAAGTCCTATACGAAGTACGAATTTAGGACAAATGTTCCATCGGACGTCCGTAAGAAGACTGGGGCCCTTTTTCCGCTACCACTGCCGCACAAAGTTTACTCTGTCTTTGCTTCATTCCAAATACTTTCTTCTGTTTTTTTCTTGTCGCTGCCTTTGAAGCGTCGTCTCCCCCGTGAATAGCTAGGTTTTTCCCTGCACGTAGGCTTGCAATCCCCGAAATACGTTTCCCGGTTACTCGTGATTTGCTGGCGATAACAGTCTCACCCTCAGATGGGAGCCTCCTCTACGTATTTTTGAAGACACGCGATGTTGTTCCCTCTCTCTTGACCTTACGATTCCGTTCCGACAACCCTGAACAAGGAATTATCTGCCTCCGGATTCCTCCGATCTATCCACCTTATTTATTCTTCCGACTACTGCCCTCCCCACGACCCATCCGGACAGGCGTTTCCGTTTCGCCAAGCCAAACTGTCATCCCGACCTTCTTAATCCTGCTTTAGGTAAAATTTATCCTTCCCCTCCTCCCCCCCAGGCCCCACAGGACTTCTCGTTTTTTTCGATTCCCCCAGTATTTGTTGTAAGCTGCTACTGGATGGCCATGCCCACTTTCCCTGAAACAAAATACCCCCTTTACGGATATTCGAATATTTTCTGTTTCTTTTTAATGGACCCCCCCCCCCTGCTGCTTAGCTTGAACTTTTTGGCCAAGCACCTGTCTGAAGGATTCCTCGTTGACTCCAAAGGGCTTTTTTTTCCTCCTCGTGAAGTCGAAACCCCCAACTCTTTTCTCTTTAAGCGTCTCCTTACCTTTCAGGGACTCCCCCTTTCTGATGTGGATGACTAAAGGCCTATAGGATCGGTCCTTTCTTAACCGTTCACATAATTCCTTCCCCCCCTCCTCCTACTGCATTGGGAAAGGACTGGCTTAATGTGCAAAGCGAGCATCTCCCCGGATTTTTTTGAGATCCCGGCTTAGCTTGCTTTCTCCCTTTTAGTCTCGTAAGGGATTTCCGTCTTTCCCCTCGTCTTAGGGGCTGCTTCAGTTACCTTTGTCAGGGCGTCATCTTTTGTTCATTTTTTCGACACGTCCCTAATGCTCCTGACATTCCCCCCTTTTTCCTTTTCGGAGTGCCGGTGTGATGGAAGTTGAATGGCGCAACCGTTTTCTAACGAGGTTTTTCTCAGTGGACTCTCTTAGGCCTTCTTCCTCCGTGCCACGCGGCAGCTGACCCACAGTTCCTCGGACTTGGAAATCTCTTCGACTTATCGCCTCTTGATGAGCCTGCGTAATTTTTTTTTTTCCCGGGCGCAATCTCAGAGATTGGTCCTGTTTCGAACTTTCCCTCGATGAGATCCTGGGCTTGCCCTTTCTCCCCAGATGTAGTTTTTTCCTGCACTAGGCTCCGTCGCCCCTTAAGCGATCAATCCGACTCCTTTATTGATCTACATCTGACAACCCCCTGAATTTTCAGAAATTCCCATTCTTTTGGGCCTGGATCCCCCATTCTGAGTTTTCCCCCAGCTGGAAATCTTTTTCTCTCACCCACCCCACCTGCGCTTACCAACCAGCCTGGGGGTTTTCTTCCCAACCGTGAAAAGTGTGACTTTCCCCCCGGGTCCTTATTCCTTCCCCCCATCCTCCTTTTTTTAGAGCTAATCCTTCCCCCCCCCCTTGCAATCAGGGCTGTCTTCCGAAGATCATCCCCCTCTTTTTTCTAAAAGTCAAGCTATCTTTTGATGAAGCTTTTTTGTTTCGCTAGGCTCTTTCGCATCCTCCAGCCTTTTGTTGCTCCATCCTTCCTTTCCATTGGCCCCCCCCCCCCCCTCCCAAACGGGTTCGTCATTTTTTCCGATTTACAAGATTATGCTGACGTCACCTTCGTGATTCTTTTTGCTAAGGGCGCCCGTAATGCCCTTCCCTTCGTATAGATTTTGATTTCATCGTCTTTCTCATTCTACCAGCCGCTGACCGGGTGCACCCCGGAGTTTTGTTCGCTCTCATGGCCCCTACTTCTCCTATTTCAACCTTGCTCTCTTCCCAATAATGTGCAGATGAGACTGTACGCCCCCTGCTAAGTGAGATGCCCTCAGCCCCGCCAGCGTAATAGTAGCACCCTTCTTTTTCCCCCCCCCCCATTACCATCCCTTGCCACACAGGCTTAATCTTGAATCATATAGGCCTTGTCCTTCGTACTTATTGCCCAGAAAGTCTTTTACTGTCCCGACTACCGCGTCAAAAGTTGTCCACCTTTCGGCTTGTTCCTTCTAAGGACCCTCTATTTTTTCTCAATTACGGAATCGAACCCTCCCCTCCCCTAATTTCCCTTAGGATTCGCTGCAGCTGCGTAGCGTTTGCTTCCCAGTTGTTTGACGCTAACCACCCCATGAGTCCCCCCCCCCTCCTTGGGTCCCAAAAGCGCTGCGCTTGATCTGTCCGTAGACCCTAACGAATCCTAGCCCCTTTTTTTCTCCCCTTTATTTTACAAAATCCCTCCGGGAGAATCAATTTGGCCCCTATGACCGAGAACCTAGATGGGGGATACATTTGTCCACCTTTTCGGCACTCCCCCTTTGCTTTCCAACGGTCCATATGAGTTTTACCTTTTGAAGTCAATTCGTCCACAAACCCCCTCCTTTTTCTAGTCAGTAACTTTATCCTCGCAGGATGATAGCCCAACCGATATTTTCGATGTCGGGGGAGTAGTCCCCTTTTACGAGTTATAATGCATTTCAATCCATTTAGAGTAGACAGCGTTCAAGATGCTTGTGGCTACCCCCCCTCAGACTTGTTGGGCTTAGATGTACACGACTATGTGAGACCTTTGTAGTTTTGGAAGTTGCCTCCCCTTCTGCACTTTCTCTGTTCATGGCTTTTGATGCTTTCTCCCTTCCAGAGTCTCCATATTCTTACCCCCAGCCTGATGCCCCTTTTCTTTTCAGAATCGTTCTTCTCGATGTGGTCTTCCTTTCGTGAATGTCCGCCCATATGCCCCTCACAAGCGTGTCTCCAAGAGTCACACTTAAGATCGCCAGCTGTCTTTTTGACCTTCTCTTCTTGTATTGAGAAATGCACCCTCCCCAGTTACTAGAGGGCTTTTTTCTTTCCGACTTTTCCCCTACAGGCCCGACCACCCTTTAATGCTCCCGTTTGTCCCTAGATTAAGCAGGACTCCACAAAAGCGTATGTTTGTCAATTCTTTTTAACGAACACTTCCCTTCACCCCTTTTGGGAGTTTGTCTCGGTAGAACTTTCTGCTCCGAAGGACGATTTGTTGGCATAGCCTGTGATTGTTCCGGTTGGAGCCCCCCTTCTTGTGATTATCTATTTTACATTACCTCTTTTTATCTGAATCTTCACTAAGGATATTAGATTTTGCCCTGCCCCCCAACCCTTTTTTACAGGTTATTCCACCGGGAGCCCTGGACCGAATTCCATCCCATTGAATTCTTTCACCCCCCTGTTTTTTCTAGCCAACAAATAGTGCTAACTTTTCCCTCTCCACAAGAAGTTGCCTTCCCCTAGGACAAGCTCGCCTTTCCTTCCATGAGATTTCCCAGCTTGTCTTCTCCCCCCTGCCCTTGTCTCAATCTACCGACCTGTCCTTTTCCTCTCTTTTGTAGTAGTGTAGGTGGTTTCATTTCACTAGCATTAATCTTTTTCCTTGTTTTTTTTGACTCCGCTTGACCTCCCCCACGTCAGTCCCTCTTTACCTATGTACAGTCCTTCTGTATTTCCCCCGCTTCCTTCCTCTGTCCTGCCCCCACTTCCGTCTTTCCTGCGTTGGGACGCGGCCTGCTACCTTTTCCCCGTCCTTTCTCCCCGCGTGTTGTCGAGTTCTTTCTATTCGGTCTCATCCATTCCCCTTCTCCACTCCTAAGCCATTTCTATAGCGATCTTTTTTGGCCCGTTAAGAATGCTCCTTGGTTTTCCACTCAGATCGATCTCCTGGGGCCATCAAGACTCCCTGTTGTAAAGTGTTCCACCCCAATTCCCGATCTCCGTTGGTTAGATACCGCACCCGTCCAATTGATCCACCCTATCGGCTTTCCGTTCTCCACTCCCCTTGACCTTGCGCCTCCCCCCTTTTTTCTTGCCTTTGGTTGCGGATCACGGCATCACCATCGTTTTTTTTTTTGAAGTAACTCTTTATTGCTGACGTTTTCCTTTCCTTCAAATCCCCTCCTATCTGTAATCCCCCTCTCTCTTTTTTGCGTGATCCATGATTTCGACCCTTTTCTTTCGCTACGTATGTTCTCACCCGCGTTTTTATTCCCGGAAGGCCTTTTCTCTCCCCCCTTCTTCCCAACGCGACAAACCCCTTCCTTCCCCTTTCCCTCTGCTTCCCCTCGGATTACGCCTCTTCCCCTTCTGTTTTCTTGTGGTCACCTTGGGACCCCCCTCCCTCTTCCTTTGTCTCGCATGGCAAAAACCCAAACACCCCCTCCCCAGTCGGTGTTCACTTTTTATCGATCCAGACAGAAAGGCCTTCCCTGCGTCGTCGCAAGCCCCCCCCCCGGCGGACGCCGTTCTTGTGTGCCATGGCATGCAACGTAGTGTCCCTGCTTTTTCAAAAAACATCCTCTTTTCAATGGTTTCTCGTGTTTCGCAGTCTTTCGCTTGCTTTCCGTAGCCAGAATTTTGATCCCCGCAAATGTACATGCTTTTCCTTTTTGTCCTGTTCTTTCCCCGACCAACCACTTTTCTCAGTTTCTTAAACGAAGTACCCTCTGAGTTCGCGGTGGTTTCGCTTTCTTTTATTATGTTCCCCTTGTTTCCTGTTTTTTTCAGAGAGCTTTTCATTTCTGATAGTTCTGTATGACCCCGTCCACCGCTCCAGCCGCCTGTCGCCTTGCCAAGGACTTCGATGGGATCATTTTCTCGCGATTGCCGCCCCCTCCTCCGTTCTGCTTTTCCTCATTCTCCGGTTGTTTGTCCAGCCCCGTTTTTTCCCTATCAATCTTGAACCACCCTTCCGGCGGCGGCTTTTCCTCGGCATCTTTTCCCGCCTTGTTCAGCCAAGACGAAAACGTTCCGCGAGAATGGTTACTTGCCCCCCCTTCCCCCAGGTTCGTTCCCGATCCTGGCATGCCGATGTTTCCGTGGCCTTCCTTTCATCCGGTGAAAAAGTGTTTACCTATGTCAGTGTCCCCCTTATCTTCTTAAATAATTCCCTGGGCACACCTCCCCCCGATCATCTGTGCCTCTTTTGACCCCCTAGATACCTTTGAAGGCCCGTTACCGCTCGCGCCCCCCTTTTCCCTTCGTGGCCCTTCCGCCCGTTTTCATTCTTCCTTTCTCAACAATGGAACATTTCTCCTGCCCCTCTTTTCTATTGACATTTGAAGGGATCTCCCCTCTCGTTTGATGTGGTTCTTAATAGACCCTAAACCCACCCACCTGAGTTAATTCCAATAGTATACGTGGTGATGGTCCCCCTTTTTTTATTGGCGCTCCTAACCACAAAAAAAAAATGCGTTCCCCTTCACTATCCCCCATGGGAGGTTTGTACAACAACTTTCATTTTGAGTACTTCCCTCCTCCCTCGAACCCCCCCCCAAAGTATATTTCTTCCCTTTTCCCCCGAATGTTTTGTATAGTTCCTCATCATGTTTCAGATGCTCCCATTTCATGTTACTCCGGGATCTTTTTTTTTTCTCTTCATTGTTTGTTTTCCTCTAGAGCTTCCCCTTTCTCCCCCCCTTGCTTGCGCCCCCCAAGCTCTCCCTCTTGCCAGAATCCACAGGTATTTTTCCAATTCTTTCTTACGTCCCCCCTGCTTCGTGATCTCCCTCCTCCTATTTCCCAGCCTCGGCTTGCGGCGGAGTTCCGATTATGTTTTTTAGCCTTTCGTGAAACTCCCTCGCGTCCGCACGGTCCCTCAGTTTTCTATAGTTTGAAGGTCGATTCATCCCCCTGAGGGTCACACTAGATGAGCTGCTCTTTGCATTGCCTCCATTGCAGAACCTCCTGCTATATCCCTGGAAAACGATTATTTTCGCCCTATTCCTCCTCTATTTTCCCCCACTGACACCTCCCCCCCCCTTGTGAACTTGTTTCCGCCTTTTTTTTGTTTCGGCTGAACAGATAGGGTCTCCTTTCTGCTCTCCCCTAAAAAGGTGCCTCATCCGGTCCCTCTTCTCCTTTGTCCAGTCATGTATTGAAGCCTTACTATAATTAGGCCACGACCTCCCTCCCCTCCTTGCACTGAGAGTCTCAACTCTTCCTCCTTATCGGCTGATTTTCCGTGCGCAACCCCCTACAGAGTCCCAACTTTCCTTTGCACGATGCCGGGATGTTATGGGTATTTTTCCCCTCTCAACTTCCCGCCCCCTAAGATCTCTTAGAGTAGCCACCCTAAAATCTTTTTTTCTCCTTCCTCAATTCGGCGTCCTTTAAGAGCATTTCTTGGTTGGATTATTCCTACGAGGAAATTCAACCTTTTCTTCCCATCTTCATGGCCTGAACTATTTCCAGGTTCCGTTCGCTGACACCGAAGGTCCTCCTCATTGGAACCCCTGGCCGCTAGACGCGGCCAACTCCCACTCGCTATGGATTTGTTTTTTTCTCGAACCGATTTCTTTTCATTCAGACCCGCCTTTTCCACTCAGGCGTACCAGCATGGAATTTGCCCAATCGTTCGGTCTTTTGTATGAGCAATACTGTTTTACCCCTCCCATCCCGATAATGAACTTTCCCTTTATTGTTAGTTTTCTACCTCAGCGGAGAACATGCTCGTCGGCCGTTCGATGTTCCCTCCTCCCGTAATTCTAGCGCTTAAGCTCTTTTGTTAATAGTATATTCCTCCACCCGCCTCAATCTTTTTTTATTCTTATGTCTCGTTGGTAGTACTTTCCAGCTACCGGGTAAAGATAGCGACCTCAAAAGAGTGAGTCTGAGTACCGATATTACCGCCCCTCAGTCTGTTTTCGACGTATGATCTCCATCCCCCTCCCCTTTCTGACCCGTTACATTTCTTTTTTGATGCTTTCCCTCCCTACGACGGAACACTGGACTTTTTTTTCTAGTCGCGTGCTCGCCCCCGTGAATCCACCACCTCTGTATTCTCCCCCCCCTCCAACCACGTAAGATAAACGTTTCGGCCTGCCTCGTTTTTTTCCTCGGAAGCACTTCGGCGAACCTATCGTTGCCCGCATGGAATGCGTTTCTGTCCAAACCCTGCGGGATCTCCTCGTTTTAAAATCCATTTCTTCAGTTCTCTTCATGCCTGATCTTGGTTTCCACTTCCTTGGTTCACATGAAGTTTCACCGGGGCCCACTGCCCCTACCCCGACCATCGCCTCGAACTGATGGCTTGCCCCCTGTTCGTTTTCGCAAACTTTCGCTCCATCCCCCTCGACCCGGGTCATAACCGCTTCCACATTAGACGCCGTGACTAAGTCCCCGCGCCCCCCTAAAAGCGATGTTCCTTCCCCTTTTCCTCGGCACATTACAACTGCAGACCTTTCTAATGGGTATCTGTTCGTCTTCGAGCTTGTGTCTTTTGTTCCTTCCTTT
>Ga0179593_1353756_pt1 | contig 11757 bp, 10 predicted proteins | sample CZODoug2_1_08_16_FD_185931 | JGI IMG/M metagenome (GOLD analysis project Ga0179593, IMG submission 185931) | Vadose zone soil fungal communities from Angelo Coast Range Reserve, California, USA - CZODoug2_1_08_16fungal (PacBio error correction) | ecosystem: Environmental > Terrestrial > Soil >... | reverse complement strand
AAATTTTTTAGAGATCTTTGCCGATTTCCCCCCAGAACTTACCCCATTCACTTCCCCACTTCCTTCACCTTTTCCTTGACAAACTTGAGACGATGGCAAGCTTTTTTAAGGAAGACCTCTTCTAAATTCTTAAGGTTTCTGATTGCGAGACCCCTGATTTCTTGGTCAAGTAAGAACCTAGTGTTCTTTTTTCCCTTCATCTTTCTTTTTCCCAACCCGCACGCATTCCTGTACTAGACCAAACAACGCTCTCGCTTCTGGTGGAATTTCGATGGTTCTGTGATGCACCCCCCTCGGGGGTATTTAGAATTTTTTTTTTGTTTTCAAGATTTCTTCCACCAACAGTCACAGCTTTCTTCCCTCTCCCATGATAGATTTACTCCATAATTTCTACCTTTTCCCCCCCCCACCAATGGTCAGTCTGAAGGCATTACACCTTCTGACGCATCTCTGAGGTCAGTGAGTTTTGATCTTGTCGTAAGTTTTTTTTTTTTTTTGAAAAAAACATATTTTCCTTTTTTTCCACCAACAGCCTTCAATCATGACCGTCATCTTTAGCAGTCCGGAGTCAGTTGCGAGGTCGATCTTTTAACCCCTTAGTTGAACGGTGTCTTTCCCGCGAATTCGAGTGAAGAGTCGAAGTCGTCCCCCTATAAACTTTATTACCCTTGCGACCTCCCTTTTCTCCTAGTGGCGCTACCCCAGATGGAATGCACCTTCTCCCTTTTTCTTTTAATTTTTAGGGGGGACTTCCAGCCGACCTCTGGCTTGTTTATGTCTCAGAGTAGACAGGCATTTATCTTCCCCAGAAAGCCCCCCCCCCCCCTGACCCACTCTCTTGCCCCTTAGTTCAGTTTGACAAATTTTCGGTTTACCCGGCCATCATTTCCCCCTCTTGTGTCGTGCGCCATTTTAAGCCTATGACAGTGGTCAGGACAGGAGGCCCGCGCACCCTCTCACGTGTTGACACACAACGCACTAGCTAATCTCCCCATTTTTTCCCCCTCTTTTGCAAAGGTTCATGCACAGTCCCTGGACTGTTGTCCTCTACCCTGACGCCACGGCGAACCCTTTTGTTAAGAGGACGTAGTGGATTTTGACTGCCCCTCTCTAATATAATGTTCACTAAAATCCTTTTTTTGCCTCGTTACGGAAGTCACCCTTAAGACGATAATATGGCAAGAGAAACCTCACTCTTCGCTTAGTTATGACTCCTTGTCGACCCGGGGACTGGGTTTTTTACCCCCCCCCCGGTTTGAATAAGTCTTGCTCCTTGCCCTGTCCACTTTCCCAGCAGGCATCGTGGAGAGTCACCCCTCTTTTCACGGACAGGTGCATTTATTCCTTCTCCCTGTTTCCCTGTCGTCTTTTTCTTGCCTGATTTTGCGTTTCGATTCCGCCTTCTCACCCAGCCGATTTCTTCCCGGGCCATCCCTTCTCTTCCCTTCCCAAAACAGGGAGCGTACTTGTTACTCGTCCCACAGCATAGTTCCCCTCCCTGTCAGTCACCGTCAGCTATAAGTATTCCACCCTTTTTCCTCCCCTTCTGTATAAAGAGCTTGTGTCCCCATGAAGCCCTTCGCTTTCCCCTTAAATGTTCTTGGAGACAGTTTTCTCCCACTCGTAATGTTTCCAATCTTCCCCCGATTAACGTCCTTGTGACCGTCCCTGTCTTTAGGACCATTGTAAATAGACACCCCCTCTCCCCGTCCTAATAGAGTCACTTCCCCCCACTTCTCTCCCAATATATGGGCCCCAGATGGCGCCCCCCCCCTCTGATTGGCTGAGATTCTTGGTTTCCCCCACTTTCCTCCTACTAAGTTGTGTTCTCGAGCCATTGTCCCCCACTCGTAGGTAGCAAGTCATTCCCCTTGTAGAAGATCTGACATCGTGTCGGACCGACGTTCCCCCTCCTTGAAGATGCCTCGCAGGCTAGGAGTCTTCTTTCTGGTCTTAACTACTTCGTTCCCCTTGATTAGACGGGGATACACTCCTTTTTTTCCCCCCTCCACGGATGTCAGCTCTCCCCTCCAGGGAGTTTTTGACTTACCCCTGCCTTTTTCACAATACGCAATTCTCCATCCATTTTTAAGGGCGGACGTTCCCCCTCATGATAGCTGGACTTGGTCACAAGTGACTCGTTGCAAACCGATGAGGTTGTTTCCCGCAATACCAAGGCATGCTCCCTTTTTCCCCTTCATCCCCTTGTTTTTTTTGAAAACTGGTGTGTATGACGGGAAGCCCTTCCTTCTTTTATGTAAGCCATCGGGCTTCCCCTGGCACCCCGCCCGTCCTCAACCCCTTCCGTCCCTTTAAACCCCCGCGTAATGGAATTCCTCCCTCTTCTTTTCATTCCAGGATTTCGATTCCCCTTGGAATGCGATTTACGGCCTCCTTCGGGAATTTTCTCACCCTTTTAGTCGTTTTCGCCCCAAAACTTACCTGGTACGTCGTCTTCCTTCCTCTGCCAGTAGACCTTCTTACATCGTGTTTTTCCTCTTCCCATCTTATCCGATTCGTCGATGACATTCCTGTTCCCCCCAAAGTTGAGTTCAAGCATTGCCCCTGTCCTTCTCCCAGTCCTTCAAATGCAAAGCAGTTTTTTTGGATTTCCCCCGTTTAATTTTCTCGGTCGGTCAGGTTATGTACACCCTTCCGTACCGCCTTAAAAGGTCCCCGTCCCCTTCTTTTTCGATGATAGATGCGTTTGGAAACATCGCTTTTCTTCTCCTAGTTAAGCATGGAAATTCCCCACTTTCCTGTTCTTTCGGCACGCCCCTTACTACTTAAGTGGTGAAGTCATCACCTTTATTGTGTTCGTAGAAAAGAACGGACCCTCTTTTCAGGTTTGGGGGGCCCTTATCTAGAGTTTGTTGTCGGCTCCCCTCTTTCTTTGATCGCACATTTCCTCAAAACTTCCAAGTCCCCTTTCGGTTTTTTATAAAACCCATCCTTAACTCACACCCCTAGAAATTGAACTTAGACGTATACAGACTCTCAAAAGCCTTTCCTTGGTTAGCCTTCGAGTGGTCCCGTTTTTGTAGCTGACTTCCCAGTCGGCGGGGAGCCGGATTCTTTTTTCCCTCCCTTCACTTCTTAGCAGATTAAATACCTTCAACGCCAGTCTTCCCCACTGACCGAGCAAAGCGAGGTTTCTGTCCTACCCGATCTTGCGGTCCACTATTGCCGCCGTGGAATACATTTCCTCCGCCCCGGGGGGTTGTGCACCAGCCAGAGACCTAGCGCCCCTCCATCAGCGAAAGAGATATTTCGTCATATCCTCACTGTTGCGGTCACAACTTTTTTTTTCATTTCGCGCAGCGCCTTTTATTTATCTATAATCGCACCCTTTTGGATAAGTTGGCTCATCAATCTTGGGGGGTAACTTTTTTTTGTTTAGCCTCGTCAAACTCCTACGAAGTAGAAGAAAACCACAGGCGTAATTTTTTTCCCCACGTCACATAGACCATCCACTGACGTTACTTTCGCGTTTGGCGTAGTCCAAGTGAATGATGGTGTGGGGATGGAAACACCCACCCACCCCCATACCCCCCCACCAACCCCCCCCCCCCCCCCCCCTTCCACCACACCACCCCCCCCCCCCAACCCCAACCGTTGCAAAATTTTTTCCTTGTTTTTTGTTTTACCACCTTTGGACCAGACCCCGTTAGATTCCCCGGACGATGTCTACGACAGCGACTTCTGACTTCAAAGTTGCCATCGTTCCCCTTTTTTTCGTTCGCTCCCCCAGTTTCAGTGCGTTGTTTTTTTAAGGTGAATGGTTGTCAGGTGATCTGTGTTTTCTTTTTCTGCCCCCCCCACCCTCTCTAGATATCTCTCCTTTTACGGGGCTCCCCGTTTTGTTCGAGCTCCCCGACTCTCGTTTGCAGAACAGCAAACTTCCCCCCATTAACTCACCCCACTTTTCCTGATGCCGTCCTCTCGGCACCTTTCTCCGAGGGACCTTTTTCTGAACCGCTCTCTGCTAGATCAGTTAATGTTTTTCTTAGTTCTATTTGACCATGATTTTAACGGTTGGTCCATACGTCACTTTCTTTCCTTTGGAGGCCCATTTTATACACCCACCCCTCACGTGAACTTAACTTTACCCCTACCAAACAAAGCTTCGCTTTCTTGCGGCCTTGTCCCTATTTTGACTCGTGTGACCCTTCGCCGTTCTCTTTCTCTTTTTCTGCGCCATGGGATCTTTTGAAGCGGGCGACCCCCACCTTTTCCCCCCAGCTTCTTCGCCTTTCCCCCCATTCGTCTGAGACTCCTTTTTCCCCTTCCTATTCCCCAAAACCCAAACTTTTTCCATTCCAGGTCTATCTATGACTGCATCGCATTTACTTTCATCTTCTTGAGAGATATGTACCTCCCTCTGGTTGGACCAAGTCTAATACCCAGTAATACCGGCTGCAAATTGAATGACAGACAAGAAGTTTCAGCAACTGCTCGTGCTGAGGGCTTGGGGGAAGCGTGGAGCTCATGTTGTATTGCAAGATTAATATGTAGTTTTCCCCTAAGTTGTCGCAGCAGTACCCGGCATGTTCAACCATTCCCCGTGATTCCACATATACTGCGCACCCCTTTGTCATAGAGCTCCTATGTAGACCACTCTGGAAGGCCCAGGGTCCTAAGGGTGGAGGTTTACGGCGTGGTGAATACAGTCCAGCAGATTGGTGGGAATTCTGTGTAGCGCGGTAGAAGAACCTTCGCCCGGGATCGCGCAGCCCAGAAACCTTCCCTACCATTTACCCCAACTAGGTTGTGAGCTCGTCCTTCGTTTTCCTCCGCACGCCCTACTTGGGTCTTCCTTCCCCCCTAATGGATCCTTTTCTCCTTTTTTTACGGTTTTTTAACTAGGGACAGTGGCATTGAAAGGTCGGACCTCTTCAAGAGCCCATTCTTCTGAACCCAAAGCATCGCTCATCTCCTCTTCCTCTTTCCCCCTTTGAGGGAGTACGTCTTTTGGAACCTGTACAAATTACTCCCACTTAGAACTTCCAGTGGTTCCCCCTCTTTGCACTTTTTGCAATTCCCCTTTTACTCGGTCGCATCTACTGGTCACATGGTTCTGCCCCGTTTTACTCTCAGTGAAGTCATCGAGTAATTCCCCCCCTCCCCCCGTTTGAAGAGACACTCGATACCGAACTGCTGGTTTGGGTTTCTTTATTTGTTTCAGAGGATTTCCTCAGACTTGCGCCAGGTAATTCTTCCCACCCCAGTATTTTGCCACTAATTTCGCCATTACAGACTGATACCGTTTCTTATTCCCCCACTTCCACGATGACGTTGGCTTCCCCCGCCCGTTTAATGAACTGCAAGGGGTATTTTCCGACCCTACTGAATGATTGTGAAGTCTTAGCAGCTGAGCGGAAGTGATTTTTCTTTCTCGCCGAGTTGTTTTCTTCACGACCTAGTTTCTTGTAGCAAACAACGTTTCCCGTATCTTTTCCTTTCCCCCCCCAGGGCTCCTATGGGAGTTCAAAGCCTACTGTTTCACGTCCCTTCCCCAGTACCCGTTCATCTATCAGTTGGCTTTTTTTTACGACCTTTCTTGTCGTCAATCTCTGCTGGGGCCTGCCATCCGTTCTCTTGAACCTACCATTGGCCTTGCTTCACCAGCATTTCCCGTTTCTTTTAATTTTACAAATCTCTCTCCAAGCCTTGAGGCACCTTAAATGATTTACAGAATCCACCTCCAATCCACTTCATTTTCTAATACTTCTCGTCCATATTTTGCCCCAATGAACCCTTATTTGGACCTCACGATGTTCCCCCGCTACCTCTCTGGCGAGAAGTCCTTGTTTTCTCTTGTGTAAATAATCTATTTCCAATCCTAAGTGTTTTTTTTTGAGATAGATTGAAACCCCATCTCTTTATCTTAACGTAGTAATAGTTGACTTCTTGAGACCACTCCCCGTCGAGATTTGAAAAGACCTTCTATCAAGGCTTCTTGTAGGGGGTCTTTGTTGTTCACTTTAGTTTACCTTGTCTGCAAGGAAAGTTATTGAATCGTTTTAACTTACTCTTCTGAACACCCCAAAACTTCCTACTCAGATCACCGTGATTTTTCCCCGCTCCGGGTCACCTGCAAAAATCAAGCGATTTAGAACAGAAGCATGGCTTATAGCTCAAAACCGTCCCAAGATGAATTTCACGCCAGAAGCCCCTCCGTTCACCCCGAGTCTTCTTTTGGGGCCGGTCCTCCAGGACTGCCCTGTTTTGAACTGTCCCCAGAACGGAAACCTTTTTTGCCGAGGTTAAATACTCTGATTGCCGAGCACATCCCCCCCCGAGGTAGACAGAAGACAAGCTCCCACGGAATTCCATAGCCTACCCATTTAACCCACGTTTAGTCAGCTTTCCCCCCCCCCACATGTCAGTTTCCCTGAATTTGTTGACTAGCACAACCCGCCTGCCCTCATGGAAGACTTCCTTAGGATTTAAGAGGGAAGTCAGAATAGGCATAAGGAGGTCTTTGCACCCCACCCCAAGTCAATGTTCCTTCGCCCCATACGCGCTCGGAATCGCAATTCTGCATCCCCGTTGGTCGCTTCCATCTGCGTCCCTTGTCTCGCGATGACCTTCTTTTTTTCTCCCCCCTGCGCCAACAGGAGTTTAACGACCAGGTCCCCTTATATGCTACCGTCCCTTTAATTAAAAGATTCATCCCTCTTTGCTTCTCCGTGGGGTTATGTTGTAGCTTTCCCCCCCCCCAATCAACAGTCCCCTCCTTGTCCTAGTCCTTTTTTTATTGGTTTTGCTTTCTCTGAGGCGTTTTTTGCCCCACATCCCGCTTTTCCTATGCGCTTGTTAAGTCCTGGAAATGCCACTTTCACTTTTTTTTTCTTCCACGAGTTCCATTCTCCCCCCCCCCCGTGGGTTTCCTCCATCCTTTGGGTTCGCAACTCCTTGCCCCACTCGCGGTTTAGGTTACCTGAAGTTTTTGTTCTTGGTAGGGTCTTGCTTGTACAGTGTTCTTGTCTCAGGTGCGCACCCAGTCCCCGACTCTTCGGAGGGCTACCATCGGGAACAAACCCTTCTACATTGCTTCCACTTCTTGCATCCCAAATTAGTGACGATCCCCCCCCGGTCTTTTCCTTCCCCCCGAGGTTGCTCCCGTTGCCGTGGAAGCGGGACGTTCTCGGCGACTTCTTCCCCTTCATAGTAGCCTCCCCCTTCAAAACGAAGATTCAAAACCGACAGAGAAAAAGAGCCGGGTGCCCGATTGAGGGACGTTTCCCCCCCCGTCTTTTCGCGGTACTAAATTTAGAGAAACTCTCCCTTTTCAAACAGACTTTTTCTTGACCGAGCGACTAAATTTTTTTTTTCATATTCCAGAGCGATTCTCTCGAATTCAGGCGCCTTACACTGTTTGTTGGAATTTTCTTCCCCTGGATTGCCGGAATCTCCTCTAGCAGTTTTGAGACGGGACATCAACGAATCCCGGAGTGACAGTTTTTTGTTAAGCCCGAGGAACAAAGATGCCTGGTTTTTCCCCACCCTTCAAAACAGTACCTTCTTTTGGCCACACACGTCACAAAGAGCCCTTCCCTTTTTCTCGCTCTTTGTTGGCGTCGTTCCTTAAGTTGGCGGTTTTTTAAAGATGCCCAGAAAAACTTTTGAATTTTTCTGATCTGAAAAAAATAGGGCTTTATTTCCTCCCCCCATCGAACCCGGGACGATCTCGAACCTTCTAACCCCACCCCAGATTTGCCAAATCTTAGAACAGTTGCTTTCCCCTCTCCCGTTCAGAGTTTTTCTGCTTTTTTTAATTCTATCTTGTTGTCGAGTGTCATGAAAATCCTTCTCTCTTCCCTCTTTTCTACCCATATCATCCAGGGAGATTTTTTATCGTTTCGTTTGTGTCTATATCGAGCTCTTTCCTAAAAGAAAACAACGATCATTACACCTTTCACCCCACCTACTGAAGTAGAGGTCAAAAAACCAACCAAAAAACCCCACCCACCCCAAAACCAAAACAACCCCCCCCGTTCAACTTGGCCGCCTCTTCCCGATGTGTCCCTTTCTCTAGAGGATCAGCATAGTCAGGGTCTCTCTATAACCACTTTCCCCCCAGGTTGGTTCAATGCTATAGAACCCCGTTTTCTGCATATGGCTCAAAAAGCACGGCCCTGACTTCAAGAGAAACAAAGACGCTAGGCAGGATGGGGAATGCCGCTTCCTTTTTCACGGTTTTGCCCCCGACGTCCCTCTCTCTCTGCTCCCTGTTTCGTTTCCGAGGGCGGAACCCAACCGTTCACGCGTATAGCCAGTCGACCCAACTTCGTCTCTCTTACCACTAGAATGCGCGATGCCACCCCAAACAGTTTCAGTCTACTGATCATTCCTTTTATTCTCTCTTTGAAGATGATTGAGGGCTTTTTTTCTCCCCCTATGGTGAACCCCCCACGTCCCCCTTTACAACGGAGGCATCCTGGAACTGGCTCGTTCCCCATGAACGGCGCTTGAGCTTTGTTTTGGAATCGTCTTTCCGTTTGATTGAAGCTATTGCTAGTCCTCAAGGAAGTATACACAGTCACCAGTACGCCTGACAATCCCCAGTGCTTCACAATGAGATGTTGGTCTTCCCCCCCCTTTTCGCGCGCTTTGCCTAATAGGGACGAACAATGCTTTTTCCATGGTAGCCGTTGTCTTTCGGCCCCCTGGCACAACACAGCCCCTCGCCTTGTCTGGCCGTGGTGAGCCCCGCACTTGGCGGCCCCGCCACCCCCCCCCTCCCCTCGAGCCGTCCAGTCCCTTCACAGAACCGAGCACGTACCACAACGCACTCCTCCCCCCAATCCCCCCCCCCCCCCCCTAGAGTTTCTTATTCCCCCCCCCCAAACGCCTTTTTTTTCAGTAGCACCATTCCCAATTCTACCTTCGCCTTTAGTGGAAACTACTTCTTCATTTGGCACAGTCTTACTGCCCCGCTTCAGCGAGTGGTGCCAAACCTTTTCCTCTTATAATCTACATTCTGAAGGGACCAAGTGTAATTCGGACTTGTGTAGGAATCCCCTTTCCCTCCCCTTGATACCCGGGCTAGGGCACTTTAGTTTATTGTGACGGACTCGTGTAGTCCTCTTCCTGGTAGTGAAACTAATGTTTCGCCCTTCCGTAACGCCCCGAAGTCTGTCCTCTGGAATTTATTTGACCCCAGATGTAACGATTTCCTCTTGGACTGTTTCTCTGACTAGTGAGTAAAGGTTCTTTTTTGTCTCCCAACGCAGGCTACAGGTTCCCCTTCCAGAATGATACAGATTCTTCCCCCTTCCCCAACGATGATCGTTGTCTTATGCGCAAAATCCCTTCCATGAACACCGTTCAGGGGCAGGAGGTTCCCCTCAATTCAGCGCGGGGGGAAATGTTGCCTCCCGTTTAGGTCCAGTGACGTTCCTTTTCGTCCCTTCCTCTTTCTGACTGTCAAGCCTGATGTTCCCCTTAACCACAAAAGTTCACTTCTTTGCCGTGCCCACCCCCTTGAGAAGTCATGGGACTTCCCCTTTTCCCCCCCCACAGTACCCCCCCTGTCAAGTACTGTTCAATTACCCTTTAATATAAGGTGGCCTCTTCCCCCCTTCTTGCACAGGAGAGGATGTTCCCATCCTCAAGTGAGCGCCCTCAACTGTCCGCCTATAATTTGCAGGTTTTAACTTCTTAATGGTAACCACCTCTAAATATAACTTTCCTTGTGCAAATAAATGATAACTACTCTTACCCCAGCCACAGATAACCCAAAGCTCATAATTATAGTAATTGACCATAGCAACACATTATTTACGACCCCGCGTTTCCCTCTCTTGCCTACGGTTTTGCGCTCAGCTTGGACGCCCCCCATAATCCTTTTACTACCCCTTTCCTCCTTTTTTTGTTATAGGATACCCGCGAGGCAGAAGCCCTTTTTGCGGAGAAGCGTTCACCAGGTGACCATCAGGGTGCGAGTTCCCCGATGACGAGAAGGGCTCTGTCTTTTGCTCTTTGTTCTGTTCCTGGTCTTAAATCCCGTTAGTGGCCCCCATTCCATTGAGACGTGATGCTATTTACCCCTTATTTTTTGACCCACCCGAAAGGCTGTCAGCCCAGCTCCCCTTTGGTGGGGTCGTTGCGCGAACGATCCTTTTCCCCCCCCATCGCCTCTTAGAAAGAATATGACTCTCTTTAAAAATTATATTCTTTTCTTGTAACTGACCCCGAGTACGTTGAAACCCTGCTTTAGTGGGTCATGTCCCTCCCAGGAATTGGCCGTTTTTTGACCGTATCCCGCCTTTTGTGAACACTTTGTTTCGAGGCCGAACTGAACTCGGCTTCTTACCAGCAAGAAGTGCGAAGAAAAATCCAACCGCCCCCCCCGGTATCAAAAGGAGAACGAGAACCCCAAGTGCCCAAACCCAAAGAGCGCCGTTCTTTCATAATAACAGGTTCCAGTTTAACAGGTGTTGACCGAAGGCACACGATCGACCTGATGGACTGCTGTTTTTTTACTACGGATCCTTAGAGTCAGGCCCACGTAGTCCTCTCGTTTCAAAACCCGTACCTTTTAGAACTTCATACTCTTCCATGCGGTACATTTTAGTTACATCCTTTTCGCTTCATGATTCGGAGCTTTTTTTCTCCCCAGACAGCCTGGAGGAAAACAGTGCCTTTTCTCTTACAATTCAGGCGATCCCCCCCCCCCCCCCCCCTAGTTACTTTCCCTTTTACCAATCCACGGTTTGCGCTGCGTCCCCGCTTCCTTTCCGTGGCTTCCGGTCGCTTCCCCCCCACCCCCTACAAGTAAGCCCCCCCCCATTGTTCGTCAGTATGGAGATTCTCTCTTCTTTTGTTCCAAAACTTTTCCCGTCTGTCCGCTTCCCTCCGTTAAGCCTGGACCCCTCCCCCATGTAAATGTTCGTAGGCCCCCTCACCGTCCCTCTCCTAGGGTGGACGTCCCGCCCCTTCTTCTTTCTGAGAAACGAAGGAACTTTCCCTTTCGGGGTCTAACAGTATACCCGCTGTTTGCTTGTATTTTTGATTCCACCCCCTTGTTCCTTCTTTTTAGCAGTGACGAGCAACATTTCCCAAGAGGAGGCGGGCATTCAACAAGGCCTTGCCCCCTTTTTTTTACAACCCGGAGAACCATGGCATCTTCCCTTCTACCTCGTCGCAACGCAGTCTCCCGTTTCTCACGTAGAGGTTTTTTCTCCTTTTTCCTTTTTTGGGATGCCACGTTCCTCTAATTTTTCCCCTCCTCCTTTAGGAGCTTCTACCCCCTGAACCGGCAGCGTCCAACCCTCCTTGATTGAAACGCGCAGGGATGTTTTCATCCTGTTCTTTCCTTTTTTGGGGACGCCTTCCCACCCTTTTTGTTTCGGCCTTGGTGTTTAACCCCCCAGGCTGATTAGCTACTTTTCCGCTCGAGAGTACACTAGATATCCCGGCTATGAAATTTGTTGGTCAGCTCGCATATTCCCACATCCTCCTTTAAGAGAATTTTCCTCCGTGCTCGCCAGTTGACTTTTTGTTTACTCCCGAGGCCCCCAGACAGTCCTAGACAAAAGGATAACTGCTGATTGTTTTTTCCCCCATCATAGAAAGGACCAGCAGGTCGCTGAGCGTTGTTGGTCAAGTCTTACATTTCCTTTTTCTTTCCGGTTGAGGATGCCGACAACGGAACTATTGCTCTTTCCCCCCCCTCGGAACAGCAGTCTCTCCCCCCATCCAGCTTCCAACCTTCCCCCACTCCCTGAATCAGATAGTCCGTCCCGATTG
>Ga0179593_1657573_pt1 | contig 11758 bp, 14 predicted proteins | sample CZODoug2_1_08_16_FD_185931 | JGI IMG/M metagenome (GOLD analysis project Ga0179593, IMG submission 185931) | Vadose zone soil fungal communities from Angelo Coast Range Reserve, California, USA - CZODoug2_1_08_16fungal (PacBio error correction) | ecosystem: Environmental > Terrestrial > Soil >... | reverse complement strand
GACCTTGGTATTCCTTGGCCCCTTTTTCCTTTCCCCTTGGGCCACTGCGCTTCCTTTTCACTGCAGGGGTCTTTCCTTTTTTTATGTGGTTATCTTTTCCCCGGTAGTGTCTTTCCCCCCCCTTTCTTTTCGAGTTTTCAACGATTCGATGGCTCCCCCCCCATTCCCAAGGAGACGTGGTCTTTCCCGCACTGCTCACTTGTTTTTCTTTTTTCCGCAGTGGGATGAGATCGTTTTCTTTCCTGATGTAGATGTTTAGCTCGTACGGTCTTTTCTTTTTTTTTTTTTCAGTGATAGGTAGGCGTAAGCTGATTCTTTCCTTTCTTCCGACAAGGTTGATGTTTTTTTTTTTTCTTCCCGCCAAAAGATTTCAATTGGTTTTCTTCCTAATCGGTGCCCAAGCTCCCTTCTTTTTTGAGGTACGGCACCTATTCAATCAAACCCTTTTTTTCTCGTCTGTCCTGAGTTTCTTTTCGCGCTTCTTCCTTCTTTTTTTTTTTTTTTTTTCTGCGGCCGCGGGTTGGGCCTTCTTCTTTTTTCGCAGGAATTTTCGATAATACCGAGAATAGAACCGTCCTTTCTTTTTCCCCCTTTCTCCTTCAGAACAACTCATGCGAACCGCTTTTTTTTCTTTTGTCACATCCCCTTGCCCTTTTTTTCCCGTTCTTTACAATGCTCTGAGGCATGGGGCCAGTCTTTTTTTTGTTTCGAGATCCCCCGTAAATAAGTAGTCTATTCTCTCCCTTTTTTTTTGAGAGAGAGAGAAATACTTATGACCTACTCTTTTTCCCCCCTGCCGCCCCCGCCTCAGAGCGTTTTCTCGCAAGGGGGATGTGCACCTTTTTTTTTTTTTTTCCTTTTGGATGTGAACCGGGTTCTCGCAACTTCTTCCTTCAGAGGTGTCTTGATGCGACTTTTGATTTTGTCTCTCCTTATGCTGGATCTTCCTGCTCGTTCCCTTCCTTCCCCCCCCTCTCCGCAAGACGCCACTGGCCATTCCCTTCCTTCCTTCCTCCTTCCCCTCAATCCTTAAGATGAGCAGACACGGACAAGGTTTTTTTTTTCCTTTTCACCCCCCCTCCAAGTCAGAACGTCGGGCGTTATTGGAGCGGTCCTTTTTTCTCTCCCAAATTCATTGAAATTCTCTCGCAATTCGCAATAAAGAAAACGACACCCCCTCCTTTCCCTCTCCTTTTACAGTAGCATCGCCTTTACTCCTTTCCCCTCCCTTCATAGAAGGAAGCCAGACGCTTTTTCTCATCTACTTGGGTACGCCCGGATGACTCCCTTTCCAGGGGGAACCACTCTCTTTTTGTCTTTTCAATAACCGACACGATCCCCCTTTTTCTTTTGTGGAGTATCGTCCTTCCTGTGAAAACCTTCTCCCTGAATTGAGACCCCCTTCCTGTTTGTACCAAATCCCCCCTTTTTCCCCTGAGAAAAAAGACTCTTTTCCCCTTCAGGAGCAGGCCCTTTCTTTGCAGATCCTCCAAGGCCTCTTCCCAAGGTAGAGATCCCTTTGCCCTTGGGGAACAACGAGAGCTCCTTTTCCCGCAATTCGACCATTATTGCAATAGATACCTTACCGTCCCCATACTTTGTGCGAAACGCCTCCCTCTCTTTTCCCCAGTACGCGGGGTCCTTCCTCCCTTGACATAGGATGATTCTTTTTTTTTTTTCCCCCCCCCCGTATGTCCCTTATCACCCTTTCCCTCCCCCTTTCGATATCAGCTCCAGACCATTCCTCTTTCTTCCTTCCATACGGCGCATCACCAAGTCTTTTTGGTCTTTTTTCTTCAGACCTTCGAGGACCCTTCTCCCCCTTGGTAGATCTTCCAGTCACGAGAATCTCTTTTTCTTTTCCCTTACCGTGACGTTCGGCATTACTCCTTCCTTTTTTCTTCCCTCTTCTTGGAAAAATAGCACGTGTTCTTTTTTTTTCTTCTCCACTTGAAGGACGACAAGATTGATTCACATAAATTACTACTCTGATTGAAACGTGCAAGCCAACACACTTCTTTTCCACCTTCGTTCTTACCTCCAACAACGATACGCCCTACTACCTGCTTTAACGAGTAAGGAAAAAATAGGCAATTTTCCTTGCTTTTCTCCAACTGATGATGGACGCATACCCCAATTACCCGGATACCCCCCTCTTTCTACACTATACGCCATAACGTACTTCCTTTTCTAGTGTAGTAGTCGAAAACGCTTTTTTTCCCTTCAAGTACTCCGGTTTTTTTTCTCTTCATGCGGTTTTCCTCCTCCTCATCTCATTCTTTTCTTTCTGCGTTATAGGTCCCGTCTTTTTTTTTTATTGTGCAGGGACGTCCCTCCCTTTTTTCTCGCTGAAGTTTTTTTTGTTCCGTACTGGGAGAATTCTTTTTTTTTTTAACTTCGTGTTTGAGAAGAATTGACCCCTTTTTTTTTGGTAAGGGTTCAATCTTCTTCCCTTCTCCGAGTAGTCCTTTCTCACTTGCGGGAAGTCAGGTGCTTCCCCTTCCTGAGGTGCTCGGTGTATTTAACGACGAGGTCTCTTTTTCTTCTCCTCCCCGTAAGGAATTTTGATAGACTTCTTCCCTTTCTTTTAATGAGCGACTCCGGGGAAATCTCGGGAGCTCCTCCCCCCCTTCTTTCTGAACCTCCCCCCTGACGTGCGTGGGCTCTTTTTTCTCCTCTGCAGGAATGGAACCTTTCTTTTTTCTTTTTTTTCGGAGTGGGGACTTTTTCTGATAGGGACGCTTCTTTTCGTCACGTCGTCCAAAATCAGTCTATCTTCCCCTTTTTTTTCCTTTCCCCCCCCTTTAAGGTGAAAAAATCGGCTCCTTTTTTCCCTTTTCAGCGCGACGCTGGACGTATCGATCAAGAAGGTCGACTTCTCTCCCTTTTTTTTTTTCCTCCTTTTCCTTTTCCAAGGGAGTGTAAGCTAGTTTGTTCCTCCTCCCCCCTTTTTCTGGATCGGAAAATGATTCTTTTTTTTTTGTTACGTGCCAAAGGGCGTCTTTCGACATTTTCCTTTGCTGTGGTTTAGCCGAAAACATGTAGTTTTTCCCTTTTCTTCTTTCCACGAGGAAGGACAGAGCGATACCCCCCACCCGGATACGTGGTCGTAGTGCCCTCTCTCCTTAGGACGCTCGAGGGTCTTCTTTTTTATTCTTTCGAGTGTAGAGGGAGGACACCAGATCCCTTTCCTTTCTTTGTTCTTCGGCTGCTTGCTTTTTTCCTTTTTGGTCGGAGGAAGAGAGGCGACGGTCTTTTTTTTCTGACAATTTTGATTTGGGATTCGTGGTCCCTTCTTTCCTCCCCCAAAGAGGGAAATGAATTGTTCTCCCTTCCCCCCCCCTTTTCCTTCAGAAAGCCCGACGTTCGTATTCGGTGCTGCTTCTCATCAAAAACTTGTCCTTTTCTTCTTTTTTTTTCCCCCTTATTAAGGTCCTTTTTCTCCCAGAGGCCTTCTCCTTTGTATTGAGGGCGGGTTGGTCCTCTTCGCCACGAGCAGGAAGAGCACGCATTTCCTCATAGAAACTTTTTTTGTTGCTCCATTCGAATAAGACACCTCCCCTGACTCACATTTCGTGGAGGGAAGAATTTTTCCTCCCTCCCCTTTACTCCCCCGCGACCCCCTTCCTTTACCCCTGCTCTGAGCCAGGGGGCAAGTTTTTTTTACGAGAGAAAGAGTGTGCATACGTAGTCTTCTTTCCCCTCGTTGTGTGACCTCCGATATAGGGGGAACTTATTATGTCCTTTCTCTCTTCCCAAATGCATTGAAAAATGAATCAGATGTTTTTCCCTTCCCCTTTTTCCAGGGTGGATCGACCGTGCTTTTTTTTTCTTTTTTTCTCGACAAATCTGTCGTCAGTGAGTGTTCTGATGCTCCTTTCTTCCCTGAGTCCCCCGTTTATAGGGAGATTGTTTCCCTTCCCTTCAACCAGAGAGCAAGACGCCCTTTTTCTTACTCAAGAATTAAGAAACGCGAAACTCTTCTTCACCCTTCCCCCTTCATCTCACCTTCCCTTTTTGGTTGCATTTCCTCTTTCCCACCTTCATCACTTTTAGAAAGGGAGTTCTTGGAGCTCTTTCTTAACGCGAACCCCTTCACTTCCCTTTGGAGGGTCGAACTTCTTTAAGAAAACCCCCCTTGTTTCGGGAAGATGGGGCATCTCTTTGATCGCATACGCCTCCTCTTTTTTCCCCCTCCGGCATCGCCCCTTTCCCTTTTTCCCCCGAAAGACGAACCGAGTCAGCTCTACTCTTTTTTCCTGCCCCCCCGAGGAAATAGACTCTCCCCCTTGGCCCCCCTCCTTTCTGAGCAGGGTTTTGCACTACGACCACCTGCTCCCCTTCCTTTTTTTTTCGTGTGGCGTTCCTTCCTCTATGGAAGGCCTCCTTTTGAAATAGAATTGTCTCCTTTCCCGTTCTTTCATACCCCTTTCCCCCAGCCCAATGCCCTACCCTCCGTCCCTGGTACACTTTTCATGCACGAGTTTCCTCTAATGGGCCTCCAAGGGCCGAGCGCTTCACACTCTCGGAAAGAACGGTCCCACCCCCCCTTTGGGGTGACCCCCCTTTTCTTCCTGAACGAATGAGAACTTCTTGATTTCTGTCAATGCGTCCGCTCTTTCTCCGAATCCGCCGTCTTCCCACTTCACGAGTTGTCCTTCCCTCTTCTCCCATTTTTAAGTTTATTCGTCCTTCTCGCAACACCTTCCTTTCCCTCCCGTGAAGTCCCAATCGCTCCTTTTCTTTTTTCCCAGGACAATTCCTCTTCCCTTATGACCTACTGCAGCATCACCAAGCCCCTTTTTTTCTATTCATCCATTAGAGGAAGTATCTCCTTTCTCTTCTCTATTCCAGTCATCGCTGCCCATTTCCCCTTCCCTTAACGCTGCGTTTGTTTCCCCCTCTAAGAATAGAAAATCTTTTTTTCCCTCCCTGAGTGGAAACTCGCGTGTCCCTCGCTCCCATGCTGTAAGCAATTGCCGTAGACCCTTTCTCTTTCATCATTGCAGGTCAGATTGAACCCCCTTCCCTCCCCCCCCCAATAGGAACGGTTCCCTCTCTATCCCCCCTTCCCAACGTCGCAAGCGCCCTTTTCCCATTCATCCCCGTACGGACACTTTTTTTCTCTTTTAAATGAGGAAGGACTCCCCCCCCCCGTCCCCCGTCTCCGGACCTATCGCCCTTTTTCCCTTTTTGAGCTCTGGCGGTTTTCTTTTTTCCCCCTTTTTCTATCTCTTGTAATCCTTAATAATTTTGTTTCCTCTCTCGCGGTTTAGACAGAACTTTTTCCTCCCTTCTGTTTTCTTCGTAGGTAACGGAGACGTTGGTCTTTCATTGTTTTTTCTTCACTTGGAAGAGGATCTCTCTTTTTCCGCTACGGGAGAATTTTTTTTTTTTCTTTTCCTGACTTTGTAGGGTGAGAACTTTTCCCTCCTATTTGGTTGGCTTGGCCACTTTTTCCCTTTTCTCGCAAGTTATTAAGAGTTAGCATCCGTCTTCTCAAAGTGCGGGAAGAGAAGGGCGGTTTCCCTTTCTTTTCCTCAGCGTGTCTTCCCCTTTTTTTCTTTCCGGAACGCAGCGGTACTTCCCTCTTCTCGAGATTCAGCCGATGATGGAATTTTTCCCTTTTTTCCCTTTCGAATGAAGTCCTCGATTCTTCCGTACAACTCCGCAGGGCGTTGGTTTCTCTCTCCCCAGATGCGGATCTCCCTTGAAGTGGTTTCTTTCGATAGCGATTGGTTTTCTCCCTGTGATAGGGACGTATTCTTTTGTGTTTTGCTCGTCACGCGCCTCCCTCTCCTTCGAGGAATTTTTGCCCCCTAGGAAGGGACCAATCGGCGATGTTCGTTGCGGCGTCTTTTTTAAGAGGCGGACAGTCTCCCCTCCCTTTTTCGCTTCGTTTAATGCAGAGGTTTTTCCGCAAGGAATGGGACAAGTCGTCTTTTTTCCATTGATCGGCTTGGAGGATCGGCCCCTTTTTGACAATGGGCACGCGTTTCTCCCCCGTGGAGGGGAGATTTTTTCTTCTTTTTCTTTGTTCCCCTTTTTTCCCGCAGGGAAAATTTCAGCTTCGACCCCCTACTTTAGATGTTTTCAACTCCCCCCCAGAGGCCGATAATCCCCTCCCCACGGATACGTGGTCTTTCCCCCCCGCATTCACAGTCGGCTTTTCTTTTTCCTCCCCCGTGGATGAGATTTTTCCTCTTTTTCCTCTTTCTTGCTTACCCCAGATGAGTATTTCCCCTTACCGCGGTCGGTCTTTCTCGGCGCTTTTTTTTGTCGGCGTACGCGATTCTTTTTTTCCTCTTTCCCTGACAAGGTTTGTGGTTCTTTGTCGGGATTGCGTCTCCCCCTCCCCCAGATTTAATGCATTTTTTTCGCGTCTTTTCAACGAGAAAAGAAAACGCCCCTCTTTTTTCTGTTCCTTTGATGTCCGGCACCTCTTCCCTTCCCCCACAAACCTGTCCGGGTCGCCTTTTTCTGAGTTTCTTTGCGTTCTACGTCCTTGGGGCTTCTTTTTTCTTTGCGGAGGGACGGCGCCTTTTCTTTCTTCGTGAACGAGAGGACGTGCTTTCTCTCACTTTAGAACCGTCCTTCAGCGTAAATCCAAAGTCTTTTCAGAACCCCCCTCGAAATGCTTTTTTTCTGACGGTGCATTCCTCCCCAGGTCTGAGAAAAGTACCCCATTTTTTCTTCAGGGGGCCAAGGCCTTGGTCTTTTTTTCTGATCTGCAAAGAGTCTTAATTAAGTTCGTTTTTTCTTCTAATTAAGTTGTTGTTGTGGATCGACTTCCAATACTATGAAGCCTTTCTTCCCCACAACTGCCTTGCCTCCTCCTACTCTGTACCGTACTTTCCTTTTTTCTACATGGGGATGTGAACCGTTTCAAGTTCCGCAACTCTTCTTCTTTGTGCTGATTTCTGTTCCTTTTTCCGATGCCTTCCCTTTTCTTTTTATTTCTCGATCTTCTCGTCTAGTTCCATCGCTCAAGGCCCCCCTTCCCCTCCGCCAAGGCCATGCCCCTACTCAGTTAATTACATCTCCCTCTCCCACAAGAAATCCAACCTCAGGAGAAGAACTCCTCTTTTGACAAAGGTTTTTTTTTTCCGATTGTGGACATCATCCTTCCTCCCTTGGGGCGTCTGGATTTTCTTATTCCTTCACAATTCATTGAAATCTTTCTTTTCTTTTTTTTTGGGGGGGGGTTTTTTTTTTGTGCGTGGGGGGTTTTTTTTTTTTTTTTTTTTTGTGGGGGGGGTGTTTTTTTTTTTTTTGAGGGGGGGGTTTGGTTTTTTTTCTTTTTTTTTTTTTGGGGTGGTTGTTTCTTTTTGGTGTTTGTTGTGTTTTTTATTTTCTTTTTTGAGGGTTGTGGGGGTTTTTTTTTTTTTTTGTTCCGGGATCGCAATTCTCCCTCCATAAACCGTCAGGAAGAGCCTTTTCTCTTTTACGCCTCCCCTCTCTACTTCTCGCAAGAAAGAAGCTGTTCCCTTGGTAATCCCATCTGAACTCATCCCCCTTTCTCAGGCATTTCTCTTTTTCCCCACCCTCCTTCGCAGGGATTTTCTCCCTATGACAAAGTATCCGTGGGATGTTTTTTTTTTATCCCTGCATAGGTAAGGTTTTTTACACCACTACGAAATAGAAATTTTTTTTCTCCCCCTTCCGGAGAATAAAAAATCACCCCCTCTTCCCAAAAGACAGGGCCTTTTTCCTCTCGTCCTTTTTCTTTCCAGAAAGAATGGGCCCTGTGTACCCTATAAGCTTCACACCACCCCCTTTTCCCCCTCTTTTCCCATTACTTTCGGGTTTTTCCGTGAGCCTATGGAACGAACTTCCTCCCCCTCTTGAGAGCTACCTTCCCTTTAAATTTTTTTGTAAGCGCGCCTCGAAATCAAATCTTCTCGCGAGCTTGGTCACCGGCGGCGTTTTCCTTCCAGACCTCCATTTTTACTATAGGACTTCTTTTTCTGAGTGAAGCGTCCCCCCCTCCTCGTAACTATAACATTTCCTCCAAGGCTCTCTAAGTTCCTTTCCCTCAATTGGGTCCATACGCAGTCTTTACCTCTTAAGGCCCTTTTTTCCTCCCCCCCTCCGGCGAGTTGTTTTTTTCCTTCGAGTGACGTCATCTCCTCTTCTCCCCTTATTCGCTATTAAAGTCTTTTAATCTCTCTTCCGTCTACCCTTCCTTACCAGAGTGCTCTACACGCCTCTCTTCTTACGTAAAAGATGAGTTTTCCTTTCTCCTCTTTCTCACAATCCCGCCATGCGCGTCCCGACTTTGCATCCTCCTATTTCTTCTATCTTTAATCCCTTGCTCTCTCCGTTGCCAGCCCCCCTTCTTTCTTGTTTTTTTTTCCAATAATACACAGTCGCCCTCCCCCCCAGCATTCCTCCAGTACGGAAAAAAATAGGAATCTTTCTTTATTGCTTGTTCCCCGATACCAGGAAACCAGACCAACTTCTCTTTCCTTTCCCGAAGTTCCAGAGGATTCTGGTCTTCTTTCTCCTCCTCTTAACCTTTTTGCCCCCTCACGGGGGTGTTGTTGAGCTCGTTTTTCTCCAGTCCCGCACAGATCTCATGCTGGTCCTCTTTTCTCTACTCTTTCTTCTCCCTGTTGGTATTTTGTCGGGCATCTTCCAGTCCTTCACTTTTCTTCCTCCCTTTTCAGTTGGTAAGTATACTGGATTTTTGTTGGTTGTAGGCGCGTGGGACTTTGTGGGAGTTCTCACCCTCCCTTTTCGATTTGTTGGATTGGAACTTTTTCAATATGATCCTTCTTGCTATATCACTCTTTTTTTTCTCCCCCCCCTTTTTACTTTTTCTTGAAAACAGGAGGTCCTTTTAGTCTTTCTTCCCGACAGAGGTCTCTTTTCTCTTCCTGAACGAAGAGGTAAGACTTTTTATCTCTCTTTCTTTCAGACGTGAATGATCTCTCCCTTTCCTCTGTCTCTTCCTTCCCCTAAGGTAGTGAACTTCCCTCCCTCCGGCGTGGTGATGCGGCCGTCTCTCCTTCTCTTTACTGTGACGCATTGCCTGTGTCTTGACTCTTTTGATTTCCAAGGTGATAGTTATTGCCCTTTGTTTGCTAGTAAAGAGAATCATTTTTTCCATTCCTATAGTCCATGGTGGATTTCGTTTCTTCTTTCCACCCTCTGACAGTGACCCCCTCTTTTTCTTTTCCTTAGCGCGGACTCTTCTTTCTCTCTTTCCCGTAGCGACTCATCTCCTTGCATTCGTTCATGCTCGCGGTGTGTTCCCCGATCCTTTTTTTTTGAAAAGTTCAGTCGATCGTTTTTGGTTCATTTCTCTTTGAGGGTATGGCCAATGATTCCTTTTTTCACCCCCCTCTGGACTGCGCCTTTACCGTGTTCCTGACCAAGGAGTATTTTTCGGCTTTCTTTTTTTTTCTCGCTGTGGTATAGAACGGAAACTGTTTTATTTTTCCCCCCATTCTATTCAGAGGTTTTAACCGGGCCTTCCTTATTTTTCCCCCTAACTCACAGTGATCCTTTTCTTTCCCCCCCCACCGCCTCTCATTAGGACGATAGAGGGTGCCGCCATTTTTTCCGCTTTAAAGGGCGGAACCCAGATGATTTAGATTTCCCCTTCTTCCTCAGTATGACTGAGTTCTCTTTTTTTTCGGCCCTTCTCCGTTTCTTGCTCTTCAATGAAGGTTGAGTTTTTTATAGTTTTCTGGAGTGCGATCCTCCCCCTCTTTCCTAATTGTTGAGGATACCGTTTTTCCCTTCCTTTCTGAAGTTCGTTCTTCGGTTCTGATTCTTCCCTTTCTCACCCCAAACCTTGTCTATTTTTCTCTTGCTGAGTTCTTCATGCTTTTTTTTTCTTAAGTTTGGGTGTTTGAGCCCTCTTCTCCTCTTGCGTATTGCGGAGCGGGTTTTTTGTCCCTCCTGAAGGAGGCATGCTTTCTCTTCGGAAGTAGAGGGCCATCCCTTTTCGCATCAGAAAACATCACTGGCGAACCTCTTTTTTACGGTGGCAACCGTTTTCCCATCCCTTTTTTTTCCCCAAATCAGATGTCTTCTTCCTTTTTTTTTGACTGCCTTGGTTGAAGGGTGATGAGAAAGAGATTAATAAGTAGGTCTTTTCTCCTTCCTCCGTTGTTGTTGTTCTATGTTTTTATGTCTCTTTCCTCCCCTTTCTCTCGTCACAAGGAAAAAACTGCCTCCTGTCCTTCTATCAGGGGAAAGGAACTTTTTTTCCTTTTTTTCCCTTGTCTTTTCAACGGGGGCACCGTCTCCCCGCACCACTTTTTTTTTTAATGATTACTTTTTGTCTTCCTTTCCCCTTTTGGTCTTCTTGTCTCCTTCATGATCGTTCCCCTCCCGCTCCTCCGCAAGAAGAAACGGCCAGGGCTTGCCCGGACCTTCAAGTAAAGAGAACCTCCACTCAGGCACTCACTTTTTTTGAGGTTGAGGGCCGGTCCTCATCCCTTTCCTTACGAAGTCTGGTTTTTTGGAGCTTGGCAAAGGGAGGAAACGTCCCTCAAATCTTTGGCGGGATCGCAATCGTCTTCCGACCAAAGGTAATGTCCCTCCACTACGTAGCCTTTTTCCGTCCGAAGCACACTTCCCCGGCCTTCTCCCTTTTTCCCTATCCCGACCTCCCCTCTCCTTTCCCATCATCGTGGCGGTCCAGCCGATGATAAGTCGACTCTTCCCCCCACTGTTCCCCCCTTCGATCGTCTATGCGCAGGGCGGTTTACGAAAACCTGTGGGGAGTTAGGCTTGGTGGTATAGCATCTGTTCCGGTGAAACAATGGGCCGTGTATTAGCCCCCGGGATCTAGACGTTATGGTACTGTCGTATGACACCCGGTCTGTCGATCATTTTCTAGTGTTGTTCCCTGAGCTCGTACTATCTATGTGTTTGGACACACTCGCTTTGGTTACGGCTTTCCTCCCACCACCAAAGAAATATGTTTCCGTTACGCCAGATCTCTGGTGAGGCGCAGAGCCTACGATTATTCTAGGTTGTCACGTTTTTAGGCCCGCGTTTGACAGACCTCTGTCTGCTCGGCCCGATCAGCGTTACCCCAACGTTGAACGACTGGTACACTAGGAATGTCGGTGGTCCCCCTGATCCGAATTGCCTTCGTGATCTCTACCTTCCGCGTCTAAAGAGTCGCCTGGAGCCTTCCCCTCAACCTCTCCGAGGGGGTACTTTTCCCGGTAAGCGAACGCCCCCCCTGGAATATAGTCCGTTTTTTTTTTTTTTTTTTCTTTCTTTGAAGTCTCATTCAAGTTTCCTCCTCCACCGTGAAAGGGCCCAAATCTCTCTTCCGCTTACAGTCACAAGCAAATGGTTTCACATTCCGAATGTTAATCTCTCGGCACGCATCACAAGCCAGTGGAGTGTCGTGTCAGACTTCTCGTTAGTCCTAGAAAGAGATTTCCGTCTTTAGGTAGTTGCTGAATCTTAAGTTCCTTACGGGGCGAGTTCCTTTCTTCTACCTCCTACTTTAAAAACGCTGATGGACCTCCTTTAGACCCGCCCTGCGAGTAACGCATTTTTACTCTTCCAGATTTATATTGCTCTCCCTCCTTTTTCTGATCAGCTGAACCCGTCCAACAAATCGAAGGTTTTTCCATTCCTCCACTCATAACAATGGCTTTTCCCTTCTCCTGAACCTAGGCAGCTTTCTTTATTACAATGATGATGGACGTCCCCCCCCTTCACTCTTTTTTCCGTGACTATCGAAATCACTCTTCCCCCTCTTTTTTTTCTTTCTTTCAAACTC
>Ga0179593_1559634_pt1 | contig 11758 bp, 12 predicted proteins | sample CZODoug2_1_08_16_FD_185931 | JGI IMG/M metagenome (GOLD analysis project Ga0179593, IMG submission 185931) | Vadose zone soil fungal communities from Angelo Coast Range Reserve, California, USA - CZODoug2_1_08_16fungal (PacBio error correction) | ecosystem: Environmental > Terrestrial > Soil >... | reverse complement strand
AGGCAGTACATGCCGTCGTGTTATGGAGCGAATCTTATCCTCAGAGTGTCGAAAGGCGCCTCTGAAGGTGCGTTCCACCTCGTTTCCTTTTTACCCTGGCCTTCGCCAACTCTCGTCATTCCCAATTCGTCATTTTCTGATCTATCCGCTTGGCTTTGGGGGTCTCCGTTTTTGCCCTTATTTATCGGGCTCGTCCTCGCGACGTTCCCCCTCCCCCACAGACAGGCTTTTAGGACCCTGGTTGTTTTGATCTTTTCCTAGGCCCGCGGCCTTACTCGCCGTTCATTAGCGTCCTCTTCCGGTGGTGGCGCTCGTGCCCGCATTGTTCTTGGGCGCTTTTTGGTGAGTTTCAGTCATTATTCTCGCCCCCTTGTTGGAGACACTCGGAAGCATGTTTTTTTCCGCCTCTCTTCCCTGCACTTTCCCCTCCTTCTTGTGGTACGAGGTGCCGGCTCTGCGCTTCATTGATGGATCGATAGTTTCCTTCACCGGGTGCTCGTTCTTCTTCGTGCGATATTGCTCAGAGCAGCCCTCCTCGTTTTTTTTATGCGCATGCTTTGCTCTTACCATATCTCCCTTCCCATTCTTCGTCTCTCTTTTTTGCAACCTGGTTTGCTATATCCTCCTTTCGTCGGGCTTCTGCTCTTCGGGGCTTGTGTCTTTTGCTCTTCACGACACTTGTCCTCCCTGTGACGCCGGTTATCCAGGGACAAGATTCTCTTTTGGTCTTTTTTTTTAGCTTAGGTTCCTCGTTTCATGTTAATCATGGCCCACCGCTAGTTTGTGCTCCTTGAGGCCTTCCGCCCACGCAGATGCTCACGCTGGGTGGTACGTTGGAGTTTTCAGGCGAGCATTTTTTCCGTTTTGTCGCTATTCCCCCCTTCCACCCCTTTCCTTTTTCTCCCCCGTCTCATCCATCTGCGTCATGGTTGTGAAGTCACGGTTTTTCTCTTTTTGCCGCTGGCTTTCCTAAGGGAACGTGGGCGCAGCCTTTTCTTTCGCGGTCGACCCTTCCCTGGCTGGCTCTTTCTCCCTTATAAGTTGCGTCTTGCCATGGCCTTGCGCCGCCGCTCTTTGCTGGTAAAGATTGTTCCTATGTGCCCCGTGATCAGACTCGTGACAGCACCGTTCCCCCCACGCAAGGGTTTTCTCCTCCTTGTCACGTCCCTTTCCTCTCGGATTCGTGAGAGGGTATGCTGGTGGGTTAAGGTAGTCCCGTTTGGGGTTCAGCACCCTGAGTGGGGCTTTTCTTCTGATTCGCGCGGGTTTCCTTTTTTTCCTTCTATAATACACTTTCAGGACCCTTCCCAATCACGTTTCGATCTTCGTTGTTTCCCGACCGCGACTTGGCAACGTCCCGCGGGGGCATTTTTGAACGTGGTTCCCGCGAAAATTCCCAATGCAGGCATCCGTAGTAGAACCAGTGGTTTTGATACATCGGCGCCGTTTCTCGGCGACTGTTTATGCCGACTCCCTTCCACCTTGTTAGTCAGACCCGGTCAGATTCTCAGGCCCCCTTTTGTTAGCTGCCATTAGCAATTAGGACACATCGGGCGTCATGGCCCCCGCCCATCCGCCAAACCTTGAAGGGAAACTCCTTAATCTTGACGTCCCTTTATTGGTGACTTTGCGACCCCGTTTGCGAGAGAATATAGACCATTGCTCGTCGTTTGACCTCACTTCATGTGCTTTCCCCCCCCGATCTCCGGAGACCCCATCTCAGTCCCGTCGCATTTCCGGATTATCTCGCTTTGAGCCCTGACCATTTTTTTCATGTGGATTCTTTTTCTTTTTCCTCTCTCTTTCGCGCGAAAAGTTTGTTAGCCTGACGCTCGATTCTTCCTTTTTCTCGTGGACGCTGCCCTCTCAATCGTCATCAAAGTCTAGTATCGAATCTGACCTCTACCGACCCATCTTCGCGCCCTTTTCCCCCCTTACCCAAATCTCCCGGATTCCTTTTCTCCCATCAGAGGTGATTCGTGGATATAGTCTTCAGACCCCTTTTAGCATATGGGGTTCCCCCCGCCGTTTTGTGGTTAATCCTTCGTCGCTTGTCTTTTTCGTCTTGTTTTCCATCTTTCTCCCCCTTTCTCGGGTTGAGGGTCTCCCATGGAATTGTCGCACAGCATTCTGGTTGCGTTGGGTTCCTGCTGCCGAGGGACTCGAGCTCTATTCATCGATGATTTTTGGGTCTTGGGTGCTCTTGCCTTCTTTTTGCATTTTTTCCCCCTTCCTTTCGACTTCCTCTCCTCCGTCCAAAGGAGTTACCCGAGACCACGACATTTTCGTTAGCGCCGTATTCCTTCTTGCGGTCGGCGCTGATGAAAGCAATTTGTTTAGGCTCGCGCGTCTAGAAAGCCTATAATCCTCCTCCTGGTCTTTTCTGAGGCGTTCTTTCCCTCTTCCCTCAAAACTTTTTTTCTCTCTCCGCCGACCGCTACGAGTCGGCGCAAATAGGTCATGTATCTTTTTTTGGTTAACCTCCGTTGCCCTCAGTTTCGGTTTGAACCTTGAAACAAGGCCCATCTTTTAAAGAGGCACCCGCCGTTAAACCTCTCTTCTTCGCTCCACCCTTTTTCCCCCCTACGGACCCGACGACCTGCTGTAGGAATTCTATGGGCAGCGGACCCGCAACTCTCCGATGGACTTATTTCCCTCTTCCACCAGACCTCCAACAGCGAGACCGTCATGAACGGCGACCCAGACCCTTTGTCCCTCGTCTTCCTCCCCCTACTTCTTTTTTGGATGCGATCTGATCCGGGCGATTTGGTATCGACATCTTGCCGTCCGATTGATGCCTCGGGAGAGGGTCCGCCTCGAGGACTTGATATTGCCAGTCTCGCCGCTTCGCATTGTCTATGCATGGAAGAGGACTCGTTTTCCCTGTCTATCCCCTCTGACCCCCAACCTATTCCCTCCATGCAAGTGGTAATCACGCGAGATTCCCTTACGTTCCGCCCTGCTATGTTCATGCCGGCTTCGCTCTTTGTTTTTTTTGGGGGTTTGGTGTCCAGCCCTTTTTTCGGACCGAGCTCCCATGTTGAGGATGCAGCTCGCCCTTGGGTTCGCAAGTCAACTCCACCAACGTCGTTCCCCTTTTCCATATGCCTCATTCCTTGAGGCTTCTTTCCCCCCCACCTTTTTTAGCCAACTTGTTTCCGTCGAATAGATGCCCGTGCACGTTCTTCCCCTTCTTTTTTTTTCCCGCCCCCCCTTTTTTTGTGCCTTCTGTCTTCGATGCGTTCTCAGGCCATGTCGCGGATGGTTCCCCCTCGGTCTCCGTTTGGTTCCTGTCGACGTGCCTGCAATGTTCCGCCTCCTCTTCTTGCCCGTTTTTCCTTTCCCACAATTGCTGAAGTCTGTCAACAAACGAAGACCGAGCGTGATTGTTCCCTCGAACTTTTCTTTTAGATACTGACTACAGGCAAACCCTCGCGATTCCCCCCCTCGTACCATACCCCACCCAGTGCCCAACACACCCTCTTCTCTGAGTTAGCACGGCGCCCCGCTGCCTGTTAAGCGTCCTGGAGTGGGGCGCGGGCTTGCATATTCTGATTCCACGGGAACCGACCTCTCACATCCCCCGTATCGCGGCGGCGCACCCTTAAATTGCAAAGCATCCCTTTCTTGTTTCTTCCGAGGTTCCTTCCCCCTCCGTCGTCTGCCGGCGCCAACGGTTCCCAATCGCTTGCGCCCCGTCCAAAGCGGTTTTCCACCTTCTAGCTGATAACACCGCCCCTTGTCGAGATGAGGAGCGCGACTTTTGAGAAGGTTCTCTCCCCCCAGCCGCAACTTTCCCCCCGGGTCACTCCTTCCCCCTTTCCAAAGTAACCCGGAGGGGTCCCCTCTTAGCATCGCGGCCCTGCCCTCTCAAAGTCGCGCATTGTCTGGTGGGCCAAGTATCCCAAATACTTTCTCCCGCTTGCCACCGCACGACCCCCACACCCTTTCTTGAGTCGTCACGGATGACGCAAAAGGTGTATTTCAAATGAGCACAAGCCCGGCCGTCTCAGAAGCGCCGAAAGGAGGATATAGCCACCTTGCGAAGCGGAATCCCTTCCTCAGGGTTTTTCCTATATGTGGACGAGAAAACAGCGATAGCCACACCCGGAGGGCGGCGTCTGCTCCTCTCCACGACGAGCCCTGAGACTCCGGTGACCGGCGACGATCGAATCCTTCCCATGAAAGCGCATAGCTTTTCCACCCCCCATTCTTTTTCTTACTGCCCCTTCCTCTCGGATTTTCTCCCAAGCGTAAGCCTAGGCGACCCTTTTCAATAATGACTGTTCCCAAGCGCAGAAGCCCGTCAACCGGGAGGGCACATAGACTTCCGTCCACCCACGAAAGCAGGTCTTTTCCTGCTCGGCATGCCTAGCGTTGTTCTCCCAGTTCCAACAGGTACCTGAGACCAGCTCGCGGTTGCGCCCCGGCGGCCCCATGCAAGTCAGACTCTGACTTCGGCAACGCGGGCAACAAAACGGAGACCCTAACAAAGGCGGGACCGCCGTGTATGCTCTTCCGGACCTAGATAGTTGTCGCTTTCCCATTTGATCAAAAGGTCGCGGTGCGGCACGCTCAGCTCCGCGCCTGTGGAGCCTAAGGCTTGCAGCGTCATCCATCTAGTCGTCGTCGTCTTTTTTTTAGGGCCGCTCCTCTTTTTTTTCCCTTTCTCTTTTTTTCGAGACTCGAGGGCGGCATTCCCGGGCATTGTCCGACGACGCCTATCCGATGTTGATGGCCCCGAGTCGTCCGCTATCGCTGAGTTCGACGCTGAGTAAAGGTTGATTGGACGCCACTTTTATTGTGCTCCTTTCCTTGCTTTCTTTCCTTTCCCATTTGCAAATCGTCCATTCTCTCCCCGCGTCTATTCGCCTTTTCGTGTCCGTTTTTTTTTTCGGTTGGCTCGAAGTCTGACTGTTACCAAATTGCCGGCCAGTTCGGTCCTCAACCTCCGATTTTTTCCCTTTTGGGCGACCTGCTGATCCCCGGAAACGGCCTGCGCGGCCTTCTCGCCTCTCCCAAGTCCTGGCGTTTTTTGCAGTTGTCTAGTGAAAGCATACGGTTTGGCTTTGCTGGTGTCTTTTCGGGGAACCCTTCTTTTGAGCTTTTTTTTTATCTCGGACGCATTGACCTTCCGCCTCGGCTTCGGTTACTGAAAGGATTCTCATCTGGTTTTTGAGTGTCAGGTTTCTTGCGCTTTCATTGCTTCGATCTTCCGTAGCCGGTCTTTTTTTCCCGTTCTTCAGCCTTACCTTCTTTGAGGGTGCTTGTCGCGTTCCAAATGCCGCGCCACCTTCTCGTGTCTTGTTCGGCCGGCCATCTTTCGTTTGGATATTATCCTTTGCTTTGCTATAGCCGGGTCTTGTTGCTTGGTCCTTTGCTCTTCACGTCCCCCTCTTTCCAGTTTCTTATCCTTTACAGATCTTTTTGGAGTGCCCAGAGGAGGTCTTTTTATGAATGGTCCCACGCTTCTTTTTAGCTTTTGCCCACGTTGCCCGCGATGATAGCCGCCCCGGCCGGTTTTTTCTTGGAAAGTATGTTGGCGTAGCATTCTTTTTCTTTGCGATGATCCGAGAAGCTCCGGTATCACCATCTATCCCCCCCCCCCTACCATGCGGGATCAGAGAGACGGTGCGACCCTCTTTGCAGCGCTTCCCCCCCCCGATTTGATTCCCGGACTTCCCCTCTGATTACCCGCCTCGGTTGCGCTCTATGCACCTTAGAAGGCTTTTTTTTGTCCCCTTTTATTTCGCTGCTGCTACCGGGCTAAAGGGATTGGCGGTTCCCCTTCATCGGATCAGAATTTTGCCGCCCCCTAGCCATGGTTTTCTGACGCTCTTTCCTCCCCCCCCTTGAAACCTAGCGCAGAGCGGATTCGAGAGGGTAGTGGGTGTTAAGGGAGTTTTGTGACTCTTTTGGTTGACGGGAGGGGTTCGATCCGGTTTTTTTTTAAGGCAGTGGGCTCTATCTCCAACCTGGGTCAATCTTCTGTATCGTCTTGACCCATAGCCTTTTGTACAGTTTCCCCCTTCCGTCGAGGGGCCACTTGGGACCCGTTTTCCGCACGGCGGCATGTCAATCCGGTCCTCCGAGGAAAGTCTCACTTTTTGCCCTTTCCCCTAGGCGCGATATCGGCGAAAAGTTTTCATCGACCGGCAGCGCCTAAGGAACCCCCCTTTGAACGTCCAGCGGACTCTTGACGGCACGTGGGTCCCCTCCCCATTCCGCGGACGAAACCGTAAAGGACGCCTCCCCCCCTTCCTTTTCTCTACTTATGATACGTTGGGGGCATTGGTTTCTTCAAAGAGGTTTGGCTCTCCTTTCTTTTCAACATTGCTTCCGTATCCCCGGCCTCCTTCCGCCACCCCCCTTGCAACCGCAAGACCCGGACCCCGCTCTCAGGCTTTCTGACCACGGCTGCTGAATCTTCGTGCGACTACCACTGGCATGGAGTCTTCCTGGTTGCGAAGTCTCGTTTCCGCGCGAAAAATTTGTCTTAGTCCCTTTCGATTCGATCATGCCTTCCGAAGCGGTCCCTTTCCAAGTCTCATCGCATCGGGCTTGACCCACCTCCGCTGATTAAGACTACAACATAGGGACCCGGCTCCCTTCGATACACTTGCCCTGGAGGTTCATTCCGAGCCTGATTTGTTATTCTAGTAGGCAGCCAAGGGAGCCTTTTGGTAACGGGGTCAAGTTCTTGATTTTTTCTTTGGTGGGGCAGACTTTTAGTCCATCGCTTTTCTAGTTTTTGAGGGTCGCTTCCCTTCTGTAAAATTTTTTCATGTCGGTGGTGGTTTCCTTTTTTTGTCCCTCTTCCCTCTTCAGCTCTGATTTTTCGGATTGAGGTGACTCTTTTGATCTTTTTGGAATTTTTCCCTTCCTATTCCCGAAGCGACGACGCGAGTTAACCGATACCCGATCATGCCTCCCTTTTCCTTTCCGCTCAGACGCCCCAGTTGTGAGGCCAGCGCCTCCGAGATCTCTCTTTCGCTCCGTTGTTGTTTGTTGTCTCCTTGGCGCTCGGCGAGGCCTCAACTTTCAGAGCCGACCGACGCTACGAGTCCGGTCCAACGAGCCTTCTTTCGAGGTTTCACTCCTTCGTTCGTGCTTTCCTGAAAACGGCAAGCGATCAAGAGGCCCCGAAGCCGCCCCCCCCAAATAGATTCTTTCTTTTTTCGCTCCACCTCCGCCTTTTCGCAACCCAAACGGCGAAACCCGAAGCCTTTATGTAGAGACTTTGGCAGCTCCCCGCACCGTCTTTACTTACCCTCCTTGTCACAACCCAAGCTCCCCTATAAAGCTATTCCCGATTACCGACCTGTCGCGACCCATATGCTCACCGTTTTCTGCACCGAGAATGGAAGCCGCTTGTGACTGCTCACCCATTCCTTTTTTTTGGTAATTCTCTCCCTTTTGAGCTCTTGCGGAGATGGGTTCAAGCCCGCGATACGAGACTTGATGGTCCCGCCTCTTTTTCGCCCCTTTCCATTTTATATGCTGGAGCCCTCGCAATGAAGCGGCCTGGGCTATTTTCCTTTTTCCCCGCGCTGAACGCCTTTTCGAACCCTTCTCCATGATTTTTTCCCGTAGATCAGAACCTGCCAAGGTCATGTACCGGCGCCGAGATGTTCTTGCGGCTTTTTGTGCTGCCTCCCATTGTTAGACTTGCTTGCCGACGATTTCTCTCTCCCTTTCCACGCTTGGGGTGAGCACATGTCAACCCTGCCACCAACGTCTATTGCCTTCCTTCCTGGTCTTCTGAGGCTTTATAGCCAAGGTCGCCTATTGTGCCAAAGTCTAATGGAGCTCTTCCACGTTTCCTACAATTACACGGCCGTCACCAATTTCTGGGTGAAGTAAGTGTCCCGCTCTTAATTCGCCCCCTTCCTTATCCGCCGTTTTCCCCGTTTTTGATGTAGACGTCTCTGAATTCTTGAATTGCTTCGCGGCACTTTCCCAGGCCCGCAGGACGTTGCCAATGTTGATGTTCGTCGCGTTCCAAATCCTCTCCCTGCGTGATTGTCCCTCTCCCCCTTTTCTTGATCAGAGGGCCCACTGCCTTTCCAACCGAGCGATTCTAAACCAACCAGGTTCTTCCCCCACACGGTGCCCCCTAACACAACATCTACCCCTCGACTTCCTCCCTCTTTTTTTTCATATGCAGGGCGCGTGTCTCGGTCGGCGCCGTGCTCAGCCCCCTGGCTTTTGCTCCTTTTCTGCACAATTTCTAATGTTTGGAAGTGAAACCGCCAATACTTTATGCGGTACGCGGCCCCAAGCCTTTTCCCCTTTCCCTTCATCCCCTTTTTCCTTTTTCGGAGCCCGAGGAGAGTGTCATCAGCGTTTCAATGCCGGGCGCCACGGTCCGCTCGCTTGATCCGGGCTCTCCGGTTACGTCCGGTGCGGCAACCCGCATGGACTCTATGGAGTAGCGCGCCTTTTTTCTTGCCCTTTTCTCCCTAATTCACTAACCCCTCTCTGGTGATAGCGCCCCCCGGCCAAACCACCCGGCAGGTGGCGGTATCGGCGAGACGCCAAGCTTCCCGCCCGGTTTACCTTTCCCAATTTCCTCTTTCAAGACCCGAAAACCAGGCTCGCTGACTTGACCTTTTGCTTCTCCAACGGATGAAAGAAAAGGTGTCGTGACGAGTTTACTTCCAAGCAACCCCTTTTTGATCTCCTCCTCCCCTTTTGATAATCCCCCCCTTTCGGCCTCTTCCGGCTTTTCACGAGGAAGGGTTTGCGCGGCGATATGTCACGCGCAAGCATCCTAGCCCGCAACTCAGAGGAGGGCGAGCTCCAGATCGGAAACTCCTCGAACTCTCCCCCTTTTTTGTGTCCCCCTCTTTCCTCTCCTCCCGCAATGACAGGAGGAATAGCAGGGCACCTCTACCACCCGTATTTTATCCTCATGTCCATTCCGGACTCTTGAGGAGGCGCCCCCCTTCGATCTTCTCCAGGCCTTCCCACCCCCCACCTTTATGACAAGATCCCCCTTAGCCACCGCATCCAACTCTTCAAATAGACGGAGCCCCCCACTGCCAGCGGCGCTAATTTTCCTCCGGCGATATCGCGCCCCGACCTTTTCCCCCACCAGGGGTCAGACCACAGTGACTGCGGTTGCGGACCCCTAAGGCGGGCATTCTTCCAGTCAGATCCCCCCTCTCCGAGAACGCGGGCCTGAGACAACCAGTGTCTTCTTCTTTTATTCCCTTCTAATTCAAATGAACGAGAGTGGCCGCGTCCCTCTCCACAGTTTGCGGCAACCTGACACTAGCTTCCGCAGCTTTAGACCCCTCCCGGCTTTTTATCTCCTTTCCCTCTTCCTGCATAGTAGTCGTCGTTCCAAGGCCGGCCTGCCTCATCGATCCTCTTTGCTCCTTGTTGTTGTTTCCGACGGGGCGGCAGGCCCGCTTGACGCGGACGACTATTGCTTCTTATTCGAGAACTTCCCCGTTTCTTTTTTTTCCCGTAACTTTTTAACTCTCGTAGCTGAAGTTGCGTTGCTTTTCACGAGTACAGAACTGGAATAGACACCCTAGTCACTTGCGAAATTCGTCCTTCTCTACCGCGCTCTATTCTTCTGTCGTTGGTTTCCCTTTTCTCCGGTGCCTAAGTTCTTCTCGAACACCTCTTGCCGTCTTTTTAGCCCCACGCAGTTCAGGCTGCTCTCAGGACCACCTGTTCCTTGCTGTCGGTTTTGCTTTTCTTCTCTTCTCTGAAGGGCAGTTTTCGTCGTCCGTCTATGTGCCCTTAGGTGGGGCGCTTCTGCTGGGCTGTCACAGTCATTATTGTCGTTTTTGCTCGTATCGTTTTTTGAGCTCAACTCTGAGCCGACCGGCAAGGATGGGTTTTTCGCGGTAGGATCATGCCGATTCTACCTTCTCAGAAACAAACTCTCTTCCCTCGTCTGTCTTCTTTCTCTTCTTTCCCTCTCTTTTCTTTTAAGCCTCCCTCCTCAGGCCCCCTTGCGGCTATAGTGATTTTTTACCAAATATTCGGCCTTCCACCCGTAATCCGTGATGAGGAAGGACAGGGCCGCTCCCCTTGTTGTCATATTTGGAGTCGGCTTCCTCTCATTCTTATCCCCTTGTGCTGGATTCCATTCACTTTTTCCTCTTCCCCTTTTCTACAGCAAATGACATTGGCCTGTTTGGTAGGATTGGTTGCATCCGTCCCCTCGGTATTTCTTCTTGGTCCACCGCTCGTGCTCCGTACGACTTTTTGATCCTATTGCTCCCCTCCCCCCCCTCTTGGGTGGTACTTTTGGACCGTTTATCAGCACACCTACTTTTCCGTTGGGCGGTCAGCCACCGTTTTTTTTTTTTCCTATCTCCATCGCGTCGTACATGAGGGTTCAGAGAGACGGTGAAGACCCCTTGACTCCTAGTCCCTCCGGGGACCGTGGTAATTTGAATTTCGACGACGATGATGACCTCGTCCTTGATCTAGGCACCATTTCCTTTGGGATTTTTCATTTCTTCTTTTCCCGAGACTGGCTAAAGGATTGGAGGTTAGGAAAATATTCTCTCTGTGCATCCTTCCCCCCATCAGCTTCCCTCTCCCATTTCTGCCCCGGCCTGAGCAAGCGCAACGTTCATAGCGGACGCGAGGGTTTTCCAGAAGTGGTGTTTCTTGCCCGGGTGGTTACTCTGGTTGGGGTATGGTATGAGGGTGACGGTTTTTGTGTCCGGCAGGCCTATCTCCCACTTTCAGGCGTGCCCCGATGTAGATTTTTCGGGTGACTCGACGTTCCCCCGCAACTTCCGTGTATCGTTTTTTCCTTACGGCGGCATCAAAATGCAGGCATACGGTGTTCGCGTCGCACCCCTTTCCCCTCCCTCGATACGGCGACATTTCTCTTTACCTGCTTAGCCACTCCCCCTTTGGTGATTCGCATTGGCTCGTCCCCCCCCTTAGGTAATCTTTAGCAACCTTGGCACCACAATTTCGGCCCTCCGCGATACGGCCATGCCCAAATAAGGCCTTTTTTTGCCCTTGACCGCCGTTTTCATCCCTGCCAAGAGGGTTGCTTTCCCTCCCTCAAATTGCTTCGTCTGCGGCAGCAGTTCCAGTGTGATGCCCCCATTTCTCCCACATCCCTGCGTTAAAATCTTGGCGGCAGTCTCAAATACGTTGCTTTTTTTCTTGTGAGCCTGTCCAGTTCATGTGGTCTCTGTTTTTTTTTTTTTAGCCTATTTCTTTTCCTTCCCTCCGAAATTTGGGATAGACACTGATCGATTTGCGCGCCCCAGAGACTCGGCGAAAATCTCCATCTTCCTTTTCCAAGGCTATTTTGCTTGCCCCCCTCCTTCTCTTCCTCATTCCCCCTTCTATGTATGATACACACACAAATCGAACGGATAAGGTCATCCTTTCTTCTCTTCTTTTTCCGGAGGCAGCCAAGGCTTGGTTCGAGATGGCGCGCGTAATGGTAATCGGGTTCTGCTGATAGGGGACTCCCTCTTGTTTTTTTTCTCCTTCTTCTTCGACTTCCCCAGTCTTCTCGGTGTTGTTTCCGCTGCCCATAGAATGTACTTCATGTCGTCGTGTTGCCTGGATGAACTCCAGGTCTTGGGAAGCGGCTCCCCTTTTTTTGCGGCGGGTGCCTATTTTGATCGGCTTGGGCCCGTTTTCCTTTTGCAGGTCTTCATTCCTGACTCTAATGGTCTTTCACCCTGACCCCTTATGCGCTCGTTTGCGCCGAGATGTGGTCCGTTGAAACCCCTTGGCCTCGTCCTCTCTCTCCCCTTCC
>Ga0179593_1499074_pt1 | contig 11758 bp, 12 predicted proteins | sample CZODoug2_1_08_16_FD_185931 | JGI IMG/M metagenome (GOLD analysis project Ga0179593, IMG submission 185931) | Vadose zone soil fungal communities from Angelo Coast Range Reserve, California, USA - CZODoug2_1_08_16fungal (PacBio error correction) | ecosystem: Environmental > Terrestrial > Soil >... | reverse complement strand
TTTCTGTCTCGAGGGAGTATCTTGATCCTCTCGGAACATTCCTTTAGCCTGTCTTTTTTTTCCTTTCCTCCTCTCTCTTGTAGGTCTATGAACCCTTTCTCCCCCCACTTTTCTGGGCGGTTTCCAGTTTGCTGTCTTTCACTCCCTCCCGTATCCCCTCTTCTCTTTTTTCTTCTATGCTTTTTTTGAATTGTTCAACTACTCTCGTGTTCCCCACCTTCGAAGTCGTAGCATTTGAGGTCCACCCCCAATTTGTTGCCGAGATCTCCTTTTACACCCAGAAGTCTACCTCCATCCCTTCGAGCGTGCTTTTCTGCCTTTCTTCTGGGTCCAGTGCCGGGTGGTTGCCCCTTGTTTTTTCTTGCCCCCGTGGCGTCCCTCTCTTAGTGGCTTTGCTTGATCTTCGGGTCGGAGTGCTTCTTTTGACCAAAATGTCTCCTTTTTCCAACTCATTAGCTGATTCTGTCCCGCCTTTCGATTATTTGCTGCTTCCATTTGAGCCCTTCCCGTTTGCCCCTGCTTTCAGGTGCTGTTCGCTTGACGATTTTTTTTTTTTGATGGTCGTTCCAGAGTGCTAAGTTCGACCTTTTATGTCCCTCTCGTCGTTCATTATATCGGTATTTGCGGCAGTTTTTCTGTTTGATTTCCTCTAGGTCTTTTCTCAGAGTCTTTCCGCTACTCCCTTTTTTTCCCGTGCGGGGTTTCCGTTTGGGACTCTGTGGGTCTTGCACTACCCCCAAGTCCTCTTTTTTCTTGAGATTTCGACTGCTTCGTTTGTCTCCTCTTGACGATGTTGGGTTTTTCTTTTTCCACCATCCAGTTGTCTGTCGCTCCCGGCGCTTTAGACTCGATCCCGATGGAGACGTTTTGTTTTTTCCTTCGACTTGACCCTACCAGGAGGGGTGCTGGTATGGCGGGTCCTTGCCCCCACCCCCTGACGCGACCTGTCTCCCACCTACCCGCTTTTTTTCGTTTTTCCGTTTGGTCTTCTCGAGGCCTTTTTTTTTTGCACCCCCAAAGACGTGAACACCACTGCGCTCCGAACTTTCTGCCCTTCGTATGTTTCCATTCAACTTTCCTTTTCGCCGCCCTTGTGTTATTCCCTTTCTTGGTTTCCGGTGAGCCTACGGTAGTCGTCTTATTTTTTGGGTATCTCCCAATCGCCCTTCTTTCGGCAACCCAGTCCCTGGCCCCTTTTCTTCTTTCTTTATCCGGCCCCCGATGGCCGCTGTCCTTCACCCTTTTCCCCACAGGTTTTCGGTTCCCCCCAACTGTCTTTCTTTGCCATTTGAATATGGTCGCAGTTATACTTGCTGGGTGGGTTCTTTCCGCCGCCGTCCGCGTTTAATTTTTTTGGGACCCACTTTTTGGGGCCGTTGGTGTTTGCTTTTTTGTCTGTTCAAACCGGGCTAGCGTTACCCTTCTCTTGGTCATTGATACCCCCCAAGGTTTCTCCCCTTTTTTTTCCCTCTAATATCCGACCCTTCAGATGTCGTTCTACCTGCCCTTTTTAGGCCCTTCTGCTGCTCTTGATCGCCCAACTGGCCGCTCTTTGGCCCTTGTTCCTCTGTTTTTAGCTGGGGCCGTGGTCGGCCTCCCCTTTATCTTATTGCTGTTTTTCCGGATCCTTGCTGATTCTCGGCTCCTCCTGCTGTGTTCCTTTTGTGACCTTGAGCTGGTAACACTTGGGTCTGACGTGTAAACCTTCCTCGAAAATATTGATTAGATTCGTTGGTTGCCGACTGACGGAACGTGGTGGTTTTTGGTGAGGTCCTGGCCCACCCTTCCCCAACATATCTTTCACAAGTTTGTTTTTATCCTTTTCTCATGAAGCCCACCTAATCCGTCGGGGGGCAAGGGCTAGTTTCCCTGTTTCTGTTCTTTTGGGTGGGACTATCTTTTTGATTGTTTTTACGCCGTTCCCGACACGCCTATTGTTCCTTATGCGCAGGTGTTAAAGGTGACAGAGGGCTTGCCTTCCCTGTGTCTTGGTGTTGCTCTTTTTTGTGCCAGGTGGGGAGGAACTGGTCCCTCCGCTAGCCTTTTGCTTTTGCTGTCTTTGAGAAAGTGGGAGCTTTTGATCCAACCGGATTTTTACACCTCCCCTCCGTCCCCTCTTGATCTTCCGCCCCTGGACCGAACTTGCCTCGTGCGGGAGACTCTTTTTTGTTTTTTCACTTGCTTACCGTGCGGGTAGGTCCCCTCGCCTTTTCCCCCCCGTGTGCGGTTTCAAGGCTGGCCTACCCGTGTTTCGGCCGCTCCCTGCCTGACTGAATTGCGTTTCTTCCAGGTCATCTCCCTTCTCTTCGGTTGCTTTCCCTGCCCCGGCAACTGGTGTTTTTTTTTCCCTTTTTTACCGCATCCCCATCAGTCCAAACAGATTTTCAATTCTTGTCTTGATGTTATTATGTGTCCGCGCCCGCTCGTTTTTTTTAAGCCTTGATCCTGGCAGCCTTGCCGCCCTTTCTTAGTGGTTGGGCTGATCCCCGATCTTCGTTTTCACTTAGAGGTAACCACTTCGTGGCCCCCTCTTTGGCCCCTTCCTCTGTCGCTTGCTTTCTTACTCTTACAGAGTGATCCCCCCGATGCCTACCCCTTCCTCTCTGGAACGCAGTCCTTTTTTCTCTTTTTTTTGCGCTAGATACAGGCGCAGTCACCCCTTCAGTTCGAGATTTGGCCGTCCCTCTGGTCTCCGTGGTTTTTCCTCGAGTTTGCTGATTGACCGCGCTGCTCCGTTTTTTCTTTCGTGCTCAATCTTCATTGGCTCCTTTTGCCCCTCCTCCCTTCAATTAAGTTTGTCCACAGACCTGGTCAAGCTTTTCCCGAGGGGTGTGTGGCTATTTTAACCATGAAACTTCTTTTGATTCAAGTCGGTTCTTTCACCCTCCTCTCTTTGTGTTGGTTGTGTCATTCTTCTTTACGTTTCTGTTTTGGCCCCAGGCCTGCCAAAGTCCCGACAAAGGTTTCCCCCCATAGTGAAGCAACCTCTCAAACTTTTTTATGGAAGGTTGTTCTTGTCCTTGTTCCCAACCTTTATGTCACGGGGGCCCGGCGACTCTGATCCCGAGCTGATAATTTCATCTTTTTTTCCCTTCTGGCGATTCTAAGTTATCCTCTCTTCGCTTCTCCCCGCCAGCGCACCTGTACTCTCGGGTCGTTAAAACTTCTGTCCCCCCAACTCATTCTGGTGGACCTGTTTTTCCGTCTTTGCTTCACCGTGCGCACCCGGTTCCTGTTATTGTCGTTTTTCGGTATGTTTTCCCCCTTGCCCCCTGCGGCTGGATTTTCCCATCCCTTCGCGAATTAAAACTTCCTGAGTGGTACCCCCCTCCAAGTTTAGTCGTGGACCTCTACGGGTTGGATCCTTCCAACAAAGATTCTTAACGGCAAGTTTAGTTTGTTTTTTTTTATCCTAGGTCTATGTGCACTTCGGTCATTTTTCCCGATTTTTGTCACCCCCAGTCGCCAACCCTTCTTTTTGTCTTTGCCTGTGTGATGCTTATTTCACCCAAACCCTTCCCTTTGTGAGTGAAATTTTCCCTTTAAGGTTTTTTGATATTTGAGGTCTTCCCGGACTGCTCTCCCCTTTCAGTCACGATAGCTGTCCAACTTTCGTGTCTAGTAGACCCTTTTTCTCCTGCTTATTTTGTCTCAGCTGAACAGCTGACACTCTCCGGTCCTACAGACCTCGCCTTAAGGTCCTTCTTCCACTCCCCCGCGTGTTATGGAAAAGCGTTTTTTCCGGCTTCCTCCTTTGTAAGGTTTTCAACTGAACCATATAGAAGTTCTGGGTTGCCTCTGTTTTGCTTCACCCGTAATGTTGTGGGGACGGATACCCTTCCCTTCTTACCTGCTCAAAGTGTCTTTTCTAGTTTACGAGTCTTGCGCGTCCAGGGGATGTTTCGTCGATTTGTGTTTTTCGTTGTTTAGCTCGCCGTAAGCTTCTTTACTTTGTAAGCACTTTCCTTTTGGTAGGGAAAATTTTTCCCTCCCATCTTTTTCCACCACACCAAGGGGCCCTTTCTGGTATATTGCGACGATACCTTTTAGAGACAGTTTGTTTGTGTTTTGTCTGGATGGATTTCTCTGCGCCATAATAAAGAGCAGTGTACGCGATCAGATCTCCTCTCCACAGCGCGACACGGCCCCAGAGGTTTATAATGACCTTGCGACGCCACCCGTTTGCTCTCAGAGTCTTTTTCTGGAAACCCTGTTCTGTTCTTTTTTCTTTTACCCCCGTGAAGGCTGCGTCGCAACTTTTTGAAATTTTTTTGGTTTGATTCCTTTTGAAGTGTGCTAAGTCTTCGTACCCCCGTCATTTTACCTGTTCACCGACCCTCTCACTCCCGAGGCTCCTCTTGGTGCTGTCCTTTCCCGACCAATGAAGCTCCCCGGTTAGCCCACTCGTTAATTTCGGTCACCCCCCCTGTGTGGCTGGACTTACCCTATTCCCTGCGATCCCTCAGCTACGGTTCGCTTCCTCCGCAGTCCGAATCAGTTATTGCTTTACGTACCCCTTTTGCCCCCAGGACATTACATTCCCCCTCCCGTATTTCCCGGGGTTTGGCCTTTTTCTGATTTCCGAGACCCCTGGTCCGTAGTGACCTCCCCCCGTCTTTCCCTCGATTCTTAACAGCCATCCCCCCTTTTCGTTCATTAGTCTTGTTGTCGTCTCTGGAAAGCCCCAGTCTATTGTTTAGAAGACCCCCCCCGGGGTTTGTCTGCCTCCCGGACCCGTCTTAGGGACCGCGTTTTTCCCCGTCAATGTGCGCTGCTGCAAGGGGTTGCAACCCTGTGTGTTGCAGGTTTTTTCCGTCAGCCCTTCCTGTGACCCCAGTATCCGTCATTGCACACCAACCTACATTGCAACCCAGGTCATCTGTGTCCTACCTTGTGGCCTTGTCCCCACGGGCTTTGAATGTCGCCCCACTTTCCCTGTGATTGTGGCTTCCCAGGTCCCCCCAGCAATTTCCGGCAGTCCCAGTTCTTCTACACTTCAGTTTTCGTCCCCCTCTGCCCTTTTTTTTTGTCGGTTGTGTTTTCAGGCGACCCTTTTTTGGCACCAGTTGGGCCTACCACCCCCCCCACTGTGCGGCTAGCTTTCTTACATGGTCCACCTAGGACGAATGTCTTCCCCCCTAGCTTTTTGGTCCCGTTGCTTGGGGTTTTTTCCCCGCCCCTTTTGACTCCCAGAGCATTCGCTGTCTGGATCTTTTCTACGTTTATTTTTTTTTGTACCCGACCCCTCTCCAAGTGGGTGGATTTTCCAGCGCATTTTTGCTCAGAACTTGGCAGCCCCTTCCTCCGGTGTTTAGTCCCCTATTCGTTTTCCCTTTCCCCCCGACGTTTGGTCATTCCCCTTGTCGTTGCATGGACCTCCTCTTCTTTCCTTTCCGCTTTTCATTTTTGACCCATCTCGTGGGTGGGAGCGTTTTTACCACCCCCTTTCCGGTAGAGACAGAGTTTGCGCCACGGCCCTTTCCTTGTATTCGTCGGCTTCCTCCTGAGTGATGCACTAATTCTGCGACGCCCCTTGATCCGTTTCTCAGCTCGGTCTCGCGGCAGGTGCGGCCCTGGTCTGAAACACCGTTCTCTCCCTACTCCTCCCGTAGGGCTCGGGTCTAGTCTCCAGGTTTGAATTCGTCTTTCTCGTCGGTTTCGGGGTCTTCCCTTGCCCTTTGCCTATAGCTGATGGCGGCTCTCCCTCCTTCAGCATTCTTGCGAAGGTGCGACTTTTTTTTTGAGTGTCACTCCAACCTCCTTAAGCGGCCCCACTTGCTCAGGCTCGATGGACGGCGTGTCTTCCCTCCCGCCCCTTTGGGACCGTTTCCCGTGGCGCGAGTCCTTGCACGTCGCCCGCCTGCTGAGATACTGGTAAATCTTTAGCGAACTTCCTCAGTGTTTCGTGTCCCCCTTTCCTTGACACTACATTCCTGTCAGCGTCGTGTTGTCCACAGTGTTCGTCGTCCTCGCTCTTTTGCCTCTTTCTTTGTTTTTTCTTCGGAAGCGCCGATGATGTTTTGAGAACCCTGCTTGTAAACGACCGGTTGCTTTGGTTCTTTTTTTTCATGTCTTAAAAAACCATCGTGTCTCGCCGCCCCCCCCCGAAGATACACTCCTCTCTGCATTCGGCAGGACGGTCTGCCTGATTGCTCTCTGCTTCCCTTGTCTCCCAAGAGCGTTGGCCACTTGCTTTTAGTGCCGGGAGTTCTTGTGCCCTTTTCTGCTGATCTCCTGAGCTTTTCTTTTTCCCTCCAACCCTGTTAGCTTCCCCCCTCCACTGCTCGTTTGGCTATCGAGCCGCCCCGTACTTATAGGACACGATTCACGTGCGTCTCTACCGGTTGCTGATTTCTCCACTTAGCCTCGATAGGATGAGGAGGTCGTCTGAGTGGCATCTCAGACAGCCATGATAGGAGGTCTATCCGTTGCGGCCTATCCCTGAAATTTCTTTTCTTTGTTTGCCTGTTCAGTGTTTCCTCAGGCTTCTCGTCTTGTCGATTGTTCATTTTTTTGTTGTCCCACCGTCCCGCTTTCTTAAGGTTTCGATGTGGTTTCAACCGCTCCCAAAGTTTTACGTCCTTCACGTCCGTGGGTTGTGTGGATTATGTTGTCCGCGGAGGATTGCTCCATTCCCTTCCGTTGGGATGTACCGCGCTCTTCCAGATGGCTCGATAAGTTAGTCCTTGTCTAGCGTTGCGTCTATCTTGTCGTTCCCTTCCCTTCAAATCCTCGTCTATGGTTTGGTTTTTTGTAGGTCCCCCACACTTTTGAGAACTTTTTCCCCCACGATAACTCCCCTGTCCCTTTAGTTGCGTGAGTTGCCTTTTGAGTGTCCCTTGGTGCATTGGCAACGAATCCCTGTGAAACAGCCTCCCCCTCTCCGGGTTCTGGTCCCTCGTCTCGGGGCTCATGACTCCAAGGCATCTCGTCCCACATTTTTTGGGCGCCCAATGAGGTCGGTCCTCCTAGTTCCCATACGTTTAGTCTTAGGAGGGAAGTGATGTCGCCCACCCGACACCTTCCATGAAGTTTCCCAAAGCGGGTTTCCTGTTCGGTCTCGGACCTCCCACCTCTTGATCTTATCCCGTGGCGCTCCCCCCCGCCCACCAACCGTGGCTTTGCATGTCGAATGTGCAACTATCTTTTCGGATCATGTTTTCCCTGGTCGCGCCCCCTTTCCTTTTGCCGCGTACTGGCTGATTGTGTTTTCCCCCGTGGTGGTGGGTGTCCCCTTGTCTGTTGCCGAACTTGTTGTCAGCGAGTGCCAACGGCCACTTGGTTTTCTTTCCCTTTTTTGATTTCTTTCACTTTCCTTTCCTTACTTCTCAGACAATTTCTTGCTTTTCCCCTCACTTCCTCCTGGGCTGTAAATGGTTTTTGGAGTCTTGTCTATGGTGTTTCTTTCTTCCCCTCCCACGTTTTACCTCTGGACGTGTTGGCCCTGGGTTGCAAGTCCAGTTGTCCTTTTCGGTATTCTGTTGTGGGCCCTTTCTTCTCTGTGAGATGCTATACTACAGCGGCCCCCTTTTCCACCCAGTTGATCTGATGGAGCCCGTTTGTTCTTGAAATGGTTCCTCTCCCCTGAGTCGGGCGTCTCGTCTTCACGATGAATGTTGTCGGAGAATGGGAAACTTCAAGTTGGTTTAATTTTCCAGCCTCGATGGTTTTAACAAGTGGCACGCTGCCTCCTTCCTCACTATTATCCCCTCGCCAATCTTCTCCGGGTTTCCTGATGGGTTTTTGGCGGCGAGTTTAGTTCGAGATATCTTTGTCCACCTTCTGCACTTTTTCTTCTCGCAGAGCTAATTGAGTTCTGATTTCCTGATTATGCTTTGCCCTGAATAACCGTTTTCCACTCTTCGGTTTTTTGGCGTCGTGTACCTTTCTTTCCCCCTGCGAGTTGCCCGCTTGAAGATCTTCCGTTGATCAGAAGGACGCCGTTCCCCCTTCTTACTGGGGTTCCTCCGAACCAGGTTTGCTCCAAAGCAGTAGCACTGCGATTTCCCGTTCCCTTTTCGGAACAAGCGTCCCCGCCTGCCCCTCGGGGAGATTGCTCCCCTCGTTCCGTGTTCTCCTCGATCTTGACCCTTCTTTATTCCTAGGCAGCTCCCTTTCGGCATCCCTTCTACTAACCGGCCTTATTGGGGGTTCTCGCGGCCCTTTGTTATCGCTTATCCTCCTTCTCCTATTGCTTCCTGCCCACCCTCTTTCCCCCCGTGTTGTGCCTTTTCCCAGACAATTCATACAGAAACTTACACCACACGTAGGTTCTAGGTTGGGATTTTTTAGGCCTTTTTCCCTTCCATCCTGTTAGTCGTCAAAGACCTTCATCCCCCCAAGAGTGTCCTACGTACCCCTTTTGTGGGCTGTCGTCGAGTCACCTGTGGTTTACCCCCCCACTCGTCGATGTTGGTCGCCTGGATTGGGTCCGTCGTCTGCAGTCTTTGATCTGTATGCCCCCCCCCACGGATACCCGGATCATACTTTTCCCTCGATTTAAGCCGCCCCCGTGCGCTCGTCTACATCCGCCTGGTTTCAGTTTCCCCCCCAGCCGTCGCGTGGCTTGGCTCATCTCTACGTGTTTTTGCCAGCGAGAGAGTTCGTTGCCTGTGTTACGTCTTCTGTTTCCTGATCAGGTTTTTTTCCCTCTTTCTTCTGTCCCCCCCGTAATCCAGTTAACAGACATTCCCGTTTGAGGTCGCTTTACCCCTTTACAAGTTACCATTTGTTACAACGCTTTTTCCGTGCTTCTTCTATTTTCATGCTTTGTTTTTTTTTTTTGCCGGAGTCCCGGCTTTTCCCCCCAGAGTCCCCTTTTCATGTTCCCCTACACGAGCGTTCTTCCACACTCTTGCTTGGTGTTAAAAACTTGAGTACGTTGTGCACCCCTCCGGTTTTTGATCGTATCATTGCATCGTTCTCAAGAGTCGGGCTCGCACGTCTAGCTTTTCTCTGAGTTTTTCGCCCCCGAATTGAGCTTTTCGGAATTCTGGCGGGTTTTCGACCCTTCGTTAACTTCGCCCCCGCGCTGGTAATATATTCGTCAGGGCTCGGCTTGTTGTCATCCTTATGTTTATTTCGGTTTTTTTTCGCTTCTCGCCCGTTTATTCGGTCAGAGTCCCCTCCCGCTCTGGAGGCTCCCCCATTCTCGATTCTGTTTAAATTACGTCCTATGTGTCATCTGCCAGAAAATCGCTGACTTCAGTGGTTCTTTGCCTGCTTTTTCCCCAAAATTTTGTTATTGGGCACCCCCCTTCGTCTGTTCCTGTTGATGCTTCCCCCTGCGGTAGTTGTGAAATGGGCGTTTTTGTCCCCCCACGTCCGACCCTTCTCCGACAGCTTTTTCGGATGAGGTCTGCTGGTTCTTGGTACGAACCAACTGCTTTGCTGCCGATTTGGGGTTCCTACTTCTTAAAGTGATAGGACCCCACGTCGAATCCGCCACCCCTCCTTAGGAACTTTACTTTAGAGTTTCGCTTTTTTTTGATTTTCCGTTGTTTCGGATTTGATCGATTGACAATTTTTTTTACATTTTTTTGTTTCTGAGGCACCACAACGGTGTCGATTTGGCTCCGAGAGGCACCTTCTCCCGCCCGATATTCGTCGTTGGGGTCCCTGAAGTACCTTGCTTTGTTTGTGATTTCCTGTTACGCCTCACTTTTTCTTTTTCTTCACCTCCGTCATGTCGTCTGTCCCAGAGAGGCGGTTTTTGTCCTTCCTGCGTCGTTGTCGTTGGCTCCGGCCCCCCCCTGCTGATAGGAGTGTCCCTCCCCCCCCCGCTAGGTCCCTTCAGGTTTTTTTCCCCACCGCATTCCTTCCTGCGATTTTTCATAGCGTGTCCCGCCGTTTGGGTCAGATTCCTTCCCCAATTCCCTTTTCTGCGCCACCCCCCACCTCGACCCTTAGACTCTGCCTCTTACCCACTTCCGCGTACGTTTGTCTCACCCAGTCCCTGCTTGTACCGCGTTTTGGTTTGCCGCGCGATTTTACTCCTTGACTTTTTCCCTGTCTTCCCACCCCACCTGGGTCCCCCGCCCCTCACCTCTTTTTTCCCTCTTCTCTGGTCTCTTTCACCCGTCCCAAACGACGCACCCCCTCTTTTTTTTTCCCACGCATGTTTTTTTAAAGGTGTCTGTAAGTCGTGTTCCTGTAGGAAGCCTCGACTGCTCTCGAGGCTACCCTCCACCTTCTTTTCATGTCCTATCTATTCCAACTTACCCATTGGCATGCAACGATCCACCACTCGTGAACGTTTTGATCGGTCTCTTCTCCAAAGAGACCCTTCGTCTTGCTCCTTCCCTCTTCAGCATCTCTGAAACCGACATCTTGTACCCTTTTCCCTTCCGATGAACCACCCAGTTTTTTTTTCCATTGTAGTCACCCTTTGATGCGGGGTCTCCTTACCAAGACCAGTTAGCGACCTGGTTCCATGCCACGCCCCCTGTTCCGCCGTTTTGAGGCGGACATGGACCTGGCAGGTCGACAGGCCCACAGTTTTTGGACCCCGATCGTTGCATTTTGACAACACCCCAGACCTCACCCCTTTACACCTCCGCCAGGTGGGAATCCTTTGGGAGTGGCCATCCTCCCCCATTTTGAGTCCACCAAGGCCAGCGTTGCTTTTTGAATGTGGTTCCCGCAAGTACTTTTCCGTCATTTCTTTCCTACCTCGCAGTTTTTGTCCGGCTCTTCCGCATACTGGCCCGTAGGTTTCGCCCCCGTAAACCCAGCAGGTTGACCACCCCCCCCCTGTCGTCGGCTTGTCCTTCCCTTCCCTCGCCTTGAGGGGTTGTTTACTTTTCAACATTAGGTCTTCCGTTTGCTGTTTTTGGTCTCTCCTCCCCCCGCGGTTTTTTTGCCTCCGAGACCCCCGATCGCCAGCGAGGTGGATCTTTTCTGTGATAGTGTTTCCCCGGCCCCTGGCACAATCTTTCTCCGCCGTTTTTGAGGTTTTTCAATCTTTTTTTCGTGACCCACTCACCTTTTTTGTTGTGTGAGCACCCCACTCTTGAAGCCTTTCCTTTCCCCCGCTCACCCCCCTCCGTTTTTGGTGCTTGCCTCCTCCCTCGGCCGAGATCACGTGGACTCTTTCTCCAACAGCTTTTTTCCTAATCGTTGTTTTATTGGCGGTTGCCCCCCCCCCCGGAATAGGCCGTACGTGAGCCACCTTTCAGAGTGAGTCTGTTTTTGGCAGTCGCGGCGCCCCCCTACCAGCAGAATCGTCTAATACGGCCTTTTCCACCCCCCTGACACCTTTTCCGTCAGATACAGGCCCGATTCCTCACCCCACCTCGTGCCCTCTTGGCCACAACACTTGTTTCCGCTCGCCCTGACTATTTCCTTGAGTAGCACGTGTCGTGATCCTTTTGCAATCTTCCCTCTTCGCATGTTTGGCGGCTTCTTGAAGAGGCGTCTGCGACCTTCGTTCTTCTCTCTGTGCCTCATGTTAGGTCGTGAGATTCTCCCTTTTGTCGTGCTCACCTGTCCTGCCCCCCCCCGTCGCTAAGAGGACTTCGTTTTGGGCCCGCGTTCATTTTTTATTTTGCCCCTCTTGGCTTTTTCAGCAAGGAGATTTCTGGAGAAAGCCCGTCGCCCGTCCCCCTGAGCTCTTGCCTAGGGATAGTTCTGTTGTTTGGTTTTTTGGCAGGCCGCTAGGCTTCGCTTTGTTCGTGTCCATGGAACCCCCCTACTCTCTCCAATCTCATCTCCTTTTCCCCTCTGTTCTGTCCATGGGTGTCTGTTCTTGCTCCTCGAG
>Ga0179593_1488402_pt1 | contig 11758 bp, 18 predicted proteins | sample CZODoug2_1_08_16_FD_185931 | JGI IMG/M metagenome (GOLD analysis project Ga0179593, IMG submission 185931) | Vadose zone soil fungal communities from Angelo Coast Range Reserve, California, USA - CZODoug2_1_08_16fungal (PacBio error correction) | ecosystem: Environmental > Terrestrial > Soil >... | reverse complement strand
AAGTTTTTTTGATGCCCCTTTGTTCGGGTCCCCAAGATCAGGGTACCCTTTTTTTCCTTTCCCCCCGACTTATTTTCCTTGCTCCTTCTTTCAGGCATTCGGGGCATTTCACCAGTTGGCGAGTCCAACAAAGGTTGAGGCCGTCCCCCTCTATGGTGGGGTGTGAAGGACCCATTTTGTGCCCAGGTTATTACGCCTGTTTTCTTTTCCTCCCCTCCCTTCCCCTTTTTTTCCCCCCTTTTCCCGTCGAATTCGCCCCCGGTGAGTTGTACTCCGCCGCGGATGGATGTGAGTGGTGATCGGCTCCCGCCAAGTCAGAAAAAGTTCCCTTTCTTGATCTTTTTCCTTTCTCCTCTTTCCTCTTCTCCCCCCTCCTTTTCACCCCGCTTCTTTTCTGTGGCTCTTCATTTCTTTGGGAGCCCCAAGGCTACCCACAATCCGCCCCCTCTGGACGGCCCCCGCTCGCCCTTCTGTCTGTCTTCCCTTCCACTTTCCCAGAAAAAAGGTGAGACTTTACGATTTTCAGAAGTAGCGCAGAGATCTGTTCTGATTGCTCCCCCCCCCCTCCCTTTTTATTGGTTCGTTGTGCCTTTCCCTCTTATGGTTTACTGGTTTATATCTTCCCGAGGCCCCATTCTAGGGTTTGCTGCCACAATGTGAGTGTTATCTTCCCTTTTCCTGCGTCTTTCCCCTTTTCCATTTACAATCAGCTACCTCTCAGATTTGAGATTTAGAGGTAGGGGCCCCCTCTTCTTTTCTATCTTGGTCTTTTCGACCCTTCCCTTTTCCTCTTTCCCCAGAGTCTCCCCGTTTGGGTTACGTCAAAATTACCCGACTGGAGAACTGTAGGCCATTATTTTTTCCCTTTTTTCTTTCGTCTGATTTCGACCCTTTCTCCAACCTTCCCCTTTTTTTTGTCAGATCTTGTCCACCCGACATGGTGCACCATTACTATTCGCTCATCTGCCCTGGAGCTCTTGGGTTTCACCCCCCCCCTCTCCTTTCATACCCCTTGTCCTGGTCTAAATTCCCTTTTGACGCCTTGGTTCCTTTTTTTCTCTGTTCTTGTGCCTGAATTGCCGCGAGACCTACTTCCCTATTCTTGAAAGGGGGCGCTCTTCCTTCCCCTTTCCCCCCCCTCCCGTGGCTTTCTTTCCTCTTTTCCCTTTCTCCCGTTCCTGTTCCTTTCCAGGAATTCCTCATTCTGCCTCCCATGAATAATGCGGAATCGATGCGGTTTGAAAACCCTTTTCGACCTTTTTTTTTTTCCCCCTTAGTTCGTCTATCACCGTCCCCCTGGAGGCCCAGGAGAGGTTTTTCCCTCTACGTATAACCCCTTTTCTTTTTTTATACAGCGTCTGGCTTTTATCTTACGAAGTGGGGTCCCCTCTTTCTCTTCCCTTTTCGTTCTTGATCCGTCGCCCACTTCTTTCCGAGCTGTTTTCTGATGAGAAACAAAGTCCACCTGGCCCAGGTACACCTGGGCGGCCAGTTCTCCTTGTTTCTCGTCCTTTTTTCTACCCTGCCTTCCATAGGCCCTCGCCTTTCCTCCTTTTCTTTAATTTTTCAAGGGCTGTATGCCCGTTCTTTTTTCCTTTTGCTCCTTCCAATCCGAGTTTACCAACTTCGTCGCTCCGCCTTTTCCCATTTCCCATTTTTTTTCCCTTGGCAAACTATTTTTTCTGCCGTCCCGCTTCCCCCTCGTTTCTCGCCACTCTTTTTCTTCCCACGCCCCCCCTTTCCTTGTCAAACCCTGCATTTTTCGCCGCTATTGGGTAGGGACGTGCCGGCATTAGTGGTCTCTCCCTCGTTTGCTTTCCCCCCAACTTCTTTGCCCCGTGGATCCCCCTGATCTTGTGCGCCTCACGCCCCGTTTGATCTTTTATCCTAATTTTTTTTTTTTTCTGTTCCCAAGGCTGGTGTCTTGTGTCCCCTCTTTCCCGTTTTTCATTTCCATTTCCCCCCCCTCTTTGTTACGGTTTTTTGATTTGTCTTTTTTTTTCATGATCGGTGCTTATTCCCCCTCTGCACCCCCTCCCCCGTGATGGAGGTTTTGAGGTCTTCTTGCGATATCGCTTTTCTCTTACCCCCCCCTTTTTGGGTTCGTTACGTCTCTCTTGTCCCTCTCTCTCTGCTTTTTCTGCGTTGGTCGCGTTCATCATGCGTTGATTTTTCTCCCTGGCACCAAATTTTGTGTCGGCCTGATGGGCTGGGGGGACGTTTTTCCCCCCCCCCCTTCCGGCGCTTCCCCCCCTCCTCTAATCTTTGACCCTTTGAGCTGTTGTTTGGCCGCTGGCCTCAGAACTCTATTTTTATCGTCACCCTCCCTGGTTGGCTTCTGACGGTTTTTTGTTTTGGGCCGCGGCACCCCCTTTGTTTGCCGGACCTTTTTCACTTCTTCGCTTGGTCATGGGGCTTGGTAGCTAGCGGCCTTCGATCTTTTGGCCCAAATTGGGTCCTGCTCTTACTTTTGTCCCCCCGCATGGCCTCTTTTCCCCCTTCAGGCCCCCCCTCAGTTTGACCCCCCACTCTGGACATCTTCCTTGTTTTTTTTTTCAATCGTTTCGAGATTGTTGCGGCATGTTTTTTTTCCCCCCCCCTTAGTCGTCTTTGATTTTTCTTTTTCTCCCCTTTTGGGACCCTTCTCGTGCACTTTTTAGGTTTTTCTCAGTATTCCCCCCCATTGAAAAGTCCCTTTGGCTTTTCTTCTCTTCCCCTTCCTCCTCCGTTTTTTTTTTTTTTTTCAATGAGAGATTCTGGCTAACATTTTTTTCTGGTGAGTTTTCTTTCCCCCCCCCCTGGCCACTGTTCCCCTCTTCCGTCTGATTAAGGCAAAATTGCAATAAATTGAGCTTCAGCTGGGGCACCTGCCGCCCCCTCCTCCCTAGTTTCAAGACTTCCTTCCTTTTGTCCGGAATTGTTTTTTTCCAACCTTCAGTTTTCCCCCTGCATTGACAAGAGTCTTCCGTTGTTTCCAACCAAAACCTTCTCTATCCATCCCCCTTTTTTTTAACCCCCCCCCACAAAGATGAGGGAGTTATACTCCTACCCAGTTTTCCCTTTTTTTACCCCCTCCCCCCCTTGCCGTCAAGCGGCCCCTTACTTTTTCGCCGTTACAAACCCCACCCAAATTCATCAGAACACTGGAGTGAGGGTGACGATCCCTCGTGAGTGGGGACTTCCAATCCCTTCCCCGCTAACTTTTTCTGATTACTCTAATTTCGAGGAGGTTCCCCGTTTGCCCGGTGACCGCGTTCTACAGCACAGTCCACTTTTCCCCCCCCCCCCAAACTTTTCCCCCTTCTTCTATCACCCCCCTCCCCAAGTTTCCTTAGCTCACCGCTTTTTTTTTTTTTTTTTATATGACGGGCCCCGGTCTCTCTTTCCCCCCCCCCCCCCCCTGCGACGTAACCGGAACACTGCACCCAATCTTTTTTTTGGCATAGATTTTTTCCTCGGCGACATCCCCAATTTTCCCCCTTCTTTTCCTTCTCCCCCCCCCTCGGATCCCTTCTTCCCTCTTTTCACGATCGGCACCGTTCCCTACCCCCCTAGTTTTTGGTAGCCCTGCTTTCCTGGAGGCCAGTTTTGAGGGCTGGCCCATCCAGTTTGCCATCCTTGCCCCCCCCTCCTCACTACATAGTAAACCTCATTGACCTCAAATGAGATAAGGAAGAGACCGCGTGGACTCGATCATCATGATCACCTAACCGGCTGGGCTGGCTCCCCCCCCTTCTCATGGCGCGTTGCCTAAGCCCGTTCTTATCATTCGTGGGCAAAGACTCCCCAATCTCCGCGTACTTTCTGTTTTGTGGGCCCCGCGCGGTACGATCATGCTGTCCTGCGTAGGGTCAATCACCGTTGTTTTTTTGTTCCCACTTCTCCCGCTTGGCGTCGATTGACCGGCGGCATAGTTTCCCACAGGTTGCACCCTCGGTGGCTTTTTTTCCCCCCCTTTTTCTTTACTTCCGGCCTCCTTTTGTTTGACCTGTTCGGTGACTTTGCCAGTGAAAAAACAGCATCCAGCTTTCATTTGAAAAAGAAACCTTACCGCTGTTTTTTCCCCCCCCTCTCCCTGATCCAGCTGACACCATTGGGTAACGATTGACCTGAATACTACCGCAGTTCCCCTTTTTATCCAAGTTTTGCACTGAACCCCGGTCGTTTTTTGGTCGTAGATTTTTCCCCTTTCGCCCCCCTCCTCTGGTCCACGTAAGTCAGTTCTTGACGTTCGGCTGTTCAACATCATTGCGCAGAACTGGGCCCGATCGCCCCCTTTATTCCCGCCTTTCTTCCCCTACCGCCTTCCGGACCGCTTTTTTCTAGTATACCCCAATGTTGTCTCGTTTTTTCGCTTGCTGAAGTGCCCCTGAAGTTTGATCTTTCACTATGACTGTCGAAATTTAACCCCTTCAATCTCTTCATACTTTATTCTCTTGAACAAAGGTTTGCCAAACTTTTCCTTTTTTTTTTTTTTATCCCGGCCACCTCTCTGTTTATGTGGCAGGGTTCACCCTCTGAAAATGATTTTTTTTTTTTGGAGAGTCGTCTAAGCTAGTCCCCATTTTTTTAGGTTTTTTGTTCTTTTTTCTTGTATCCTTCTTCCCAGGCCTTCCCCCCCCCCCCGACGCTCCACATTCACCCTCGGTTAAATGCAAGTTTTTAGGAAAAGGAACCGAGACTTTATTAACCATTTTTTCCTCTTGGTTTCAACACAACCCTGAGTTAGGGCAGGCCGATGTTTGTCTTTCCTTAGGTCTTTTTTTCCACCATTGTTTGCGGTGTTTCCACCCTTCCTCTGTCACCAGGGGATGTGGCTTTGTCTGCCACCCTTTCCTTTTTCTTTTTTTTTGAATCCCAGGAAATGTTTTCCCGCTTAAACAAGCCGGGGGGGGTTCTTTCGTTGTAAACCCCCCCCCCGTTTATGCCCCCGTTGCTTTTTCCCCTTTTTTTTCCCGGCCTCCCCCCCGCGTCACCTTTCCCCACCGCGTCCTAGACAGCGGCCATACCCCCCTCGACTGCATCTCCCCTTTTCTTTTCGGGCCGCTTTACTTAGGTAACTTTTCTGCCAGTTTCCTTCCCCCATTGTGTTTTCTCCTCCCCCCTTCCCTTTCATTTGTGCCGGGTCTCCTGCTCGTATATTCAAAATGGAAAGCTGATGACCCTTGTTTTTTGGCCCCCCCTCCCTTTGCCCCCTGGCCCCACCGTGAAACGGGGCAAAGATTTGCACCGTGTTCCCCCAAGTCGCCTACTTATGACGGCAAGGAGTAGATCCTCTTTTTTGCGGGTGGTACCTGTTTTCCGGGGTTTAGTTCATTACCACGTTTGCTCACGTTTTTTTTCTAGTTCTCTCCGGGTTGCTTGTTCTTGTTTTCCATGGCTCCTTTTTTTTCATTTTCGCTGTAGTCCGTGACGGTTCACCCCCTACCAAGACGTAGCGTTTGGACCGGATGTTCCTTTTCTTTGTCGGGTCTTCCCTTTTGAGGCCCTTTACGCTTTCCCTTGAACCTCTCCTTTTTGTCTGGGAGGAAGCTCCACCGACTACCCTGCCCCCCCCCCTCCTTTCTCTTTCCTTTTTTTTTCCTCCCCCCTTCGGTCGTTTTTCTGCTTATTCCTTGACCCGGTGTCAAGACCAATCTTTGATACCTCCCTTCCAAGGGTCTTTCGCCGGCCCCATTGCCTCCGATGATAATTTCTTCCCTCCTTTTTTTTTTCCTTCTTAATTTTGGGAATGACTCTTTTGAAGTCGCCCCCCCTTCTTTTTCGTGAAGTACTGTCCCTTCGGTCGGGACGGAACCATTTGTTAAAACAGATTCTTGCCTCTACCCTCATTTCTCTCTCTTTTTTCATTTCCCTCCCTTGTTGGTTGTTTTTTTCTCTCATTTGTTTCGGCCCCCCTACTTCGTTTCTTCCACCCTTTTTCCTCGCGTTCCCCTGACTTTTTAAAGTATTACGCCCTCATATTGAACGTCTCATCCCTTCTTAACCCCCCCCTTGCTGGTCAGACCCCACCACAAGGGATGTCCCCTCCTTTCCCATGTTTTGTTTGTCCCTGTCTTTCCCACTTGTAGTACTTTACCAAAAAAGAATGTCTGGGTTGAGTTTCCGAACTCACTCCCGACGTTTGAGCCTTTCTCCCCAAGGGGCGTCCACCTTCTTTCCCCTGGTATTAGGACCGGCTTCTGTTTTTTCCCCGTCCGCAAAGAGTCCCTCAAGCTAGGCTAATTAGTTTCGTTTCGCCTGAGTTTTTTTTTTACGGGCGCTCCCTTCTCCTCCCTCCCCCGCTACGCTTGGGTGTCCTCTCCTTCTCCTTCATACAAAAAAAAGTTGTTTTTTCCCTGTACCCCAAACCTTCTTCCTCCTTTGGCGCTTCCCAGGAGTCTTTCATTCCGGCGGGCGAACACCCCCTGCCCCCTCCACAGGCAGCGCAAACCCCAGCGGGGCCGACCGTCTTTTCAGCCCCCGACTTTTGGGTCCTTGATTTTTGCAGTTACCGTGCCTATTTCCCTTTTTCTGTGGTTGAACGCCCATGTTAGTGTTGTCTCCCCTGTAATCCTCCCCGTGTTCCTCTTACCCTCTTTCTTTATTGAGGAAGATGGGTCGGAGACCTTTTCGCCCTTAGGCCTTTGCGAATTCCCCCCTTTCCTGCTTCCCTTCTCCTGTTTCCGTCTTTCTCGATTTTCCCCTGTCTTTATGGACCCCACCTGATTGCACCCCTTCTCTTTTCCGCGGTTTTTTGTTTCCTTGTTTTCGTCCCCCACATATTTGCATTTTCCGTGTTTTTTTTTCCCTGAAACTAATAACCTGATGTGTCGTTTTTAATAGTGGGCCTTTCTGCTTCGCCTGGCGGGTTTTTTTTCCCACTTTCCCCATGGTCTTTGTTGCCCTTGAATGGTCCCCCTCCACTTTTGGTGACCTCAACATGTTAGATCGGGGCCTTTTCCGTTTTTGGGGTTGTTTTTTTTCACCCCTCTGACCATTTCCATCCCCCTTTGTGTACTTGGTAGACACTTGCCCCCTTGACCTCCTTTTTTCTGTTTTTTCTGTTGCTTCTTCCCCTTGACCTTTGCCGGCATCCAGACCGACCCACCCCTATGATTTTTTTTTTTTTTGGTGTTGCGCTTTCTCGGTAGGGCGACCCCACCTGCTGGTCCTTTTTTCCCAGTCCAGAACTTTCTTTTCCGTTGCAGTTGATACTGCCATACCTTTCATCGCCCCTGTCCTCCTATCGCTTGTTGTTGTGACCTTTGACCTCCTCTTCTATTAAAAGATGTTGCCCGGCTCCCCTCCGAAGCAGTTTTCAACCTTTATTCACCCCCCCCTCTTCCGCCTTCTCGTTTTCCAGTCTCTGATATCTTTCTTCTCTTCTGTTTTCTCTAGTGCACTTAGTCGACTCTGCTTTGTTTCTGTTTTCTTCCTTCTCAACGTTTGGACCCCCCCTTGAACCCTGACCCCCACCTTTTGGGGCTTAAAGTGAGGGGGCTGCCGTACTGCTCGGTCTCATTCCCTTCCGCCTTCGCCGTATGCCTTTTTCCGTATTTCCAAGTTTGCCCCAGTTGTGCTGCCTGTTTCTGACTGTCGTTTTTCCAGTCTTTGTGCTGGTCGACAACGTCGTCTTATGCCGCTTTTTTAATCGCTCCCTTTTTCAACTGGGGAGACTATGTACTGCCGTTCATCTCCTCCCAGCTTCTGACCAACCTGTCAACCCTCCTGCTTCTTTTCCCCCCACGAGTCGCCCCCCCCTTCGGATATTGTTGGGTGCCAGGTGTCCAGCCCTCCCCCTCTGCCCTGCATTCCTTGTCCACCCCCGTGGGCCTCGGTAGTTCGTATATTTGGCGCGCATAACTCCGGCTCTATTACCACCCTCTGTTTTGTTCTTCTTTTCCAATTTTTTGCTTTTTTACCGCTCTTTTCATCATGGTCCACCCTTTTCCACCTTATTGTTTGCATTTGCAGAGTTTTGATCGGAATCTAGTCTGTCGATACCACGCCTATTGCTCCCTTTTTCGGCCTGTAGTACGGGATGCTCTGGGTTTTGTCTTCTACCACCTCTGCCGAGTTTTTTTCCAGTTTAAGTTACTGTGAGGCTTTGCCGGGTGTTTGGATTTTTGGCGTTCTTGTAACATGCTCTTTTGTCATCTTAGTTTTTCTTTTCCTTCTCCGGTGAACCCCTTTTGTTAGGCCCCTCGATTGCTTGGAGGGGCTTTGATCCTTTCCTCCTTACCGGTCGTGTTTCAAACCATGATCTCATTCTTACCAGTTTGCTCTTTTTTTACTTTTTTGCCGCCGCCGCTCTCCGTAAAAATAACAAGTGCTTGATGAGGTTCGGCAAGCGTCTATCCTCTTTATTCTTGACTTTCCTCCTTTCCGTTGCCCATGCGAGGTAAAGGGTGAGCTTGGATCTTCTTTGCTTTTTTTACCCCCATGGAGGTCCTTAATTTTCTCGGCGACTTTGGGTCCCCACCTCACATTCCCGCCTGTCCCGGCCCTTACCCAAGAGTTTTTTTAAGTGAGACTTCAGCAGTATTTTCCCAATCTTCTTTTCCCTCGCTGTTTGAGATTCTTTTTTTTGGTTTTTTGCCAGCCTTTGAGTTCTGGTGTTGCCCCCAATGTGCATCCGGCTTTCGCGTAACACTTTCTTGAGCAGTTCTTCCCCCACCCATCTGAACGCTCTTGGTAGTAATTTCTTTTTTTTTTATCTCCCCTATTTTCTAATAATAAGTGTTTGTTGAGCTCGACCCCCGTGCCCTTACCAGCCCCTTTTTTTTCTGGTTTTGGTTGCTGCTTTTCAACTGGCAAATTTTTGTCGAGTTCCTGAGCAACCTTTAATCCAGACAGAGTGCTGGTACAATTTTGCACCCCCATTCTTTTCCTCCTTCCTCTTTCACACGGACGGTGAATGTTTTTGTTTGTCAACCCTCTTTTCTGTGTTGCTTATTCAAATGGGCGAGGTCTGTCTTTTTCCCCCCCCCCCCAAAGTCGTGGAAAAGCCCCCCCCCTGTGGTTACCCACGTCTCAGAGATCTTTCCCTCTTCTCTACCCCTCTTTAATGTCTCCCTGCCGCCTAACTTCTGTCCAAGCTTTTGTCCTTTGACTCCACAAAACCGTCCCTTTTTTTTTTTTTTGGCCATGAGCCGGGTTTGTAGGGCTACGGTTTGTGACGTTCCCCGCGGTGATGCGGGGCGTCCCCACCCCCTTTTTTTGTCAAAAATGTGTGTTTTCCTTGAGACTTTTTTCTGTAGACGTGCGGAAATTGTTAAGTGGTCGCTTATCCCCGCCCACCCCGCATGCCCCTCTTTTCCCCCGTTTTTTTTTCCCACCAAAACTTGTTTTTCACATGATACCCATGATCACCGTTTTCAATGGCATGAACTCCTTTACCGTTCTTTTGACTTTTCCCCGTTCCTGCCCCAGCCCCCCTAGCTGTTCAGTTCCCCATCCCGAACAGTCGTTGAACACCTTGCCCGGCGTGATTTCGCCCCATCTATCACCTGCGGTCGATACTCCAGGATCCGTGCCTGTGGTCTTCGACCCTCATGATTCAAACTCTTCCCCCTCTTCGCCCTTTGTGACCACTTCGTTTCTCTCAATCTGCTGTCCCCCAGTTCGGGATAGTTCCCGCAGGCCCAAGACATTTTTTGAAAAAAACTCCCACCCCCTCAGCAGAACCCCCCGCGTAACATTGTGATATAATTTCCAGTGTGCGTTCTTTGGCCTTTGCTACCTTGACCCCCTTCGTGCAGACTTCTTGTGCTTCCCCCGTGTTTTCTCCTCTGGCACCTATTTTGCGTCACCGCCGAACCCCCCCCCAAACTTATTTAGCGCGTCCTTTTTGTGGCCTTCGCCGGTGACGCTTTTGGATTGTTCCTGAATTTAGGTCTCTGAAACGTGCTTTCGTGTCTCTTCCCCCCTGCGCCCCTCTTTTTCCCCCAAAGTTGAAATGCCTCGGTGTCTGACAACCCCCTTGCTTGCTCCGACGACGGTTTTTTAGACCTTCCTGGATCTAAACGACCAGACTCCGTTGGACTCCCCCTTTTACCTGTCCGTCGCAAAGCCCTTTTTGTTCCCTCTGAGAATTCTGCGGAAGGCGTCCTAGGACGTCGACCTCCCTGAGGTCCCTGACAGAATTTCCGCCCTACCTTGTCACCGCAAAGGGTGTTCGTTTCCCTGTTTTTCCATTTTCTTCCCCTAAGACCCCCCTTCCTGCGCGCCGAGCGTTCGGTTTCCCCTTTTGCAGAAGATCATGTAGTGCCCCCCCGGACCACTCTCTGCCGTGAGGCCTCTCCGCGTCGTCCTCTTGACGGTTGCGACGTTGTTGGATGGATCCCTGGTTTCTTCCCGATCCTTTCAGCCCGAGGAGGGTGCCTTCGTTTCTCCTCAAGATGTGATTTTTCGACTTTTCCCCCGCATTTTTTTCCCATGCTTTTTTATAATTTTGGATGTTGTGATGTGTGGAAACTTTCCTGCTTAAGAACGTCCTCTTTTTTTTTCTCCCCTGAAGTTTCCTCCCAGGTGGCGCCCGTTCGTATTACCTTTTGAGCCTCCCTCTTTTTGTTTTTTTTTTTTTTATTCGTCTTCCCAGGCCCCCGCCCGCAGGATACCTCACCGGGCTTTCCACAAGTTGCCATGTTGTTTTCGCCTTGTTCCCAGTCGTCACGTGATGGGGGTGAGCTTTTTTTCCACACCGGCTCCTTCCCTTGTGCCTTCTTTTTTTTTCCTCGCGAGCACGGTGGCCTTGCCTTTCTACCCCAGTTGGGCGGTTGTAACATCATTCCCCCTCCCCCCCCGGCTCTTTTTGCGACCTTTTTCCCCTCCCTCCCTGCAGGACCGTGAAAAGTCCCCCCAGCTGTGGGTTTTTTCTTTTGCATCTGGAAGTCGTGAAAACCCACCACTCTTGCCCGGCCGTGCCCGACAACCATTAACTTTCCCGCCTTTTTTCCACACCCCCCCCGACACCTCTTTTTCCTAGACCCCCTCTTGGCACTGATCCTCTGCGCGAACCTGCTGGCAAATCTGGTTCCCTTTTCGCCCCAAGTCCCCCTAGTCAGCGAGTGGAGCCCCCCACCTCTTTTGCATTTTTTCCACCTCTTTTTTTCGGCAGGTGAAAGATTCTTTGACCTCTCTACCACCCCGCCCCCTAAGGGGGTACAAACCCCCTTTTTCACCAGGACAAAGTCTTTTGCTGCCTCTTCGTCTCTCCTTCTCCTCTTCTCCCGCTCGAGGCGTCGCCCGTTCCGTTTTTCCTTTTTCCGTCTTTCCATGAATGCGCCCCAAGTTTGGCATGGTGGAGTTGAAATTTTTTCTTTTTCCTTTTTCCAGTTTTTCACTTATTTTCCCCCGACCCAGCTTCCCCCTTTCTTTGTCTCTTGGTAGGCTTTTTACCATGCGAACTCTCACCTTCCCTTCCCCCCGATTTTTTTTATTTTTCTTCTCCTATCACCCCCGAATCAGCCCCATTTCTCCATCTTTCAGGTCCATTGGTGCATTCTCTTCCTTTTTTTCCTGATGACGGCCCCCCCCCTCCCCCCGCCGTCTTCCTCCCCCCTTGTCACCCTTTTCTTCGACCACCCTACCAACTTTTTTCCTTTAGTTTTTCTACTTCGGGCCTCTTGTGTGTACGCCTTTGTTTACTGTCCGGCTTTTTTTGTTGGTTTCTGGTGCTTGGTTTTTTTTCTTTTTTTTGTGCAGCCATCATCGGCTTGTTAATACTCCCTTTCCGGATTTTTCCTTTAACAACCGGGCGAGCCCCCCCTCCTTT
>Ga0179593_1471963_pt1 | contig 11758 bp, 21 predicted proteins | sample CZODoug2_1_08_16_FD_185931 | JGI IMG/M metagenome (GOLD analysis project Ga0179593, IMG submission 185931) | Vadose zone soil fungal communities from Angelo Coast Range Reserve, California, USA - CZODoug2_1_08_16fungal (PacBio error correction) | ecosystem: Environmental > Terrestrial > Soil >... | reverse complement strand
CCCCTTGACCTTCCTCTTATAAAGACAGATATCGATGGGTTTTCCGAGTCACCACAAAGTATTGACGGATCTTTAAAGCACCACGAAACTCAACGAATCGGCACAAACCCTCCTTCACCGTCCATCTTTTACTCTCTCAAAGTATTCATGAATGTTTCCCGTCTTTACCCAATCCATGCCCGAATGCCTGGCGATCTCAACAGAAGATGAACTCCTGATGCTTTGCTCTTATTTTTGCACCAGTAGACATGTTTTTCCCCCTGAGCCTTCCACTAAGCAGGATGAGGACCCTGCTTCCCGTGTTTCCATCAGGCGTGCCCGCCATGTTTGATTCTTGCAGGTATCTTTTCCCCAAGCAAATCAGTCTCCAGTTAGGTTCTCCTTCCCAAGAAGGTTTCTCTCGGTACTGTTTTTTTTTTTTTTTTTTTTTTTCACCCCCAACTCTTCCTGCGTGATCTTCCTGAAACTAAAAACTGTTCTTTTTACCAATTTTAACTTCTCCTTTCCCCCCCCTTCTCCCCCCACCGTGTTGGGACAGGTTTTTTTCTTGTCCGGGTCCCCTCTTAGAACTCTCTTTCCTTTCCCAGAGGCCCCCACCCCCCCCCCCCCACATTTTCTGCTTCCAGCGCCCCCTCTTCGACCCGTCATTTCGGAATGGCTTTTCCTCTTTCTTCACTGATCTTAGGGCTTGGCGAGCGGTCCTACCCGAACTGAACTTTGTTTTAATGAAAGAAGCTCATCACTTGATCCTTCCCTCTGATAGGTAATTTTTTCACACGCTCCCCTTGCCTCCCCCGGTGCTCCAAACCACTTTTTCTCGAAGCGTCCTGAACGTCGTCAGAGTCCTTCTTTGCGTGACAGCACCCCCAGAGATCATGGATTCAGTTAAACACCCACTTCATTCAGGCAAGTCGAATCCCCTCGCGGGCCCCCTTCTTTCTCTGAAAAATCTGTTTTTTTCCGTTACAACAATTTTCCCTTCTTCTGCCGACATCTTGTACCCCCTTGAGAGTCTCCCACAGCCTTTCATTTCTCCCACTTTAATGGACCTTGGTATTTCCCGGAATGGGATTCTCTTGGTGTCCTTGACACCTCCTTTCTCCCTGCAACCTTGCCCAAAATCCCCAACATTTTCGTGAAAGGCCAAAACGTCGTCAAGAAATTATCTGACTTCTGCTACGTTGCTCCCCAACTAGGACCAAGTTGTTTCCCCCTCCTCCTTGTTCGGGTCCAATTTGACAGTCCAGGACCTTCCGGTCCCTTTTCAGATTTGGCTTGCCAGACCTTTTTCGGTTTTGAATTCTACTTCCCGCTCAGCGGTCTTTTTAGAATCAGATTCCGTCTTCGATCACTCCTGTCAATAGCGGCCCCCCCCCCTCCAGCTTCACAAACTTTTTCTTCCTCCGGTCACGTCCCGGCTTGCCCGCTCGGGACAGAGAGGTTGATCACCAAACGAAGCTATTCCCCCATTTGCTCCCTTCACTTTCCCCCCTTGTGCGATATTGGCTCAGAGACCCCCCCTCACGTCCAAAGGCCCCAGTTTCTTTTTTTTTTGTTCTTTCGTCGATGCCTTTCCCTTTTTCAGAGTTTCCCCACCCCTTGTGGTAGTAATTTCTGTTCTCCCTATTTCCTCCTCCTCCTTTGTGTTTTTTCTAGAGTCTCACTGCCTGTTCTCCCCCAAACAATGGACCCCCCTTCCGGCCCCCCCCCTTTCTGTCCTAAAACACAAGCCCCCCCTGTAATGGGTCTTCTTTTGTATCGGTATCCCCCTCTCTGCTCTTATCGCCAAACATCGATTTTGAAACTGGGATAGTTCTTGGTTGATTTTCACCCACTCCTGGCCAGAGTTTGAAAGCGTTCCCTACTCATCCTCCCCTCCCGTTTGCCTTGCTGTTTTTTTCTTTTTTCGATATTTTTACGTGCTCTCTTTTCCCCTTCCATCGTTTGGACGGCCGATTCCCAACCCTCCCCGTGATGATGGACGTTAGCACTTTTCCCCCCCTGCTTGGCAAAATCCATGTGTGGCACTTTTTTTTTCCTTAAACGTCCTCCCCCTTAGGGGTAACCCCTTTTTTCCCCCCCTAGTTTTTTTCCGTAATGAGGCACTTAGCGAGTCTATATTCCAAGTCAAACCCCAGCCCTTTTTTTTGGCTAACCTACTTTTTCGTGTGGTGTGCACCTTTTTTTTATTCCATTTTCTGGGAAGGGCTTTGCTTGCTGTCAGTTTTCAGCCATTCTCCCCCCCCCTGATTTTTTAACACATTCCGCAATTCATTTTGGAGAAAAGCCCATTTTTTTTGGATACGCTTTCCCCTCGACGCTTAGAAGGTCTTCTTTTTTTTATTTTAAAGAACCACCCCGGATGTTCAGATAAGACTTCCCCCCCTTGCAGTAAAAGCTTCTGGGCGGGGCCCCTTTGAATTCCTCCTGGATCTTTGTTCCCTCTCCTGGCTGCTCCTGATCTCTCGTGTATTCCCCGACAATTTCCCCTTCTTTCCTTCTTAGTTCAGGACCTTCCCTCTCAACCCCTGTCCCCACACGGTTTTTTTTCCTTTTCTCTTGGAACTCCTTATCGTCCTTTTCAGTATCCCTTAAAGATTTGCCCTTAACTCAAAAACGGTTCTGCATAGTTCTTTCCTCTCGCTTCCCCCTCCCTATACTGTTCTTATATTAACCTATCCTTACTCGCAGTAATACCCTTGTCTGCGCGCTCTGAGACTCTGTGTCCTCTCCCGACTTTTTTTTTGGTTTTGGCCTCGTCCTTCTATCCTGCCTCATTATTTACCCCCGGAAAGAACTCACCTTCTGGGTGTGAGGTTTTTTGATGGACGATAACCTTTGCTGACCCATTGATCCTGTTAACTCCCTTATAATTTGATTTTTGGTTCTAGGCCCTGGAGCCTTTATGGTACTCTAACCTACATCATGACTTCCTCTGTAAGTCTTTTTCCTCCTCGCAAATTCCCCGTCCAGACACCCCCCAAACAGGACGGTCCCACCTCTTCCGATCCCAACCCACTTTTTCTGAAAATTTCTGACATCATATTTCTTTGCGGGTTTCACTTTGGGAAAAAATTCCTTATCCTAACCACCGTGATATTCATCCCCCCTCCCCCATCCGCCCTTTCATTTGATCTTTCGTTGCACTCCGCTCAGGAGTACTCCTTCTAATTTTCCTTTTGACTTCGCAGGCCATTTCCTAATTTGAATTTTCTACTCCAGTTTTCTTGTTGACTTCTCCCTGAGTGTTTGTCGGATTTCTTTGGCTGTTTTTTTCTTTCCCCCTCCAGTAACCTCTTTGTGGGTTTTAGTCCTAACAAAAAGATTGCTTCGGTTGGTCTAGTCGCCGTTCCCCCAACTTTCCATTCTCACCTTAACACCCCCCTCATTGCTTGTTTGAGTCGATTTCATTTCCACCTTCCGGCAGTCTCCCAGGACCGTCTCTAGATTTTTTCTTTTCGCAACAACCCTCTTGAATTTCCCCGGTAACCGAACCCCCTGACGCACAAGCGCATAAGGCAAACCCTTCTTCTCCCCGTACCCTCCCGCCCTTCCTTTATGACACTTCCCGTTCTTCCTTAAGGCGCCCCCCTTTTGACAAATCCCCACATTTATTAGCGATCCTTCCCCAGCTTCGTAATGGCGTTCTTTCGGAAGTTCTTTTGTATTTTCCCAATCAGCCTTTTTTTTTTTCCCTAGGTCCCCCCCCACAGCCTTTTATTATGGCCCACGGACTTTGTTCTAGTCGGAGGGTCACTGACCTTGTTTTTTTGCCTTTCCTTCCCTAGCCCCCAAAGCAGATTTCAGGATGCTTGTTCTTCCTTCCCTGCTCGTACCCAAAGAGCTTCCTTACCGGACAGCCCCAAGTCAACACCCTTTTTACCTCCCCCCCTCTCCGCCAAGTTTTCCCCGGTTATTTTATTTCCTTTCATTTGATTGTAGATCTCCTTCTCCCGCTGCAAACCACCATCTTGATCTCCTTCCCGCGATAGTTCTTCCGCACCCTCCCCGTCGGAAGGACTTTTTTTTCCCTCAGGTGAATCATTGCTAATTGGTGGGACTTTGACGACCTCTCTTTTTAAACCGTGTTGCGTGTGACCTTCCCTTAGCAATTTTTCTACTCCATGACTGATCTTGAATCGTGTCAACTGTAAATCAAACGGTTTCTCCCCCCCCCCACTTGGTTTCAGCTTTTCTTGACGCGCAGAGTCCCCTCTCTTTCGGTGTTCCCCCTCACCAGAATTTCCAAGGTTTCCCTTTGATAATTTTTCACCCCCCAGTTTAAATTCATTTCATTCCTGGCCCGTACGTCGTTTTCTTTCGTTTCCCCTCGGTTTAGTTCCCCCCTCCCCCCCCCCCGTGAAATCCCTGCTTGCCTTTTCCCTTACGGTTTAGTAGTTGCCCCTCCCTAATCGTTCTCCCAACTTTTTTAGGCGTTATTTTCTTTGAGTAGGACCTTGATTTCTTCCCTGTTCTGCCACGAAGGTGCCCTCGCCAAACATGCAACCTACCACCCCCTCCCTCTTGCTGTTCAACTTACAACCCCCATTCTTGTTCATTGTAATGATATTCCGGAGCACGGTCCTAACTTCCCTCTTTCCCCTTGTTAATCCGTTTTTTATGGACACTGGACACTTAACCCTTTAATCTTTTCCCCCTTTTTCCTATTTGAGAATCTTTTTTTTGGAGGCCTCTGAGGTTTCTCCAGACTGTTTTTTCCCGCCTAACATATTTCCCTGTTCGTACTCTTCAGCTTTTTTTTCCTTCGTCCCACACCTCTTCCCCCAGGTAGGAGCAATGCGGAACTGTCGGCTGTGCTTCTTTCCTTTTTTCGTGTTGCCCCCCACCCCCTCTCCTATAACCGTTTTCCATTTTGGAGATAGCTTTTTATCTTCCCACCACTCCCCTCCCATCATTGTCTTGTGTGGTCCCCATCCTGGCTTTTCCCTTGAAGAGGTACCATAGCTTTTTGGTGCCCCTTCATCGCGTGCCCTTTCTTTCTTTTTTCTTCCATACCGTTTTCTCTCTCCAGAAGCATTTTCCGCCCACCCACCTTCCCCTTGCCCCCTTTCAGGAAACGACTCCAGACCAAGGCTACTTTCCTAGGGGCTCATTTCCGTCGTTTCGACTGCCCAAATAATGGCCTATAAACGTGATCTCTCTTTGGTGATAAACCTTCCCCTTTCCCCTCTCGGAAATCTTTCGTCGCATCTCCCTTTGTTTTGATCTTTTAAGTTCTCTTCTTTTCCCTTTTCAATTCCCATCGTTGCGTCCTTCGAGAAAAACGCAAGTTTCTCTTGGAGCAGATAGCCCTCTTCCTTCCAAAGGAATTTAATCCCCATTTCCTCCCTGTGTTACGTGCGGAGTTACTTTACGTTTCCCCCCTAGGGGTAACCCCTTTCCTATTTTTAATTTACTGAGGCACTTTAGTCCAGTCATATCCTTTTCCCATTCCCCCCCTCAATGTTTTTCCTCCTTTTTTCCCCTTTCTGCGGCGGGGTGTGCCTTTCTTAGATTTCTTTTTCATGAAAATCCTTCCCTACCAGTTCCTGATACCCTTCTTACGACCCTTTTTCTTCCACCATTTCCCGTCGGGATTGGATCCTCTCCCCAGTTCAATGAAGATTCTAACTTCCCCCCCCTTCGGTTCCCCATTTTTTTTTTTTTTTCTTTTTCGACACATTTCTACGGAAGGAAAATTTTTCGTCAACCCGCCTTTCTTTCTGGCCTTTGCCTTCCTCAATGGTTTTTTTCCCTTTTCTCAATGGCTTCTCATTCTTTGAAATATAGTTTCCTTTAAACTCCAATGCATTTCTCTCGATAACCTTTCCCCGATCAGAGACCCCGTTTTTCTCCCCTTTTGCTTTCTCTTTTTCCCCGCACAAGTCCTTTGCAGTATCCTTTTCTTTAACTTTTAATTTCACCCCTCCCACCGGGTATATTTCCTTCCCGAGTTGACCGCGACACTGTGCCAATAGGCTCGAAATTACTCTCCCCATTAATAAGTCGGTAGCAGCCGATCCTCGCGCCTCAGAGAACCTCTTTTTTGGGGTTTTAGAGACTCATTCTTCATTTCCCTACTAACGGACTTGTTTGATTCTTGATTTGACGCCTGACTTTCCTGATTCCCTGGTTCCTTCCCTCATTCGATTGTGGGGTCGCTTTCTCTTTTTTTGGGATTTTTTCTCCACTCCCTCCATAAGTTTCTTTTGGGGATCTGATCTCGCAGCCACAACTGCCGCTTTCCCCCTCCTCTTCCCCCCACCGCGACCCACTTGTGCCCTTCATCCCATTTCTTTCTTGTGTCCTCTCTTGAACACACTTTCTACTGGATTGATCACTCTCTTTTTCCAAAGCATTACTTTTCCCCCCCTCGTTTGGAGTATTGCTTTTTTAATTATGGGGCTTCCGGTTCCTCAGGAATCTAATTGCTTTTTTCTCAATCATGGTAGGGTGACGTATTTCCTCTTTGTTTTGCCGGTATGCTGATTTGTGCCTTCTTTTGTGGACTCCTTCACATCCTGCCTGGTTTTCTCCACGCCCCACCCAGACGTTTTTTTCTTTATGAGTGGTCTCTTTCCCTTTCCCCCTTATTCCCTCGGTTGTTTGTGTGATTCTCTGTGAAATTTCCGTTCTCCTTATACCCCAGACTCCCTTTTTTGGATCCTTTTTCTTATCCAACACAGGTGACGTGGCAGTTTTTCCACCCCCCACCTCCATCACCCCCAGCGCCCATCCGGCAACCCATCTTCCTCAGTCAACCCCTCATGCTGTCTTCCAGTAGTCGCCTTCCTTCCTCCCCCCCTTTTTTGAAATCCATCGAAGCCAGATTCCAACTGACTGATTTCCAATGCGGATGTCTTTCTTCCTTTCTTTGTCTCCCTCCTCCTCAGTGTGTCCCCCTTTTCCCATACAAGCCTTGATGATGGACTGATGTACGTGTATAGATGCTGGGACCGCCCGTTTTTTTTATGCTGGAATTTTCTGTACTTTCCCCCCCTCCCTTTTCCCTCTTTCCTTATTTTTTCGAATGCCCAAGATTTTTTTTTAAGAAACCCCACATTGAGAATGTCTTAGCATGCATTCGTACCTTTAGGGTTCCACCCCCCGCGAAGCCCCTGACACTTTTGTTTCTGTCCTTTTTCGCCCTCCTATATGTCTTCCCGAGGAACACCACCACCCCCTCTTTTATAGCTTGGGGATTAGTCCTCAATCGTCCTTTACTTGTTTCTTCAGATCGGGACTCGCTCCTTCATTTTTCCCTCGCAGTTGTCCCCGGGACCCATTTTTCCAAGTTAACCCTTTTTTGCCTGGAACCCCTAAATTTTTCCCTCAGTTCTCCCCTCCCCCCTTCCGTTTAGGTTTCGGCACCTTCTCAAGCACCCCGTGTTAGACCACCCTGGGTCTCTCCCTCTCTGACGATGACGCTAAATTTTTTCCCCTTTCCTTTTAATCACCCAGAGATTTACATAGTGAGCAGGCCCATTTACATTTTCCAAACCAATTTGTCCTTCAGCCCGCCATACTAGTGTTGCCGACTCTTCGTCGCGGTACCCCCCCCTTTTTTTTTGACTACCCTTCCCCCTTCCCAAGGGTCTCTAAATAGTTCCCGTTAGGCGGCTCCAATCCTCCTCCTTCCCAACATGTTTTGTCTCTGCGAATGCGGTCTTATCAGTAATGGGCTTATCATTGTTTTTTCCCCTTTTCCCCAGCGAGCGCTTTCCCCCCTTTATAAACATGCCCCCCTCCTCGGGAGTGCTGTCTGACAAAACATTTTTTTGACGGACCAAGACTCCTTCTATCCTTCTCAGTAACTCCTTATTGCCACCTTGTTTTAATCCGTCCTTTATTGTTCCTGTAGTCTTCGAACTGTTCACCTTTGGATTAAGGTTTTTTCTTTTTTCAACGGCGGCTAACGTCTCAGATTCGTTTTTTTTTGTTAGAAGTCCCAAGTCTTCCCTTATTTCTAGACTCGTGAACACAGATGAACCCTGTTTTTTAGCTTCTCTTCCTTCCCTTGATTTCCAGGTCGTGTTTATCCCCCCTCATTTCTTTTCCCCCATTTTTGGATGACGGTTCCGTCGATTTCTTTCTTTTTGAGAGATCTGCCAATCTTTTGGGTGGTTAGTCTGCCCCTTTTCCGGTCCTTTTTTCGGTCCAATATTTGTTTTTTTCTTTTTTGAGCTTACCTCCTGATTCCTTTTCCCCTCCCCCCTACGTTGTGTTTTCCAGTGAAGTAGTTCCTCCCCCCCCCCCACTTGATGCCCGGGAAAGGCGGAACCCCCCAAAGCTTTCACTTTTCGATTCGTTTCCTCAGTTCTCCTTCGACTTCTGCTATCACCCCCCTTTTCCTTGGCCTCCTGTGATCGCGAGCGTGTCACCAACTGACCCTTATCTGTGCCTCTTTTTTGCAGTCCGTTCCCTTTACTCCCGAACTTTTTTCATTTTTTTTTTAAGTTTTCTTCGATTCTTCTTTCCCCTTCCCTCCTGTTTTGACGGAGTATCAAACTCCTTGATGATGGATTAGGACCTGTTTTCCCCTGCCCCCTTTCTTGCCGCAACACCTTCCGACCCTCCGTGCTTTTTACCCACGGTAAGTGTACCTTTTCCCCACACTTCTTCGGTCACCCCATGTTTCTTTTTTCCCTCCATTTTTGACGTAGGCTCCCATCTCCAGGAAAAAGTTTCACGTGAACAATTCTTTCTTGTCACCTTGCCTTCTCTTCTTCTCTTTTCCTTTTTCCGCATCCCCTTCTCATATTCCTGCTATCCTTCCCTCCGACCCCCTTACCCCTTTTTGTGCCCTCACTGAGGGATTGGCTAATTCTTCCTGCGGATGTGACAGTTCCCTCTTTTTTTCTTTTGGATTGTCAACTTCCCTATTGTTCCAGATAATTTAATCTGTATCCCACAAGTTCGTTCCTTTACTTCGTTGCCTGCTTCTTCCCATGGTGGACTTTCTTCCCTGTGTCTTCTTTCTGGGAAACTTTCTCTTTTTGCGTGTCACTCACGGTCCGCTTTGCGAGTTCAGGACAGTCGACGACCCCCATTTTTCTTTCCCCTTTTCTTTCTCGTTTTTCCCGCTCCTATCCCCTTCATTTTTCCTTTCTTGACCTTTTTTTCAACTATTTTCATTTTTTCCCCCGGTCTGTCTTCCCCCTTCGAGGAACCCCAAAGGGTCTTTACCAGGTCCGACACGTTCCATTCCCTCCTGCCTTTCGACTCTCTGCTCTCCCTCCCTGCTAACGATTTTTCTTTTGTTTGTCCGGGCTTTTTTCCCTTTTCTTAGTATGACCGACCCCTTCTCCCTTTGCCCCGTTTTTGTGGGATCAAGAAAATTTTTTTGTGTGACTTGATTCAGTTTTTTCACGACTTTTGCGTGTGTTTTTTGTGACCGACCTTAGGATGTGGCCTCTCTCCCACCTCCCTATCCTTCCTGGACCATTATTTCTGAAGAGATTCCCCTGGCCTCTCCACCCCCCCCCTTTTCCTTTTTCCCCATCATCTTTACTTTTTTTGTCCATACATGTTCCCTCCCCTTCTTGTAGGCCTTTTTTGACAAACTGTGTTTAGTGATTCACACCACTCTTCCTCCCCCCCTTTCCCTTTTTCTCCCTGTTTCCTCGGACGTTGGGGATTCTAAGTGCCGGAATATTTTCGGGAACCCCAGGTCGCCTTTCCTATAATGGTCGTTTAAGCGTTTCTTTATGAGGATTTTAGTCTTTTTTTTCTCTTCTGTCTCTCTGGGCTTTTTTTACTGTGTCCAATCCAGAACCTTTATGGTTGCTTAAGACACCACCCGCTCGATTGCCTGAGTTGCTGGTCCCCACCTCTCCCTCTCCTTTCCCCTCTGTTTTTGGCGAGAGGATGAAATTCCTCGACGTCTTTTACCTCCTCGAGTGTTTGAAACCAATTTGGACTTGTCCCGGTACCCCATCCACTCCCAAGACTCCGGAAACCCTCTGCTTACCCATATAACCCCTGCTCTTCTCCCCCCCTCCCCAGTAGACTTTTTAGGCCCCTCTTCCCCCTCAAGCTTCCCTAGCTATACTCCCCAGACCTTTAGCCCGAGTTGATGTCTTGCTCCTTCTATAAAGGATTCATTGTATTCCCCTTCTCTCCATCCCTTTTCCTTCTTTGCACCTGGTGTATTTCGCCGTGTATCTCTTCCTTCCCTCCATGTTGTTTGTTCTTTTCAAAGGGTAAAGACCTTCCCCCCCCTTACAGTCCGCTGAGGAGCTTAGGTGGAGATTTTTTCCCCCCGAACTCCCTTTACGAACCCCCACTAGATATTTCTTCTCCCTGGCCGCAAGGCCAACATTAGTAACAAATCCTGCCGAAACCCCTGATTCCTTTTCTTTTTCTTTCCTCCGTCATTAGCCCGCATCTTCCTTCCCTCTTCCCCCAACCCCCCCCTTAGTCGTGTCCCTTCCTTTTAGACCCTCGTGGATTGGGCAGTTACGTTTCTAAGAGTCCAGTCTGGTTTCTTGTTCCCTCTCTGACGTCATCCCTTCTCCCGTGCGTGGTACCCATGAAATCCTCTTCCTCCGGTTATATTCAAGGACTTCCGATTTCTTCCCTTCAACAAGCTTCCCGCAAAATTTCCACTTTTCTCAGCCCCCTTCATGAACTGCAGCTCAATCCTTGCGGGCCCCCCCCCTATATTTTATGAGCACGCCTTCTACGGTCACCCTTAAGGCCTTATCCTTTAAGATTTGTGTGACCCGGTTTTCCCCCTTCTTCTCGGTGACCCTTTTTTTCTTTTCCCTCAAAGTATCTTTGCAGCGTCCTTCCTTTCTGTCTCCCCCCCTCCGAAGTCTGTCCACACGTTGTCCGAGTAATTTTCTTCGGAAGCCATGTTCTTCTCATGGCTGTGACCACTTCAACTTCTCCTCGTAAACTGTCTACACCAAGTCTCCTTTGTTCCTCCCCTACCCCCCCCACCCCCCTCCCCCCCCCCACTGTCCCCCCCCATCTCTCCTTTCCCCCACCCTCACCCTTCCCCCCCCCTCCCCTTCCCTCTCTTCCACCTCACTCCCCCCCACCCCATTCACCCCGTTTCCACCACTTTGAGAACCCCATTTTTGATGGTATGTGTCTACATGATACTTTTGAACGATCAGCGATTTCCCCCAGGACCGGGATCCGTCATTTTTCTTACACGGGCCTTTGAATTTACAGTATGACTTTGAACATTTTTCTCTTTTTGCTGTTTTTGTTAGGTTGGTCCTTAAGGAGCCAGGCTACTTTAGTTTTTTAGAACCCCCCCTATTTTAGGTCTCTCTCCTCTTGCCACCTAGATTCCCTGTGTCCCACTTTTCAAAATCGGATTTTTTCATGCTTCTTTCCCCCCCCTTTTTACTTTTTCCAGTTGATAACCCACGTTTCCCTTCCTTGATCCGGTGAACTCTTGGGGATTAGCTCGAGAGAGAAGATCAACCGTCCCTCTCATCCCCAGTTTTTGTTTTGTTTTTCCCTTCCCCCCCCCCAACAAACCACCCCCCAAAATTTTCTTTTTCCTTTTTCCGGGTTCCGTTTTGGAGTAGGAATTGGGTTCCTCCTCCATTGTTGTGTGTTTATCTCTTCTCCCTCCAGCCCCTTCCTTTTTCCAACCCCACTTATTTGACCATAGTTCCCCTTAAATGCACGGAGAGTCAGACCACCCCCTCCACTGGAATTCATTCAGGTCTAGGCTCTTCCCTTTCCACACCTTGACCTCTCTGAAAATCTTTGCTTTGACCCCCTTGGACCAATTCGC
>Ga0179593_1366075_pt1 | contig 11758 bp, 10 predicted proteins | sample CZODoug2_1_08_16_FD_185931 | JGI IMG/M metagenome (GOLD analysis project Ga0179593, IMG submission 185931) | Vadose zone soil fungal communities from Angelo Coast Range Reserve, California, USA - CZODoug2_1_08_16fungal (PacBio error correction) | ecosystem: Environmental > Terrestrial > Soil >... | reverse complement strand
TTTTCATTTTTCTGACCTTACTCCAAATTCAGCCCCGTTTTCTCTGTTATCCTCTAGTCCTTTGCAGTCTTAATGGATATAGCCCTGCCTTTTCCCCCTACGTGTTGCCTGTCTGGAACCCCCTCTGCCTTTTCCGTATTTATCGGCGTCCTCTCGTGGAATGTTTTGACCTTCCTGACCAGAGACCTTGCAAAAGCCAACGGCGGTTGTGACCGGTCTTGTAGCGGCCTTGTCACGTTTCTTTTTTGGAGTTGTTGCAGCCCGAGGGCGGCACGGCACTGGCCTGGTTCCTGTGAGGGTTCCTATGGTGTTGCTTGCCGAGCGCTTGGGTCCTTTTTCCTTTCGACCAATCTAGGATCCCTGCGTTGGCCTGCTTGCTTGTCGAGGACGCCGTAACCAAGGGGGTTGTTTTCCCTCCTCTCTGGACCCCAGTCCCACTGAACTGTCAGACCAGTTTTTTGAGGCCCAGATCTTGTTCTCGGTTTTTTTTCTTCTCCCCCCGTTCCAAGTTTGGAACCTCCCGTATCCCTTTCCCCCCGATCGCCGCCGCCCGCAGGGGCCCGAACTTTCGACCCTTGTCTGCTCCTTCTCCCCTTCCGACACCCCATGTGTCGCTAAGTTTTCCACTTCCCTCTTCCAAGTGTCGCGGAGGTCGTTAGGTTCCTCCGAGTGGGTTCCAGCGGTTTTCTTGAGCAGGAGAGATTCAGGATTCCCTTCTATTGCGATAAAGGGCGCTAGTGAAAACAGTTTTTCTCTCTGCTTTTCCTTCTCCCCCATAACGACTGAGTAGTGGAAACCATTCCGATCCTCTAAGAGCTCGACGCAGACCTTGATAATTCGATCCCTTTGAGAACCCGGTGCCGAATCGCATCTTCGGTCGAACTGCACCTTCCTCTTCTTCATTCTTTTGTGAGTACGAAGACTGGGAAGATGTTTCATGCTTTTTTTCACGGTCCGGTTCCTCTCGATTGATGGACTCTATTCCTTGTCCTGACTCTATTTGGAACTCAACAGAAGGTGTGGGCTACCACCCGGTTCTTACTGATCCACCACTCAGTCTTTCCCCCCCCTCCGGCTTCTAGCCTCCCCTCTGACAAGGCGTTACCCCTTATCCTTTCGTACTCTCCATTATCTCCCTTATTGTGATTGCCTTGTAATAATTCCACTATCCTTCTCGGTAGACGCTGCGTAACATTCCGTGTCTATTCTCTCTTAAGGGGCATTTAACTATTTCCAGAATCCCTTTCCCGATTTTTTTTTTCTCGCTGTAGGTTACGCGACGCGGGTGATTCGGCGCTGTCTCTTTTTCTTCTCTTATCTTTTAGTTGATGCGCCGGGTTCCAAGGGATGGATGATATAATCGTTTCGTCCCGCCCCATGCGGAGGTGTCGTGAGATCTTGTCCTGCGGGGACATCCCTTGGTTTTTTTACCACTAGGTGCCTATTGCCCTTGGTTGCTTCGGTGATCTCTCATTTTTAGGAGTCTCGGCACTTGGATTTGCTTCCGGGATTTTGGAGCTCTTCCCATCACGTCCTTCCAAACTTCGACTTGGCTATCACGCGAAAGAGGCTTGATGAATCGATGGCCCGCCCTTTTTGAATGTGATCGTCCTCGGGGCCCCAGTTTTTTTATTTTTTGGCTTTTTGTTTTCCAGTTACTCCCGGCAGTCCCGGTGGTTTGTTTGAGTACTAAGGTTTTCCTTCAACCGACCGGTCTGTGTTGTGTCCTGTGGATGCCGGGATCTGTTGTAACCTTCACGACCCCCGTGATGAGGCATAGTTCGACCTTCCCCGACGATGCTGTTCCCAGGTGTGAGATTTTCCTTTCGTTTCCCACCTAGTTTTTCCGGAGGCTTCTTCTGGCGGCGGGCTTGGTTCAGGCGGAGAGGAGCGGCTGGGTGTCCTGTGAGGGGCCTCGTGCCGACATTTTTTCCGATCGCAAAGCTCTTCTATATAGATCGTTACTCAATACAGTTGCTGTTGTGTCGTTCTATCTCCGAGGATTTTGGCCCTGTGCGCTTGCTTGGACACGTTTTCCATTCATACGTCAACGCACAGCGCCAAGACGCATCCCCCCCCTCCCGTCCCCACTGCCCCTTCCCATACGCGAGACTCTGCGATTTTGGTTTTCGTCCTAAGAACTGTTTTTTCCCGCTAGTTAGTAGTAACTTCGCGAAAGATATTCCGATTCGTGGGTATAGTTGGAAAACGATCCCGCAATCCCAGGAAGGTTCTCCCCCCTCCACTTTGCCCCGGGGGTACCACCCCCTGGCGGCACTCCCACCCGCTGCGGGTGAACTTTCCACCCACACATAAACTTCAAAAAAATTTTCCCGTCTCCGTCATCCCCCTTCCCTCATGGCGTCTGCCGCGCGGCTTCCCAGATGCTTCTCATGCTGTCTCTCCGTTCTCCGTTCAGTGAGGTTTTCCTACCATTCTTCTCGATAACCCACGTTCGCCCCCCCAGACGCCCCCCATCTTTCCCCATCCCTTTGCACCCGTTCTATTTCCCACCTGAGTTTCGCGACCCTGATTGATGTTCTCGGCAAACTCGTCCGGTTTTACCACTCTCACATTAGTCCCTGTTTCTTTCCGTAAGATGATACCTACCCCATCATGGCCATCATTCCTTCCCCCAACCTTCCTCGAAGCGCTCGCGACCGGCGGCCGACTCATTCTTTCTCGAAAGGTCTGATCCCACGCGCATCCGTGAGGGCTCGTCCCACATATTTTTTCGACCCCCCCTTGCCCCCGAAGACAAGCTAACTGTGGTATCGGAAGAGTCTCATCGACGAGTGTTTTATGCGATTGTTCCTTTGGTCGTACATAAAGTCCCAGTCGATTCATGCTCCCCGAGGCAAGGGAGTCACTGGGAACCTTTTTAATCGGTCGCTACGGCGTATTTGTTTCAGATGAAGGGGTTGATCAATCTTCATCCCCGGGTTTCTAACACTCTGCTTATGCTCGTCGCGGAAGCTATGCTTCAACCCAATCATCCCTTCCCGCGCACTTTCTGAACCTTCTGTCCACTTATTCGTCTTCCCCCAATCTTTACGGCTTTGCGGTTAGTACTGCTTCTTCCTGCTTGCTTTTTTTTTGGTGTGGACAACTGTGCTCCCTTTTCGAGATCCGGGTACTTATTTTTGTTCCTCCCCCTCTCATTACGTTTCCAATCAGCGGCGTGAGGTTTTTACGGCCGAGAACCCTTTTGCTCGATAAGGTTTTCTCCCCATTTCCTATCATGGACGCTCTAAGCTCCGGCACCCCAGAGCAAGAAGGCTTGGCCTTCGATCCATGAACCCCCAAGAACTAATACCCCATGGTGGATTAAAATTACTTGTGCTGGCCCCCCCTTTTTTTCCCCATGGGTTGGCACAGCATGGTCTCTTCTCTTCCACCGTTCGGTCTCACCGGTCCCCTTCAGTAGTCGGTTCATGATTCCTCTTCCACTGTACCTTGTCGGTAATAACTGCATTAGCCCATCTCTACGTTTACTCTGGAACTCTGACAGTTTTTTTGCTTCCTATAAGAGAGGCAGGTCACTCACCAACCAAACTGCTGGTCGCGAGGGGACTCGTACAGAGCTCTGAACATCCCGTGAGCAACTCTCCGTCTTTTCTCACGCCAGTACGGGTCATAAGCGCCTATGCAAGCTCACCCCCGTTTTTCAACCCAATCCGTCGCAGATCCAGTTCTCCTTGCACCCCCTTCCCTGCCCATTCTGGTCGTCCGGACCCCCCTAATGCCAATTTGCCTTTGACAACTGCAGCCAGACCGGTCCTCTATACATTCGTGCTGTTCTTTCTTTTAGTGTAAGTTTTTCTTCATCCTTTTACACGATCTTTCGCGCGAGACACGACCTGCCAAGCCATTCCCCTTCATGCACCCTCTGAAATAGTGTCATTCTCCGAGCTAGAATCTTTTCTTCTGGAGTACGCAATACCCCAACTCGATATCTCTCTTGGAGGACTGTCCACGGCCCCTTTGTAAATCATAATTTACATACTTCTTGTTGTGTCTTCATAGCTATAGACCGGTCTGGGAGGAGCTTACTCCCCCTTCTCCTGTTGGGTCTTTCCTTTTTCTATCGCATCACGGTTTTTTACTCGCGCTCTCAGATATTCCTCCTGGTTTTGGCGCGCGTTCCTCTTTCCCCCAGAGGAGCTTGCTCAGGTGTTAGGCGCACTTCGAACATACGCGTGGGTCAGGGCCTCTACCCCCTTTCAGACTCCGCCCCGACCGTGGCAAAACCAATAAGGCGCATTTCCGTTTCTTTTGTATTTTCTTTAAACGTACTGCTTTTTTAGTTTTTGGTTGTCGACGACAGTCTTCTTTTTTCTCCGTGAACTGGAGCTTGCTTGCGTGGATCTTGTTTTTTCTCTTTTTGTTAAGAGCGCAGGCGGACTTAGGGGCGGTCATTTCCCCCCTCCCCACCCCCCCACCCCCAACACCCAACTTATCTTTGCTCCCCCCTAGTTCGTGTTTTTCTTCCCTTAGCTTTTCTCCTGACGCAGAAACTTGGGGTTGGGTTTGACTCATTGTCGTTCGTCACTCCCTCCGTTGACAGTTTAAGAAGGAACCATACTATATTTTCTCTTTTTCATTCACCCTGTCCATTTTTACCGGAGCGTATCCTGACCCTCCCTAATATTGCGCCGAAGGACTCATGTTATTCGACGTTCCCCCCTTGGGCGTAGAATGTGTTACCATCACCATAGTTCCATTTGCTTTGATTTTTACGTTAGTTTTCCTATGGATCCCCCCGTCCCTTCGATTGGGCTTGCTTTTCTTTTTTTTCTCCCCTTGAGCTTCCTATGAATCCCCTCCCCCTCTTGGTTTTCTTTACTTCTCTCTTTTCGCAAACCGTGATGCTTGTCCTGAAATAACGCTGACGATTCGGACACCCACAATTCCGCTTTTTTTGAAGCTCTTTCTGCAGGACAGGATCTGACTGATAATCCATTCGCCTGTGCACGCCTCACTATAGCCTGGTCGCAGACGGCCGTACACTTGTGCCTACTCCTTCCCGACTTTTCGGTCATGCAAGTCTTTTTTTTTTTTCTATGTTAGCGCTCCTCTGCTCCTCTTAACTCACCAAGGGGTGGTAGACAAAAGGGTCCCCCTCTCTCTTTTACCTCATTCGACCCCCACTCTTATCGATCCCCCTCTCAAGTAGTTCCATCTCTTTCCTTTTTGATCCGTCTTCTCCTTTCTTTGGCATGGGCCGGCCTAAAAAGTCCAGACCCCTTCCTATGTACCCTCTGAAGATTTCCGTCTCTTTCTGATGTTTCCCTGGAGTGGGTCTTAACCCATTTTTGCGAAACCTCACGATGCTGCTGACGTTCCGACGCTTCTTTTTTAAGCTTATGGGGTGAGTATGACTAGGTGCTTCGTCTCTTTCGCGTTTTTAGGGCGTTTTCTCTGGTTCTCTTGGGAGTCTCTCTCTATGGCCTCTTGCGTATGTGACTTTATCATAGATAGGCCGGTTTTAATCCGGGGTTCTGCGTACACTCAGGTGATAGACCGTTTCTTCCAGTGTATCGGTCTTTTTCGGCGGGTTAGTTCCACGGCTATCTCTTGTTGTTTTTTCTTAATCCCACACCCGAGACGTTTGCACGAGTTTATCTTTGTGGATGCCGCGGGCCGCCCCTTTTCAGTGTATTCGTTCTCTGGGAACAATTTGTTGACTTGGACTTGGGGGTTGAAAGTTCGACATGCCTCGTTTTTGTGCGAATATTTTGTTACCCTTTTTCACTTTCTTTTCTTTTCTCCCCAGTCCGGGGATGGAGGGATGTTCCATTCCCTCCCCTTGAGCCGGCAGTTCCTACATTTAATCGACGCGCTGTTCGTAAGGTCCCCCTTAAGTCGATCCCGCGTGACCGCGCCGCTTATTTTTGCTTTTCTTTGGCCGGGGAGAGGAGAGGCTTTGCTTCTTGTGTGGACGTAGTGCATCACGGTGGTGCCCAGCCCCCCAGAAGACGATATTACATTTTCCTTCCCCACGGTTTGTTAGAGACATTATTCTTAGGAGGATTTTCCTTTCACCGTGAGGCCTTTTTTCTTTTTCTTCTGTTCCCCTCCCAAGGTCCCTTCCTCTATTCGCAAGGCCCCCAACCACCTAAGTACTGCATCCGCGCGACCTCTTTTCGGTGGTTCCCCTAGGATCTTTTCCCTGTTTTTTTTCGGAATGTCTTCTCTTTCATCAGAATGCTAATCCGGGGCGTGAATTTTTCCCCTCTCCGGATCCCTTTTTCGGTTTTGTTTGTAAAATTCTCATTGCCTCACCTCCCTTCCTTTTTAACTGTCCCACCCCCCCTCCCCCAGGTCACCATTTTCCGAGAGTACCGCATCGCATTCAAGACCGATTTTCTGGTTGAAGCGCTCTCCCCCTTTTCATTCTCCATAGACGGTTTTCGTCCCCCGGTGATTGTCATTTGACTCTCACACGCTAACTCCCCTCCCTTTTTAAACCGCCCCACCCCTGCTTTGCCGACGATACCCCGTCCCGTTTCCTTTCCTCTTTGGACTTTCCCTTGCTTATGTTTTCTCGGCAGCGCGATATACTCTCACCTCCTCATCCTCCTGACTTTCGTCCAGAATGCCTATCCGACCCACAGTCTTGTCCCCCTCCCGTAAACTCCCCTAAAACTCTTCCTCCTGACGATCCTGACTGCGCGGTCTTTCCCTTCAACGACCGCGCCCTTCGCTCATCTTTTTGCTTTTAGCACCCCGTGGGATATGCACACGGCCGAGTCCCTCACGGGGCTGCCTGTCAGCGTATCTCGACGAGGTTTTCTGATTTTGCCATTCGTCGGCAGTCCAAGTCGCCGTTATCTTCCCTTATTGCAAGTGAGGGTCCTTCTTCCTTTCGACTTGGTGTTTCCCTTTTTTGGTTTTGATCAATCTCCTCTAAATCTTCTTTTTCCCACGACGGTGGCCTCTCGTACTGTTCATCCTCTCTTCTCCAAATAGCGCTTCCACGCAGACTCTTTTTCCTTAATTCTTAGTCCTTCCCCCCCACTCACGGCCGCTTGCGACAGATTTCTTCCTTCGTCACTCTCCTTTAGTTCGGACCCCTTCTTCCTTTTTCCGGCTCCTTCGCCTTTTTTTTTTGGTTTCAAACGACGCAGCGTGTTCTCGGTGCGAGCATCCTTTTCTCAGCGCGCTTCTTCCTACTTTTCCTTCAGTCCAAGCTAGTTCTTTTCTTTCCCGTCCCACTCGGATTTTTCGGAGATACCCCTTCACACCTCCACCCAGTTACCGGCTTTCCTCTTCCAATGGCGGTGTCCCCCTGCGTCTCCCGATCCTCCCCTTAGTTTTTTTGGTCTCGAGGATAGTCTTCCTTCGTGGACATGGATTTTTTAATTCTCCCCTCTCCGAAGGTTTTTCCCGGTCTTGATTGCCCCTTTGGCCGTTGTCTTTCTTTTCCCCGAACTCAGATTCTGGTCACCCCCCTTTTGTCGCGTCCTCGACCGACGCATCTACCCTCTCTCTTTTTCGTCTTTGGAAAGCCCCTCTTCCCCTCCTCTTCCGTACCAAGCCAACCCCCCTCTCCACCCTCTTTCCTGTGAAGTGGCCGCCTTGGGCTTGACACCTCTCTCTTCGTTACCTGGCCGCTCCCATTTGAACCTCCCTTCGTAGTGCTGTTCCAGTGTTTTTTCTTCATTGTTCGGCAGATCCCTGGAAATCCTCTTGCATGCGCAGCAGCCTGCCCAAGTTTTCCATGCCCTTCCCCACCCGAATTTCCCAGCGTTCTCGATCCGTGATGGTCGTGTGGCTGCGTTTTCTTAACACAACTCTGCTGACGTTGTAGTCCTTTTTAGCATCCGTTACCTCTATATCTTTTTACTCCTCACCCTTTTTTTTTGAGAGCTCCAGTCATTCTTTGAGACTTTTCCCCTCAGAACGCGTTCTTCTTTGACTTAGCTTCCTGCTCGTTCCCCGAAGATTCCCTTCCCTTCCCTTTACTTCTATCTCAAGATCCGTTTTTCTGCAATGGCAAACTGAGTTTGTCAGGTAGGTTTCCGTGCTGCGCCCTTCTGCTTACATGAACGAAACTGAATCCACTCCTTCACCATTCTGAGCCCCTAACTTGGCGCGAGGGATAGTTTTTTTCGACCCGGTGTCGATAGTCAGACTCATTAGTAAGGTGGATGGTAATGTCAGTTTTGGAGGTGTCTTTACCCTTCCGGTGTTGCCTCAACATGGGGGTGTCCTGCCCCCCTGTTTTTTTCGTTTAGATTTATTGAGTTTTTCTTGTCTCTCTGATTGAGCCTTTTTACTGTCACATTTCCTCCGCGTTGCATGCGAGCGTAGAGGCGTTCCCCCTGGGGTTGTTTTGAACAGCCATTTTTTTCTCTACCTGTCTACAGTTGTTACGGCCGGTCAAATTCTTCTTCTTCCTGCAGTTCACCCCTTCCCTACAGGACAGTTACCGGTGAGGACTGCGATAAGTCCAGATTGCAATTGCCCTTCGATCTTGTCTGTTCGTCTCATGATTTCCACCTCCCCCCATGGGTGCTTTTGACTGTTGGCCCTGAGTTTACAATGTGTGTCAGTTTCTCTTGTTCTATCACCTCATGCGTTTCTTCGGTCCAGTTTAGAAGCCCCGTTCGATTGCTCTTTGCTTGATTTGATTTGTATCCTTTGCCTCCCGTCTCCCTTTTTATTGTTTTTTCTTTTCACCCAGTCCCTCGAGTCGTGGTAACCTTTCTTGACAGCGCTCTCCGTCTTTCTAGACTACATGGCTGCACGTTTCCGCCTCCCCCGTTATCCGCTGTCGACCCCCCTTTTACTCATCGTGTGTGAAGACGAAGCCTCGGTTGACTGGCACTCTTTTTTCCCTCGATTGTGGTACGCCGTACCTGCACCCCCCCCCCCCCCCCCCCCCAACCGTTACCCCGCCCACCACCACACCCCCCCCCCCCCCCAAAAACAACACCCCCCCCACACCATTCTGCCTTTCTCCGCATAACTCACCCCCTCGGTTTTTTCCACGGTTTTTTTTATACCCACTGCAGAGGAAACAAACCGTTCTTTGGATACTATAACTTCTTCCCATTTTCCCTTCCCAGTCTGCTTCTCGACGTAGAATTGGGGTTCCGTTTCATTTTACGTCTCAAATCGTTCGTAGCACTCTTCCGTCAGACCTTCCCCTCAGGGCTTGGACATTTCTCTCGTCCCCCTTTTGTGCGACTCCTTTCACAGGATGCGGCGTTGGAGTGCTTTTTTTTTCCTCGTCCTATTTTGTCTCGTTCTTTCTTTTTGCCGATCGCGTTTATAAGTGTTTTTGCTTTCGTTTGAAGGCTTTTTCTCTTTTGCACGCTCAATTATGAGTGTTTCTACATGCTGCGGATTCCCTCCCCCCCTTACTCCAGAGAAATCACTCCGGGCTTTTTCTTTTCTTTCCCCCGCCTATGAACCCTTTCTTCCGTGAGATTTTCGCACGCTTTTTCGGTGTCGTTCTTAGTTTTTTTTTTATCTCATTGTCTCTGTATTTGGCAGCTCCTCAAATCCCCTACACGTCAAACCGCTTTTCTTCTTTACGATTTTAAGTGGATGCCCTCTTTTCCCTCCACTTGCTTTCCTTTTTCTTTTCCCCCTTTGGTTGCCCACGGGTGGATTTTGGGTCCCAAGCTTTAAGCTTTTAGGGTCTTTCACCGGCTGGTTTTTCCCCCCCCTCCATGTGTAGGTGGGTTTGACCAGTTCTTGCTTTTTCTTTGGCATCTAACGAAACGTTGGTCTCGTTTCTAAAGAGAATCTTCCTTATTCCTCCTCGTGTGTCGATTGCCTTTCTTGATGCGTTAACACCCCTTCTGCGTATTGCGGTCGTTGTTTCGTTTGCTAGGAGCTTTTTTTTATTTCTTGGCGGTTCCAGAGGTAATGCCCGTCTTTTGACTATTCCAAGCCGCCGCCGACCTCTCTCTTTTTCCTCTCATACATTTTTTTCCCTCTATGGCAGGAGGTGTGCTTTTCCAAGGTCCTCTTTCTTCCCTGCCTTCAGGAAACTAAAGACGCTACTCGCCATGACAACCCCACGCACGACTCTTTTTCCTCTGCGCGGTTGGATCGTAAGCTCCCCCCTCTGTCTTTCCGAGAGTTCTGATTCCATGTCGCCGAGCCCCGCCTGCGGGGGGACTTTCCTATCCCGGCACAGAAAAGGTCCTTGGCCACCCCTACAACTTTCCTTTCGCCCTTATTGGAACATCACCGTATTTTTTTTTGCCAAAACACCCCAACGGTATACCAGGGGGACACGAGGAGCTAATTCATCCCTGTTCGGTCCCACCTTTTTTTTTCCTCCCCCGTGCTATCGCTATTCCGCTGTCCAGGGCGCTTTTCTTCTCAAACCATAATCCCTCCTTCATCCAAGGTTGAAAGCACTTTGCTCTATCTCTCCACACGGCATAGTGCCACTGTCTGATTGACGCCCGACCCATTATTTTCCTTTTTCGAGTCTCCGTTCCCTCCCTCTTTTCCCATTCCCTGTTCCCCCAATTTCCCTCCGACTAACCCCAGTCCATCTCTCGCCGAGCCTTAAAGAGGTTTCACTCTACTTCGTCCGCCGTCCCCTATAACACGCCTCATCCTTCGTGATCGCCCATCTGTTTAGAATCCACGGCAGACGACCGCTAGGGCTGATTGCCGGGTACCCGACGGGGTTCGTTTCTTTTTTTTTTCCGTCCAATTCGACGTTTTCTGCTCAAGTACGTAAGGTCTTTGTAAGTCCCTTTGCCTTGTATCCGTTAGATTCTTTTTCTCGCAGGTTGTCCTTCAGTCCCCTTTTGTTCGACGGTCTTTTCTTTCCTGCTTAGCAGGCGTAGAACACCTCCTTACCCCCCCTTTGTGCCATTCCCTCCATCGTTTCCCACTGTGACTGGTCCCCCGTTGATTGTAGACCCTCGTCTCCTGTTTTCCACTTTGCCACTTTGGCTGATCTTTCCGGTCTTTTGCGTCGATTACCACCCCCCTATAATTGCTTTCAGAGAGACCACAACGGCTTCTGCTTTTTGTTCCTCCCCTGTTACAGTGTGTCCACTCGCTATTCTCCACCCCCCGTTTCGTACGAGATCCTGGTTCCCTTTTTTTTAGCCTTTTCTTAAGGCTTCGTACTGGCCCCCTCTCACACTCCTGGACTGTTCATCCCCCTGACAAGAACTCCCCACAACATGGATTTTTTATTTTCAAAACTTCTTCCCCTAAGTCCTCTTTGGAATTCTCCCTTCCTCCTTCCCCTTCGGGAGTCCCCGTCAGTTAGTCTTCTTCTTTTGCATGGATCTATGTCCTTTCCCAAATGGAACTTTGATTTGCCCCCGGTCTAGTCCCGCCTGCCCTCCTGCCGCCCTTCCAAATTCCCCTCCATTTCTTGATGGAATACATCGTTGTCCCCCCCAAATTTTGTCGGTCTGACATCTTCCTGACCAAGAGTATTATTTCTCGAATAAAACCCTTCTTTACGACGCCTATGTCAATCGAATCACTTTCCCCCCCCCCCTCCTCAGACCCTATGCAGTTTCACGTGGCTCCTCCGGGCTTTAACCCCCAAGCCCGGTCTTCCCCCTGCAGGTCTTTTTAAATTTTTTTTCACGGTCGCAGTATCCAGGTTTTTTTTCTTGGATTACTTTTTTCCTCCACTGCACTGCTTCCCTCCCTCCCCCCCAGTTAATTTGACACTTTTTTTCACGTTTTCTTCCCTCCTGGCGAGATAAGTCGTTTTTTGCCTCTCTTTCAGCATAACACCTTGGGTTTTACGCTCTTT
>Ga0179593_1268018_pt1 | contig 11758 bp, 15 predicted proteins | sample CZODoug2_1_08_16_FD_185931 | JGI IMG/M metagenome (GOLD analysis project Ga0179593, IMG submission 185931) | Vadose zone soil fungal communities from Angelo Coast Range Reserve, California, USA - CZODoug2_1_08_16fungal (PacBio error correction) | ecosystem: Environmental > Terrestrial > Soil >... | reverse complement strand
AATTTGAGTAATCAGACAGACCCGGTTTTATGTTCCCTTTCATCCGTCCACAAAATGGTCTTCTTCTATGATCAACATCAGGCCTGTTTTCCTGGACCTCCATGGGGTCGGCTCAACGTATACCTTTTTTTATTCGGCAAATCTTCGCTGAATTTATGACGTTCAATGTTGCGGCAAGGCTTTGAGAACAGGAGTTGCAACTATTTCTCTATGCCTCTTCTGAACGCTTTGTCCCCTAGCGTTTATGGCGTGGCCAAGATATCTCCTTTCCCTGGAGCTCAGTTTGGTTCCTTCCCTCGCCCCCCCGTCAAGTCCCCCTTTTTTTTTAACAGAATAGAAGGCGAACAAAGTAGTCTGGAGACGCGCGCACTCTCATCTTCTTTTGGCCCCCCCAATTCAGACCCTGTCCGCTGGGATGAACCCCTAAAGTCGGTTTTTTTTTTTTTCTTTTTTTTTTTTTTTTTTTTTTTTTTTTTTTTTTTTTTTGTTTTTTTTTCTTTATGCGAGCAGTCCCCTACCCCCCCCCTGTTATGATAATGACAATCGCGCCACAGGTCCCCCTTCTTCCAAATAGGCGACTCTGGTTTTATCTCGCACTTCGATTTATCAGGCATAACTCCGAAGCCTCCCAATCGTCGAGACGCCTTCCTCGCCTCTTACGCGCAATGTTTGTCAGGCGAAGACCGCACTGATTAGCGTTTCTCTCCTCCGAGTCCCCCCTCCGGTAACTATGACCAGTCAACCCATACGAGGCGTGGACCTCGCCCCTCCTATGCGTTTTATCCGGATCTAAACGTTTCCTCGCTCCTGATTCTCAGTCCCTCTTCCATTTTTTCCTTTTTCTCCCTACGTCGAGCCCCCCAGATCCTCTCACCCCTCCTCACAGCTGTTTCTTCTTCCCTCTTCCCTTCCGAACTAAGCTGTTCAAACGAGCCGTTTTTCCGACAAGTCCGACTCCTCTAGTCTTGATCTTCTCAGGAGCTTGCTTCCCCCCTCCTTTTCCTCCTCCTTATTTGACCAGAGCTCTTTTTTGAACTAGTTGGATTGAATTCAACTATCAAACCTCCGTCCTACCTCGTTGAACTGGTGGGATTCCCTCCGGCCCTTTTTCGCCCCCTAACTTCATGCGCTTGTTTTTTCGGGTGAAACGCTTGCCGTCTTCTCGAAAACCCCACTCCCATTTATTCCTGTCCCCGTCGTAGTTTGCGCGTGGCTTTTTTCCACAAATCTCTTCTTCCTCGATCCCCCCCTCCTATTTTCCGACACCTGATAGTTTTCCCACGTGCATGTTTCCTTCCCTTCCCCCGCACTCGGACGCAACATGCTCCCCTCCCCATTCGATGTGACCATTCTGAGTTTTCGGGGGATCCTGAACCAAGATCTTTTTTGTCATTTCAGAGACTTCTTCTTGGCACGGTCCGTCGTTCTGAGCCGTGGGGTTCACACAGCGCCCTTTTCCTTTCTTACCCACCTCATATTATTTGGATTCTGATCTTCTTTTATTATGGTGCAGCGCTAACATTGACTTCTTCCCCTCCCGCGGGAACTAAATTGCATTCCGTCTCATTCCCTCTCCTAAGGCTCCTCCAAGATCCGAGTTGAATAGTCCCTCCTTCCTTCTATTCTTTTCCCCTTTTTAAGTTTGTGTTCCTGGCACGTCTGCCTCCTTTCACACCGCGTCCTACTAGTAAAGCAGATTTTTTCCCAGTAGTAAATTTTAGGTTGTCGCCCTCTTTTTTTTCTACTCTTCCGCGACCCCATCGAATCACGTCTTTGTCGCATCACCTTGCTTTTCTGCCGCCTTTGCACCTTTCCCAGGGATATGTTATCTTCCGTCGGGGTTCTTTCCGAAATTTGTTCCCGTATGTCTTTTCACCCGCCTGTTCCCCTCTTGTTCAATCCTTTAAGTAAAAACATTCCAGATTCCCCTTTCCTTGGTTTTACTCTCTAAGAAACCTTTATCATCTTTTTTTCTTTTCTTTGAGGCGCGACCCTCATCTTCTTTCTCACACACTCTTTGGAGGACCGGCAACGTTCCCCTTTCCTGCGGTCCTCTCCGCGGGTGTTTCTGAACTTTTCCCATCCTTGGCTCTTTCCCCTTTTTCGCCATTGCAGCTTATCCCTTCTAAGTATATGGATTCCCCAACTTTCTGACTTTCCCCTCAGGTGTACCGGCTTCCTTCTCTTCTGCTGACCAAACTGTCCGATAATGGTTTGTTACGACCTTTTTTCCTCCGCCCGGAATTCCTCCAACCCCCTTCACTGCTTGCGTTTTTCCGTCTTTTTGCCACCCTAAGACCGCAAGCCCCTTTCCATTACGCTCGTTATAAGGCTTTTTTTCCCTCTCCCGCGGACTTACCCTTATTATATCTTCCCCTTTTCTGCTCCTACTTTAAGAAGAGGTGGAGAATTCCCCGGAGCAAGAGAGCAAGATACAATGATGTTTCGGTTTCCTTCTCTTCCTTCCTTACCAGAGCCGACGCTCGTCCTCTCTCCTTTCCCCTCCTGTCATATTCCGTTATTTACCCGTGTAAAACCGCCTGCTCCGTTCTCGCCGTGCCCGGATTTTATTCAGGCATACTTGAGGTTTTCTTCCTCAACCCACTTTTTGTCCTTAATTTTATATCAATTGCTCCCCCCGCAATTTCTGCATTTTACTGTAATTTGGACGCCTTGTATGCAAGTTCCCCCCTCGGTGTTTGCGTCAACTCTCAATCTTTCCTTTCTGAGAGAGCAGCGAGAGACCCCCCCTCTAACTGAGGAATCTCTTTTCTCGTATCGCACTTACCCTCTTATCATGTGGTCAACACTTTCCGGGGCAAATCATCATTGAGATGTCCCTTCTGGAACCATATTTCCTCCCAAAGTAGGGCACCTTCCCGAGTTTCAGTCCTCAAGCCCACTACCGACCCATCTTTCTTTTCTCTTCCCCCGTCTCGGGTCGTTCCCCTATACGATCTTTCCTCAGTCTTGTGATTCGTCCTTGTGTGGTCCTTTGGAAAAGGGATGGTGATTTAAGTTTAGAGGACTTAACTTGTTTCCTCCTCCCCTCCTACGGTTTATCGATACCTGATATACTTTTCCCTTTAGAGCCAGCCCCTGGGATCCCACCGGAACCATCCTTTCTCCTTCCCACTAGTAGTCGTGACGTCGCACCGATCACATGCCTTTTTCTTCTTTGAAACCCTGCCCCCCCTGTTAGGGTGTTTTCCCTTGTCTGGAGTTTAGTGAAGTCTGAGCCCCGCCTTTCTTCCTCTATCCTGGTTTTCCCTGTGATCTTTGTAGTTTCCTTTCTTTCCCCCTTTTCCAACCTCGTTATTGAGAGCGACACTCCTCCACCCCGTGAAGAGTTTTTCAGAGTTTCTTTTCCTTCGTCTTCTCACTCAGGGAATGGACATTGGAGTCTCCCGTCCCGCCCACCCCTTTTCCTCTGTCGGGTTGGTTGCTTCCATAGTGGCACTTAGTTATGCCCTTGCGACGGTATTGTCCCCCCTTCCTATGCTCCCTCTCGATGCCACTCTTCTCTCCGTCCTTCGACGTCAATAGCATAACTGTAAAGATTCCGTTGCCCCCCTTTCCACTTCACTAGTTGACAGCTGACTTGTCGGGCCGATTCTTCTTCGTGCTAACGTTAGTAAAATTCTTAACTTTAGAGTGAAATCGCCCCCGACCCCCGCAACCCCCCCTCCCCTTTCTTCCTTCTTCTCCTGGACCACTTTCTCCCCTCTCCTTCGGTAGTTCTTTCCCTTCCCACAGCCGTTGATTATTTCTTCCTCTTTTTTATTTCCCTTCGGAGCTTTGGAAAACAGCCTTCAGGGCTCTTTTTTCTTCTTGTCTAGCTGATCTCATGTGGACCCCAATTCTCTTGTAACCCCAAGCTAAGCCCAAATTTTCAATCTGTTTCCACCACCGGCTTTTTCCTTTCCTCCTGTTCCCCCTCTGTCCGGATTAAAATTTGCCTTCACCTTTGTTCGATGGAATTCCAAGACTCACTTGCTTCCCCCTGAGTCCAGTAGAGTTGACTACTATCCTTTTCGAGCCTCCCCCAACGGTGCGCCCCAAGGTTCGTTGCCACCCTCTGACCGCCCCACCCCCCGACAGCCGGACAATGGGATTTTGGCACCGGCCCTTGGATCGTGTAATCACCCTGTGACGTTGATATATTGGTCCTTTTTCTCCCCCGAGACGACGACGCCCCCCTCCCTCTTTGATGGTTTGCGCCTCGCTGGAACACCCCTCCTCCTACTGTCTGCTGTGGACTGTCCCAAGTGACTCTAGGAAAGTATTTGCAGTCCGCATAGAAATCGACGATACGGGTTGGCGACACCACCCTTTTTTTCGGCACCTTTTTTCTTCTGCAGCGCCCTATCTGAAGTTCCTCCGGGCTTTGGCTTAGAAATCCTTTTTCTGTCCGGTGATTGCAAGTTTTTAGCCTTTTCTTTCGAGGCCGCGTGACCCCTTCTTCCCGAGCCTCCTCTCCTGTGTGCAACCCTCTGAGTGTAAGGTTGCTCGCCCTTTTTTTTTCCTCTTTCCCTTGTTTTTTTCCCAAAGCGCGCTGCGCATCTTTGCGAGTGATAAAGCCATTTTCTGAGATGATCTATTTTTCCCCCCCCACTCCTCTTTGATCTTTCGTCGTGTGATATTCCATTTTTCCCCCCAAAAACTATTCTCTTTTACGGTTAAGTAAAAGAATGGCCAGGTTCCTCCTCCCTTTTTTCGCCCCCAAAGTCGGGAGTTGACCCTTAATTATTTTGTGTCTTCTCCCACGTGCCCGGTGATCTTTCTTGCCCCCCCTTAGACGACGCGAACCTTTCACTTCCGCAGATGCGCTCACCCCTCAACTCTCCTGTTGAATTTATGTCTCTCCCTCTGTTCCACGTTCCTCACTGGGTCTTTGTTCAAGTCTCTTAATTTCCCCCTGCGTTTTCGTTTTTTCACTTGCTCCCAACCGGAGACTTAACCATGATTCGTTCCTTTGTTCCAACGATCGTTGCCTTAATAGGAGTTCCTCTCCGGCGGCATATCTCACCTACGCTTTTTCTCAATTCTATAGAACTACATCCCTTTTTTATGTAACACATGGAAGGGTATATAGCTCAATGTCTGTCAATATTTAAATTCGCGAAGCCGTTCTTGGTCCCTTTTATTGGCTACCCCCCCCCTCGTTAATGCGTTCGTTTTTTAGGTCTCGGAGGGGGTTGCGATTTCCCGGCACTTTTTTTTGTCTGACCATTCTGGCCCTATATATAGTTGCGAGCCTCGCTTCTTTACTCGTCAGGGAAGACGCATCCCCCACTTCCTGCCTTCCGTTTTCTCCTCATGACTTCCTACCCCTTGTGATGTAAATTTTCTGATCGGTCCGTTGTATCTGATCCGGTTCCCCTTCTACTTAGTCTCTTTTTCTAGGTTTTTTTGGTATCTGAAGGCCGATCTTTTTCAAAGAGCATGTGCTTCCTTTTCTCGATATTTTTTGTCTACCCCTTCTGGCCGTTCCTCCTAATCTCTTTTGTTCTTCGCTGATTCTTTCTCCACACAGCTTATTTTAGGACATCGACATTGTTATCCACTCCTAGGAGGAGAGCTTTTAGACTATTTCTTTCTTTTCCAGAATCCTGACGTGCCTCTGACCCTTGTAGGCGGCGCCTCTATATCGAGTTGCTTTTATAATAAAGTAAACTTCTTTTTTTTTTCCCCTATAATCTTCTCCTCCCCCCCCCCGTTTTTTCCAGAGTTTTTCGTTTTTCCTTATTCCCGGATCGTGGCGGCGGTCCGAGAAAATGCGGATTAACAAGATAAACTTTCTGCTCCCCACCTTCATTTTTAGCCCTTAAGGAGCTTTTTTAGGGAGTGTCGTATCCTGCCTTTCCATCATCCGACAATGGTTTGAGTGGCGATCAAAGAGCTGCCCCGGTCGAACCTTTCCCCCCCAGCAGGTCCTTTTTCTTTGGATCGGATACTTTTCTAGTAGTTAGAGTGCAGAATTTCCCACTTTATTGATCCCCCTTCTCTTTCGAGTAGCGCTCCCTCATCAACCCTCCCCAGTAGAATCCCAAATCTCTTCTGTTGGCCAATACCATCAATATTCCAAGCATTAACAAATCAATCTTTCCCCTCCTTCTAGGCGCCCTTGTTTCCCGCCCAGGTAAATTCCCAACCACACTTTGTCTTGCTTTTGGATCGATCAGTAATTTCCTTTTTTCATGAGGAAACCAAATTTTCGCTTTGGGACGCCGGAAAAGGCTTCTTTCTTCTTCGGCCCCCCCATTGGACGGCTTTTTTTGTACCTGTACATCGCCTGAGAGCGCCGTTTATTCGGACCCCATCTCTTCATTCCCCTACCGTGTTGTTTTTTGTCTCTCTGATCCTTTGGCGTTCATGCATCTCCCCGGAGATGATAGAACGAGTCTTATGGTAACGGCTTCCCCTGGTTGCTCTTCTTTCTCCCCCCCCGGCCTTTGTTCTTTTCCTTCCTTTCTCGTACATGTTCCTTTTGCTCTTCACATCTCTCGGCACTGAGTCGCGGCTGTTTTATTCCGCACCGTATTTCCTAAAGACGCGTCGGGCCTCTTCACTTGCATTTTCCTTTGATCTATTTCTCTAAGATTTCTCTTGTATTTCTCGCGCCTGCCTTTGGAGTGTTCTCTGGGTAGTTCTTGGTTCATAAGAGAATTTTGGTCCTGAAGATGATCTGCTACGTGGTCAACTTCCGTATCCCCTCCTCTTCCGCAGCCGCTCCCTCCCCCGCAGGAGTTTTCCCCAATGATTAGCCATTAGTCTCTGTACTGACCTGCGAAAACCATGTTTTCGGCTTGACCGTGTGTCCTCTTTTCTCCTTTGGGTCGCTCCTTCTTTCCCTCATACGGTTTTGCAAACTCATAAGGCACAGTAGCACCTTGTTTGTCGACCCAACCATAGGCGATGAAGGAGGACTCCCATCCTTTGCTGACCGCCACACTGTCGTTCATGCCTCCAGCGCTACAACTCGGTCCCAGAGACCGCACTTAGAGAAGACTATATTCGCAATTTTTTCCGGCTTGTTAATCCTCCCCCACTCGATATGTGTTGCCTTGGCAACGTCACGCATGTCAGATGCCAGTTCGTCCCCGACACCAGTATTTGCCCCTATGGTGTCACCTTTACTCTTTCCCCTCCCAAGAACGCGGGTGCGCCGATGCTTCCTGTTTACCTATTCTGCGTCTCGCCTCTAGCCAAGAGAGAAACATCAGCAAACTCCTGTTCTCGCTCCCTGCCCCTTTTTCTTCTGCCCGATGAACGCTGTCAAAGACCGCGGCACGCCCCCAGAATTTTTCAGCTTGGCCGACGTTCATCACTTTCATCCAATGGCCCCCACTATGCCTATTCAGACTTGCTCGATCCCGTCGCCTTTCCTGAGGGCCTATTTTAGGCCCTCAAAGCTGATACGCCCTCCCCTTCCTCGGCCTTCTTTCTTTTTCCCCCCCCCACCGAAAGTTCCCTTTTGACCGATGCTGAGCGACGTGACTAGATTTGAACCGCCATTCGGTAGGAAGAACACCTGGCCTCTCCTTCTGGAGATCTTTTCTCCGTTCAGTCTGCACCCAGTAGCCTGATGTCGCCCTCGAGAAACTATTTTTTGACTGTCAAAGATAGTTCATTAAGCTCATGTTTTCCTTCACAGTCTCCGTCTTTTTGGTTTGGTTCATCAGTAAAATGCTCCTACTGATTTCAAACCACCATTTGACGGGCCCTTTACTTCTTTCCTGTAAATTACCCCCTCTCGTGGCGGAGTGTGAGAGAATAGTGCGCAGTTTAATATTTTCGTGGGTCTTTTCTTCCCCACAGTTTTTTCTTCCCCTCCCCTGGTGACAAAACAACCCTACCCCGCGTGGGCTTTTCAGCATATAGTGCGTCTAACTTTTTTGACAGGAGTAACCGTGACGCTACAACGTTCTCTAAAGTAATACATACCCTCGCTTTCCTTGGCCCCCCCTTGTCCAGAGACACGTAAAGCTCCAAGCGTCCTACTGATTAGCTGACCTCTCTCCGATTTCCTGATTTAAATGACCCCCCTTGCGTGTAATTGCCAATCTGCCAGAGGTCGGACCCCCCCCCAAGAGAAGGGAGAGCGAAATTTGCCATCCGGCAATCTATTCATTTCGGGCGTCACCTCTCTTTTCAAGATTCTTAGACAACACGGTCAAAGTTCTCTCCCCCGCAATCACAAGCTTTCTTTAAGATTCTGGCTTCACAATTTATATGTCCTGCATTCTTTTCGCTGTGTAGAAATCGTGGTCCCACTAACAAATTATGGTCAGCTGATGATGCACCTCCTTTCTAGGATTAACTCAGGTCCATCTAATCCGATTAGATCGGTGTGTTAACCCCGCTTTCTTCACCTTAATACACTTTTCTTTTTTTTTCGTTTGTAGTCTGGTTCCTCTTGCAACCCATCAATTTTCTGTGACGCCACAAGGCTCCCTCTCTTTGCGCCCAGTATCGGCTTTTGATTGGAGGTGGCCTTGATAGCTTTCACCCGTCCTTGCTTTACCTCAACCGTTGGCGAATTGTCCCTTGATCGGGCTCGGTCTTAAAAAGCGTCTTGTTTTCCAGACGGTGTTCCTCAGGTTTCGGCGGGAGATGACCCCAATGTCCGCCACAACTTGTTCGCCTTATTATCGTTTTCAAGGAGTTAGTCCGTTCGGTCTTACCCTCGCCCCACACCCTCCAATGAACTTTTTCTTGTGGTTGGAATGCTTAAGCCAAAACTGCCTCGACCTCAAAACCTAATCGATCACTAAGATCCTCCCCTCTTCCTCTTTGAGCCTCAAAGATCCTCCTTCTAACCCAGATTATCAGCGACTCAGCTTCCTCAGACGCACGGGCTACCCTTGAATCCAAGAGGAATACCATGTCTTCCCCTGATCCAATTTTTCGGGGTTCGGCTCTCTCCGTATAGTTCCCTGAATTTACGACCGTTTGATTGAGGCCCGCATCGGAGATTCCTTCTTCCTCTTCCATATTTTTCTAGGTTTCACTGTACTTATTTAACAGTTATGCCCCTAGTGCCAGGCGTCGGCCTTTCTTTAAATAATGGGAGGTTATCGCCGATTTGGAACAGGAAGGTAGATCTTCACTTGTATCCCCCTCCCCCCTCGTCGGACAAATTTGCCCCGAGTATCACACCGCACATTCCCGATTGTGGGAGTGACGCCTCACCTGTTCAATTTCCCCCCCTTCTCTTGCGCAGAGAAGACATCCCCCATCTCTACACGCGATATTTCTCGCTTCGCTAGATACGTGTGTTAGGCATGGCCGTGACATTAACCCTCCGGGCAAATCCCCAAGCACAGTTCAGATGTCAGAATATTTTTCCATATTCAGATAACTCCGTACTGCTCTGATGCCTCCCTTCTTTCATCTCACCTGTATACCTCCTTCTCTTCCCCCTTCTTTCCTCCTTCTTTTTTTCTCTTCCCTTTCTTTCTGCCTTCTTCCTCTTTTCAAATCAGCGGTCCCTACCTTTTTTCTCCCCCCCTTTACAGGGGGTTCCTTCCACTCACGCTCCTTTGGATTTCTTTGGACTCTCCTCTCATTTTTCAGATCGACTAGCTGAATTGAGAAGTAGTGTGGTACTCGCCCCGGTGCTGCCCTCTAATTTCTAGAGACTTCGTTTATATACTCTTCTAATCCCCCCCCCCCCCTTTTTGTGTTAGTACTAGCTCAACCCACTCTTTTTTTCTTCAGCCCCTAGAGCCCTTTCCCCTTTGGCTCCCCCCCCATGGACAACCCTCCTTGAGTCTCAGTCTTCTTACTTCGTGCCGTCTTTTCCATCTCCCAAGTCTTTTCTTCTTGAATTTTTGAGAACTGAACCTTGTAGGTTCTTTATCTCTTATTAAGATGGAACTTGACGGGAAGCGTCCCTTTTTTTTTCCCTCCCTTCTGGACAGCCTTTTCCTCTTGACCAAGTGTCCTTTTGTCTTGGCCATCCATTTTTTTCCCTGTGTACCTTTCTCGCGCTAATTCATCAATTAGGGAGTGGTTGTCTGATTTGTCTTCCTTTCTTTTTGCAACCTACTGGAAATGACCTTTAGCGAGTGCCTTCCCCCACACTCGAACTTGTTCTTTTTCGAATTGCCAGCCATAGCCATTTTTTCCATTTCGCGGAGATTTCTTGGCTTTCCCGTTCCGAGGATCACCCCTTATTACATTTCCTTCTCTACCCCCTTTCATTTGTCTTTCCCGTCGCCAAAGCATTGTTAATAATTTGGTAAGTCCTTTTTTTTGCCCCCTTCAACATACATTCCCCCCTTTTAAATAGCTCTGAAGATTTCACGATGAGTCTTCGATGCGTTTCTTATTTCTTTCCAGCCCTTCCGAGACCCTACCCTCTCGCGCCCCCACCATAAATGGATCTGCTTTTTTATCCTTTTTTCCCTTCATTTCTGCCTCCTTCTGATTTTCGTCTTTCCCAGCAAAGTTCTCGCTTATAATCTTTGTTATCCCTTGCTTATCCGTGGATTTGCCAAAAGCGCGTGTTTATTATTTTCTATTATTTTCCTGTCGTCTGGAAATTTTATTACACTGGAATCGTTCCCCCCCCCCCTCCTTCCGTTCATGGGTAGTGGCAGGGACCCTCTCTCATCCTGTCCGATTCTCGGAGTCCCATCGAAAAAAGTGGTCCTTCCCTTTGTTTCGGGCCGTCCTAAGTACTGTAATGGCACGTCGCTGGTGCCGAAAGGATCCGGGCCCGAGAATGGAAAAGCGCAAACGGTGCTTCCCCTTCCAAGGACGGCCCGAGCTCAGAACACCCGTCATCCCGGGGCGCACGTTATTGCGCTGCTTCAGAAACAACGTTTTTTCCTCTGGTAACCTCGTCGATTGATACCACCTTGATGCTCCCGGGCGCATCGAGACAACGGACTCTCCTACGGCGGATGGGTGGATACTGACCTGTTTCATACCCGCCCGGATGTTTTCAGCAGAGCGACCTGATCTATAGGTTCGGCTCCACCAGTTCGCCCTGACGGCCGCCAGTTTTTTCCATATCCCTGAAAGTTTTCCTGCCTGCTGGCAGTTTCAAAAGGTGATGTATTTCTCTGCTAACGTTACTCTGGTTTTTTCTCTTTTGAGTCAGTCGGTTCTAAGTTGCCGAAAGGCCTCGTTTTGGCAACATCTTTTCCAAATTCAGGAAGGCTGCGGTTTTAGAGCCTCGGCTACTGTCTTTACCCTCTCGATTTCTAAATTCGTTTTACAACAACTTAGAGAGAGCGCTCCCCCAGACAGGATCGTCTTTCTTTTAGTTAGGCTGCTGTTACCACTGCCAAATCATAGATTTGGGTCCCCTTTCCCTTCTCGGTTCATCTTCAATTCGCCACGTGTTATAGCCCCCATCGGCGGTTTGTTGATAGCCCTGATTTGTTCTCGAACAGGTGAGATATTTTATTTTTTGAACTCACATTTCGAAGTCTCCTCTTTTTCATTAACTGAAGAACTCTGCTACACTCCTCAAGAGTTCGTAATTCATTGACTCATATTGCTGTCATTGGTTTCTTTTTGACTGCGAATCCTTTTATCTGGTCATTTATCTGAAGAAAAAGATGAAGAATGTTTACCCTCTTTGAAGTTTTTTCCTCAACCTCTCGTTTTTTTTCGGTGTGGCCTCAATTTCCTCTTCGAATTGAAGACGATCAGGTCCCCAAGCCACCTCTCAAACCATAAAGCAGAGTATCAATGGTAGGTCCCCCTACTATTCCGGTGGTTTTATCCCTCCTCTTTTCTT
>Ga0179593_1719860_pt1 | contig 11759 bp, 12 predicted proteins | sample CZODoug2_1_08_16_FD_185931 | JGI IMG/M metagenome (GOLD analysis project Ga0179593, IMG submission 185931) | Vadose zone soil fungal communities from Angelo Coast Range Reserve, California, USA - CZODoug2_1_08_16fungal (PacBio error correction) | ecosystem: Environmental > Terrestrial > Soil >... | reverse complement strand
ATCTACCCCTTCGTCCGTCCGACCCTTTTCCACGCCATTGTGATCGTTTTTTTCCCATTACCACCCCCCGTTTAATCCCTTTCCCATCGCCTTCCCCCCTCTTTTTGCGACAATTTTTTTTTTGTAATAAATATCCCCCGTTTTTCTTGATGAATCCAAAAGGCTTTTCTGAAAAAAGAGCAATCATTCACACTCTCTCTCGATGCTGTGTTGTTTCCGATTTTGGGATTCCCACTTTGGTTTTATATTTTGAGCAAGCACCTGTCTCCCCTAGTGTGAGATAGTTTATCCGCATTCTCCTTTTTTGTCGACCCTTTGAAACCACTCCCCCCTACCCAACTTTTTCCTTCTGAGGAAGGCCCCTCCGCAGTCGGCGCGCACACCAGAACGTTCCGCCCAAACGTTTCCCCCCACCTCCCTGGCAACCCCTTAGGACTTCCCTCTGTTTCCTCACCCCCCCCTTGGGCAGGCATTTACTGAATTCTCTCTCGGGGCAATGGGTGTTTTTTCCGTTTGTTTTGCCAGCCCCCGACTCCCTTATCCCGAAGAAAAGAACTTTCCTCCTTTTCTTGAGGGGTTCCTCCTTGTTGTTGAGGCTTTTGCTCTCAATCCCTTTTCCTGACCATTTGCGTTCTTTTCCCCTTTATTGAGGCCTATTTTTTTCAGTTTTACAATCCTTCAGTAACTCAGCCGAAGGGAGTTTTCTTTCTTTCCTGGTGTGATCTTCTTTTCTTTCGCCCCGGCGCTCCTTTTCGATTATACTTTCGTTTGCATGTTCGATGGTGTGTAGATGTGGCTTCGTAGATTTGCGTCCATCTTCCCCCTTTCAACCTTTCTGACGAATTCTCCGACAGTCCCTGGACAGCCACACCCCCAAATCCACACAGACTTCCCCTTCCGCTGCCCCCCCACATATACGTGATTCTCCTTCTCCCAGCCTACTTCCCTTTTTTAAGAGGGTGCATCAGAAAAGAAGAACTTTGGGAAGCCCTTCCCCAGCACACCGCACCAACTACTTCGTGCGCGGAGCTTTGTTCTGATTTCCTTCTCTTTTCAACCTTTCTTTTTTTTGGCGAGAATCCCCTTCGCTATCGCCCCCTCCCCGAGGCGATGGAAGGGCATTTGCGTCTTTGTATTATTTTTCCTTTTTTTTTTTAAGGTATGGATTTTTTTGCTGATTGACTCGTGGGATTTTTTCCTTTCGGGGGGAACGCACTGCGTTTTCACCGACCGCCCACCTCCTTTTCTCATTACCTTGGATTTTCCCTTTTAGATTATCTGGTGACAAAATTTGACTTATTAAAAAGGCCATTCCCATTTTCTCGAGCGATACTTTCGCTCCCTTCCCCGGTGCGGCGATTTTCCCTCGCACACTACGCGCGTTCCGAATTGTAGAATACCCCTTAACTACCCCTGAAAATGCGGGTGGCGCGATTTTTCCTTTGTTATGCCCCCTCTTATGCCTGCATTTTTCTTTTCTTCACTTTTTTTCCCCCAATCGTGTTTTTTCTTGACAAACCCGCGTTTATAATACGCACTCCTCCTCTGTTGCCCTCCCTGCTCCCCCCCCCCCCTGAAGGCCCTCCCCTCAGTTGTTGGTTTTCTCCTGGGATATTGATCTTAGTAATGAGAGTCCCCAGGTGGGGCTTTGCGTTCTCCAACGGTGTTCAAGACACGCCCCCCCCCCCTTCTGTATTCTCCTTCCGAGTGCCAAATGCAGTGGCATCTCAATTCCCTTTCGCAATCCACAATTTTTGGAGCGCCACCTGCCTCTTTCTTTCCTTCCCCCCCTTTTACCACGTAGTGTGCGTTGCTCCTTATCGCCGCAACACTTTGCCATTCTTCGAGCGGCTTCTGATCTAAGAGAGATTCATGTCCCCCCCTAATCCCCCTATTAAGCTTCGAAAAGTTTGAAGTAACGTTTCCCATTTTAACATTTTGATATCTTTACCCCCCATGCGAAGGATCCCTGTTCCGTAATTTTTCTTTTGCTTTTCCTGAAAGTCCGCTTTCCTCCCCCCTCCCCGAGTCAATCAGCAGTCCACATTGATCCGAAAGCCGATTCTCTCCCCCCACCCACAACCTTTTGGCACGCCCTGTTTGGGGTCGTTTGGGGTTTTTGGTTTGGGGGTGGGGGGGCTTTTTCCTTCCATCGAATCGACTATTTGTGCGATAGAGGGGCCCCTGATTTTACGCCCTCAATTTCTTTTGATTTTTTTTCCCCCCCCCTCTCAAGGGTGCGCCCTTCACTTCCCTCAAAGTACCACCCCTTCCTCCGCGCACTGGCGGCGTCGGTGTAGTTGGGCGGCGTTCTTTTCGCCTCGCGGTCTTCCCTTTCTCCCCCCCAATCGTCTAGTGCCCTTTGGATTATATTATTCCGCCTTTGTATATCTTTATTTGTTTTTTTCAAGGGGAGTATTGGTCTATTTGTCGGGGTGGAGGTTCTTTTTGGCTGTACCTTTTTTTTTTGAATTAGTACTTCGTTCGTTCGTCGTTTTCTGGAACCCTCCTTCCTCTGCGCCCCCTCATACAAAGAACCCTTCTCACATGCAAATCTCCGTTGAAATAACAGTGCCGGAGTCTCGGCGTCAGACCTTTTTTCCCCCCGCTCCCACGTACCCCCCCCCCCTAATAGCCCGATATAGTCGCCCTAAAGTGCGAGTCCCGTCTTCTCAAAAGAAAACAGAAAACCCCCCCCCATTCTTCCATCTTTTATGGCCCTCTCGCGGTAGAGTTGGCTGTTTCGCCTCTTTTCTTTCTTTCTTTTTGGCCCTTTCTCTTTTTCTTTTTCCTTCGTCTCTCGCTGCTTTGACGGGCGAGCCTTGGGCGGATCTGGCCCCCCCTCTGGTGTCTACTGATTTTCTGTTCCGGTGTCGGCCCCGGGGGGGTCAACCTTTGAGCGGGCCTCCCTTCCGAGGAAACCCTACCTTTGGTCTCAGCCCCACGAAAAACGGAGGCATAACCCTTCCGGCCGCCATTTCCGAACCCCCCTTCCCTCTATTGTACTGAGTCAGGAACCCACCATCTCCCCCCTGACTGTTTTCAAGGCAACCCCAAGCCCCAACAAATACCCCATGATTGATTTTTAGTCCTCCTCTTAGAATTCTTTTTTGAGTAAAATTGAAAGAAAAACGAAAGGGTGAAGCATCCCTTGACCGTTTACCCATACAGCATGCCCAGGAGTGGTGGTTTCCTTTAAATTTTCCTCATCGGTTCCCTCACGCACAAATTTTGCCCCCTCCTCGTCAGCGTTTGTGTTTAGCGGTGGTCGCATATATACCTCTTTCCGTTTGAAATGAATGCACCCTCGTGTGGGGGTCCCCCTTCCACTTTTTTTTCAACGTTCTCTTCTCCATAACCCTGTACCACGACTCACCCTTTTGCTTTTGCTCCTTGTAACCTATAAACAAATATTGCTGCCTCCAACCCTTTTTCAACCAGACCAACTCTTTTCTCCTCCTTTTTTGAGATTTTAGATGCTGTTTTGGCGTTGCCCCTCTTTTTTTTCGTCAGAACTCCCCTTATATTTATTACGGAGACGCCCCGTCGCACACTTTGTAATTTTTCCGGAGAATTTTTCCGCGGCAGGGGTGTTTTGCTCTGATTGTGAGAATTTCCCCACCCCCCCCCCCCCCAGTTCTGCGGTTAGATTTCGCCCGGACGGCAAGCTATTATCGCTTTTTTTTTGACAACCCCTTGAGTCCCAGTTGGAAAACCGAGCCAAAAGAGGAAACTCCCCCCCTTTCCCCCCCACTCCCTTCTTGTTCTTTTGATAAATCCTTTAAGGTATAGGGAAAGACGGGAGAAGACCTTCCCCGCTACCAAACTTTGACGTCCTGGCACCGTCCATCTTACTAGAGTTATTTTCGGAAGAGCAGAGATTTTTACCCTTTTTGCCCTAACTGGGTCTGGGGAGTCGCCCCCAGGGGACTTCCACGAGGTTCTCCAAAAGCTGGGCACCGACCTTCCCCCCTCATTGGGATTGCGGTGTGCTGGTGGAATGGCTGTGAAGTTTTCTCGCCCCGACCCCCCCCTACCCTTTTTTGACTTATCCACACAGCGGCTTTCAGTTTTAACCGGTTCCCGCTCTTGTGGCTTTTTTCCCCCGACCGTACTAGAAATCCCCTTTGCACCTTTCCCCTCTCTTTGTTATTTTTTTTCTTGTGGCAGTTGTTGGATTTCCGTATGACTATTTGGGGCCGTCCCATTCACAGAGTTTGAAACTTTGGGTATTCTCCTAGTAGATTTGCATGTGATTAGTTACGATTGCTCTAGTTCCCCCCCTCAGTAGTGAGGGTGACCTGACACCGCCGTACGAACATTTTTCTCGACGACAGTTTCTCCACGAACCCTCCCCCTCTCGAACCATGGCCGACTGTAACAGTTTTCCCCCCCCCAATTCCACCGGCCCCCTCTTGGTCCAAGCCCCCCTCCCTTCTCCAAGGGACCCTTACGATGTGATGACCTCAAAACACCTTCGGGGCTCCGCAGCCCCCCCCCCCCGGTTTTCGTCGCCGCATATACACCGCCCCCCTTCCCTTGGCTTTGGTTTGTTTTTGTCTCTTTAATGATGATTTTTTTTCGCGTTCCTTCGATGACATCAATCCTTTCGAGTTGGCGCTCAACTCCGCCCTTGGCCCGTTCCCCCGATACCCCATATTTTCCGATTTTTTTTTCCCGTACGGAGATTATTTGTTTTCGCTTCCCTTTTTTCTCAGGTGAATGAGTCTGTTTTCCTCGTGGGATGTTTCGGTCGGACTTTTTGTCCCATTTCTTCCCCCCCCAAATTCAGCTTGCTTACCCTTCATCCACCTTGGTTTGGGGGAATCCATTTCCTATAGGAGATTACGTTGCGAGAACCCCCCCCTGGGAGCCCCTCCCTCCCCCTTTGTAGATTTCCCCTCGATTTTCCCCCCTCTTTCGGTTGAAGCAGATCATGGCAAATTTTTGGCGAATCATTGATTCCCTCGCAACCATGCGTGTTTCCACCTCTTCTGAAGAACTAATTGCAAATGCGGTGTCTCTCCCCGGTTTTACATCCCATTTTTTTATTTCCGTCCCTTTAAGATTGAGATGCCCCTTTTCTTGGCCCCCCTCGTGAACTCGTTTTTCCATCGTCGTTTTTTTTTCTTTTCTGTGAACAAAAAGTCCCGTTATAATAACGAACGTCTCCCCCATGCCTGTTTTTCCCCTCCCTTACCCTCAAAATATCTTTTCCCCAGTTTTTTTTTCTCTCTTTATCCTTCATTTTATATATGTGAGTAGCTGAGTTTCAAAAGTATGCTTCAAACTCAATCTTTTTTCCCCACGCCACACGATTTTTGCCCTCTTTCTCATTTCCTCCCCACCCTTTTCAAGATTGCACCATTAAGCGAATATAAATCGTAACTTCTTCCCCCCTTAGTTGAGGCCCCCCCCTTTACCTTTCCTCCTCACTTTTACCCCCCCCTTAGGTGGAGAGTTGCGACTTTTTCTTCGCCGACCCTATGCTGCTGCGCGCGGCCCCGTCTTTCTCCGACTTAAGTTCCCCTTCCAAGCGTGTGGTTCAATCTCCCTTGTCCCCCCCTGCCACGACCATCATCCCATCCCTTTCCCCGGTAATCGAGCGCTTTTGATCTTATTGCGTCCCAAATGGGGGAACACGTCAGTGCGTTCCCCTTCACCCTGTCCCATCCCCTCCTCCTTAAATTGATTCCACGACGCTTTTTCCCCCTCGTCTCCCCCTTTTTTGGCACGCGCTTCAGAATCGCTCTTTCTTGGTGAGGATAGGGGCCCTTTTCTTCTCGCCAAAATCGTTCAAGTGATTTGATGGTTCAATCTGTTCCTCCAATTTTCGCCCGCACCAAGTACCCCCCCCTTCCCCACTCCGCTCCTTTCGGTTCTTCTCGGTGGGAGGAGAAACCTTGCGGAGTAACCCTGTCTCTGTCGGGAAGTTTTTATCTTCCCCATTAATGTGATTTTTAGGAGTGTTTCCCTCCCCCCCTTTCACACTTTTGTAGATGTGCTATTTGGTTTTTCTGTTACAGTCGGGTTTCGAGGCGGTGTGGGTTCGTGTGGTTTTCTTGCTTCAATCGTCCAGCGTCTTTTTTTTGGTTCCCTCTCCCCCCCCCCTCCCTATGAGCCCGCGCGGACAAAATCCCCCCTCCAAATAGTCCTCATGCATTGAAATCCCCCTTCCCCTCTTTGTTTCCCATAGCGCCCCTTCCCCAAAAGCTTCAAAATCACTAAAAAAACTGACAGTATAGTCGTTTCCACTCGGTTACCCGGCTTTCCCCTCGCCCCCACCGCATCTTCAAACTCAAGCTCCTTGTTGTGGGGATAAAGTCACCCCCTTTGTCGGTTATAGGTCTCTTTTCCTCGGCAACCATTCACACCCCCCCATTTCCCCATCCCATTGATTGATTATTCGGGGTCTTGGCCTTATAAGTCCCTTTCTTTTGTCATACTCACCTTTGTGACCCAAAAGTCCGGGTTCCAGCCCCCCAGTCCCCCACAGCCTAGCTGTCTTCAGTAACTTGCATTCCCCCAAGGCGTGGCCGTGAAAACCCTCTTTATCATCGGACGAATATTTTATTGCTAAGACCCCCCTTTTGCCAAGGAGATGTTATCCTTTTTTGCCCTTGAACCCGGTCTTTTTTTCGCCTTGCGATCGCTTTCCCTTTTCGAACTGACTTCCCACAGCCCTATTCGTGTGGATGGGTCCACCATTCTCCCCTCTCGGTCAAACAGTCTCCCCTTTACCTTCCATTCGCCGCCCCCCCCCTCACACGATTGTTCCCTCCCCTGGCTTTTTTCGTGTAATAAATATCAAAGTGATTCTGTCCTCCCCCCTGTGGCCCCCCCCTCTCAGCCTTCTTGTTTTTTATTTTGCTGCTCTTTTTTTTTGGGGACCCAGCTTTTGGATCCCAGCATAACTTTTCCTTTATTCCCACGGAGCCCCCCTTGGTCCCAATTTTTCCGGCGTCTGTATCTTATGAAACGTTTTTCTCTTTGGAGAATTGGAAAACCTCCGATCACAATTTTGCGATTTTTTAATTGAGGACCCTTCCTTTCCTTCCTCGCATTTTCCCCCTTTTTTAAGTCCCCCGCAAAGCTGACCCTTGGAAAAATTTTCGGCGCCAATCGGACGGGATGATTCCCCTTCTAATCAGTTTAACGGCACCCCCCCCCCCCTTTTGGGGCAGGCTCTGTGACGCCCTCCTCTTAACCTTTTTTCCGGGTCCCTCCTACGACTTCTTTCAACAGAGGTCGTAGTGCAATACAGAGAAATCCATGGATTGATTTTTTTCCTGACTGTGTTTTCTGTGACTTTCCTTTTCTAACGTTTTTCCCCCCTCCCCGTTTTTGACGTATACAACCTCCCTCCTTCGAGTGTTAACGGTTTTTGTTTTTTTGTGGGCGGGGCGTTTACAATCCGACCCCCCGGAAAACCAAACACAACCCACCCCCCCCAACAAAAAAAAAAAATCCTTTCCTACGGCTACTGCCTCCGGTTGGCCGTTTCCGCTTTTCGTTCGAACAGTCGACCCTTTTTTTTTCCTGATTTCTACGCCCCTTGTCTTTTGCATGGTGATCGTTCGTGTATTATTTGGCGCTCTTTGACCTAGCTCTCCAAAGCCCCCCCACACTCCCTGCCGACTTTCTCCCCTTTTGACAGCAACACCAAAACGACTCCCACCGACGCGAACCCATACGCAGGATTGTACTTCCCCCCACCCCATCCCCATCCTTCCTTTTTCTGTACCAAAAGCGCCTACCTCCAATGTTCCTTTCCCGATTGTGAATGATACAGTCCCCGACAGAGAGGGACGCCACGGGTTTTCGGCAGCCCACAGATACCTGCCCAGTCCCCTCTTTTTTTTTCCTTTTATCTCTTTGTGGAAGGAGCGGGTCCTTGGCTTGACATCAATCAATTTCGAGTTTTTTCCTCTCCTTAAGCTTGCGAATCGCGTTGAGGTCCTTTTCACTCCCCCAAGGACGGAGATTATGTTTTCTGCCGTCCCTTAGGTCCCTTTGAGTATGATGATGACTCTTTTTTTCGGAAAGCGGGGTGTCTCCCCTTCGACTTTTTAGTTCTTTTCAAATATCATTTCTTCTCGGCATGTCCCCCCCTGTTTTGGTAGAATCCCTTTTTTCTCCCTCTTAGACGCGAGGTGACAAATCTTCCTCTTTTACCCCCCAAAACCATCGTTTTCCTTTCGACCTTCCCTCTCCCCAGAATCGCTCTATGCTCGCAGTCATTTCCCCTGCAGAATAATTGATCGACCCCCCGCCACTTACGAGCTTCCCCGTGCCTTGTAGAATAAACTTAAATCTCTTTCAATGCGGGTTTTGCCCCGACTGCATTTTTTTATTGCGACTTGTCTCTTCCCCTGCATTTTTGCTGATGCGGAAATGATGGCCCCTCTGTTGGCGTGGTTCTTTCCAACGCGTTATAATACCCTCCCCCGTCGTCCCTGTTTGAACATCAAACTATCCCTGACCCTCTCCTCCTTTGTTTTGGCTGAGATCCTTCAGGATCTTTTCTCTTTCTCGAGTTTCAACAGGCATGGGGCCCCTTTCGTTATTATAACGCGTTTGTCCACCACGCCAACCTGATTGAGATGCCCCTTTTACGCAATCAGCATCCTCATCCCCTCTTTCCCCCCCCCAAACAATGCGGATTACCTTCCGACACCCGCATTTTCATCTTTCTTATAAAAATTCACGTTTCCCACTTTTGTGCGATTGCGAATACAATGATCTCCCGCCAAGTGCCATGAGCTTTCTGACCAACCATTTCCTCGAGTTCCCCCCTCCCCTTGAATTTAATCCTTGGCCCATTTGGACGTAATTCCTTTCACCAGATCGCTCGACCCCTGGATTCCCCCAGAACCTTCTTCGTATCGTTTTTTATTGTCCCTCCCGCTCCTGCTTTCCCGACCCATCCCCCTCGCTAAGGAAAGATAAATTCCCCGACGCACGCCGTGTCCGCGTCCCCCCAAAAAAATAATCTCCGTAAGTTTTTTGCAGCTTGCCCTTTTTCATCTGAAGAATGATCAGGCGGCCACTTCTGATTTGATTTTCCCCCCCCCTTTCCCGCCGCCGCAACATAAAGGACAAACGCGCCCCTCCTCTCACTTGCGGCGTCTTGTAGAGGTGGCCTGCGGAAAACCGGTTAGTTTTGGATTGTCTTCTTCCCGAAACTGGCCCAGTGGAGGTATGCGTGTGGAAGTAGAGTCCCCCTCCCGTGTTTGTAGCTCTCTTGGGTGTGACCCTTTCTGTTTTCCTCTTCCCCTTTTTTTGTGTGTGGTGTGGCTTTGTCACTGTCGGCGCCTTCTCGGCCGTGTTCGGCGAGGTGTCCCCCCATATGTCACCCCGCCTTTGCTGCGAGCTTCCGACTCTCCCCTTCATAAAATCCCCCCACGTTTTCCAACTTTTTTTTCCCTCCTTGAAATCCCCCTCAAAATCTGGCGAGCTTTCCTCCGTAATAGAGAAGATAAAACCTCTTCCCCCCTAAAAAAAATTAATCGCCAGTAGGCGGAAAATTGCGAGTAATTCTTTTTTTCACCCGCCACAATCTTTTCCACCTCCCGCCGCTGCCAAGTCAAACCCCTTTCCCTTTTTCTCGTTCGGCTTCTACGTAAATAATCAAATTATTCCACCCGGGAATCACTCAATCAAATGATGATTTATTCTCCCTTTCTCAGGCTACGTTGACTCCCCGGGTTGACCCGCAAACCTCCCTTTCGCAGCCCCCCCCTTCCCCCATCGCTTCAGTCCCATCGCCTGCACCGGATGGTGGTGAGTTACCCTTCCCTCGGGAATCATCCCGTCCCTATCCGCAAAAATTTTGCCACCCCTCTTTTTTTCGCTTTTGCGCGTTTTCCGGTTTCGAATTTCGTCTTTACCCAGCTTGCCGCGGTCCGAACTTCCTCGCCGCCATTGTGAGTCGTGTTTGGGTTCAAATCTCCTTGCGAGACAAAACATCCCCCCTGGAAAACCCTTCTCCGCCCCCCACGATTTCCCAAGTGAGTGTGCTCCTTTCATAAAATAACAAGTGATTCTCCTCCAAAGCTTTTTCACCCCCCCCTCTCTTTCCTCCTCATCCGTTTTCTAGAGATGCTGCCTCTGGGTGGTTTTGAAAAACGAGGGTGGAGGTTCCCTAACTTTGTTTATTTAGTACAGGAGCCAAGCAACTTGGTTCACCAAAGTCTTTCGACTTGTTTCGCAGTTTTTTTCATGTGTTTTTGCTCGACTTGAAAAAAAGCAAACGCTTTTTCGTGCGATTCATTTCTGGACCGTTCCTTAAGCTTCTAGTCGGCGAAAATTTCCCGGTCAAACGCTCCGCTGACCACAATCCGCTCCCATTTTGCGGATCATCTTGATTGATCCCAGCATGATAATCCAAAGGGTCCTGGGCATTCTCTTTTCTCCCGCAGGCTCTTCCAATGGGGGATGCGCGTGTAAGTGTGAGTGTTAAACCGTTTCAGACGATGTATATTCAACGATGTCTTATCCTTCACTCACTAATCCCCCCTTCATGTTGTTCTGGTTTCCTTATTTTGATTTCTTTCTTCGCCGCCGAAGCCCATAACAGAAAAGTTTTTGAACCCCCAGCGGTAGGGATTTCAAGGCTGCCGCCACTTGGTAGTGGCTTACACTCCTCCACTATAATAGCAATTTCTCCGACTATAAGGGACTCATTTTTTTATTTTTGTTCGGTTTTTCTTTTCCGTGTAGAAGGGGGCCACGAAAGATCGGACCCCCCCTTTTTTTTGCAACAGGGGATATTATACTCTAGATTTTGCATTGTGTTTTCTATTGGTTTAGTTCTTCCTGTGTACTTACGAAGCGTGAGGGTTATGGGACAACGCCGAAGCAACTCCCGCTGCCCGCCTTATCCGACCTTCCACGGAAAACCCCACCCCTCCTCCAAACTCCCTCCCACTGCCCTTTCCACAGGCACACCCACTATCATAATAAAAAACCCGGCAAGGGGGATTCCTGGAACCCGCACGAATACACGGCACGATTGTTTAATCCCCTCCCCTCCTCCTGGACGCCTTCCACTTTTTCTCCCCCTTCCCCCGCTACAACGACGCCGCAATTTTTGACAGAGAGATGATCTTTTTGTACTTTGATAATGTTCTTTTCCCCTTCGCGGTGGCCTTTGCGAAGTCTTGAATCCCCCCCTTTCGAGACGCCCTTTTTATCGACACCCGATACATATTCTTGGAAGGGGCAAGGCGCGTGCCCAGGCGAGTAGGTGTGGTATGTGGACTCTTTCGCGGGTTCTTTCATCTGTGAATGTTCTTCTTGCTTCTGACTTTTTTTTCTTTAAAGCCCTGCGCCTTTTCCCGAAGCCAAGAAAACATCTCTGCTCGATTCCTTATGAAACATTTTGGAATCCCATTATCCCTCGTCTGAGCCTCTGTGGCCCCCCTCTCCCCCCCTGGCTTCCACTGCTCAAATTTGCCATTGGTTCCTTCTTTTCGAATTAAGAAATCGCATCGACTTTTTTTTTGAAGTAGAGAAGACCTGGAAAGTGTGCGGCGAATTTTCTTTTCGCCCCCTAACCACTACCGAGTTGTAAAAGTTTTTTTATCTTCCTTGGTGTCGCTCGGTGAAATACTCCTAAAGGGACGATGAGATGCCTTGGAAATATGCTGATGCGGACCCTTGGCATCTCAATCGTCGTTTTCTCTTTCCCCAAACGAGTTATAATACCCACGTTAGTACCCCCCCTTTCCTCCCTATACACCTCTTCAACCCAGGGA
>Ga0179593_1684910_pt1 | contig 11759 bp, 15 predicted proteins | sample CZODoug2_1_08_16_FD_185931 | JGI IMG/M metagenome (GOLD analysis project Ga0179593, IMG submission 185931) | Vadose zone soil fungal communities from Angelo Coast Range Reserve, California, USA - CZODoug2_1_08_16fungal (PacBio error correction) | ecosystem: Environmental > Terrestrial > Soil >... | reverse complement strand
CACTCCCAAATCGTCGTTGTCTCCTCCCCCCCTAAGCAAATCGACACTCTAAGATTGCGCTCTTTTTCCGCTTCGCCATGCTTTCCCTCACGCCGTCAGATCTTCAAAAAGAGGCCGCCAGAAGAGGGGGTTGACAACGCCCTTCCCTCGCCGCGCGGGAAGTTTCTCTCCAGCGCCATTCCAGCGCTTTCTCTTTTTTTTTCACATCCTGAAGACGCCATCATGGGGCTGATCGGGGCTTCCGTGCCGCGATCAGTTTTTTCTTTTCTTTTGTTTTCGACAGGACAAGACTTCCTCTGTTCGCATAATAGCACTTTTCCCCTTTCCTCCAGGAGGGTTAGGGACCTTTTTCCTTTATCGTTTGGGGCTCGGACAGAAGATCTCCCTTGTTTTTTTCCTTTTGCTTTGGACATTGTCTTTTGGACGCCAGCTCTTCCTCATATTGCGATTGCGGCAAGGATCCAACATGAAGCGCTCTTCTGGGCCCGTCCCGAAATGCCCCTCTTAGGAACCGTGAAGATTTTGCAACTCGGCCCCGGCTATCCTGAGAAGCTCTTTTTCCCTTCATGCCGAGGAGATTCCCCCCAGAACATTCTTTTGATCTCTCTCTTCATAGCAGAGGCGTGCTTCTCCTTTCAACCGAGATGACTTTGTGCGCACTTCCCCCCCCTATCGCTGCCCCCCCCTCAATAACATTTGAGACGTGGGAGCCTTCCCCCCCCCACCCCAGCGTTTTCCCACGTGTCTTCCTCCTCCTCTCCAGAGGATGTCTCCTCCGCCAAGAGAGCACCTCTAATTGGAAGCTTTTCGTTGGCGGTCGGCTGTTTCCTCCGATCCCGTAAAGCTCCTCTTCTTCCCCTCCCGGCGCAATCCGCCGCCGTTTTGATCCCTTTAAGAGGTCTCCTGTCGCGAGCATTTTCAGCGCATGATCTTTTCCTACAATAATCGCTGTCCCTGAGAAGATGGTGCCCGCGGCGACCGTTCCTCGACAGACTCGGTCGCCGCCTTCACACGTGGGGTTTCCCGCCAGACCTTTCGCGAACGTTCATCGAGTAAAGGGGAGTAAGATGAGTTTCCCCTACGGCGCCCATTTTGGACCATAAGACCGACAGGCGGAACGACCTTCTCGACGGATTCCCTTTTCCGGCCGGCATAGTATCCCTTGGCGAAAAATTCGGCAGAAGCGTTGAAAGCCGCACCGCGACTTTTTTCTGGACCACCTTTTTTCTTTTTTCTCCCCTCGGAAGTCACGATTCAAAAAGATTCCCTCTTGGATACCCAGGCCCCGCTTCCTTTTTCCGCGTGAACGAGACTTCGGTTGCTCCCATGACGATACAACAACCTGGGCTTCTTTTTTTTTTTTAGGCTTGTTGCCTGCAAGGGCTCCCCCTTTGGGTACCCGGATCGACTCTTTTCCCTCGTACGAACCATCTTTGTTCTGCGCAGCACGACTTCAAGATAGCGCCTAAGGCCCCCTCCCCCCTTTTTCGCCGCCTGCGTAGTACCTTCTCCTCCTCTCTCGGCGATTATATAAATTTCCCCTTTGTTCGAAAGTCCTTTTTTGTCGTAAACCCCTCCGTTGCATTTCCTTCTTCCTAAGCTGACCAGGGATCGCGTCTCGTACAAAGATGTAAACTTCCTTTCGTTCGACAAATTAACATTCCTTTTCTTTTTTGGGTATACCTCTTCCCCCCGTCTCACAAAAAGGACGGTGGGCGGTAACTTTTACCTCTTTCATCATAGCGAAGACCTTTTTCCTCCTTGGGAAAGCGAGAGTTGGGACCTTAAATTTTGGAGGACCGTCGAGATAGCTGAGGTACTCTCCTCGTGTGGTGTTTCTTTTTCTTCGAATATGCCTTTTTTGTTGAAGATGGTAACACCAGTCTTTCTTTCTGCAACAAATTTCTTCCTCCTCTCTGAAGGTAGTAAGGGCTCCTGACGGGCCCTCCCTCGGTCCCCTGATCGAGATCTTCCCTCCTCATCTTCGCGCCTCACAGGAGGCATTGTCGTAGTAGGCAAGTCAAGATTTTCTTCCCCCTTCTTCGTCCTCGAATACTGTCCCCCCTTCTTTCCCTGATGAAATGCAACGCATCGTTTCGTTTTCCTTTCCGTGAGACGCAAGAATTTCTCCCCCATGATGGTCATAATAGACCGGTTCCCTCAAGGGATTTCCCTTTGCAGAGGGTTTTTCGGTCTCCTGGGCCCTCGCTCTTGAAGTCTGCGTCTTTCTCCTTCCTTTTACGAGATCGACCCGCTGCTCTCTTAGGGTACACGCTTTCCCCTTTTGTCGACCCTTGCAGCCCCGTACTAGACAACCTCCGTTTTTCTTTTTTGTGTTGGGTATCCCTTCTTTCTCTTCGGAAAAACGAGAAGTCATTCACGCTGGATGAAAGCTCCTGGTATACCTTTCTCCCGAATCCCTTTTTTTTCGGGACCGTAGAGACGACCCCGAAATAAGGTTCCCCCCTCGCGGGCGGCTCTTTTCCCCTTTCCCGAATTTTTCGGTCCCCCTCTACTACGCGGCAGAAAATCTTTAGAAATAAGTACTATCCTCCTCTCTTTTCTCCTTTTATCCCCGTAGTGATCTTTTTCCTTTTGCCGGGGTCTCCTTCCCCCTCCCAGCGAATACAATATTATCGGCGGGGCACCATTGGCGCGATTTTTGCTGTCTTTTTTTTCCCCGGCTGCGGACCGGAGGAGGAACCCCCCCTTCCCCCGCCTCATGCACACCAGCGTATCCGGCCCCCCGCGAGTATGTTGCAAAAAAAAATTCTTCTTTCATTCGCTGACATTGCTCTCCTTGTCGCCCGCTTCCCCCCCCCTGCGGCGGTGTTGTCACACGTTGAGACTTCTCCGCCCGCCTAGTTCTTGCTTTTTGGATCATCCAAAGGACCTTCTTCTTCCCAATCAATTGCGCGAAGATTTTTGCGAGCTTGGAGGACTCCTCTCCCGATACCAGAAACGGTCCTCCAAACGCTGGTTGTGGTCCTTTTTTCCCAACGGATATCACTAGGGATTTGAAAAGAAGGGCTCCCTTCCTCCCCCGAGCTTTTTTAGCGCATTGGAAGGTTTTTCCTCAGCTCATGTGACACAATCCCCTCCCTCTCTATCTCAGAAACTAAACGTTTTCTGAGTCGGGAGGCTGAGTCCGGCCCCCCCCTTCTGGTTGACAAGATTAATCATTTTTCCGGTTTTCTCCCTTGGGTCCTCCCCGGATCGTCTGAAAAGGTTCCTTCCTTTTTCACCTATGGCATGTCGGGACGTGCCTTCGATAAGAGATTAATCCGGCATCGCAAATATCTGTGATCTCCTCCCCACACTCCGATGGCGTCCTCCCCCCATCCCCCCCCCAAGCAAATCGACCGAACTGGACGAGCTTCCCCTTTTCTCTTCTTGCTGGCAATCCCTCTTTAGGATTATCGCCTCTCCCTTTCGAGTCATATTATGCGGACACCCGTCTTTTGTGACGACAGGAACCATCTCCTTTCTACACACCGAAATGCCCCTTTCCCCCTAGCGCTGGCCACTGAACCCGAAGAAGATAAAATTATGGCTTTGCTTTTCTTTTTCAAAACGTGGACTGCGATGTCTTGGTGAGGAAGGGCCCCCCTTCCCCCTCTTCGTCTCGTCAGGGTTTGTTCGTGCACAAACTATTTTAGTCCCCCCTCGGCCGGCGTGACGTCCTCCCCCTTCCTCCCGAAGGTTGTGATAATGGCCTCTTTTATCCGTAAGCGTTTTCGAGGTTGCTTCGGTAGATGCCCATCTTTCTCTCCCCTCATTTGTCGGTTCCTTGCGGAGGTTCCCCCCCTTCTCCCCCTTTCCCTGTTTGGTGACCCCGTAGACGTTTCCTACGAGAAGGTTTTTTCTTCCTGGCGTATCACTCCTCCCCTTCTCCCAGCGACCCCACAGACACTTTTGCCTCCCAGCGATTAGTTGGCAAGGGGTTTTTTCCCTGCGCGAGATGTCCTCCCACCATTGCGAGGCTTTCCTCTGCGCCAGGTCGCCCCCCTCGAACATCATCCCCCCCCCCCCCTTCGACCGTCGTGGCCCCCCCAGCCGGAGGATCCAAAGAGGGCAGTGTAAACCCCCTTTGGGCGACTTCCCTTTCCAGTTCTTCCAGTTCTTAAATAAATCATACCCCCCAGCCGATTTAAAGGGGCATATTCCTCGCCCCTTCTGGTTTTTGCGCCCTTTGTCGTTTTCTTTTCTCTCCCAAACCCAAAGTACGCTAGTGTATTCTTCTTTACGGAAAATTGGTTTTCCCTTTGATGCCAGCTATCCCTCCCGGGAAGGCTCTTCTTTGACTATACCATGATTCTCCTGGGGTCTTCTTCCCCCTCTTTGGGCCTTCTCCCCCAGAAATGGAGGTGTTTAAGAGCATGGAGAGATCATCTTCGGGTTTTCTAAGCTCCTCATTTTTCCTTGTCGCGAGAGATACTCCCCCCGACAGACTGGAAGGGCGGCCGCCTTTTCCTCCCCTTTCCGCGATCCCACCGCACCCAAGCGATGATGACCGCTATATGCGGTTTCTCTACCGGCCTGTCACCCCCCTATCTCCTTCCCCAGTTAAGGGAGAAGAAAGTCCCCCCTGCTATGAGGCGATTTCCTCTTCTCTTTTACGCTCCTTCTACACCTTTTCTCTTTTTTGGTGGATCGCCGCAGGTCTGCCCGGCGTGATCCCCGCACTCGTAACGGGGTATGGGACTTTTTTGCCATCGGGATCTCCTTCGGCGGTTAAGCACTCCCCTTTCGCGGTCAGGGGGGGTAAATGCATTAGAGTGAAACTCGCTCTTCCCGTTTCCACAATGAATTTTTTCTTCCACCACTGGCGGAGGACTTTTCTCCACCCAGGCGGACGAAGTGCCGCTCCTGTCAGTTTGGAAAGATGGCCTCCTCTGCTCTTCCTGATGTAGGCTTTTTTTCAGCTACATCCTTTTTCCCCCTATCGATGGTGGGCCATAATCTGGTGCGGACCTCTCCTTTGGCACCTGGCCCCCCCTTTGCTTGGTCAGCGCAGACGTCCTCATCAGGAAAAAGCAGATCTTCCCTCCTTCGGCCAACAAACGGCTTGCGGCCCAAAGGAGAACAGATGGAGTTTCCTCCTTTTTCTTGACACAATCGAACGAAGGACTTTTCCCTTTCCTTCAGCCCGAATCTATCTCTTTTTCCTCTTGTTGAGAATAGATGTGGGAGGATGAGCGCCATGTGCAAGGCCGCGTAGAGTGTTCTACACTCCTAATGCCCAAATCCTCTCCCCCTGGGCCCCGGTTTTTTTTTTTTTTCTTTTTCTTTTCTCTTCTTTGGGGCCGATACGTCGATCGACTCCGGCTTTCCTTCTGCACGGAGGCATGAATGTCCCCTCCTTCATCGGCCGGGAAAGTTTTCTTCCGGTTCTAGGGGCAGCCTTCCTCTTCTCTATCCGTGTCGCCGGTGATGTAGCTTCCGTACACATCAGGAAGATCTTTTTTCTTTTCCATCTTTCCAAACCGGCTCTTTTTCCGTCCGCCTGGTTTTTTTTCCCATTCCCGTGGGTTGAGCTTGTCCACGCGACTTCCTTGCTCAAAGGCAGTTGAGCACGATAGCTTCCTTCCCTCTCCACACTCGAACGCTTCTCTTCCTCTGCATGCCCGCCGCCCCCCCCTCATTTCCCACATAGGCAGATCGGTCCGCCCCATTCCCGAGTTGCTGATGATCCTCTTTGGGCGTCGATCCCTTTTGCGAGGCGATTTTTTTCTCCGTTCCATCAATCCCGCGAGGATCGACATAATTCGCCGACCCCCTTTTCCCCTGCGCCAGGAAATTTTCCTCTTTTGTTGACAAGGCCCCCCGGTGAGTTGACGTCCGCAAAGATGTAAGCGTCATCATCGATCGCTTCTTTCGGCCTTTGGCGTCCGCCCTTCCCCCGATATTGGCGGATATCGCGCCTTGCCCCCCGATTCAAGATCTCCCTTAATAGACATCTCCTTTCGAACCCGACCCCCTTCCCCCCGTGCCCCCCGCCCGTGTCAGGTCGACTCGAAGAAGGGTAGATTCCCCCCCCTCCTTCCCTGCTTGTCGATTTGATAGCTTCCCTTTTCTCAGAACCAATGGCATCCTCCTCCTCTCCTTATTGTTTTGTAAATCGGTCGCCCGACAAAAGGAGAAACCCCTCTCTGCCCCTTAAAATACGATGGTGTCCTTCCCATGCCCCGACTCCTCCCTTTCCCTTTCCCCCTGTGGTTGATCAGCCAGATTGGGATCTAAGGATTGACCTCATCCAACGACGTGTCGAGGGCTCCTCTTTACTTCGAGGTCTTCGCTCGGGATTACCCCCTCTTCATGCTGGTGCTCGCATTCATCTAGCGAAACCTGGACGGTTTGACCCTCTCTGCCAACGAAATAGCTTTCTCTGTTGCGGTGGGGGCGAGATCCTTCTCCTGGGATCCCTTTTTTTCGATACGACGGATCCTTTCCCCTGCGTCAAACGCGTTCCGCCCCCAAACGGCCGCACTTCTGTAAAAACAGGAAACCGACCCCCCTCAACGCCAAAATCGCGCCATCGACCCGGAAGACCCCCCCTTCCAGATCTCCCTCTTCTGGCTGAAAGCCCCTGTCCCTACAGGTCGGAAGGCACGACCGTAAGAGAGCAACCCCCCCTTCTTTTCAAGAGGTGGTGTCCCCCTCCCCTCTAAGCGACGACGGTTAAGCCTTGCGGGACATAATAACCTTTTTCAGCGCGTCCTCTTCTCCCCTCCTTTTCACATCTGAAGAAGCCTCTTTTTTCTTTTTTGTCGTTCATGCCTTCATTGCGATCGCCAGGGCATTTAGTTTTTCCCCTTCCGTCGCCAACAGCTCCTTTCTCTTCCTTTCCCCACTCGAACTCTCCCCCTCTTTCAATATCCAGGATGGGATTCGCGTGTTTGACGCAAAGCTGGGGCTACAGAAGCTTCGGGCAGTTGCTGTCCTTCCCGGACGCCAGCGGATTGTTCGGCAACCAGAAAAGATACCTCTTCCCTTTCATGTTAAACGACTCCTTCCAGGAACTCTTCTTGTCTCCAGCGCACATAGAAAGCTTGGCAAGTTTTCACTTCGGAAAAGCCTTCCAGCCATGATAAGATTTTTTCCCCCCCGTCCAATGTCCGCGGAGCTGTCCGCGCCAAGACCCCTTTCCCCCCTCGTTCTGTAAGGAAACCTTTTTTTCGTGCGGTTTTTTCCCCCCCTTTCTGAAAGTGCGTGCCTTTTCTCATGCGGATTCGTCTATTATGTCTCCCCCGATTGATATGGTTTCTCTTCCAAAGCCCACAAACAGCGTTGGCCGTAATTCTCTTTTCTCGTGAAAGCTTTTTCTTCTCTCCAGCGCGTTCCCCCATCTCGCGCATTTCGCCTTTTGGACGCGGGATTCTCCCGTCTTCCCCTCTCTGGATCGTAGGCGGTCCTTCCCTCCGGGCGCAAATGGGTCAACCCCTCTTGTTCGTGAAGCTTCCACTGTCGCGAGCCCCCTTTGGCAAGAGCCCTTTGCCTGGCAACTTCGGGCCGGCTCCTCTCCCCTTTTTGTCCGCGCATCCCATTTTCGAAGATACCTTTTCTTTCCTTTCCCCAGTGGTGGTCCTTCCTTTCCCCGCACGACCCCTTGAGTGCTGGACACATCTGGCGCCCCCGCCCACCCCCGTTTCCCATCACGACCACCGGTTTTGGCGGCTTGGGGGCCTTCCTTTTTTTTTGGTACCTGGACGGAAACTCCCCTTCCAAGGCATCGTCTTTCGGCCGGCATAGGTAGCTTTTCCTTAATTTCGGCCTGAAGCGGGGATCCTCCTCCCCCTTTTCTCCCTAGGCGGGGAAAACCGGTCTCGGTTCTTCAATCGCGATTCCTCCCTCTTACCGAAACTATCACCCCAGGAACAGCCCTTCTCTTTTCCCCAGCGATGAACGATGGAATTCGCGTACGGAGGACCCTGCAGCTCCCTTTTCTGCACTTTCCCTCTTTAGGCCTCTTTCCAAGGGTCGACATTCTGTGAACGGGGTACTGGGATCGAGTCTGGATCTCTCTCTCACCCTCTTGTTCTGCCGACCGCCGACGGTCAAGTCTTTCCTGCCTAGCGATCGCCCGCCTATGTCTCTAAGTAGCCGCAAGCCCCCTCGATTTTAGTCCTGTGCACCCCCCTCCCATTGGTTAGAACCTTTTTGCGCTCGCTTTCACGAAAACCTCTTTTCCCTCCATCAGTTCCTGAGACCTCTCCCAGGATCGAAGTCGGCCTCTAACCTTCCCATCTTTGACGTTCCTTTCTCCAATCCCATAATTGATTTTGCGCGCTATGGGTACCTTTCATGGCTCTCGATAAAAACCTTCTTTTCCTTCTTGCGGCGGTACGCATCGCCCGATCCTCCCTACAGTTAATGGCCTTTTGCGCCGTTGTTATCGTCACCAGTACTGGCCCTTCCAGAGAGATCCTTTCTCTTTTTTGAGGTGAGCCTTCTTTCTCTGCCAGGCTCCTTCTGGTCACCAAGCGCGGCGGTCCCGGACCTGTCGTCGCTCCTGTCTTCCGGGCGATAGCCCGTGACCGAAGCCCTTTTTTTAGAGCATGAACTTTTCCTTGACTTCTCACCGGGATTGGGCTGTTTAACGTTACTCTGGTGACAGCCCTCTTCTCTTTCCCGATCCTGGTCACGATTTTCTTCCCTTCCTGATGAATGACAAATCATAGGTTCTTTACCGACCCCCTTCCCCAAATTTCGAAAAATGAGTTCCTAAATAGCCTTGCCTTCCGTTCAGACAGCCCTTCCTTGCGAGATCGGCTCTTCTGAGCGTCGATCTTGACGTCCTTCTCTTCGTAGGGAAGACTTTTCGTGTACTCTAATAAAGGAGCTTGCTCCGGGAAATTTCTAGACCGCTGTTAGAACAGGCCTCCCTCTCGGACAAAAGACTCCCCCCGGTTTCCTACTTTTTTATCGCATGTTCCTCCGGAAGCGAAGTCCTTCTCCTGCCCGCCAGCTAGTGAAGGGCTTGCCCTTTCCTTTCCCGGTTGTAAGAAGCTTGGTTTGTTCCTCGAAGTTCGACGATCTCCCGGGTGCGTTCAATCTCTTCCTTTTTTTTCTTTCTCCCGCTTCATTCCTCCTCTCCCCGCTACTATGGCCTGAAATCTTTAGCAATCCTTTCCCCTTTTTTAGGTAGCGGTCTTTTCTTTCCCTGCCGTGGGGGTTTTGCGCCTATGTCCAGCATCAGCGACTACAAGTACGGGCGGGAGACTCTCTTTTTCTGCCGGACCACCTTTTTCTTTGACCGGCGCTTCGTCTCTGTCGGAGGAATGTGGTGGGCTCCTCAATGCACCGCGTCCTTCTTTCCCACTTATTATTTTGACATGTCCGAAATGGATGCGACCCCATTGTCCTCCCTCAACCGCATACCCCACCGGAGGTTGCCCCCACGTGTGCGCCGGAGCCCCTCTCCCGTCTGTTCCTCCTTTTACGGGGAGGCTTCCCCCTTCCTCGGTGCGTCCAATTCGACACTGCTAGATTGTTGCGCGCTCTCTTCCCTCTCTTTCCCACGAAATTTTACGGACCCCCCCCCCCCCCCGGTTTTTGTCTTTGACGAGGCCCCGTGCTATCAAATCGGTTCCCTTTCCTGGCGTTACCTCCTCCTTAGCGACTCCCTTTTCACATTTCAGTCAGATCTGTGAACCGTTTTTGAAACACGAAATCCTTTTACTTCAGAACACTTCCCTGCTTATGGTATTCTCCCCCCCCTAAGATGGCACTTACAACTTTCGGTGCCAAGCTGATCATTTTCTTGGGAAGGTTGCCTCAGTTCAAGGTTTTCTTTTTCCTATGGCGCTGGCCCCCTTCTGTCGGGGACGTTCTCTTTCTCCCCTTAATGGGTAAATGGCCCTAAATCCTCCTCTTGGGGTGAATTTTGTTGTGTGCAGAACTGCCTCTGGTGTCCTAAAGATATCCCCCTTTCCTTCCCTCAATGGTAGCGAGTTTTTTTCCCCGCTTGCGGCACCTGTCTCCCTTGAGGGATTATCGAGAGAGTTCGATCTGCCTATTATTGAAGACTTTTTTTTCTGTTGTGTGACGAAGGCCCTCTCTTCTGGTTCTTCCCACGAAAGCTGTCGATCTTTCGGAACCTCCCGACTCCCCAATTATCTTTCCCTTTCCCTTATTGTGAACGGCACCGGGACCCTTTTTCTCCTTGTCGGAGGTTTTCTCTTTTCCTTCCCTTTCTCCTCTTAGCTTCCGTATTGGTTTCTCCCACCTCTTCTTCGTAATACTTTGTGATCACTGAAGGAGTGCCGTCCCCCTTTCAGGTTGTGATTCATTTCCTTGCGGCATCGGACTTCCCCTTCGAGTTGATTAACGGGAGATTCCCAGACGATGTTGGAGTTTCCTCCTCATTGCGGAGTGTCCCCTTCCCCCGCGGGCCTTCTCCCGGAGACGAGTTTGTTTAAGAGCCTTTTCGATTCTTGAGTATCACGACTTTCCTCCTAAGGAGAGCCTCTCGCGCCACAAACCCTCCCCTTCGAGTTCGTTGTCTTCCTTGGGGCAAACCGTCCGTTCCTCCTCTCTTCTGCGAGCACCCAACATTTCTCGGGTAATCCCTTTTTCCCAGGTTTCTGATCGAAAAATCATCCCCCTCCCCTTTCGTTCCACGTCGTGATTCTTCCAAGCGGACCTCTCCTCGATGTTTTCCCTTGATTCTCTCTGGTAAGTTATTAACTATATCATTACAAAAAGTACTCTTTCCTTTAGGCCAACTTCGAAAGAGGCTTTTTTCTTTGGTCGTCGGTCGAACGATTTCACCAACACGACGCTAGTGTCTTACTTTTGAGGCATGGCTCTTTCCCCCCGCCAGGACGAGATGCCCTCCTTCCAATCGACCGCAGGGACTTTTTTTTCCCCGCTACCCTTCTTCTTCCCTTTTTTTTCTCCGGGAGGGTTTCTTCTTGGAAAAGAAAGGATGCGTAGGTCCCTTTCTCCCCCTCTCATTTCTACCCCTTGCTGAGCACTTCCCCTCTCTGGCGGCGAAGAGATTTCCGCCCCCGCTTGGGGAAAGGCTTCCTCTCCCCTATCGCAAACCTTTCCTGATCCCTCTCAAAGCTATGTCTGCCCGATATATGGGCGGTCTGCTCCGGAATTTGTCCCCCTCCACTTCCCCTTGAGAAGATTTCTCCCTGTCGCCGCGAGTCCTAGGCGATCCGATCGAAGGTGATGGACGCCTTCTACCACCCTCGATCGACTGAGGCCTTTTTGGATAGAAGAAGGTTTCGTGATCATACAGGAAATCCCCCTTCACCTCTTCTTTTCTTACGGCCTATGTGGTGACCATTCAGGATGGAGAAGGCTTCCTCTTCCCCTTTTCCGCGGTCGAGTGTGGTCCCCTTCATTCGCGTAAACGCTGATCGTCCGCCAGGGCAGTTTCCCATCTTCCCTGGACAAGCTTCAAAAACACTTTGCTTCTCCTCGGTGTCTTTCCCCCTGCAGTGCGCTCGGTTTTTTTTGAAAGATGGAAATCCCCCTTTCCTGATCTTCCTGATGTCGGCTTCTCCGGCGACACGATAATCCCCCTCCTGCCCCATCATGGCGGCAACCCTAGCACCTTGCCGGGCATGGCAAAAAGTAGGCTCTTAACTCCCTCTAAAGACATTAAGGCTCCGTTCTCCTTCCCCTTCTGGTCGATTCTGACGGATCGGCCCCCCCCTTTGGCAACAAGGGAGAACCGATGGTTGTCAATTATCGAAAAAGAAGTTTTCCTCCCCTTCCCGGCCTATGAAACCTCTTTCCCTCCC
>Ga0179593_1648620_pt1 | contig 11759 bp, 15 predicted proteins | sample CZODoug2_1_08_16_FD_185931 | JGI IMG/M metagenome (GOLD analysis project Ga0179593, IMG submission 185931) | Vadose zone soil fungal communities from Angelo Coast Range Reserve, California, USA - CZODoug2_1_08_16fungal (PacBio error correction) | ecosystem: Environmental > Terrestrial > Soil >... | reverse complement strand
CCCCCCTACATTTTTTTCGGCCTATGTGGTTCTTTTCTCTGCAGCGGCTCTTGCAAGCTCAACAAGTCTTAATCTCCGGGACCCTGTGTGAAGGAGATCGTGTTTCCCTTTCGGCCTCCCTTTTGGGAAGGTCACCGCTTCTCTAGGGGCGTCCCTTTTTTTTTATTGCACGGAGGGTTGGTGTGATCGCGAAAGCGTGCCTTTTTTCATCAAGGTTTTTCCTTTTTTCGGCAAAGGGGAGTTCCCCCCTTCCCCCCCCCAAGAGTTTTCAACCGGGATTCCCTTTTAGTACCCCACCTGACAAATGTTTTCACTCATTGGGCGGCTCGTAGAGTAGGCTTTTTGGGTCTTTCCCCCTTTGGCTTGAACTTTTTTTTTCCCCCGCCCAAGATAGTCCTCGCCTTTTATTTTCGTTGTCGTTTTGAAGTTTTTCCCTGAAATTCACCCCCTTTCCTCAGGAAGTCCCTAGTTCCCTCCTGCCCCCCAGAGTGAATCGACACCTCCTTCACGGTCGTTTTTTTTTCCCGCAAGCAGGGTCTTTTCCCCCCGATCCCTTTCTCTCGCGTGAGTCCCCCACAACCCCCGGCCGCGGACCTTTCCCCTTCAAAGTGACCTTTTGCTAAAGTTTTAAGCTCTCTTTTTCTTTCTTTCTTTAAACTTTTTTTTTTCGGAACTGGACCCTTTTGACGGTTCGCGCCCCCCCTGACTGTTTCGTGTACTATAGGAAACAGTTTTTATACTTGCGCACCCCCCCCCCAGCCGCCCCCCCTTTCACCTGGTACCTCTCGGATCCACCCTTCCCTTTTCTGGGGAACCCTTTGGCGAGAAACTTTTTTTTTCCTTTTTTCCTCTACAGCCGGCCTCCTGTTGAAAAGGTGGAAATTCACTCGCAGCATTCCTTTTTTCACGCCCAAAAACCCCCTGTGTCGTGAGCTGCGTTTCCGTCCATTTTTTCCCCCCTGCCTCAGCGCCCAGTCAGACCCCTTTCCCCCACGAAAGGGCTTTCCCCCCCCCCTTAATGAACCCCCCCCCCTTTTGACAACCCAAGAAAGCGTCAGGCCTTTCCCTGATGACTTTTTTCCTTTTTTCCCCCAAGCTTATAGGGGACCTCTCTGGACAAGACCCCCTTTTTCCCCCGGCAGGTAGTTGGCTTTCTTTTCCCCCCACAGCAGTGCAAGAAGACCCCCCACCCCCTCTCCCCTCCCCCCGAGGGACCAGGAGCGTGTTTTTTCAGTTTTACCTTCCAAAAACGCCTTTCCCACCATTTAGAGATACGTCCTAGAAGTTTTTCTAGTTTTCGCCTCCCCCGTAAGAAAAACGGTCTTCCTTTTTTCCGGGTTCCCCCTTTCCCGATCGACATGGGTCCCCCCCGGGATGGGATCGGTACGGTCTTTTTTATCCCCGCGGCTCGTCGAAAGGTCGCTCTTGCTGTCAATCCCCTGAGAGCACTTCCACGTTTCGGCAAAGGTCCCCCTTTGTATGCCAAGGGAGAATTCCTTCTCTATTTCTTTTTTCTTTCGCCTCTTCTCCCTATCCGGCTTCCTAGGCCTTTCCCCTCTTTTCCCCCCTGTGGCTAGCCTTTATAAGAGGCTTTTTCCCTTCCCTACCTTTTTCTTTTTTGGCTTAAAATCCCCCTATGTTCCCTCTGCCGGGCTTCGCCTTTTTTTTTTTTACTTTAGAAGGGCCTCTGAATTAGTGGTGTCGCAAGGGAATTCCCCTTTAATTCCCCCTTTGTTCGGGGCCTCCTCCTGAATTTTTGATAACTTCCCCCCCAATCCTTCCCGCGAAATTCCTTTGAACTTTTCCTCCCCGCTAGTAATCTTCTTGGTCGACACCGGCAAAGGTGAAAGGTTTGATCCCCCTTTCCCGGAAACCTCTCTTCTTGTTTTTTTCGAGGTATTCTCCGAGAGGAGATGGTTTCTGGGTTCTCCTTTAAAACCCCCCGGCGTTTCGTGCTAGGGTAACCCCCCCCCCCAGCCTTCCTTTTTTCTTTGCAAATTACCTTTTAAGTCTCTTCTGGTTCCTGTGTCGCTCAACTACGTGCTCGGTTCCTTTTCCCCCACGCTTCCCTTCAAGGGGATCCCAAATCTTCGACTAATTTAGCTTCTCTTTCCCACAAGGAATACGGCGGTTGGAGCAGGACCCTCTCTTTGAATATAATCTTTTTTCCCTCCCTTCCCCGATTGTTGTTGTTCCTTTCAAATTGACCTCCTTTTCTTGTTTGGTGTGAAAGCCTTTTTTTCTTTGAAAGTCTTTTGGGCAGCCCTTCCCAGATGCCGCTGGTTTTGAAGACCAACGCTGCCCCCTTTTTTTTTCCACTATCGGATATTTCCTGAACCAAGCAGATCTTTGCGTTTAGTCGATTGCACTCCCCCCCCTTTTCCCCCCCTTTTTGGCTTCAAAAACAGGCCCTTTTGACCACACGGAGAACACTTCCCCCCCTACCCTTTTGACCCCCCTGAGGCTTTCCTCCCCCCCGAACCCAAAAGAGGATCAAGGTCTTTCAGAGCTCTCCCCTTCCCCTTAAATGTGAAATGGTTCCCCCTGTCGAAAAGAGCTCTTCTCCCATTCGGTCACCCTCGTCTTCCCCCCCCCTTTTAAAGAACACTTTTCTTAGGCCGGCAGACTTCCTTTGGACGGAAGCTCCCTATTGTCCCGCAAATATTCCCTTTGGTTTTCCCCACAAATTTCTTCGTTTTGGCGACTCCCCCTTGATGTCCAGCGAAAATCCAGAGTCCTCGTTGGCTTTAACTTCGAGGAACGCCGCCGTCTCTTTCCCCGCTTTCCCAACCTAGTACCCGAGGCAATGGACTTTTGAAGTCAGGTGCAAGGCAGGGATTTCCCTTAGTTGAGCTTCCCCTTTTTTCAAAGCATACTATCGCGCGAATGCGTTCCTCTTCCCCTTTAATTTTTTCCGTGGATGGATTGACACTTCCGTGCGCTGTCCTTTGACCGGCAGACTCTTTTGCATTTTCTCTGTTATCCAACTTCTTTGGTCGAGATAGTCTTTTTCACCACGAATCGGCAAATGGGTACTTCCTCCCCACCTGTCACCCGTTGATGGACATCGTTTTTTGGAGTTCCGCCCAGAACGACTTATTTGCCCGACGACTTTCCCTCAAGTATTCTTCCGAGGGACTGATCTCCCTCAAGGGCTCCTCCCTCTCAGGCGTTTTCCCTTTCCCATGACAGGAACTCTCTGGGCTCCGCGGAGCTTTTTCTGTGGGAAGATATTCTTTTCCCTCCCCCCTGTTTGGAACTTCATCTTTTCCCCGGGAGGATTTTTTTATGCTTTTTTCGTTATTCTTGGTAAACGCCTCTTTTCATTTCCCCCTTCCAGTCATATCGGGGTTATTCTCTCAGTCCTCTTCCGTTTGTCGGGCCCTTTCTGAGGCGGGTATTTGTAAAGCCCGTCCCCCCCCCCTTTTGACTTTTTCTTCTCGGGAGGCTTGAGTTTCTCTGCCCTGGGAGGAAGTCTTCTCCGACCCGTGTTCTTTTCCTTTGTATTTCTTGCAAGCGGAGTCCATTGCCTATGAAGTTTATCAATGTCCTTAGATATTGGTAGCTTCCTTGCCATGTCCAACAGGCCCTGATCTACACTTGGTGGTTTCCGGGATCACAAAACGGGTCCCCGATGGTGGGACGTTGCACTATTTTTCCCTGAGATGTGCCCTTCTTTCTTCTTTTCTGAAACACTCTCCTTTCCCGGTCTCTCCCCGCGGGTCAGTCCCTGCCCTTTTCTTCTTGACCCACTGTGGATGAGTTGTTGAGTCCTTTCCTTCAGTCGTAAAATTTTTTTTTTTTTCCATAACTCCTCACAGTTTTCTTTTGCTACATACAGATTCGCCTCAGGCTTTTTTTGGGGGGGACGCCGGCTCTCCCCTTTCTTCATCCGTTCCACTGCTTGCGTCCCGCGGCCTGAAAAAGGAACGACTTTGCAGATTCTTGAAGATTTCTTCCGAACTTTCCTTTTTTCCCCCCCCCGAGTTCTCGGTTGACTTTCTTTTTGACCCCCCGCCTTCAAAAAACCCCTCGACCCCCCATGCAATTTCTGGCCTTCTTTTTTCTTTGTAGACGGGCGTGCTGTTTTGGGGTTAGACGCCCCCCCTCCGGAAGTCCTCCGAGACGCCCGATATTGGGTTGAGAAGGATCCTTTTCTTTCGACCTTTCCCCCTTGAAATAATTTACTTTCGAAAGGGGTTCTCGGTTTAAAGGAGCCCCCTTTCTTTCGTCGCTGATCATTGCAAATGCACGTCCTTTACCCTAGGACTTTACCTCTTTTTTAGATCCCGAAACATAGTCTTCCTGTTGCTTTTTTGAAACGTCTTCTTTTTTCCTGCGGTCAGATCTCCTGATTTTTCTTTGAAGGAATGATTGTTGAGCTGCCTTTCCCCCAGAGCCGCCTGCGGAAGGGATGATCAGTTTTCCCCCCCCCCAAATTTTCAGGGTTAGGATTGAAATGTATTTAAGTTTCAATATATATTCCCCCCTCCTTGTTGTTTTTGTTGATTTTTCTTCTTCTTCCCCCTTCCGGTTTTACGTCCTCCCCTTCAGGCCCTGATGTGGTTCCCTCCTCGTCTCAATCAGAGGCATGATTTAAACATCCCTTGATCAGGATTTGTTCGGAGATTAGTGGACCTCTTCATCTAAGGATCCCAAGAGGTCGATTGCTCTTGTATCCATGCCTGAGGGAGGCGCTTCCACCCGGCGGCCGTTTGAGTTGATTTACAGCGCCTCCTCTTTTGTGGTCGGAACTCCCAAGAGACCCCTTCCCTTCCCACCCCTTATTTTTTTTTATGGAAATCTCCGTAAACCAACCATCCCTGATAGGATTGTCCCCCTTTTTTTCCTTGTCGCCTTTTTTTTGGCTATTACCTTTTTCACACCAAAGCACCCTTGCCATCGAACCTTTCAGGGTGGGTCTCGTTTTTCCTTACACGGGATTTTTCCTCCCCCTGAATCACACTCCCAATCCGGGACATGACAATCGATAGACATTCCCACCTCAAGGCCATCGTTTTTTCCTCTTTTTTCGTGTCCCCTGACCCCCTCTGGGGAACTGTCCTCTTGAATACCCCCCCCCAGCTCGCAGAGTCCACCCTTTTCCGCGTTCCTTCTCTTTTCAAGGAAACAGATGTGATCCTTTCCTCCCTTAGAGGGCGTTCTTTTTCTTTGTAGGCGGGATTCCTGCTGTTTCTGTAGAGTATGCCCTCTCTCAATCTCTGGTCCGCGAGTGAATAAGCAGCTTCCGTCATTGTACCTCCTTCGTCCCCCCTCTCTCGCTGCGGGACCCGTTTTTTTGCCCCGGTCTCCCCCGACCCTCGCGCAAGCGTCTTTTTTCCCCTTTCCTGACCCCTTACAAGCCGCCTTGAGCCGTCAAACGCATTTGTGTCAGGTTTTTTGTCGAAGTCGAAGGTGGTTTCCACTGCTCCCTCTTTCAAGATAACGTCCCCCTCTACAATCACTCCCCCTTCCTCCCCGCCCCGCCCTTCCAGAAAGAGATCCCTCTTTATCTTTTTTAAATAAAGTGGCCACGCGAGGTCCCCCGCCCCCCCCCCCCCCCTTGACAGAGTCGTTCGGCAGTTTTCCCGCCCGGGGCATTCTCACACACATTCACTTTCTTTCCCCAGCGCGGTCCCAGTCTGTCAGGTCTCCCCTGTACCCCCCAGTCTTGTTCTCCCCACATTTTCATAGACCCTAGATCGTTTTTTTTCTTCCTTTCGCAACCCTTCCCGGGCTCCCCTTTGGTGCGCCCATCCCGAAATGGCATCCTTTCCGTTGCTTTGACTCCGCATCGTTCTTCTCGTTAACGGATTTCTTTTTTCGTTAGCACACCCCTCCGATTTTTGCGCAACGGTTTGCACCCCTCGGAAATTCCCCCTCCTGCCCCCCCTCTAAGAAGGGCCTACTTCTTCCTCCTGGTTCTCTCTTTTGCTGATCATCTTTTTTCCCCTCCGGAATCCCTTCTCCGGGATCGGTCCCCTCAGAGGAGGACTATATCTCATTATGCTCTCCCCCCAACGCTGCCCCCCTGGGTCAATGACCTGACGATTGCGTCTCCCAGACGTTCGTGGTTTCTCGGAATCAAGGAACCGTTCCCTTTAAGTCCGGTGCCTTTACCGAGATTCCGCTACTCCCTCGGGGATTAAACCTCTTTCCCTCAAGACCCAGTAGTTTTTGCATTTACGTTAGCTTTCTTTCTTTTCTCCCCACTTTTCGGTGGAAAGGGCCTTTTCCCCCCCTTTCTTCCGGAACAGTTGATTTTGCTCCCCGCGGTTTTTAGAACACGAGATTTTCTCCTTTCCGTTGTTTCTTTATCAATGTGCCCAGACCTAGTTTAAGGTTGCCTTTTTAGGGTTCTTTTTACCCTTCTTTTTAGAAGATCCCATGGGCCCTCCTTTCAAGATATCTTTTTTTCTTTTCACCCCTCTGGCGCGACCAGTGGTTCGGGAAGTGTTTTGGTCATGGGGATCCCCCCCCTTGTCTGCTCCAAGGGACGGAACTCTTCGTTCCCACTAATTACAGGAGGATCATCCCCTTTTTTTTTTTTCGATTTTTCCCACTTTTTTTATGACTCTCTTTTTTTTGTTGTTGAGATACCTTCCCTCACTTGTACGAATCCCGGGTTTTGTCCTTCGAGTATTGGAACGATTCTTCCGTGGAACCCATTAGATTTTTTTTTTTGCGACCACTTCAACGCTCCCCCCTTTTGAGCACTTTTCCATTACTTCCCCTTTCTGATTTGTGAACTTTGTCTTGAGAATTCCCTTCGTCCCTCCTCCCCACTTTGGCCCCTTCTTCTGACACCCCTTCCCCCCCATGACCTGTTGAAACCCCCTTTTCGGTCGACCTCCACCCTGGCCCAGGACACCTTCGCCCTTCTTTCCTAAGATTGTTGCGAATTTGGACCCCCCCCCCCCTGAGATTTTTTTTAACAGGTTTTTTTCTTTCAATAGCTCCTGGTCGAAACTCCTTCACCTGTGACCTTTTCCCAACGCTCCCCCCTGCCCCTAGGTTGTGATCCTACTTTTTTACTTCAAGAATCGTCGGAATCCTTGTGGACCCTTCATTAGATCCCGTTCAGGGGTTTACGTCCTTGTTGCTTCCTTCTTTTTTGAGGGGAGGAGACACTCTTCCATCCCTCGCAAATTACTTTTACTTTCTCCCCGAGGTTAGCGGTACTTTTTTGCCCATCGTTAAGTTTTTTACTGAAAGTCCCCAGACAGATCTTTTTACGTGTCCTGCCAGTAATGGACTTTTCCTTTAGACCCCTTTTTTCCGCGTAGAGGTCTGCTTCTATTCCACTTAGTCCCCGCCACCGAGAACTCCTGTTCCTCTTTTCGAGATATTCATGCTTGAGGCCGATTTGACAATTAGGCACGTTTTTCCCCTTTCCCTACTGCCGACGCTTCTTCTCTGTTTCAAGCGAGTCTTTTTTGGTGGAGAGTGTTTTTTTCCCGGTATTTCAAAAGTCCCCGCTTGGATCGTCGTTTGTAAACTTTTTTGCAAACCCCCAGTTTTCTGAGCCGGTTTCTTTGCAGGAAATCTTCGGAGGGGCCTCTCAGTCGCCACGATACCGTCCCTATTATGGGACGACCCCCCCTTGTTTCTTCATCAGGGTTTACCTCAATTCGATGTCTATGTCCTGCCAATGCCCCCCTCGCGCTCGGAAACTGGGGGCGCACACCGGAGGTTTTGATCTGCCCTGACAGCTTTTTCCGCATTGCCAAGACTGTGGGCACTCTCCTTTTGAATTCTGGGGGGCTGCCCACTCTTCCCAAATGAACCTCCGCACTGACCAGGGTTAGTATTCCTTGGTGAGATCCCTGCGGGTTCCCCCCCTCGCAGATGACGAACTCCCTTCAATTATAGGGTACCCCTAGTTTTTTCCTTTTTCTTTTTCTTTCTCCCTTTGTGATTTTAGGGTGTTTTTTAATAAGAAAGTTTCCTTCCTTTGCTGGGGAGGCTGCTCATTGTTGCCTTTTGAGTACCTAACCAACACTCCTTCCAGATTTAAACCTTTCTTTTCTTTTTCAATTGAGATGTCTGCCTCTTTCATGATGACAAAATTGCCGATAACCTGCGCGATTTTTTTTTTCTACTTGGTTCTTCCCCACAGGTTCCTCTCGCACTTTTTTTTCCTAAAGGAGAGTTTATTTACACAACTTTTTTTGAAGGAAGTCCTTTCTACACGGGAACGCGTTTCCCCTCGGAGATCTCTCCCTTCTGGGAAAGGGGGACGCCTTTCCCAAAAGTTAGGTTTTTCCCCCTTTTTCCGATGAACCGACCCAAACGGACCAGGTGAACTCCCCTTGTAAACTTTTAGCGAGTGCTTTTGAACTACCAGCTTCGCGGGACCGGGAAGGCTAAGGTGCGCGTCAGATTCCCCTTCTTCTGTCCCCCATTGTTTTCCTGATTCTTTCCCTCGTAAACACTTCCGCTTGTCCGGATTTCTTTCCGCCATTTATCCGAACCGGCGTGACTCTTAACCTTTTTTCAGATGTATTGTTAACAGGAATTCATACCATTCGAGTAACCCCCCCAGGTAGATTCCCGTGAAGGGGAGTGTCGACGTGTCTTTCTGGTTTAGTTCCCCCCCCCCAAACACCAAAAAGCCCCCTGGACCGCCGACGCTGCCAGACGCCGCTTTCCTTTGAATAGGTGGTCCCCTTGATTCTTCAGAGTTCATCCGGTGGGACCTTCGGGTTCTCTTGTTTTTTTTTTTCAGTAGCATCCTCTTCCCTTCTCCTTTTTCACTACGGCCCACTGTCTCTTTCCGCGCATTTCAGTCCCCCTTCGGAATCCCTTCCCCAGCGAACCTCCCTCGGAACAGGCTTTCCCGTCCGTATCTTCCCCCGGTACCACGATCTCCTCCCCCCCCATCGATCTTCGTGAGAGGGCTCTGAACTGGGTGTCTTCCGGGAGGTCTGAAGGTAGGAACCCAACATCTTGCGGCCCTTACCCCCCTCCATTTCTGAAAAAATGTAGGGCCTTTTCCCCTCATATCCTCTATCTTTTTTCCCCCTAACGGTGTTTTGTGTGTTGTTTCTCTTTAGTGCCTGCAGCCTACCTTTCACCTCGTGCTGGCTTCTTCTCCTTCCGTCCGCAAGGTGCTCCCTCCCTGGGCAGGCAGTTCTTCACTCCTCTTCTTTCTTGAGATTCGTGACCGCTCCCCTTCCCCCCCCTTACTTTGACTAACTTGTCGAGGCCCTCTTTCGAAATTGCCGAGGGCACTTTTTCCTTTCGGATCGCGAAGCGTTCTTGTTTTTTTCCCTCCTCCTTTTAGGGAAAAAGAGTTCCCCCCTTGAACCCTCCAGACCCCCCCCGTGCTACCCCTTCTGAAAAAGGATCGCCCCTGTCCTGGCTTCGTTTCTTCAGTAGGCTTTCTTCTTTTTTTTTCCCGGATTAGAAAGTCCCCTTCCTGGGACCAGTTATTCCCCCCCTTCTGACCCGCAGGGTTTTTTTTGGTCGTTTTTTCTTCGGTTCCCCAGGAAGAATCACCTGGGAACGTTCCCTTTTCCTTCGATAGGGACATCATGCTGTCCCCCCCCCCCCCCATAATCCTTCTTCCCCCCCACCCCCCCCAACCCCCACACCCCTCAAACTCTTCTGCATCCCCCTTCCCCACTTACTCTTTTTTAGCCCCCATTTCTAGCACCCCTTCCCCCTTCCCTCTCTTTCTTCCTTTACCCCCCACCCCCCCCTCCATCCTCATTCCCTGGGCCTCGACAACTCTTCTTTTCTGAGAAACGAGGATACTCCTCCCGGGCCTCCCCTTCTCTTGATCCAGATCTCCCTTTGCGTCCACACGACAGGCGCGGAATCGAATCCCCCCTGCCCAGTCTTTTTCTTCCCTAAAATCAGAAGGCGTGCCTTTCCCGTTAGGTTTTTCCCCTTTCCCTCGGCTTTTCCGGTAGCCGTCTGCCTCTGTTCCTTCCCGGGCCCGGTTCTCCTCGCGTGGCTCGTCCCCCTTGGGCCCCTTTGGTAACTCTTCTCCCAAACAAGGTCGATCGTTCGGGGGACCAGGCTCTTTTCTCAGTCTTCCTTTTCCCTCGACGCAGGCGGAGCCGTCCCTCCTTTCCTGAGGGCAAATTCAACGGCCTTTGCTGCAGACGCTTCCAAGGTCCTTTGTGCCGCGTGAGCTTGCGAACTCTTGCCCAGTTTTGCAACTTCCCCCCTTCCTATCACGTCCCCTCTCTTCTAATCTCCAAGCACCAGGTTCTTTTCTTTTTTCCCCCTTTCCCCCCGGTCAGAAACGCGTCTCCCTCTTCTCCCTTTCTGGCGAAATACCCTTCCCGCGAGTACCCATCCCCCCCTCAGACGGAACTCTCCCGGTCGTGTCGCGTTTTTTTTTTTTTTTTTCAAGGACGATCCCCCCCCACACGATCAACGCTGTCCTCCGTTTCCCCCAGGAGCGTTTTTTTTTTTTTTCAGGCAAGAACCGGGGTTCAAAAAACAAAAACGCCCCTTCTCCAATTTCTCATTTTTCCGCGATCGTCCCCTCCCTTTCCCTCAAGATCCCAGGTCTTTTCCCTCCCCCGATTTCGTTTCCTCCCCGGATTTTTACTTGTGACCAAGTGGCCCGCCCGATACCCCCCTGTTTTTTTTTTTGCTTTTGCCTTCTCCCTCCTCCTGCTTTATCCCCTCTCCTGGACCCTTGCCGTTTTGTTTTTTTGTTTTTACCTTAAGTCCCGAAACGCCTCTTTCCCCAAGGACGGTTACCGCCCTTCAGGGAATATGTTCCTTTTTTGCCCCCAGGGAAGGAGAGATCGGTCGGGCCCTCATGGTAGTTTCCTAGACTCTATCGCTTTCCTTTTTTTCCTCCGTCGCGGTGGATTTTTTTTCGGACCATTTCGGCAGTTACTATACCGCGTCCCTCTCTGCTCTTCCCCAGTATTAGCACTTTTCGCGGGACTGAATTTTTCTCTTGGAGTCGCAGCAGGGACTCCCCCAAGTTTTTTTTTTGTTTCGAACGGATCAAGTACCTACGTTGCGTCTTGTTCCTTCTTCGCCCGCTGATTTCTTTTTCTTCTTCCTTTTTAAGGGCTTCCACCCCCCTCTCAGAACGTTCGTGGACTCCCCTTTTTTTCGTTTTCTCTTCGCTGTCGCCACTCCAATTCTCACTGAGTCCCCTTCCGGCAACGTGATTTACCCCCACGTCCTTTTCTTCCCGGCGAGAGAATTTTTCTTCTCTTTTTCTGGTGCCTTGTTTCCTTTTCCACTGGTGCTTCGGTGTTTCATCTTCCCTTTTTTTAAGGTTTTTCCGAATTCACATGCGGTCCTTTCTTCTATCTCTTGGTCGCAATTCCTTGCTTTGTGCCCTCTTTCACTGGCTTTGGGGTCCCCTTTTTTTCAACCTCTTCCCCAAGGAGGGCCCCCGCCCCTTTTCCCCCCCCCCCGACTCAGCGCGTTGCCTCACACCCGGATGACTTTATCCCTTCTTTTAATACTCCTCCCCTTTGTTTTTGTTGTTTTCTTATCGTCCCCTTGAAGAATTAGATCCTTTTTTTTCTGCCGCAGGAGAGTTCCTCTCGTGACCTCCCCCCTTTTTTTTTGAATGAACGGTCCTTTTTTTTTTCCCCTGAAATGACCAACTTGCCGTCTTTTCCCACGATTTCTCGAGATTTTTTTTTGAGAAAAAATTTTTTCGCGCTTGCGCAAATTGAATTTTCTTTTCCCCAGCCACAATTGCGGTTCTGACTGCCCTTTCACCGCGTCTCCCCCGGAGAAAAACCCCCATGGTCGACCGTTTTTTTTCT